>Ga0068857_100001547_pt1 | contig 18417 bp, 19 predicted proteins | sample KBSCornC72_FD_66591 | JGI IMG/M metagenome (GOLD analysis project Ga0068857, IMG submission 66591) | Corn rhizosphere microbial communities from Kellogg Biological Station, Michigan, USA - KBS Corn C7-2 | ecosystem: Host-associated > Plants > Roots > Rhizosphere > Soil ...
AAATTTGAGCTTTGGCCGGAAGCTTTTCGGCTCGGGCAGGTTGAGCCAGTCCGGCACCTTGCCGCCGGTTTCCACTATCGTGACGGCGGCGCTGTCCCTGGCGATCGCGCCTTTGAGTATCGTGCCGACATGGTTCATCTGCATTCCCCCAATCGCCGTTCCATTACGTGTTGCCGGTTACGGGTGAGTGGCAGTTCGGCGTCATATTTGTTGCAGCGCGGTGCGAGCGGGGAAGCTGCCTTAGTATGTGACTGTCACCGTTATCGTGTCGCCATAAAGGCCGGACGCGACGTTTTGGCCTGCAGGGATTTGCGCATAAATGGTCGTGGTCTGGCTCACGAGCAGCAGCGCGGCGAAGGATCGGCCGACTGTGGCGGTGCTGCCGGTGCTGTCGCCCCAGATCTGCGTGAGCGCGGGCATTGCGGGACTTCATGGCGATGAAGTTGAAATGCGCTGGCAACCGGCGCGCGGCATGGCTACAGAGGGCGCGCAATGCATGTGTTTGCCAATCCCGCGAAATTCCTTTCGCTTGCAAAGCCGCTGACCCCCTGGTTGTTCTGGGTGGGGACGCTGCTGTTCGTGGCGGGCGTGCTGTGCGGGCTGTTCGTGACCCCGGCTGATTATCTGCAGGGCGAGTCCGTGCGCATCCTTTATATCCATGTGCCTGCCGCGTGGCTCGGCATGGGCGGCTGGGCGGCGCTGGCGATCGCGGCGTTGGTGCAGATGGTGTGGCGGCATCCGCTTGCCGGGGTCGCGGGCCGCGCGCTTGCGGTGCCGGGCGCGCTGTTTACCGCGATCTGCCTCGCGACCGGATCGATCTGGGGCCGCCCGACCTGGGGCACCTGGTGGGAATGGGACGGGCGCATGACATCGATGCTGGTGCTGCTGTTCCTCTATTTCGGTTATATCGCGCTCGCCCGCGCGAGTGCGGAACAGGCGGGCGGGATGAGCGAGAACGGCGGGGTGAGCCGCGTGACCGCGATCTTTGCGATCGTCGGCGCGATCAACCTGCCGATCATCAACCGCAGCGTGTTGTGGTGGAACAGCCTGCATCAGGGGCCAAGCATCACGATGCGCGGATCGACGATCGATGCGGCGATATTGTGGCCGCTAGGGCTGACAGTGGTGGGCGCGTCGCTTTGGTTCTGCGCGATTGTGCTGATGCGGATGCGCGCGATTTTGGCGCAGAACAAGGTCGAGGCGCGGATGGCCCGGATGGCGCGCGAAGGCGGGGTGACCGTTCAATGAACAACGTGCAATGAACCACTGGCCGTTCATCATCGCCGCTTATGGATTGAGCGCGCTGGGCTTCCTCGGCGTGAGCATCGCGAGCTGGCGGGCGATGCGCAATGCCGAAGCGCGCGCCGACGCGATGCGGCGGGACCGATAGAGCGATGGCGGCGGCGCAATGGCGATGAAGTCCAAACATCAGCGGCTGATCCTTGCCCTGCTCGCGCTGGTCGCGGTGACGGCGGCGGGGCTGCTCGCAGCATCGGCGCTGAAGGATGAAGCCGCCTATTTCTATACGCCGGAAGACGCGAAGGTGAAGGGTGTCGAGCCCGGCAAGGCGATACGGCTCGGCGGCATGGTGGTGAAGGGTTCGCTGAAGAAAGCGGCGGACGGCGTCACCATCCGCTTCGACGTGACGGACGGCAAGGCGACCGTGCCAGCGACCTTCACCGGCATCGCGCCCGACCTGTTCCGCCAAGGATCGGGCGTGGTCGCGGAGGGATCGTTCGATGGCCCGGTCACGAGGGGCGGCACGTTCGTCGCTACCGAACTGCTCGCCAAGCATGACGAGCGCTATATGCCGCGCGAACTTGAAGGCATGACCTATAACGAGACCACGCATCAGATGCAGGACGCGAAATGATCGCGGAATTCGGTCTCGGCGCATTGTGGATGGCGGCGGCGCTGGCGGCGTTGCAGCTACTGCTCGCGGGTTTTGGCGTGGCGCAGCGGCGCGACGACCTGCTCGCCGGGGTGCGGCCGGTCGCGGTGGCGCAGGCGATGCTGTGCTGTGCGGCGTTCGCTAGCCTGATCGCCCTGTTCCTGCGATCCGACATGTCGGTGCTGCTGGTGGCGATGAACAGCCACAGCGCGAAGCCGTGGCTGTATAAATTCGCGGGCACATGGGGCAATCACGAAGGGTCGATGCTGCTGTGGGTGGCGGTGATGGGTATTGCTGGCGCGGCGGTCGCGCTGGTCGAGCGCGGGCTGCGGCGCGACACGCATATGGCGACGCTGGGCGCGCAGGCAGCGATCAGCCTGGGGTTCTACGCATTCCTGTTGTTTGCCTCCAACCCGTTCGCCCGGCTCTATCCTGCCGCGCCCGATGGCAAGGGCCTCAACCCGCTGTTGCAGGACCCCGGCCTCGCCTTTCATCCGCCGACGCTGTATCTGGGCTATGTCGGCCTGTCGGTCGCGTTCTCGTTCGCGGTCGGCGCGCTGCTGACGCGGCGGGTCGATGCGCATTTCGCGCGGGCGATGCGGCCATGGGTGCTGGCGGCATGGGTGCTGCTGACGCTGGGCATCACGGCGGGCAGTTACTGGGCCTATTATGAGCTGGGCTGGGGCGGTTGGTGGTTCTGGGATCCGGTCGAGAACGCCTCGCTGATGCCGTGGCTGGCGGCGACGGCGCTGCTCCACAGCGTGACGGTGCTGGCGACGCGCGATGCGCTGCGCGCCTGGACGGTGATGCTCGCTGTGGTCGCATTTTCGATGTCGATGGTCGGCACCTTCCTTGTGCGTTCCGGCATCCTGACCAGTGTGCACGCGTTCGCGGTCGATCCTGAGCGGGGCAGCTTCATCCTCGGGTTGCTGGTGGTGTATATTGGCGGCGCGCTGGCGCTGTTCGGCGCTCGTGTCGGCACGGTGCGCGAGGGCAAGCAGTTCGAGGCGCTGAGCCGTGAGACGATGCTAGTCGTCAACAATCTGTTGCTGACGGTGATCCTTGGGATCGTGCTGATCGGCACGCTTTATCCGCTGATGACTGAGGCGTTCGGCCGCAAGGTGTCGGTCGGCCCGCCCTATTTCGACAGTGTCGCCGGGCCGATAGCGCTGGTGCTGATGCTGGCGATGGTCGTGGGGCCGCTGGTGCGCTGGCGGCGCGATGCGGCGCGTGCGGTCGGCACGCGGCTGATCTGGCCGGGAATGGCGGCGGTTGTCGGCTTCGTGCTGCTCGCGTTCCTTGCGTGGGGCAGGATAGGCGTGCTGCCGTTCCTCGGCCTCGCAGTTGCGGCAGCCGTTACAATCGGCAGCGTGATGCCGCTGGTCGGGCGCAATCTGCGCCGTACGCCTCTGTTTACATGGGGCATGGTGATCGCGCATTTCGGTTGCGCCGTGAGCCTCGCGGGCATGGCGTCCGACGCTGCGTTTACCACGGAAAAGCTGGTTGCGATGCGGCCGGGCGATCAGATTGAAACCGCGGGATGGATCGTGCGGTTCGAGCGGGTGATGCCGCTGGCCGGGCCGAACTGGGTGGCGATGCAGGGCGACATGGCGGTGAGCCGTGGCGAAGGAAGGACGGTGACAATGCATCCGCAAAGCCGCTTCTTCCCCGACCCGCCGACCGATACGACCGAATCGGCGATCCTGACGCGCTGGAACGGGCAGCTTTATGTCGTGCTCGGTGATCAGCTGGAGGATGGCCGCTGGCAGATGCGCATCTGGTGGAAGCCGTTCGTGACGCTGATCTGGCTGGGCGGCGGGCTGATTGCACTGGGTGGCGCGCTGGCGCTGGTCGGGCGGGAGCGACGCGGCTGGATGCTGCGCTGGCGACAGCGGCGGAATGCGGCGGAAGAGGCGGCGGCATGAAGGGCAAGCTGCTGATATGGTTGCCGTTCGCGGCGTTCGCAGCGCTGGCCCTGCTGTTCGTAGCCGGGCTGCTGCGTCCCGATGATCGGCTGATCCCATCGAAGCTGGTCGGCAAGCCGTTGCCCGATTTCGCGTTGCCCGCTGCTGCGAGCGACCGGCCCGCTCTCTCCAGCGCCGAATTTGCGCAGGGCAAGCCGCGCTTCGTCAACATCTTTGCAAGCTGGTGCGTGCCGTGCGCCGCCGAAGCGCCGCAGATCGCCGCGATGGCGCAGGCGGGGGCGCCGATCGATGGCATCGCGATCCGCGATGCGCGCGCCGATGTCGATGCGTTTCTTAAGCGCCATGGCAATCCCTACAGCCGTATCGGCCTCGACGCGCGATCCTCGGTGCAGCTGGCGTTGGGCAGCTCGGGCGTGCCGGAAACCTTCCTTATCGACGGGCAGGGGCGCATCCTGCACCAGCATATCGGCGACATTCGCGCTGACGATGTGCCGGAGCTGCTCAAGATGTGGCGGGCTGCGCAATGAGGGCGCTGGTCCTGCTTTTTGCGCTGTTGCTCGGAGGTGCGGCGCTCGCGCAGACCGCGCTGCCGCCCGCGCCCTATGCCAACCGCCAGCTCGATGATCCCGCGCTGGAGCGCAAGGCGACGGCGCTGATGCAGACGATCCGCTGCCTTACGTGCCAGAGCCAGTCGATTGCCGACAGCAATGCGAGCATGGCCGCCGATCTGCGCTCCGAAATTCGCGAGCGCATCGCGAAGGGTGAGGAGCCCGAGCATATCCGCGCATGGCTGATCGAGCGCTATGGCGACTGGATCAGCTATCAGCCGACCGTCGATGCGATAAGCTGGCCGCTGTGGGCCGTGCCTGTGCTGTTGCTGATCGGCGGCGGCGGGCTTGTGCTGGCGCGCATCCGGCGGTGGAAGGGAGAGGGCTGATGGGCTGGGCGCTGATCGCTGGACTGTTCGTGGTTACGGCAGGCGGATTGCTGCTGATCGGGCGGCTGCCGCGCGGCCTGTGGGAAATGGTCGCCGCAACCTTGCTGTTTGGCGCAGCGGGCTATGCGTGGCAGGGCAGCGCGGGGCTTGCCGGATCGCCGCGCAAGGCGGCGCAGAGCGCGCCGATCTTCGACCGGGCAGGCGCGCAAATTCGGCGCAGCTTTGGTGAATATGGCCAGACCGGGCAGTGGCTCGCGGTGTCCGACGCGCTGGCCTCCCAAGGCAGGAGCGAGGACGCAGCCAATGTCATCCTTTCGGGGCTGCGCGCCAATCCGAAGGATGCGGGATTGTGGACCGGGCTCGGCAATGCGCTGGTCGCCCATGGTGAAGGCGTGCTCTCGCCTGCCGCCGAATATAGCTATGCTCAGGCGATGCGACTGGAGCCTGATCGTTCAGCGGCTGCGTTCTTTTATGGCCTGCAGCTGGCGCAGGCGGGTCGCTATGCACCCGCGCGAAGAATATTGGCGGGCTTACGCGATAAACTTCCTGAAGGCGCACCGCTGCGCGCGCAGCTGACCCAGGATATCGCAAAGCTCGACAGCCTTATCTCGGGACAGCCCGACGCGGGACAGGCTAACGCAGGACAGGCCGTTTCGCCGGAACGATGACCTGCGTCCGTTTGTTGCGCCGCATCATGCACCGTGCTACGGGCCGCGACCGGTCGCCGAGAGAGAAACGAAGGCTTTCGCCATGTTGAAGCTCATGCCTGCCATTTGTGTTGCCCATGTCTGACGATGGCAAGCCCTCGGCAAGCCAGGCAGCCGTAGCGTCAGCGCCTGCCGCGACCACCCCTGCGGCCCATGGCCATCAGGAAGGCATCGTGCGACTCGCGGTCGGTGCGATTGGCATCGTTTTCGGCGATATCGGCACGAGTCCGCTCTACGCTTTTCGCGAAACTTTCGCAGGGCACCATCCGCTGGCGCTCGATTCAGACCATATCCTGGGCGTGATCAGCCTGATGTTCTGGTCGATGATGCTGGTGGTGACGCTGAAATATGTCACGATCATCATGCGCGCGGACAACAAGGGCGAGGGCGGCAGCCTTGCGCTGCTTGCGCTGATCAACGCCAACAGCGGCAAGCGGCGATGGACGAGCGGCATCGTGCTGCTCGGTGTGTTTGCGACCGCGCTGTTCTACGGCGATTCAATGATTACGCCTGCGGTTTCGGTGCTGTCGGCGGTGGAGGGCCTGGCGGTCTATAATCACCAGCTGGAGCCGGTGATCCTGCCCGCGGCGGTGCTGATCCTGTTCGGCCTGTTCAGCATCCAGCGCGGCGGCACCAAGCGCGTGGGCGCGCTGTTCGGCCCGATCATGCTGGTTTATTTCGTGGTGATCGCGACGCTGGGCGTAATCAGCATCGCCCAGTCGCCCGGCATCCTTTACGCGCTCAATCCCTATTGGGCGGTGATGTTCTTCGTGCACAGCCCGCTGCCCGCGTTTCTGGCGCTGGGCGCGGTGGTGCTGGCGGTGACGGGCGCAGAGGCACTCTATGCCGACATGGGCCATTTCGGGCGCAACCCCATCCGCGTTTCGTGGCTGGTGTTCGTGCTGCCCGCGCTGATGCTCAACTATATGGGGCAAGGCGCGCTGCTCATTCGCGAAGGCCAGTCCGCGCTGGTCAGCCCGTTCTACAATCTGGCACCTGACTATTTACAGTTGCCGCTGATCGCATTGGCGACGATGGCAGCGATCATCGCATCTCAGGCGGTGATTTCCGGCGCATTCTCCGTGACGCAGCAGGCGATCCAGCTCGGCTTCATGCCGCGCCTGCGCATTTCGCACACCAGCGCTTCGACCGTGGGACAGATCTACATCCCGTTCATCAACTGGATATTGATGGTGATGGTGATCCTGCTGGTACTGACATTCCGGACATCGTCCAATCTGACGGCGGCATACGGCATCGCGGTGACCGGGGCGATGTTCATCGACAACGTGCTGCTGACTGTGGTGTTGTTCCGCCTGTGGAAATGGCACTGGGCGGGCGCGGTGGCGCTGCTCAGCGTGTTCTATATCGTCGATGGCGCCTATTTGGCGGCGAACCTGACCAAGATACCTTATGGCGGCTGGTTCCCGCTGCTGATCGGTTTCCTAGCCTTCACCCTGCTCACCACCTGGTCGCGTGGACGGCAGCTGATGATCGAGCGGATGCGCGAATCGGCGATGCCGATCCCGGTGTTCGTGGCGTCCGCCGCCAACAGCGCGGTGCGCGTTCCGGGTACAGCAGTGTTCATGACATCGACGGCGGATGGCGTGCCGCATGCGCTGCTTCATAACCTCAAGCACAACAAGGTGCTGCACGAGCGGGTGATCCTGCTGACCGTGAAGATCATGGATGTGCCCGCCGTGACCGATGACGGGCGTTGTAAGCTGGAAGATCTGGGGCGCGGCTTCTTCCGTATGGTGCTGTATTACGGCTTTATGCAGGAGCCGGACGTGCCCGCTGCGCTCAAGCGCATCCATGATTGCGGGCAGAGCTTCAAGATGATGGAGACGAGCTTCTTCCTCGCGCGGCAGACGCTGTTGCCCTCGTCACGCCCCGGCATGGCGATCTGGCGGGAGAAGATCTTCGCGTGGATGCTGCGCAACGCGGAAAGCGCGATGGAGTTCTTTCGGTTGCCGACGAATCGCGTGGTGGAGCTGGGCAGTCAGGTCGAGATTTAGGTCTTTAGTCCGCGCTCTGCTTCGGCGAGGGCTTCTTGCGTGTTGATATTCAGGAAGTCGTGGTCGAGCGGGACGAGGCGTGCGCCTGCTTCGCGCAGGAAGCCGCGGATCGAGCGATCGGCTTGAGAGGCGAGCCATTGGTCGAGGCTTTTGCTTAAATTGACCGGCCACAGCCCGAACAGCCACTGTCCTTCGACTACCGCAGGGCCGGGGGTGAGCCGGTCGTACAGATCGTCGGGGATGGGCAGGGTGTCACATCCGGCGCACAGAACCGCATCGAACCCCTCCGCCCACGCATGATGCAGCGCGCCCGCGAGACCGCCGAGCGGGCCTTCGCCGGGTCCGGGGCGATCGTTGACCCGCTGGATGCCCGGCCAGTCGCGTCCGACGATCACCAGCGCATCGCATTGCGTGCGCAGCGCATCGGCGACATGATCGATCAGCGCCTTGCCACCAAGCAGCGCCGCGCCCTTGTCCGCGCCGAAGCGCCGTGCCGCGCCGCCCGCGATGATCGCGCCGAGCAGCCTCATGCGGAATCGCGGAAACGCGTGGGGAGATAGGTCGCTGCGTCGATGCCCGGCACGTCCTCGCCGCCGCAGATCAGCCGGTGCGCGAGCTGTGCGGCTGCCGGAGCGGTCTGGATGCCGAAGCCGCCTTGCCCCGCGAACCAGAAGAAGGAAGGCGCATCGGGATCGGGGCCGTAGACCGGCAGGCGATCGGGCGCGAAGCTGCGCAGTCCCGCCCATTTGCGCTCGACCGCATCGACGCGCCAGTCGACGACCTGCTGCAACCGGTCGATCGCGAGCGCGACGTCGATCTCTTCCGGCGCGACATCGCCTGCGGGTACGGGTCGTTCATCGTGGGGAGTCAGCCATATGCGACCGTCGCCCACCGGCTTGAAATAGAAATTCTCGGCGAGGTCGAGGATCAACGGCAGGTCAAACGGCACCGGCGGGGTAAGGCGCAGCTGCACCACGGTGCGCAGCAGCGGGGCGATACCGAGGGGGCGGATGGCGCAGGCGCAGGCGACATCGTCAGCCCATGCCCCCGCTGCGTTGACGATAAGGCCTGCCTTCACTTCGCGATCCCTGAGGGTGACGCGCCAGCTGTCGCCTTGCCGCACGGCATGCTCAAAGCGAAGGCCCAGCGCCTGCTCGCCGCCGCGCCTGACGAACGCGCGAACATAAGCGGCGTGAAGCGCGGCGACATCGATATCGCGAACGCCGGGCTCCTCAAGCCCAAGCGTCCATTCAGGGCGCAACCCGGGGACGCGCTGTCGGAGGGCGGGAGCGTCCAGAGGGCGGAAGATATCGGTTCCCGCGAACTGCGCCATCAGCGCATCGCGCAGGGGCTCATCGCCTTCACGCCCGATGTGGATCGCGCCGCGTGCGCCCAGAAAGCCGGTCTCGGCAAAGTCAGGATCGGGCTTGTCGAGGAAGGGCAACGACGCGCGGGTGAGCGGCTGAACATACGGCCCGCCATAGCTTTCCGACCAGAACGCCACTGACCGCCCGGTCGCATGATAGCCGGGCCTGTCCTCCATCTCGACCAGCAACACCGACATGTCGCGCGCCAGCTCGGCGGCGATACTCGCACCGGCCATGCCTGCACCGATCACGATCGCGTCGTATGAGGCGGCGGCGCTCATACGCTGGCGCTTTCGGTCTGAGCCGGAGCATGCTCGGCGATGAAACTGTCGATGCGCGCGAGGGCGTCATCCCGGACCTCGTCGATTTCGCGCAGGATTTCGTGCGCGACATGGCGGCCGTAAATGTGGAGGCTGTGGCTGCGCAGTCGCGCGGCGGTGCGGACTATCGCCGGGGTGGAGACAAGCCGGTCGCCCCGGCTCGCGAGGATCAGCACCGGCGTTTCGATCTGCTCGACCAAGCGGCCCCGGTCCATCAGAGTCATCGATCGGTAGGCGGCGCGCAGCCAGCCCCAGCTCGGCGCATCGACGGTCAGTTCGGGATGATCGCGCCGGAAGCGGGCTTCTTCCTCCAGCCGTTCCATGCTGTGGGTAAGGGTGAGGCGCGCGGCGGCTCCCGCCTCGGTGAAGCGCGCGCGCGATGACCATAAGGAACGCCGCGCATGGCCCATCGAGCAGGCTGCGCCCGCGATCCGTCCGGCAAATCCGGCGGGCAGGCCAGCCGCCGCGATGCCCAGCATCGGCGCGACCAGCACGGCGGCATCGCAGCGTACTTTCCCCTCGGCCAGCGCGCGCAGCAGCAGGTGCCCGCCCATCGAATGGCCGACGATCACATGCGGCGCAGGGCTGCTTGTCAGCCATTCCTGAGCATAAGCGGCGAAATCGTCGAGCCAGCACGCAAAATCATCGACATGGCCGATGGAGCTGTCGTCATGAAAGCGCCCGGAGCCACCCTGTCCGCGCCAGTCGAACCCCTCGACATGCCAGCCGAGCGCCGCCCAGTGCGCCATAGTCTCGATATATTTTTCCAGATGATCGCCGCGCCCGTTGAGGAACAGCAGTGACCCGCGTCGCGCCGCGCCGCCCGCCGCGATCCGTGCGCGCCGGATGGGCCAGCCGTCCGCCGCCGTCCATATGTCGATAATGACCTTGTTTTCGGTGTCGGCCTTCAACGCGTTGCCTTTGGAATTTTAATCATGAACCCGCGCTGTTCTGGGCTGGCGAGGGTTGGAACCCGGAATGGACCAGTCGTATTAACGGCCGGTTTACGAATTAGTAAGCCCTTCGTCCTAAATCCGGACCAATGAGCGGGGAAATCATAGCCATCATTCTGTTGTCGGTGCTGGCCACATTGTTGGTCGCCGCAGCCGTGACGGACCTGCGCTCGCGAATTATCTCCAATCGCCTCAATCTCGCCATTGCCGCACTTGCGCCGCTCTACTGGCTGGCGAACGGACTGGCGCCCTGGCCGGACATGGCGGTGCAGATCGCCTTCGGCATCGGCATCTTCGGTCTGTTCGCGGTGCTGTTCGCATTCGGCCTGATGGGCGGCGGCGACGTGAAGATGCTGGGCGCGATCGCTTTGTGGTTCCCGTGGACAGCGACGATGACGCTGCTGATCGTCATGGCGATGCTGGGCGGGGTGATAACCCTCGCCACGGTGATCCACCACCGAATGAAGAAGCGCGAAGGCCAGCCGGAGGTTCCCTATGGCGTCGCGATCTCGCTGGCGGCGATGTGGATCGTTGGTGAACGGATTCTTTACCAGTTTGCGTAATTATACCGCCAGGAAAAGGCATTTTCCGGCTTTGGAAGGACGAGGTTCGTCATGGATGTGAAGAAAACGGTGCTGTTGGTCGGTGCGCTGATCATCGCCATTGCGGCGGCCCTGATGGCGCGATCGATGTTCACCGGCGGCGGCAGCGCCCCGCAGGCGTCGGCTTCTGCGGTGCCCGCTGCGCCAGACGGCCCGTTCGTCCTTGTCGCGACCAAGGCTCTGCCGGTCGGCACGATCATGGACCAGACGAGCATGCGCTTCCAGCCATGGCCCAAGGAACTGGTCGAGGATGCCTATTACCTCAAGGACAAAACCGACATGGCGAGCCTGCAGGGCAGCGTCGTGCGCAATGCGATCACCGCCGGTCAGCCGGTCACGCAGGGCGCGCTGATCAAGCCGGGCGAGCGCGGCTTCCTTGCCGCCGCCCTTGGCCCCGGCATGCGCGCGATCACCGTTCCGGTATCGCTGCAAAGCTCCGTTGCCGGGTTCATCTTTCCCGGTGATCGCGTCGATCTGCTGATGACACAGCAGATCGAAGGCGAAGAAGGCACCAAGCCGCTGAAGGTTTCCGAAACGGTTGTGCGCAATCTGCGCGTGCTCGCGACGGATCAGCGCACCGATGTGATGGACGCCACCACCGGCAAGCCGGTCGTGCAGGCCTATTCCAACGTGACGCTGGAAGTGACGCCGCGCATCGCCGAGAAAATCGCGGTATCGCAGAACGTCGGGCAGCTTTCGCTTTCGCTGCGCTCCATCGCGGACACCGCCGCCGATCTGGATGCGGCGATCGCGAGTGGCAGCGTCGATATGCCCAACAGCAATGACCCGGCAGCGGAAAAGCGGGCGCTCGCCCGTGTCGAGGCCGCTCCGGAGGACGGGCATAGCAGCTTCTCGACCGGTGGCGATGTGTCGCGCTTTCAGCGCCGCTCCATCCCGGTTCAGAAAAAGGTCGAGGTCGAGCCCGCAAGAGGTCCGATTGTGCATGTCGCACGGGGTGGGTCCGTCAGCGACGTAGAGATCAAGGGGAACTGATATGACGCGGATCTATCCATCTCTGCGCAAGACCGCGATCGCGCTGTGCGCCCTTGGCGGGGCCGTGACGGCGATCAGTATGCCCGCCACCATGGCGGACGCCGCGACTGCCGCCAATCCTTCGGCGGGCAATCTGGTGATGCTCTCGATCGGCGAGAGCCGGGTGATCAACCTTTCCGGTCGCATGACCGACGTGATCATCGCCAATCCCAATGTCGCTGATGTCCATGTCCGTGCGCAGAACCAGCTTTACATTCTGGCGCGTCAGGCGGGTGAAACCGATGTAACGGTGACCTCGGCGGGCGGCAAGGTGCTGTATTCGGCGCGCATTCGCGTTGGCGCGAACCTCACCAGCGTCGATCAGATGCTGAAGCTGGCGATGCCCGAGGCGGATATCACGGTTTCGAAGATGAACGGCCTGTTCCTGCTGACCGGCACGGTGAAGGCGCCGGAGGACGCGGCGGAGGCCGAGCGTCTGGTGAAAGCGTTTGCGAGTGGCGGCGACGACAAGTTCGAGGTGGTCAGCCGCCTGCGCACCGCGACCCCGCTTCAGGTCAACCTTCAGGTCAAGATTTCCGAGGTCAATCGCAACCTTATCCATCAGGTGGGAATGAATCTCGCTACCGCAGACCTGACCGGCGGCTTCAAGTTCGGTATTGGGCAGGGTCGGGGCATAATCAGCGAAAAATGGACGCCCGGTGGTCTGTTAGGCGTAGGCAAAGGCGTGATACCTCCCGTTGGAGGATCGGCGGTAGGATCAGCAGCGACTGGCGCTACATTCGCAGCAGATACAAAGCTGTTCGGTCTTAATATCCTGACCGCTCTGGATGCCGCGGAAACCGCAGGTCTTGCCACCACACTCGCTCAGCCCAACCTCACGTCGCTTTCGGGTGAAACGGCGAGCTTCCTGGCGGGCGGCGAATATCCCTATACCATTTCCAACGGGACGCAGGGCAACAGCATAGAGTTCAAGCAATATGGCGTGCAGCTGGCATTTACGCCCACCGTGCTGGCCGATGGCCGCATTTCGCTGCGCGTTCGTCCGACCGTTTCCTCGCTGGATTTCTCGATCAACTCGTCCGTGCCAGCGCTCAAGACCCGCACGGCGGAAACCACCGTCGAGCTGGGCTCGGGTCAGGCGTTCATGATCGCGGGACTGCTGAGCAACGACACCGCCAACAATGTCGATAAGGTTCCCGGTATCGGCGATATCCCGATCCTCGGCACGCTCTTCAAATCGCGGCGCTTCGTGCGCAACGAGACGGAGCTGGTCATCGTGGTGACGCCTTATCTGGTGCGCCCGGTCAACGCGAGCGACATCCGCACGCCCACCGACGGCTATCGCAACCCGACCGCGCTGCAGGGCCTGCTGCTCCAGCAGGGTTCGGACGGCGTTTCGGGCAAACGCGCGCCAATGCCTTCCGTTGCTCCATCGCAGGCGCCGGTCGATCCCTCGACGGGCCAGCCGCTGCCGCCGCAGGCCTCGGCCAATCCCGTGCCCATGGACACACGGAATCGCAAGACCAAAGGCAAGCGCACCGCCGCAGCAGGTGATGCGACGCCTGGCTTCAGCTTCTGATCGGAAGGATGCACGCCATGATTGAGACCCGCACCCCCGCTTCCTTCCTCCGCCTGACGCTGGTCGCCGCGCTCGCGCTGCCGCTGGCGGCCTGCGGCCCGGAGAAGAACTATTATAACCGCAGCGTGGATTCGATCCATCAGCCGGTGGTCAGCTACTCGACGTTTCTTTACGATGTGCGGGCCGATGGCGCATCGCTTTCGCGCGCGGAGCGGGAGCGCCTCAACGGCTGGCTCAACTCGCTCAACGTTGGCTATGGCGACAGCATCGCCATCGCTTCGGCAGGATATGATGTCAGCCCCGCGCTGCAGCAGCAGATCGCCGACGTTATCGGCACGCGCGGCATGATGATCGGGCTGGACGAGAGCAATCTGGCTGGCGCGGCTCCCGCCGGATCGGTGCGGCTGATCATGCGGCGCAGCTCTGCCTCGGTGCCGGGCTGCCCCGATTGGAAGACGACGCAGGAATCCGACATGGTTCATGCGACCCATTCCAATTACGGTTGCGCGGTTAACAGCAATCTGGCGTCGATGATCGCCAATCCCGAAGACCTGGTGCGCGGGCAATCGAGCGACAGCGATCTGCGCACCGCGACGTCCAACCGTGCGATCGAAACCTATCGGACGAAGGCGCCTACGGGTTCCGGCGGCCTTCAGAATCTGGGGAAATAACGATGAACGCTCCCTTCAAGCTGGGTGTCAGCGCTACGCGTGACATGTTCCAGGCCTATATGTCGGACGACAACAGCATCAGCATCGTACGATCCGTCGTGGTTGAGATGGGCTGGGAGGCGGAGCGCGTTTACAAGGGCGGCATGCGCAACGCGGTGCAGTCGCTTTCGGTAGCCGCCAGCCCGCAAATCCTGCTGGTCGATATGTCGGAATCGATCGATCCGCTATCGGACATCAACAGCCTTGCCGAAGTGTGCGAGCCCGGCACCATCGTGATCGCCTGCGGGCAGGTGAACGACGTACGCCTGTATCGCGACCTTTTGGCGAGCGGGATTCAGGATTATCTGCTGAAGCCGCTGAGCAGCGACCATGTGCGCGATGCCCTGGTGGCGGCGCAGTCGGCATTCCTTGCTCCGCGTACCGATGCAGCCGAGGCGCATGGCCATATGGCCGCGGCCATTATCGGCATTCGCGGCGGCGTCGGTGCATCGACCTTCGCCACGTCGCTTGCGTGGTTGCTGTCCGAGCAGGCAAAGCGCACGACGGCGCTGCTCGACCTCGATCTGCATTTCGGAACGGGCGCGCTGACGCTCGATCTGGAGCCGGGACGCGGCCTGATCGACGCGATCGAAAACCCCAGCCGCATCGACGGCCTGTTCATCGAGCGCGCGATGGTGCGCGCGTCCGAGCGTCTTGCGATTCTGTCGGCTGAAGCGCCGATCCACCAGCCGATGCTGACCGATGGCGGCGCATTCCACCAGCTGGAGGAAGAATTCCGCAACGTCTTCGAATGCAGCATCGTCGACATGCCGCGCCACATGCTGATCCAGTTTCCGCAGCTGATGGCCGATTTCAACGTCGTCGTCGTTGTAACCGAGATCACGCTGGCGGCTGCGCGCGACACCATTCGCTTGCTGTCCTGGCTGCGCGCCAATGCGCCGCACGTGAAAATCCTTGTGGTCGCCAACAAGGTGCAGGCCGCTACGCTGGAAATCAGCCGCAAGGATTTCGAACAGTCGATCGAGCGCAAGATCGACGCGATTTTGCCCTTCGACAGCCGCACCGCTGCGCAGGCCGCCAAGCTGGGCAAGTCGCTTGCCGAGGTCGCGAAAACAAGCAAGCTGGGTCAGGCCTATGCCGGAATAGTGCCACATATCGTCGATGCCGCCGAAGAAGCGGCGGGCGAGGGCAAAGCCACGAAAAAGGGCGGCTCGTTGATGGGCAAGCTGGGCGAGTTCAAAAGCATGCTGCCGCGCAAGAGCGCAAAGGCCAAGCAGGGCGCGAAGTAAGACGACGTCGGCGAAACCACCCGCAAGGTAGGCCTCATGGATCCAAAACTTCCCCTCCTCGTCCTCATGCTGATCGGCATGCTGATGCTGGTTGCTTTTGCCTTTGTGGGTCCGTCCGCCGACAAGGCGCAGACGCGCCGCCTTGCCATGATCAAGGGTCGCCACAGCTCCTCTGGGGAGTCGCATATCGAAGCGCAGATGCGCAAGGCGGTGGCGACACTGACGAAGCCGCAGGGGAGCCTGCTGGTATCGCTGGTTCCCAATCCGGAAAATCTTACCAAGCGCCTGCGCATGACCGGCAAGAAGTGGACGCTTAACCAGTATATGACGGCGTCGGCGATGCTGACGCTCGGCGTTGCGTTGGTGTGCCTGCTGCGGGGCTGGGAGCCACTGCTCTCGATATTCGTCGGTACCGCCGCTGGTCTGGGCTTGCCCCATAAATATGTGGGGAGGCTGATCGCCAAGCGGATCAAGAAATTCAATACGACCTTTCCCGATGCGCTCGATCTGATGGTGCGCGGCCTGCGATCCGGGCTGCCGATCGCGGAGACGCTGACGGTGGTGGCATCCGAACTGCCGGGGCCGGTGGGCGAGGAATTCAAGCTCGTCACCGAACGCATCAAGATCGGCAAGACGATGGATCAGGCGCTGGTCGAAACCGCCGAGCGGCTGGGCACGGCCGAATTCCAGTTTTTCTGCATCACGCTCAATATCCAGCGTGAGACAGGCGGCAACCTTGCCGAAACGCTGGCGAATCTCTCCCACGTGCTGCGCCAGCGCGCGCAGATGAAGCTGAAGGTGGCGGCGATGTCTTCGGAATCGAAGGCGTCGGCATGGATCATCGGCTCGCTGCCGTTCATCGTGTTCGGACTGATCAGCTGGATCAATTTCAACTACATGTCGTCGTTCTACACGCCCGATCCCAACGGCCTGTTCGGACTGAGCCTGATGCAGCTCATCGGCATCGGCGGCATGGGATGGATGGGCATCGGCGTGTTCATCATGGCCCAGATGATCAATTTCGAGATTTGATGCGATGAACCCGACACCCCACGCCACCACCACCCTGTTCGGCCTGACCGGGACCGATGTCGCGACGCTGTTTGCGGCGCTCGCGACGCTGGCGGTGCTGGTCGCGATCTATGCCGTCGCCACGGTGCGTGATCCTATGGCGAAGCGGGTGAAGGCGCTCAACGAGCGCCGCGAGCAGCTGAAGGCGGGTATCACCGCATCGACGGCGAAGCGCCGCGCGAAGCTGGTCCATCAGCGCGATTCCACCGATTTCATGCGCAATATGCTGCAAAAGCTGCAGGTGCTGCAGGACGACCAGTTGCAGGTCGCGCAGAAGAAGCTGGCGCAGGCGGGCATAAGGTCGAAGGATCTGGCGGTTGCGGTGATTTTCGGCCGCATGATCATCCCGATCGTCGTCGGCGTGCTAGCGGGCTTTTTTCTCTACTTTGTGCGCATGTATCCCGACATGAGCGATTTCAAGCGCTTCGGCTGTTTCGCGGGCGCGCTGATCCTGGCGTACAAGGCGCCAGACATCTATCTAAAGAATGCAATCGGCAAGCGGTCCACGGCGATCCGCAAGGGCTTGCCGGATGCGCTCGATCTGCTCGTGATCTGTGCGGAAGCGGGCCTTACTGTGGACGCAGCGTTTGCGCGCGTCGCCAAGGAGCTGGGCCGCGCCTATCCTGAGCTGGGCGACGAGTTCCAGCTTACCGCGATCGAACTGTCGTTCCTTACCGAGCGGCGGCAGGCGTTCGAGAACCTTGCCAACCGCGTTGATCTCGAAGCGCTCAAGGGCGTGGTGACGACGATGATCCAGACCGAGAAATACGGCACACCGCTTGCGTCTGCACTGCGTGTGCTGTCGGCGGAGTTCCGGCACGAACGCATGATGCGCGCCGAGGAAAAGGCCGCGCGTCTGCCCGCGATCATGACCGTGCCGCTGATCCTGTTCATCCTGCCGACGCTGTTCGTCGTTATTCTTGGCCCGGCTGCCTGCTCGATCAGCCAGAATTTGTAGGCGCCAGGCGGTTCCGAACCGCTATTTCTTGTAGACGAGTTCACAGGGCTGGATCGCCTCTGGCTCCGGCCTGCCGCCGACGGCCTTGAATCGCGCGAAATAGCCGCCCGCCGAAGGACGGGGCGTCAGTTCGATCAGCTGATAACCGACTGCCTTGAACTCGCAGATCAGCAGGCGCGGCGGCGTGCCGTGCTGCTCGATCGGTCGCAGCGCATCGACGACGATCACCTGCCCGTCTGGTTTCAGCGCGGGGCGCAGGTTCCAGAGAAACGCATAGGGCTCCTGTATCTCGTGATACATGTGGACGAGCATGATGCGGTCGAAACTACCAGCGGGTAGCTTCGGATCGTCGGGAGCGCCCAGCTTCACGCTGACATTGTCCCAATGTTCGCGGGTGACGCGCTGGCCCAGCGCATCGATGACCTCGGCCATGATATCCTCGGCTAGCACGCGGCCGCGCTCGCCCACGCGCTTGGCGAGGCGCACGGTATAATAGCCTTCGCCCGCACCGATATCGGCGACGGTCATGCCGGGTTCGATCCCGGCCTTGTGCATGATGTCTTCTGCCTCGCCCAGGTGGTCGCGGCTTTCTTCGTTGGCGTAGCGGGTGGAGACGATCGGGGCGACAGGCCGGTCGGCGCTCGGAAAGCTGAGCGCCGCGTTCGCCTGGTTGTCGTCGCTGAGCGGCCAGCCGTTGCAGGCCGTCAAGCCAAGCGCCATCGCCACGGGCGCCAAGGCGAACCCGCTGCGAAGAGCGCGCCGCTCCATCAGTCGACGTCCTCCACTTCGACCTTCTCGCCGGTCACCCGCTGAGAGAGGGCGGCGGCCATATAGGGATCGAGCGCGCCGTCGAGCACATCGTCGGGCGCTGTCGAAACCACGCCGGTGCGCAGATCCTTCACCATCTGATAGGGTTGCAGCACATAGGAGCGGATCTGGTGGCCCCAGCCGATTTCGGTCTTCGCCTGATATTCGCCGGATGCCGCCGCCTCGCGCTCGGCCAGTTCCTTTTCGTAGAGCCGTGCCTTGAGCATGTTCATCGCGGTCGCACGGTTCTTGTGCTGGCTGCGGTCGTTCTGGCAGGCGACGATGATGCCAGAGGGCACGTGGGTGATGCGCACCGCCGAATCGGTGGT
>Ga0068857_100001562_pt1 | contig 18368 bp, 26 predicted proteins | sample KBSCornC72_FD_66591 | JGI IMG/M metagenome (GOLD analysis project Ga0068857, IMG submission 66591) | Corn rhizosphere microbial communities from Kellogg Biological Station, Michigan, USA - KBS Corn C7-2 | ecosystem: Host-associated > Plants > Roots > Rhizosphere > Soil ...
CGAGCTCGCGGTGGGTGCGAACACCGGCGAGCGGAGGCTGCGGGTACGCGGGCGCGTGCTTGCCGAGGGTGTGGTGCATCAGGCCCCACCCGCGATGACCGCGTGGCCCATCTGGTTCGGTTGCCACGCGTAGACGTTGCCGATGGAGCACCACCAGCGGTGAGGGCGCCACCCGCAGTGATTGCACCCGGCGGGCATGGAGCACCAGTCGGCATGAACGACCCGGCCGCAGCGCCAGCACTTCACGCCGACACCTCGTCGGGCTCCTCGGTGAGCAGCGCCGCCAGCTCGTCGAACTCCATCTCGAGCGCGCGCGCGAGCTTGCCGATCGTCGTCGCGGTCGGTGCGTTGTGACCGTTCTCAATCCGCGTGACGGTCTCGTCGGCCAGGCCAGCGCGGCGAGCGAGATCGCGGGCGCTCAGACCTTTCATGGCCCGGAGCTTCGCAAGGGCGGGAATGGTTCTCACGGATGCGAACCCTACGCGCTCACGCGCGGGATGTCAACGCATCGGCGGGACTCGTTTGCGTTTTCCCCAGAAATACGCCAAACTCCGTACCCCATTCCCCAGGGAGGGTGACGGACGATGGACCGACACGAGTACCGCGGGAAGCTCGCGGCCAGGCTGCGAGGTGCTCGGGCCGAAAGCGGCCTGTCCCAGGTTCAGGTCGAGCAGGCGACCGGCATCGACACGTCGCGCCTGTCGCGAATCGAGAAAGGCGACCGGGCGATCGAGCTGGAAGACCTGCTCCTGCTCGCCGGGATATACGATGTGCCGTTCGAGCGGTTCCTCGAGGTGGGCGCACCTCTTGGTGATCCGCCTTCGGCCACGCGGGCGTCCTCCAACGGACAACGCCAAACCCAGGCGGCCTAACCCAGCCTCCCCACCCGAACCCCCCGGCCGACCGATGCGCGCCGTAGCCCGTACCGCCGATGACGTAGGGATGGAGGACCGCACCTTTCCCGCGGTGCTCCGCCGGTTCGACCGTCACCTGGACGTGGTCGGTCGAGCCGATGGGACGCGGCGGCACTATCGGTACGAGCTGCTCTGCTGGTGGACCGACTACCTGTTCCCCGGCGAGCTCGAGGTCGCCGATATTCGGCCCGGCCACGTCGAGGAGTACCTCGGCACCCTGCCCCGCCAGGGGTCGAAGCGCGGCGACGCGATCCGCGCGCTGCGTGCGTTCTTCGCATGGGCTGTCGTCGAGGGTGAGGTCGACCGCGACCCGGCGGCGCACGTCCCCATCCCCCGACCGAAGGTGCCCCCGGCGCCGGACCTATCCGACGACGAGCTGCGCCGTCTACTCCGCGCCGCGTTCCGTCGGGAGCCTCGGCGAGGGTGGGCGATCCTGCTCTGCTACGTCACCGGCGCCAGGGTCGGCTCGCTCGTAGCAGCCCGGCCGAGCGACGTCCACCTCGGCTCCAACGCTCGGCTCGATCTCCTCGAGGCCAAGGGCGGGAAGCCGTACAGCGTGCCGCTCGAGCGGGCGGGCGTGATTGCTGCAACGCAGCTCCAACGATCGACAACTGTTGGCGATCGTCTCATCGGTGTCGGCGCCGAGCGGTTCCGCCAGTGGGTCCACGCCGCCGAACAGGAGGCCGGGCTCGGCCGTGTCTGGCCGCACCTGCTCCGTCACGCGGCGTCGACCAGGGTCGCCCGGTCCTCCGACCCCGAGACTTGGCGGCGGTTCATGAATCACGCCGACCTATCGCAGTGGGCGCGGTACGTGGCCGGGACCGACGAGCGGGTTCGGCGGGCCGTCCCGACGCCGTGAACGCGAAAGCGCCCCCGGTCCTGTCCCAGGGAGGGTAGACAGGCCGGGGGCGCTGGGGCCGCGCGGAGCGCGACTATCCGGTTGCCGCTCCTGGTGCTTGCGGCGGCGGCTCGACTGAGATGAACGTGATGACGAACGAGAACGCCGCGGCGACGAGCAGCGGAGGCAGGAGCTTCCCGAACGCGACGAGGTCGGCGACGGTCGAGAACGTGATGACCAGACCGGCCGAGACGATCTTCTCGAGGAACGCGCGGATGGCTTTCTCGAGCTTCGACGCCGATGGATGGATCAGGTAAGCGGCGGCGACCGCGAGAACCCCGCCGATCGCTGCCGAGAGTAGGCCGAGCCCGAGGGTGAGGACGTTGTTCCCAATCAGCGTCGGGTCCGCCCATTCGAGTCCCTGGACGGCGACGAGCACGGCGCCCGCCAGGACGAGAAACGTCCGCGTGAAGACGCCGAGTGCTTCCTTCCCGGTCATGCCTTCCCTCCGATCTGTTCGCTCCCGGCGAACGTTGGTGCGATGCGCCCTCCGTTGAGGGCGGTCGACGGCAACGGTTCGAGTCTCACTATCTCCTCGATACAGACGACCGGGATGTGCGTGATCGCCCGCCAGCCCTCGCCGTCGGGCAGGCGTTCGGCGGCGACGTGCAGGTAGCGGTCGTCGGCGCCGATCTCATAGCCGACGGTCTCGACGAGGTAGTCGGTGCGCGGCTCGGCCTCGTGGTCGACGTCGAACCATGCATCGTGCCACCGGACGAGGATGATGAGCTCGCCCATCATCGTCGCGCTCGGATCACGAGGACGACGATGGCGAGGATGAGCGCCCCGCCCACCGTGATCGTCACGGTGACGTTCGAGCCCCAGCCGATCACGCCGAGATACCCGTCGCCAGTCGGATGCCGAACAGGATCAGGCTCAGGGCGAGCGCGATCCCGGCGGTCAACAGGATGTACTTGATCTGCCGCCGCTGCGCCGCGATCGCGTCGGTGTTCGCTTGTCGCAGGCCGTCGAGCGCGGTCTGCTCGACCGACTTGATCTTGAGGTCTTCGACGTCTTGCTTGAGCCGCTCAAGGCTGTCGTCGAGCCGGGAGGCGAACGGGGCGCCGCCACTTTCGAGCGTGTCGAGCCTGCGGATGATTTCCTTGTTCCGCTCGTTGACGTTCGCCTTAGCGTCGGCGACCGCCGTTTCGAGGGTCGCCCGGGCGAAGTCCATCGCCTGCGTCTCGGCGACGTGCTTCTCGGCGTGGGAGCCGTGCTCGGCGTCGTGAGCTCGGCGGCGCTCCTGCAAGATGCGCTCGAAATAGTCGCGCTCGCTGACGCGTCCGCCCCCGTGGCGCCGATCGTCGCCGGACCGTTCGACGTGCTCGTGGCCATTGGCGTCCTCGGTCATTCGCCGTGAGGGTTCAGCGCCGCGAACCGGGCCGAGCGCCAGCCGCGCTGGAACCACTCAGGCCGATCATTCGGGGCATCGCCCGGGTCCTCGCCGCCCTTGTCCTTGTAACGGTCGCGGTAGGCGTCCTCGCCCTTGGCGTACTGGTCGAGCCGCTCGTCCTGCATGAACTCCTCCCGCGCTCGTGCCGTGGCGTTCTTCGCCGCCGACGGCGTGCTCATGTACTCGAAGTGCATCCAATCCTTCGCGCCGTCGTAATCCCCACCCCAGCGGAACCCGTAGTCGGTCCACAGCGCGCCCATCGCCGCGGGGATCGAGTGAGATGTGCAGCCGAAGCAGTTGACCGGCGCGTTCACGTCGATCGCCAAACCCCAGGAATGGTTCGACGGCGTGGTCGTGATGCCGCCGCTCGGCGTCTTTATGAAACGCCCGGCGTAGCCCCAGCACCAGCCGTCGCGGAGCGTGACGTACCCACGGCTGATCGACTCGACGAGCAGGAGCTCCATGAGAGCCTGCACGCCGGGGTGTACGCCGCCGGGGAAGTCGGCGCCCTCTACGCGGAGCGCCACCATGTCGTCGCTCCGATCGACGGGCCAGCCCGACCCCCAGCCGCGGTCGGATGCGTCGGTCATGCTGCTCTCGGCAGCTCGTGGATCAGCACGGCGTCCCCCCATCCTCCGAAGATCAGCTCGTCGATCTGCTCGAGCGTGAACCGCGCCTTCCCGTTCACGCCCCAGCCGGGACCCCACGAGTTGAGCATGTCGACGTATGGCCACGGCCAGTCGTCCGGGTCCAGGTCGATCGTGACCAGCAGCCACTCGTGCCCGCCGCGTGACGGCTGCGAGTAGTCGACCCGCATACACGCCACGCCGTCCACGATCTTCGGCGAGTCCATGCTCGGGTACCAGTCCGAGCCGACGCAGAGCGTCCCGAGCTCGAGCAGCGCGTACCGGAGCTGCTCCGGCCCGGCGTTCCAGTTGGCGATCCACTCGAAACGGTCGATGGCCTTGCGCGCGAGGAGCTCCTCACACGCCGACAGCGCCGAGGTTCCCATCTGCAACGACGTGTCGGGCGTCCCCCAATATCGGGCGCTGGCCGCGAGGTAGAACTTCCGGCACCAGTCCTCGTCGATGCCCTCGACGCCGACCGGGTTCCCTGCCCGCCGGTGGCCGAAACAGTGGGCGACGCAGGTGCCGGTCGCGCCCTGATCGAGTCGGATCGGTTCCTTCCACTGGCGGCGTGTCCGCGTCGTGCTGTCCGCTTGGACGGGATGCAGCGCCACCGCGCGCGGTGTCCGCGGGTCGAGGATACGACCTAGGCCACTCACGCCGACAGCTTGAACGCGGCCACGGACAGATTCGTCACGGCCGAGTAGGTCACGGTGACGGTCGTCCCGAATCGCGCCGTGGGGAACGGGCCGATCATCACGTCGCCGGTCGTCGCCGGGATCACGACGGCTTGATCGTGGTCGAACCCTTGGTCGCACGCCTTCGTCGAGTCGATCGTCACCGTGCGCGTCGCGGCGTTCGTGTTCTTACAGTGCAGGAACGTGCGCCCGTCGTTGACGAATGTGTCGGGGCCGACGGCCGCGGCGTAGTCGGCGCCCTCGCCGTCGAGGTCGATGGTCTGGATCGCGATGACTGACACCTGCGTGCCTCCTATGCGAGCTTGACGGCCCACACGGTCGAGTTGGTGAAGACCGTGGTTGCGGTCCCACCAGAGGTGTTCTGCGCGAACTGCAGTGTCACGTTCCCGGCGTTGGCACCGCCGACGTAGATGACTCTGATGGGGGCCAGATAGCGGCCGCTCCCTACCCCATTGCCGAACAGGGTCGTGGATGTGGTCGGGCTGGTCGTGCCGAACATGTCCAGGACGTTCGCCGCGGGGGTCGCCGACATCCACATGATGGAGGCATCCACCCGACCCGCCGTGGGGAAGGTGAACGCGACCTTCATGTCCTCCGTGGTGCCCGCCGTGTAGAGCACGTTGAACGTGGCCTGCCACACCTCGTTGGCGAGGACCGGCAGAACCATAGAGGTGCAGTCCACGAGCACCGTGGAGGATGTGACCGTCTGGTCTGCGGTCTTGCGGGCGATCAGATGCTCTCCGACCGCCAGGAAGTTGTCGCGGATGTGCGGGTCCATGATGGCCTTGGTGATCAGCTCGCCGTCGGTCCAGGTTCGAGGATTTGTCCAGGCCATGTGACGGTCTCCTTAGCCGACGAGTGATGTGGTGACGCCGAGCTCGGACTTTCCAACGGTCCCGAGCTCCCATTGGCCCTGCTGGTACGACGTGGACGACAACGCCCACACCGCCCGCAGGTATCTCGACGCGGCGTACTCCCAATGCATCCCCTCAACGACCGAGGGCTGGTCGATCAGCCCGCCGTTCGGCGGACGCTTACGAGCGGCGATGCGGTCGTGAATCTCGCGCATCAGGATGCGCGGCACCGACGCCGCGTCGGCGCGGGTGTCGAGCGTTATCGACTTGACCCGGGTCTGGGGTATCGAGTACCGCGACAGGAGGAACTCGGCGCGCTCGAGCATCGCCCCAGTGGTCGTCAGCAGCGTGCTCACCGACAGCGACCGTGGCGCCGACACCCCCGCTGGGCCGCTGAATATCGCCTGACTCGCCACATCTGCCACCGTCTGATCGGCAAGCCCCGGCGCCGTCACGGTGACCTCGTTCCACAGCGTCTCGTCGTCGTAGTCGGTGTCGAGGTCTTCGTAAGGCTTCTCGCCGATCACATCGCCCCAGGTGTCGTTGGCCTCGTCGAGTAGGACCGTGTGCAGACGATCGAAGAACGTCACCACACCGCTGCCCGAGACGAACAGCACCCCACCCTCGCTCGCGGCCACCTCCTGCAAGTGCGACAGGATGGTGGTGTTCGTGAGCGTGACGGCCTGAACATCAGAGTCGCCGTCGTCTATCGCCCGCAGGCTCGCGGGCCAGCCGATCGCGTCGAGCAGCGCGGTGATACGCGCTCCGGCGCCCTCGACGCCGCGGGTGACGGTGACCTTCGCAAGGTTGAACACCTTGAACGCATCGACCGCGCGCACCTCGACGGCGGCGTCGCCAGCCGGTCCCCGGGTCCACGTCTGCGGCATCGCCTCGAGGAACCCGCTGAACAGGTCGTATGTGACGGCGTTGTACGTCGCCTGGATCGACAGCGGCGCCATCGGTCGAAGGAACGGGAACAGCGGGCTGCTCGCGTTCTCCGGGGTGTAGGTCCCGTCCCGGTTCGCGAACCGCACGGACGCCTTGCCAGCCTCTACCCGGTCAAGCTCGTGCTGCCGTCCTCGACTGATCTTGAACCCGCGGACTCCGGTGAGCTGCTCGAGGGACGTCGAGACGAGGAACGTGCTGGTGCCGAGGATCGACTCGACCGAATCTCCGAGAATCCACCCGGTCGGGACGCCGAGCGAGATGGTGATGGTCGGGAGCGGCACTACGCCGTTCCGCCGAAGATGTCGCCGTTGCGGCGGCCGGTGCGAACGAGCTCCCGGCGGATGATATCCGCGACCTCCTCGATCCCGCCGGGGCCGACCACGTTTCCGATGGTGATGTTCACGGTGGAACCACCGAAGCCCATCTCGTTATTGACGCCGGAGAACACCTCGCCCTTGTGCACCATCGCGAGCCCGGTCTTCTCGACGACGCCGCCGTGCTGGTAACCACCGCCGGTCTGGTAGCCGTGACCCGAGGTGGTCGTGGCGATGTGCGTGACGACCTGGTCGGGGATACGGTTGAGCTCGGTGATGTAGGAGCGAATCTCCCCGATGAGCTCGTTGACCGCGGCCTTATTCACCCCGGCCGCATTGGCCGCTTCACGGATGGCCCTTTCGACCTTCGACTGCTTCTCCCCGGCGTCGACGAGCTCTTTGCCGTAGGAAAACACGGCTTCCTCGAGCGCGATCTGATCCTCGACGACGGACAGCACCGCGTCGTCGTATGCCTTCGTGTCTTCCTTGCCGTGCTGCTGCAACTGGTTGAGCGTGCGCTGATCCTCGGCGAGCGTCTTCGCCGAGTCGATGATCCCGAGGAACGAGTTACTCAGGGCAAGGACCGCGAGCCGCTGGTCGCGCATCGCCTCGGTGAGGTGCTCGGTGGCGTTCCTGTTGATCGTTTGGGCCTCAGCCGAGGTATCCATCGCCTCGGCGAACCGGCCGCGGTAGAACGTCGACAGGTCACCGACAACCCCGGCGTTCGTTTGCAACGAGTCGGTCGCCGCGTCACTCGCATCCTTGAACGCGAAGAACACCTGCGAGCCCGGGACCTCGTTCTCGATGAGCGTCTGGATGGCGCCACCCACAGCATCGCCCCAGACTTTCCATATCCCACTCGACTCGCCCGCCTGGTCGGTGAGCTTCGGCAGCAGGTCGAGGAGCGACTGAATCGGGCCGATGATGTCTTCGACTTCGGTCTTCGCGGACTCGAACGCGACGACGAGGCCGCGGCCGACGAACTCGATGACCGGCGCGAGCTGGGTCAGCAGGTCCGCGAACGCGCCCGTCATCTCGGCAATCACCGGGAGCAGCAGCCCGCCGATGACCTCCTGCAGGTCTTCGATCTTCTGCTGCGCCTTGGCCTGCGCGCCAGCGAAGGTATCGCCCGCCGCCTTCGCGGCACCGCCGAACTCCTTATTCAGCTCGGCGAGGATGAGCTTCTGCGCGCCCATCGTGTCGCCCGCCTCGACCATCGCCGTGATCTGTTCTTTCTGCCCGTCGGTGAATGAGACGCCGACGCGCGTGAGCGCGGTGAGGCCCTTGATCGGGTCGTTCAGCGCCTTGCCGACGAGGATGGTCTTCGAGTTGAGGTCTTCCATCGTCGGGATGGCGCCGTTCCCCATCGACGTCGCCATGTCGAGGATCGCGCCCGTCGCCTGGTTGAAGACGTCGTTCCCCTTGCCCGTCTCGTTGCGGACCTTCGTGAACGTGAGGAGCAGGTTCTCCGACGCCTGGATCGCCTCATCGTCGGCGCCGCTCATGTCGCGGAGCTTCTGCGCGAGGGCGAGCACGTCATCGGCGGTCACGTTGGCCGCGCCGCCCGTCGATTTGAGGACGGCGTTGGTCTGCGCCATCGCCGCCTCGGACTCTTTGAACGCGTTGATCGAGTCGACGCCGAACTTGAGCACGGCCGCACCGGCCGCCGCCGCGGCGAGCGGCATGACGTTGCCGAACGTCGAGGAGAACACGCCGCCGGTCTTCTTCGTCGACGAGTCGAGCGTCGAATGTCCGGCGTCGATCTGCTTCTGCGCGGCGAGCACCTTGTCGGCGTCGGCGAGGTAGGTGATCGTCAGCGAGCGACCGGCGATGGGACTGCCCTCCTCGTGCTAGGGTGCGAGCGTGATCGAGCGTCTGAGTACGGATCGCGGGCTATTCCTGCTGGTCATCGCCCTGCTGGTGACCGTGACGGCCCTCGTCGTCCTGCTCGGGTTCTACGGCGACGTTATGCGCGTCTTCTGGGACCTGGTCTAGACCGCCCAGCCGTAGATACCGACGATGTCGCGCAGCTCGTTCTCGAGGATGAGCTCGACGTTCCCCTCTTGCGCCTCGACCGCGGGCCAGACGATCCGCGGCGGTGCGCCCTCGAACCCGGCCCACTTGCCGCGCTGCCCCCACTCCGCACCGCCCGCGTAAGGCACCGACGACACGATGCTCGCCGTGGTGCCTCGAACGGCCACCTTGTACCCCGACGCCAGGCGGCCCGACAGGTGCGGCGCGTTCGAGGCGGCCTGCGCGATGATCGGAACGCCCGCGCGTTTCAGCGCCAGCGGAATCTCGCGGGGCGCGGCACCGGCGGCCTTGCGGACGGCGGCGCGGAACTCGTTGAGCCCGGTGACCGTCACGGTTCCACCGTTAGCCACGTCGCCTCACCTCCGCTTCGCGCATCGCCCGGTCGAGCTGTTCGACCTGCTGGTCGTGGTAGTCCGCGAGTGCCTGCTGCACCTCGACGGGTGCCTCGAGGATCGCGTTGGGGGGGATGTTCAGGTCGGCCGCCAGGACGGCTACTCGCCAGGCGGCGGACCCGAGTCCGTAGGGTCCACGGGGCCGTCCAGCCTCTCGAGCTGAATCTCCTCGACGCCCTCGAGGAAGTCCTCGAACCCGCCGACCGGGCAGTCGCCTCGGGTCAATGCGCGCCACGAGAACCAGGCTGTTTGCTCCTCGCGCAGAAGCGCAACGGGCGCCGTCGCGTTGCCCTCGTCGTCGAGCAGTTTCGTCTCGCGCCTGAGCTCGACGACCGACACCGCGTACAGACGCTCGAACGCGACACGATCCGACAGCGCCATGTATACCCCGATGGTCTCGTGCTTCGTCCCGTCGAGCATGACCGCCACGACGCGCATCGACGTCACGACGGCCGCCCCTCGCCGTTGCCGGGCAGGACGATCTTCGGCTGCGCTACTGCGATGTTCGGCCGCTGACCGAGGACGCCGAGGAGGTCGAGGACGTGCTGGCGTTGCCGGACGCCGTCGGTAATGAGCTTGAGCGTGCGCTCACACCGTTCCTTCGATCCGGCGACGATGACGGAGCGCCACTGCGCGACGCCTTGCGCCAGGACGATCCATCCCTCGGGCGTCTCGGTGGCCGTGAACGCGAACACGAGCTCGGAGTTGACCACCTCGTTCCCGAAGTCGTTGATGATGAGCATGGTTCCCCCCTGTTCTCGCGGGTTACGAGCCCGCGTAGTTGGTCGCTGCCTCCTGGTTGTGAACCAGGGCCGTGAACTGCGGCGCCGTGGTCCCGACCACCGTCGACGTCAACTCGATCTCGACCGGGCCGCCCGCAGGGTCGGGGTCGGGATAGTCGCCCTGCCACGCCATGTTCGACGCTGCGAAGTCAAGATCGCGCGTTCCGGCCGTGATCGTGAACAGGTTGTGGAACGAGCCGTACACCGGCGCGTTCGAGATCGCGGTCGCGGCGCCCGTTCCCGTGATGATCTTCTGCCACAGGTCGGTATCGGTCGGCATGAGCCGGAGCGTGACGCTGATCTCGTGCAGGCCCGGCCAGACGTCGATCGGCTCGAGCTGCCGGGAGACGCGCACCGGCTCGAGGTGGTTGGCGATTGTGACGGTGCCGCCCGTGATGTCTGCCGTCGCCGGGGTCGCCGAGTTTGTATCGAGCTGGAACACGCCACCCGCCGGGTAGAACGACTGCTGATCCGAGTCGTCGGTCGTCGGGTTGCCCGAGGTCGTGTAGACCGTGGCGACGGTGCCCATCATCCGCACGCCCATCTCGAGCGGTTCGGCCTGGTTCCAGGTGAACGACAGCTCGTCGACGCGACAATCCCTAATCTTGTGGTACTCGGTGTCGAGCCGGGTCGCCGCCGTGAGGTAGCCGGGGGCGGCCGCCGGGGTGAGCGTGTGCAGGAACGGGTCGGCGCCGCCGGTCGTGACGCGCGTGCCGAGCGCGTTCTCGAGGAGCATGACGACCGAGCGCGGCCACGCTCGCGACACGCAGTCGACCGTCCACAGGAACGCCGAGCGGTAGGCCGAGGGCGGGAACCGGGTCGCCGTCGTCAGCTCCTCGTACGACTGATCCATCCCGGCGCTCATGAGCGAGCCGGACCGCAGGCCGAACCCGTACTTGCGATTGGCCGCGAGCGTCCCGAACGAGGTCTGTTTGTCGAACGCGAGAACGGCGATTTTCTTGTTCAGCGCCACCTCATGCCTCCTTGTCGGACGTCTTCACGCGTTCGGCGAGGCCGAGGCCCTCGAGGTGCTCGAGCTGCTCCCGGTTCGCTTCCTTGGCCTCGTGCACACCCTGTTTGAACTCGGTGTCCGGTCCGAACTGGTTCGACACCGACACGTCTTCCTTTACCTTGAACTTCACGACGACCTCCTCGTCACGACAGCCATGCTTTGAACTCGACGTCGGCACGGACGAACAGCCCGCGTGCGTTCTCGGCGGGCGCCGCGGCCTTGCGGATGCGGGTGAGCGTCGCGTCGAAGACCGTCTCCTGCAGTTTCCAGTCGTCGCGCAGCGCGATCTCGAGCTCGCCGACCATCTCGAGGATGCGATCGCGCGCGGTCGGGTAGTCGGCGCCGGGGACCGTGTGCCAGAACCACACCTCGAGGGAAGCGGTCTCGGTCTTCGCCTGCGAGCCCGAGCCCGTGATCTCCCACGTCTGCTCGGACGTGGCCTCCTCACCGATCCAGACATGCTCGGCGGCGAGCTCGTCGCCCGGCCAGCCGTAGGACAGCGGCACACCCTCGAGCGGGTTACCCACGATGGCGGCGCGTCCCTCGAGCAGGTGGAACAGCCCCACCTCGGCGGCGGCGAGGCGCGAGGTCCGGCTCACGCCATCATCACGACGCGCCGGTCGATCAGCACGTCGTCGACGGCGCGGATGCCGAACGGCTGGGTGAGCCGACCGCCGAAGACCATCGTCCCCGCGTCGGTGATGAGCGACGTCACCCCGGCGGGGATGCCCCCACCGCCGGAGGAATCGGCGAGCACGTTCGACCGGATCGCGGTCAGCGCCGCGTCACGGATGTCGGACGGCGCCGAGTCGTACCCGTGCTCGTAGATGATCTCGAGGTTGCGGAAGCCGTACGGGAACGACGACGGAGCCACGATGTACCCGGCCTCGTACAGGTCCCACGTCGTCGCGTCCTGCACGACTCCGTCGAACTTCGCCGAGATGACCGAGCGCGGCCGGGCGTGCAACAGGTCGAGCTTGCGCGATCCGGGGCCGTCGAGCACGTCGCGGGCGTACCGCGGCACGAACGCCACGCCGCAGAAGTCCTCGGCCCGGTCCTCGAACCACTGGCGCGCCTCGGCGAGCTCGGCCGGGGTCTTCGTCGACAGACCCGACTCGGCCTGCAGGTCGGCCAGCGCCACGACGTACCCGCCGACGACCTCGACGAACGAGGTCTGCCGCTGCACCACGCCGCCGAACGTGCCCTCCCACACGAGCTGGAACCGTTCGAGCACCGACTGCGGGGCGAGCGTGTACGTGTAGTGCCCCGTTGCGCCGTGGGTCGTCGCGGCGTCGGTGGCGAAGATCGAGCCGTCGCCGCGGAAGATGTCCACGGTGACCGCCGCATCGGCGTCGGTCGGCGTCGTGCCGACGTAGAACACGACCTCGGGCTGCGCCCGCGTGTCCCGAAGGACGCGCTGCACCGTCATCCCGGCTCACCCTTGAACACGACAGCGATTGCGATGGCCGCGACGAACCACGCGAGCGCCGACAGGTTCGTGTCGAGCCCGAACAGGCCGGTGAGCAGACCCACGACGATGCACGCCAGTGCGGCGAAGAACGCGACTACCCGCATCACCGCTTCTCACCTGGCGCGGCCGTGGCCTGCTCGACCTTGTCCCACCGGCCGAAGCTGGTCACGGGCTCGAAGTGTTCCTCGACACCCTTGGCGCCGAGTTGCTTGAGCAGCTTGTGACCCGCGGGCACGAGCTCGTCGGCCGCGATCGTGATGAACTCGCCGTCGTACTGCACGCCGAAGGCGTGGCGGGCGCGGTAGTAGCTCTTGCTCGACGAGACGCGCTTGACCCGCGGCTTGCGCGTCGTGGTGGTCTTCTTCGGTGCTGGCATCGTGCCTCCCCTGAGGTGGGGAGGGGCCGTGTGCCCCTCCCCCCGAATCCACCCGGTTGCCCGGTCTTACGTGGTGCCGGTTCCGGCGCGGAACCCGACAGGGTCCAGCACCTTAGAGCCGTTCCTCCACCACGCGAACAGACCGCGCTGCCCGGTCGGCATCCCGAAGCCCGTCCCGGCCGTGGCCTGCTGCGTGAGGTTCTGAACGAGCTCGATGTTCATGCCCACCCGGTCGATGATCTTGAACATTGAGAAGTCACCCAGGAAGATGTCCTTCACGCCGTTCACGATCGTCGCGGGTGCCGTCGAGAGCTCGTTCACGGCGTAGCCGAGCAGACGTAGCCCGGTGTTGCCGTTGCCGCCGGAGGACGCGGGTGCGTTCCCCATGAGCTCACCGATGCGGAGCCACAGCTGCGCGCCGCCTGCGGTGTCCAGCGCCCGAATGATGTTGTACACCGCCCGGTTCGCCACCCACTGCGCCCGAGGCCGGAATCGCGGAGCGAGCGCGGCCTCGATCGCGTACAGGTTGGCGGCGGTGACCGTCAGTCCGGTCGACAGAGGAGTGGTGCCCGTGACGCCGGTCGACAGGCCGAACGGGTTCGGCGGCGTGCCGTTGCCCGAGAAGAACGCCGTCGCCTCCTCGTCGTCCTTTGAATCGGCGAACAGACGCGCCAGCCCGGCGTCCATGCCGGGCCAGTCGCCCTCGGCCTCCACCGAGAACGGCACGAACGCCTGCACCCGCGAGCAGACGATCGCGGGCTGCGCGAGCGTCGGGGTGTTGTCGGTCGTGACCGCGGCCTCGAGTGCACGCGAAGCGGTGATCGCCGCGGCGGTGGCCCCGCGCCACTCGTTCGACCCTACGATTGGCTCCACGTTGGAGATCGCGCGCAACGGGTTCACCACCGAGGCCGACACCGGGATCAGCGTCGGGTCCAGGGTGAACGTGATCGGGATGCCGGTCGTCGACAGCGAGAACGCGCGCTGCTCCTCGTTCGTCATCGGGACGCCCGTCATCCACTTGCGGAACGCCGCGCGGTACTGCGGCGAGCCGGTCTTGAGGATGCGCCGGGCGAGCTGCCCGTCGGGCGTGTCGTACTCGTCGAGCAGGCGGGCGATGTAGTCCTGCGCCTGCTGCCTCGTGACCTGCTCGGGGAAGTGCGCGAGCTCGACCGCTCGCATCGCCCGGTCGCGGTACTCCATGCGTCCGCGCTGCGGGTCCTCGGGGTTGAATCGGACGTTCGACAGGTCGTAGATGTCCCGTTCCTTGAGGCTGGAACGGTCGACCTTGGGTGCCTCCCATGCCGGGGTCACGCGGGCCGGGTCCGACCCGCCGTTCTCGGCGATGTGCTTGAGGTACTTCTCGCGCTTGTCGAGCTCGACGACGCGCTTGTCGATCTCCTCGTTCGTCTCGACGAGGTCCGCATACCGCTCGCGGGCGTCGTCGGGATAAGGGAGACCGGCGTACTCGTTCTCGAGCGCCGTCAGCTCGGCCTTCACCTCCCCTTGCTTGTTGCTCAACTCCTCGATGGAGCGGAGCTCGTTCAGCTCTGCGACATCCATGTCAGGAACTCCTCTCGTGTGCGGAAGCGCCGCACCTCGACGGGCAGAGGCTTTTCCTCGAGAGGCTTGTCCTCGGCGCCCTTGTGCAGGACTTCGTCGATCATCCGGGCGAGATCACCCGGACGCCGTGCCGCCAGCTCCGCGACCGTCTCCGCGGCTGGTCGAAACTCGTCTGTCAGCGAGCGCACGCCCGCCGTCGTGTTGGCGTACGCCGGGAACGTCACCGGCCCGGCCTCGAACACCGACGCCTTGAGGATCGTTCGCTCGGGAAGTCCCTCCGGGTTGTGGTCGGAAGGCTCCGGGCGGTGCACGATCTCCTCGTCGTCGACACCGAATCGGAACGACGAGCCGTACGCACCGGCTCGCAGGCCGTCGACCACGAGCTGCGGCACACCGGGGAACAGCGGCGCCTCGGCCAGACCGCCGACGTCGGTCTCGCGCGCCGTGACCGGGTGCCCGAGCAGCTTGTCGCCGAGCTCGGGGTCGCGCCCGTGGTTGAACGTGATCTTGGGCATCCGCTCCTCGAACGAGTCAACGAACGCGCCCTGCGCGACCTGCTCCATGAACCGACCCTCGAACCACGAGTCGATCTCGGTCCACTCGTTGAACCGCGAGAACGGCACGACGAGCGTCCGGCCACCGTCGGAATCTTCACGAACCTCGAAGTGCGACAGGGCCGGGGCCATCGCCCGGTACAGGTCACCCTTGGGAAACGCGGACGCCTCCTGGGCCTGGATCGTTACCATGTGCGCCTCCAAGTGTCGGCGGGCCTCCTCGGCGTTCGTGAGACCCTGCGTCTGCCCGAATCGCTGCAGCGCGGCTCGTACGCCGTCGGCGTTGGGCACGGGTGCCTTCGCGAGGTAGTGGTGCGGGAGCTTGTGCGACGAGCGCAGCGCGGGATCGCCCGCGGTCTTCCCCGCGCAGACCTTGTTGTAATCGGCGGCCGTCGTGCACACGTTCATTGCCGCGTTCCCGTCCCACGCACCGTTATCGACCGCGGCCCTCGTGGCCTGATCGGTCATGGACTAACCCCCTTCGGACGCAGCGGCTCCGGCGGGCGCCTTACCGTTCGGTGATCCACCGAGCGACGTCGGCAGCGCGCCGAGGTTGGCCCCCTCGCGGTTCAGAATCTCCCGCGCCTCCTCGGCCGAGATGACGACATTCACCGCGAGGTAGACCTTCTGCAGGGCAACGACGAGCTCCTCGACCGACATCGACCTGTCGCCCGTCTCACCAGTCCCCGGCGGCTGCAACTGCACCGAGAACAGGTTCGTGTGCTGCAGCAGTGTGATGTCGTCGGCGTGAACGGCCGTGACGACCGAGTCGGGACGGAACCCCGCGTCGACCAGTTGCTTGATCGTCGCCGCGTTCTTTCCGAGAATCTCGGCGGCGTCCGCCTGATCCTCCTGCAGGAACGGCACGTCGTTGTCGTCGTACCACAGCCGCGAGTCGGTGGGCGTCGGGATGATCGACTGCATCGACCCGGCGAAGTTGCGCCACGTCGGGCGCGCCCACTCGTCGCCGAACGCGCGCCGGGCCTGGCCGTAGTTGGAATACGTCGCGGCCTGCAGACCCTCGGACAGACCGACCAGCACCGGCGGAACCCCGGCCGCGGCGGCGATCCGTGTCTCACCGGCGCCCTGGGTCTGTTTGAAATCCATCTGCCGCAGGTTCGCGCCGATCACCTCGGCATCGGCGCCGCCCCCGAGGAACAGCGTCTTGTACGCGTTGGCCGCGCCCTCGTGTCCCTGGCGGAACAGCGCCACCCATTCCTTGAACTTCTCGGGCGTCAGCGTCGGATCGGCCTTCACCTTGAGGTTCGGCGTGGCCGCCTGCTCGAAGAACGCCAGCTTGTGCGACGTCGCCGCGGTGTCGGCCTTGATCTCGCGCAGCACCGGCGATAGCCACGACTGCCCGCGCCACGGCGCGAGCGGGTCCGGCACCGGCGCGAAGTGCGCGACCGACTCCGGCAGCAGGAACCGCGGCTCTTTGCCCGACCCACGGCCCCCCGGCTGGTAGATGTAGCCGAGCACCTCGGCCCCGAGGTCCCACCCGTTCGACTCGGAGTCGTCGGGCACCCCCGACAGGATCGTCACCCAATCCGGCCGGAGCACCTGCAAACGATCGGGGGCCGCCCGATACGTGAAGCTGTTGCCGAACAGGTCGGCGTACACGAGGTTGCGCGCCAGCAGGTCGCCGGTGGTGCCGTTCGGCCACGGGTGCTCGAGCAGGTTGAGCGCCGGAGACGACCACAGGTCGCCCGGTCGGCCGCCACGCATCCGCTGGAACGCGAACCGTGCCTCGGTGAACACCCGCATCCGAACCGCCATGCACGCGAACACGACGGCGTTGCCGCCGAACGCGTAGGAGGCCAGGCCGGTCGACCCGGGCGGGACCTCCTCGCGGTTGCCGGTCATCGACGTATTCAGGCCGAGGAGGTACTGCTGACCGAGCCATGTCATCCATTCGCCGAAGTCGAGCGGGTCGTTGGCCCGTTCGGCTCCGACGAACTTCCACCAGCGGTCCCTCAGACCCATGCGACCTCCGTCAGACGAACGCGATCATCGGTTCGCGGTCGACCCCGATCTCGGCGGCCGCGGCGTTGTGCACCATCGCGGCGGCGACGAGCGCGTCGATCACCCTCATGTCCTGGTTCCCGCCCTCGCGCGTCTGCGACGGCCGGTCGAACCGTGTCCCCTCCGCGCGCACCTTCGCCACGGCGTTCAGGACGTGGCGCGTCAACTTCGGGTCGCCGGTGTGGTGCAACCACCCCTCGCGCAACGCTTCCATGAACCGCTCGTAATCGAGCGCCGCCATCTTCGGCGAGTGCGGCCACGGGACCACCCGGGCGCCGAGCTCGTCCGCGATCCACACCGCGAGCTGCTCGGCGCGCGTTTCGTCCATCACGACCGTGTGGATCGGGTTGCGCGCGTGCAGTCGGTGCAACGCGTCCTCGACGAGCGACGGCTCGAGCGACGTTCCATCCCTCGGGGGCACCAGCACGTCGGCGGGACCGAGCAGCCGGTACTCCGCGTCGCGTATCCACACCGGCACCAGCGCCGTCGTGTCCCACTTCCACGCCACGTCGAGCCCCGCCCACACCGGCTCGCCCTCGGGGATGGCATCGGCCACCGCCGCACCGAACCACTCGGACTCGGTGATGGCCGCGGCTTCGGATCGGGCGGCCTGTCCGCAGTTGAACCGGCGCCAGTGGGGCTCGGTCATCGAACTCGACTCGCGCAGCTCGCGCAGCGACTCGACGGTGATCGCCTTTAGCGGGTTCGCACGCTTGACCAGCTCGAGGTCGTCGACGTTGCCGTCCTCGGGCACCGCCCATTCGTGCAGGACCGCCCCGCCGGTGACCTCGGCCGAGGCCGATCGCACGAACGTCTCGGTGCGCGTGATGTCGGTGCCGGTCTGGCGCATCCGCTCGCGCACGGTCTCGAACTCGGTCCCCGGTTCCCCGGCGGTCGAGATGGCGATGATCTGCCCGTCGCGCTTGCGGAGCTTCCCGCGCCAGGTCCGGTAGAGCTTGAGGTCGCGGTGCTGGTGGAGCTCGTCGGTGATGCACAGCGTCGGTCGCGTCCCGTCGCCGGTCCGGGCGTCGGCCGCGGCAATGAAGATGCGCGACCCGGACTCCACGCACCTGATCTTCCGCAGGCCCGGGTTCAGCGTGTAGATACCCTCGAGCTCGGGGGACCGGAGCACGAACCCCTCGGCCGCATCCCAGTCGGTCTGGGCCTGCTCACGCGCCGCACCGGCCACGTCGATCGCCGACCAGCGCACGTAGCGGCAGACGTACAGCGCGATGGCCGCGACAAGCGTCGTCTTCGCGTTGCCCTCGGGCATCACGAGCCAGCACTCGCGGAACCCGCGCAGCAGGTCGACCACGAACGCCATCTGGAAGTCCTCGATGACCCACGGGTCGCCGGTATCGAGCACCAGCTCACCGCTCCACCCGCGGAAGTGATCGGGCGTCATGGGGTCGAGCAGACGCCAGTCGGTCGTCACGTGATGGCCTCCCTGGCGCGTTCCTGCAGGTCAGAGCGTTATCCGGCGGACCTCGCAGGTCAAAGTCCCGACACCCCCGGCGAGG
>Ga0068857_100001566_pt1 | contig 18312 bp, 19 predicted proteins | sample KBSCornC72_FD_66591 | JGI IMG/M metagenome (GOLD analysis project Ga0068857, IMG submission 66591) | Corn rhizosphere microbial communities from Kellogg Biological Station, Michigan, USA - KBS Corn C7-2 | ecosystem: Host-associated > Plants > Roots > Rhizosphere > Soil ...
CCGCGGCGGCCGGCCCTGCCCCACTGCTGGCGCAGGCTCGCCATCGTGCCCGGGAAGCCGACGGAGATCACGGCGTCGAGGGCGCCGACGTCGATGCCGAGCTCGAGCGCGTTCGTGGCGCTGACTCCGAGCAGCTCGCCGGCGAAGAGGCGCTGCTCGATCTCACGGCGCTGCGCGGGCGTGTATCCGGCGCGGTACGGCGAGAGGTGCGAAGCGTCGCCGATCCGCTGCGCCGTGAAGCGGTGGATCAGCTCCGCGGTCCCGCGGCCCTTCGCGAAGGCCAGTGTCCGCAGGTCGCGCTCGACGAGCCCCGCCATGAGCTTCGACGCGTCCGCGAGGGCGCTCGCCCGCTGGCCGAGCTCCTCGTCGATGAGCTCCGGGTTCCAGAGGGCGATCGTGCGCCCGGCCTTCGGTGCGCCGTCGTCGGCGATGACGGTGAACTCGAGGCCGGTGAGCGAGGTCGCGAGCTCGCCCGGGTTCGCGATCGTGGCCGAGGCGAGCAGGAACTGCGGGTCGGATCCGTATACGCGCGCGAGCCGGCGCAGCCGCCGGAGCACGTTGCCGACGTGCGAGCCGAAGACTCCGCGGTAGACGTGCGCTTCGTCGATGACGACGTAGCGCAGGTTCGTCAGCACGTCGCCCCAGCGGTCGTGATGGGGCAGGACGCCCACGTGGAGCATGTCCGGGTTGGTCAGGATGAGATTCGCCCACTTGCGGATCTGCCAGCGCCGTTCGCTCTCGGTGTCGCCGTCGTAGATCGCGGCGCGGACGTTCTTGACGCTCAGCTCGCCGAGGGCGCGCACCTGATCCTGTGCGAGCGCCTTGGTCGGGTAGAGGTAGAGCGCGCGCAGCTTCGGCTGCCGGGTGAGCGCGGCGAGCACCGGGAGGTTGAACGCGAGGCTCTTGCCGCTCGCGGTCCCGGTCGTTATCGCAACGTTCTCACCCCGCTGGGCGGCTTCCCATGCGGCAGCCTGGTGCGAATACAGCTCGGAGGTACCGCTCGCCTCCAGGCGCTCGCGCAGGGTGGCCGGCAGATCGTCCGGCAGAGGCGCAGTGATCGCGTCCCGCGCAGCCTCTTCGCCGAGGTATGCGAGCTCCTCGCCCTGGAGCAGATCGTCCCACTGAGCCACGCCGAGGGCCACGAGGCCGATGGTAGCCTTGGCCTACCGGGGTGCCTCGTTTGCGAGGCTGAGAACACACCCGCCGAACCTGATCCGGGTAATGCCGGCGAAGGGAGTTGATCTTGACCGTTCCGAGATGTCTCACGATCGCCGGCTCCGATTCCGGGGGTGGAGCGGGGATCCAGGCGGACCTGAAGGCGTTCGCCGCCGCGGGCTGCTTCGGGACGAGTGCGATCGTCGCTCTGACCGCCCAGAACACCCTCGGCGTGAGCGCCGTTCAGGAGCTTCCCTCCGGCTTCGTCGAGGCACAGCTCGAGGCCGTCTTCTCGGACATCGGCGTCGACGCGGCGAAGACCGGGATGCTCTTCTCGCGTGAGCTGATCGACACGGTCGCCGACTTCCTCGCAGTCCATCCCGTGCCGCTCGTCGTCGACCCGGTCATGGTCGCGAGCTCGGGCGCGAAGCTGCTCGAGCACGACGCGGTCGAGGTGCTCGTCGACAGGCTGTTCCCGCTCGCGACGGTCGTCACGCCGAACCTCATGGAGGCCGAGGCCCTCGCCGGGCCGGGCACGCGGAAGGAGCTCGCCGAGCGGATTCACGAGCTCGGCGCGTCGGCCGTGATCGTCACGGGCGGCCACGGCGACGAGCCGGTTGACCATCTATTCGACGGCGAGCGCCACGTCGTGATCGAGGTCGACCGACACGACGTCGCCGCCACCCACGGGGCCGGCTGCACGCACTCGGCGACTCTGGCCGCGACTCTCGCGAAGGGTCTGTCGCTCGAGGAAGGAGCGCGGACCGCAGCGCATGCGGCGTCCGAGGCCGTTCGCAACGGCCTCGTCGAGATCGGGGCCGGGGACGGGCCGGTGAACGTCCTCGCATGAAGACCGGAGCCGATCTCGCCGCGATCCGCGAGCGCAAGCCGCTCGTCCACCAGATCACCAACTACGTCGTCATGAACGAGACGGCGAACGCCACGCTCGCGCTCGGCGCGCTGCCCGTGATGGCGCACGCCGTCGAGGAGGTCGAGGAGATGGCCTCGATCGCCGGCGCGCTCGTGCTCAACATCGGGACGCTGTCCGGGCACTGGATCGAGGCGATGCTGCTCGCTGCGAAGGCGGCCAACACAGCCGGAGTGCCAGTCGTCCTCGATCCCGTCGGCGTCGGCGCGACGCGGCTGCGGACCGAGACCGCGCGGCGCATCCTCGGCGAGGCCGAGATCGCGGTCGTGCGCGGGAATGCGGCCGAGGTGGCGACCCTCGCAGGGCGTCAAGCCGAGATTCGCGGCGTCGAGGCGATCGGAGCGGCCGGCTCTCGCGCGGAGCTGGCGGAGGCTGCCTCGGCCGAGCTCGGCTGTGTTGTCTCGGTGACCGGCCCGGTCGACCACGTCTCCGACGGCGAGCGGACGATTGCGATCGCCAACGGAGACGCGCTGCTCGGCACGATCACCGGGACGGGCTGCATGTCGACGGCGATGACCGGCTGCTTCCTCGCAGTCGCGTCCACTCCACTCCAGGCTGCGGCCGAGGCACTGGTCGCGTTCGGCGTGGCGGGGGAGGACGCGGCCGTCGGCGCCAAAGGGCCGGGCTCGTTCCACGTCGCTCTCTACGACGCGCTCTACAACCTCGATCCGAGCGCGATCGACTCGCGCGCGAAGGTCGAGGAATGAGGCTGCACGCGATCGTGACCGACTTCGAGGCAGCGCTCAGCGCCGTCGCGGGCGGCGCGACGGTGATCCAGCTCAGGCTCAAGGGCGCGCCGACGGGTGACGTGATCGAGACCGGGCGACCGTTCTGCGACCTCCCCGCGACGTTCATCGTCAACGACGACATCGAGGCGGCGCTCGCGCTCGGCGCCGACGGGGTTCACCTCGGCCGGGGCGACTCCGGCGCGGAGCGAGCCGTTGAGCATGGGCTCATCCTCGGGACCTCCGCGTCGAGCGTCGCCGAGGCGCACGCAGGCGAGCAGCTCGGCGCCGCGTACATCGGCGCCGGCCCGGTGTGGGCAACGCCGTCGAAGCCCGACGCGGATCCGCCGATCGCTCTGGACGGGCTGCGCGAGATCTGCGACGCGGTCTCGATCCCGGTGATCGCGATCGGCGGCGTCGACGCGACGAATGCCGTCGACTGCATCGCCGCAGGCGCAGAGGGAGTGGCGGTCGTGCGGGCGGCCGCCGATGCGAAAGCGGTCAGTGAGGCTCTCGCAGCTCGGTGAGCTCGGCCTCCTCGCCGAGCTCGAGCAGCGCGGGCTGGCACGGCGGATCGAGAACGACGCCGCACAGCTCGGAGATGGGCTCGTCGTCACCCAGGACGCGCTCGTCGAGGACGTGCACTTCCGATTCGATCTCCTGTCGTGGCGCGACCTCGGCTTCCGCGCAGCGGCGGTCAACCTCAGCGACCTCGCCGCCTCCGGGGCGCACCCGGAGGCCCTCGTCGTCACGCTCGCCCTGCCGCCCGAGACGGCGCTCGACGACGTGGTCGAGCTCTACGAGGGGCTGAACGAGCCGGGTGTCCCGATCGTCGGTGGCGACACGACACGCTCCGAGCGCGCGATGCTGAGCGTGACCGCGCTCGGCCGCTCGGATCGCGTCCCCGGCCGCACGGGAGCCAGGCCGGGCGACGTGCTCGTCGTCACCGGCCCGCTCGGCGCTGCGGGCGAGGCGTTCAGGAAGGGCCGGCTCGCACGCCCGCCGTTGCGCCTCGCCGAAGGGAAGGAGCTCGGCGCGTCCGCCCATGCTTTGCTGGACATCTCGGACGGGCTGGCGGTCGACGCGGGTCGCATCGCGGAGCGCTCGGGAGTCCGCTGTGTGATCGATCTCGAGGACGTGCCGCTGGCCGAAGGAGCCGAGCTCGACGACCTCGGGTTCGGCGAGGACTACGAGCTCCTGGCCGCCGTCTCCGACCCTGGGCGATTCACGGCCATCGGGCGCTGCGAGGAAGGAAGCGGCGTTGCAATCCGCCTCAGCGGCGAGCCCGTACCCCTGAAGGGTTGGGACCACTTCCGCATGCCGAATCCCGACTTGCGCTGACGCGCTCGAACCGCGAATCTGTGGGCTGAGTGGTCGGGTTCGTGATCAAGCGGCTGGCGTGGGGCTGCGTGCTCGTGGTCCTGGTCACCATGATCACGTTCTTCATCTTCTTCATCCTGCCGCCGAACCAGCCGGGCTCGAACCCGCAGGCAGTCGAATCGGGGAACCTGGAGACGCAGTACAACCTCGAGCACAAGTCCATCCCCGTGCAGTACGTCACGTTCCTGAACCACCTCGCGCACGGGGACCTCGGCGAATCCATCCGCTACAACGTCGCGGTCACCGACCAGCTCAAGCAGTCGGCGCCGATCACGCTCTCGCTGATCATCGGCGGCACGATCCTGTGGCTCCTGATCGCGTTCCCGATCGGGATCCTGTCGGCCCTCTACCCACGATCGATGCTCGACAAGGGATTGATGGCGTTCGTCCTGATCGGGATCTCGTGCCACCCCGTCTGGCTAGGGCTCATCTTCTCGTACCTCGGCGGATACAAGACCCACATCTTCCCGATGGCGGGTTACTGCGACCTCGTCTACCAGAAGAACGACAGCATTAATCAGTGCGGCGGCCCGAAGTACTGGGCGTACCACATGGTGCTGCCGTGGTTCACGTTCGCGCTGCTCTTCGCCGCGTTCTACGCGCGGATGATTCGAGCGACGCTGCTCGAGACGATGGACGAGGACTACGTGCGCACGGCGAGGGCGAAAGGCGCGGGCGAGTGGCGTGTGCTGCGCAAGCACGTGCTGCGGAACGCGATGCTGCCGGTCGTTGCGATGCTCAGCATGGACATGATCGTGATCTCGCTGACCGGCGTGATCTTCATCGAGACCGTGTACCAGCTGCCGGGGATCGGGACGACGCTGTACCAGGCTCTGAGGACGTTCGATATGCCGATCATCCTCGGCGTGGTGGTGGTTCTCTGCATTGTTGTGACGGTCATCAACATGGTCGCGGACATCCTCTACTCGCTCATCGATCCGCGGTTGAACCTGCGCGGGCCGCGCCGGCAGCGGAGCTGGGGGCTTGGCCGGCTGCGCCCCGAGCCCGTCAGGGAGACGGCTACCGAGGGCTGAGCCAGCTCGCCCAGGCGTCCTCGTAGTGCGAGCGGGAGCGGGCGCCGACGACGGTGTCGCGCGCCTCGCCGCCTTCGAAGAGGATCGCCGTCGGGATCGCGAGCACGTCGTAGCGCGACGCGACGGACGGGTTCTCGTCGATGTTCAGCTTCACGAACTCGACCCGGCCCGCGTGCTGCTCGGCGAGGTCGGCCAAGATCGGCTCGACCGCCCTGCACGGGCCGCACCAGGGCGCCCAGAAGTCGATCACGACGGGCGTGTCGGCCTGCAAGACCTCGGCGTCGAACGTCTCGTCCGTGATCTCGCGCATGTCCTGAAGGCTACCGGTGTCGGAGCCGTCAGAGGCGGCCGGTGAGGGCTCTGAGTCGCAGCGCCGGGACCTTCCAGATCGCCTCGACGACGATCGACTTGCTCATCTTGGAGCCGCCCACCTCGCGGTCGGCGAACGTGATCGGCACCTCGACGACGCGGAAGCCGGCGCGGATCGCCCGGTAGGTCGTCTCGATCTGGAACGCGTAGCCGCGGGAGTCGATGGCCCCCAGGTCGATCGTCTCCAGGACCGCGCGCCGGTAGCATTTGAATCCCCCGGTCAGATCGCGGATCCCGAGCCCGAGCAGGAGCTGGGCGTAGAGCGATCCGCCGCGCGAGATGAAGCGCCGCACGAGCCCCCAGTTGCGCGTGCCGCCACCCGCCACGTAGCGGGATCCGAGCGCGAGATCCGCGTCCTCAACCGCAGCAACCAGACGGAGCACGTCCGCCGGATCGTGCGAGAAGTCGCAGTCCATCTCGAACACGAAGTCCGCGCCGAGCTCGAGCGCGCGTGCGAACCCGGCCAGGTACGCAGGCCCGAGGCCTTCCTTCCGCTCGCGGTGCAGCACGTGCACCCAGGGCAGCTCCTCGGCGAGCCGGTCCGCGATCTGCCCGGTCCCGTCCGGCGACCCGTCATCGACGACGAGCACCTCGAGCCCCGCCAGCTGCAATTGGGCGAGCGCGCGCACCATCGGCTCGAGGTTCTCGCGCTCGTTGTACGTCGGCAGGCAGATGACCCTGCGCACGGCCCATATCATCGCGGTGATGTCGAAAACGCTCCCCCGGAACGCAGACGTCGCCGACCAGTTCGACCTCCTGGCCGACTTCCTCGAGCTCGAGGGCAGCGACCAGTTCCGCCCGCTCGCGTACCGGCGCGCGGCTCAGCGCATGCGCGAGACCGGCGGCTCGATCGCGCAACTCGCCATCGACGGCAAGGCGAAGGAGCTGTCCGGGATCGGCAAGACGATCGAGGAGAAGATCGTCCAGATCGTCGAAGACGGCCGGATCGAGGCGCTTGCGAAGCGTGAGGCGCAAACGCCGCCGGACGTCGTCCAGTTCATGCACCTGCCCGGCCTCGGCCCGAAGACCGCGCGCCGCATCTGGAAGGAGCTCGGCGTCGAGACGCTCGCCGACCTCAAGAAGGCCGCCGAGACGGAACAGCTCCGAACGCTCACCGGCCTCGGACCGAAGACCGAGGAGAACGTCCTCAAGGCGCTGGCCACGCCGCGGAAGAAGATCGAGCAGAAGCCGCTGCTCGGCAAGGCGCTGCCGGCCGTGCGCGCTGTCGTCGACGTTCTCCGCGAGCACCCGGCCGCGCATCAGGTCAGCGAGGCTGGAAGCGTGCGCCGGCTCAAGGAGCAGGTGCGCGACCTCGACATCATCGCCACCGCGAGCGACCCGAAGGCGCTGATCGACTACTTCACCAAGCTCTCCTGGGTCGACGAGATCGTCGCCAAGGGCAACACGAAGGCGACCGTCGTCGCCAGCGACGGCCTCCGCTTCGACCTGCGCGTCGTCCCGCCCGAGTCGTACGGCAACCTGCTCCACCACTTCACCGGCTCGAAGCAGCACAACGTCGCGCTGCGCGAGGAGGCCGTTCGCCGCAAGCTCTCGATCTCGGAGTACGGCATCCAGGACACCGAGACCGGCGAGGTCTTCACTGACAAGACGGAAAAGGCCATGTACAAGCGCCTCGGCTACCCCTGGATCCCGCCCGAGCTCCGCGAGAACATGGGCGAGCTCGAAGCTGCGCGCGAGGGCCGCCTGCCGAAGCTCGTGGAGCTGGCCGACGTCCGCGGCGATCTTCACTCCCACTCCACCTGGTCGTCGGACGGGAAGAACACGATCGAGGAGATGGCGCGCGAGGCGAAGCGGCTCGGCCGCTCGTACATCGCGGTCACCGACCACTCGCACTATCTGCGCGACGGTCGGCTCGAGGCGCAGAGCATCGAGATCGACAAGGTCCAGGACTCGCTGGGCCGCTTCAAGCTCCTCAAGGGCGTCGAGGCCAACATCAGGGCCGACGGCTCGGTCGACGTCGACGACGAGGTGCTCGCCGAGCGCGACTGGGTGATGGCCTCGGTCCACTCGGGGTTCGACAAGGACCTGACCGAGCGCGTCCTGTCCGCGATGGACAACCCGCACGTCGACTGCATCGGGCATCTGACCGGCCGCAAGCTCAACCGGCGCGGCCCGGCGGACGTCGACCTCGAGCGCGTCGTCGAGAAGGCGCTCGAGACCGGGACGTTCCTCGAGATCAACGCGCAGCCGGACCGCCTCGATTTGCGCGACGCGCACGCCCGACTTGCGGGCGAGGCCGGCGTCAAGATCGTCATCTCGAGCGACTCGCACGAGATCCCGGCGCTCTCCAACCTCGAGTTCGGTGTCGCGCAGGCCCGGCGCGCGTGGCTCGGGCCGGATCAGATCCTCAACACGCGCCCCTGGGGCGAGGTCAAGAAGCTGCTCAAGAAGTGAAGTACCGGGCGGTCATCTTCGACCTCTGGCAGACGCTCGTCCCGTGGGACGTGGAGGAGTCGACGCGTTTCAACGCAGAGGTGGCGAAAACGATCGGCGTCGAGCCGGAGCGCTACCTGGAGGCCTGGCTCACGTCGCACCACTTGCCGAATCGCAACACCGGCCCCGCGGCCGACCACTTCCAGGCGTTGTTCGGAGAGCTCGGCGTGGACGCGGATGTCGACCGGGTGCTGGCAATGAGGCGCGAGCGCGTCAGGCGGGTGCTCGTGCCCCGGTCGGATGCGCTGCCGACCCTCGACGAGCTCCGCCGTCGAGGCCATCTGCTCGGGATGATCAGCGTCTGCACGGAGGATGTCCCGCAGGTCTGGGACGACACACCGCTCGGCGGGAAGTTCGACGCGACGGTCTTCTCCTGCAACGTCGGCCTCTCGAAGCCCGACCCGCGGATCTACGAGCTCGCGTCCGAGCAGCTCGGCGTCGAGCCCGCGGACTGCCTGTTCGTCGGCGACGGCGCCAACGACGAGCTCCCTGGGGCGGAGCGAGCCGGGATGACCGCACTCCAGTTGAGGGCACCCGGAGAGCAGCTCACCCCGGACGGCGAAGTCTGGACAGGCGCGTACATCGAGAGCCTGTCCGAGGTCGTCGAGCTCGCCGGCTGAAGTTCCCTCCGACCAGGGGTACGCAGGCGGAGGGCGAACTGCCGATGCCGTAAACGTGGAGGTGGGCCGTCGCAGCCTCGTCGTCGCCATCGGGTTGACCTCTCTGGTGGCTGCCTTTCTGTTCGTTCGCCGCACCGGCACGAGCGTGATCCATACTGCCGCGACTCCCGACTGGCGGCTCCTGCTCGGCGGCGTGACCATCTGCGCGGCCGTGCAACCTCTTCGCGCGTGGGCGTGGACGTCGACGGTGCGCTCGTCTGTCGGCTTCCGCGCGGTCTACACGGCGAGCTCGATCGGCTCGTTCCTCGACACCGTTCTTCCTGGCCGGTTGGGAGAGGCGTCCAAGGTCGCCGTGCTGAAGGTCTCAGCGGGCTCGCGTTGGCCCGGCGCCTCGCGCGCTGGCGGGAGTCTCATGTGCGCGCACATACTCGAGTCCGTCGCGTTCGTCCTGGTCGGCGCGGCTTCGGCGTTCTTTCTTCCCATCCCCACCTGGGCGCGTGTGGCGATGCTGGTCGTTCTGCCGCTTGCCGGCTGCGTGTTGCTGCTTGCTTCGGCGCTGCACGCGCGGTACGGCCACCGCCTGCCGAACCAGGTCGGCGCGTTCGTTGCCGGGGCTGCGGCTCCCCGCGGGGTCATGCTTCGGGTCGGCCTGATCCTCCTCGCGACCTGGATCGCGCGCTGGTTCGCCATCCTGCTCCTTCTCCGCGCCGTCGGTGTCCATGTCGGCCTCGGTTCCGCGCTCCTCTACATGGTCGTGACCGGCCTTGCGAACACGATGCCGTTCCTTCCCGGGAACATCGGGCTCTACCAAGGGGCGGCAATCGGCGCGCTCGCGCTCTCGGGCCACCACGGGACGAAGGCCGTCGCAGCGAGCCTGCTCACGCCGGCGGCGGTCAGCGTTGCAACTGCAGCTGCGGCGCTCGTCGGCCTCGGGTTCTACGCGCGCAGCATCGTCGAGCTCGGACGCGCAGCGCTTCGCCTAGAGACGGGCCAGCAGCGCGAGGAGCTCTGCCGGAGAGTCGACGACGATGTCTGCGGCGCTCACGAGCTCGCTCGGCGCTTCGTCTGAGGAGACTGCGATACGGACTCCGAGCTCGAGGCCGTCGAGCGCGCGGAAACCGTCGATGTCGGTCGTGTCGTCGCCCGCATACAGCGCGCGGCCCAACCCGGATTCTTGGAGCAGCTGGGTGACCGCCGTTCCCTTGTCCGCCTGCACCGGCGGGCGGATCTCGAGCACTTTGCGCCCGAAGCGCGGTACGAGGCCGGCTGCACGGGCGCGCTCCGCGACGTCCTTGAGGTAGTCGAGCGCCTCGTCCTCGTTCTCCGCCTCGCGGTAGTGGAACGAGACCGTGAGGCCCTTGTCCTCGACGGGCCAGTCGACGCTCGCTGCGAAGCGGTGGATCTCGCCGCGCCAGCGCTCGGCCTCGGGCGCGAGCTCGAGCCCGTGCGAGCCGACGTAGCGCACGCCCTCGACCCCGACGAGCCGCCGCGCATCGTCGCCCGTGCGCCCGCTCACGCAGGCGACGAGCGCGTAGCGCGAAGCCAAGTCCACGAGCTCGCGGCGCGCCTCCGCGGGAACCGCCGCCTCCTCGGGGCGTTGCACGATCGGGGCGAGTGTTCCGTCGACGTCGAGGACGACCGCGGCGCGATCCGGCGCTTGTGCGAGAGCGTCGAGAGCAGACACGCTCCGTACGATACGGCCGTGCGTCTCGTTGCAATCGGCCTCGCCGCGGGCTTCTTCAGTGCGCTGTTCGGGGTCGGCGGCGGGATCGTCGTCGTGCCGCTGTTGATCCTGCTCGCCGGGTTCGAGGAGCGGCCCGCCATGGCGACGTCCCTCGCGTCGATCGGGATCATCGCCGCGGTGGGGACGATCTCGTACGCCGCCCGTGGCGACGTCCACTACGGCTATGCCCTCCTGCTCGGGCTCCCGGCGGCCGCCGGCGCGATCGTCGGAACCGCGCTCCAGCAGCGTGTTGCGGGCCCGATGCTCAGCTACGGCTTCGCGGCGCTCCTCGCCGCGGTCGGAATCTGGCTCCTGGTCTGATGGAGGTCGTCGCCGTCCTCGTCATCGGCCTGGTCGCGGGCGCGCTCGGCGGGCTGTTCGGGGTGGGTGGCGGCCTGATCTTCGTCCCGACGCTCCTCCTGCTCGTCGGCCTTGGCCAGGTCGCCGCCGAGGCCACGTCGCTGCTCGCGATCCTGCCGGTCGTGATCGCAGGAACGTGGCGTCAGCACCTCTACGGGAATGTCCGCTGGCGAACCGCCGCGATCATCGGGCTGACGGCCGTGGCGGGCGTCGAGCTCGGCGTGCTGACGGCGAACGCGCTGCAGGAAGCGACCCTGCGACGGCTGTTCGCGCTCCTCATGCTGATCGTTGCGGCCCAGCTCGCGTGGCGCGCTAGGCGCGAGCAAGCGTAGCGACGAGGTAGATCGCGACGAACCCGGTGGCGGTCAACGCGACCCGAAGTCGCGACGGGTGCTGGTGAGCCTCCGGGAGAAGATCGGTCGCGCCCATGAAGAGGAAGAAACCGGCGTAGAGGGCGAGCAGATGGCCGAGCGCGTACTCGGAGATCGAGATCGAGGCGCCGACGATGGCTCCGACGAGCGGGGCGGTCGCGTCGACGGCGAGCCATTTCAACGCCTTACGACGGTTGTCGCTCTGGCTGAGGATGAAGCTGACCGTGTTCATCCCGTCGGCGAAGTCGTGCGCAACGACGGCGATGAAGACGAGTAGGCCCGTCGTCGTGTTCACGCCGAACGCGAGGCCGATCCCGAAGCCGTCGATGAAGCTGTGCAGCGAGAGCCCCGCCGCGCCGAAGGCGCCGACCTGCTCGTGCGCGCGGGCCTGCTGAGCGTCGTCGCGATGGTGGAGGACGAGAGCCCGCTCGGCGAGGAAGAAGAGGAGGAACCCGAGGCCGACGAGCCCGGTGACCCGGGCCGGGTTCCCGACCGCGTCGAGTGCCTCGGGCAGCACCTCGAAGAGCGCGACGCCGACGACGATCCCGCCCGTCAGCGCGATCAGCGTCGTCAGCTCGCGATGGAGCCTGAGCGCGACGAGCCCGCCGGCGAACGTGGAGACGACGGTCAGCCCTGCGAGCGGGACCGCGATCCAGTTCACGCGCAGTTACGGCACGTGCCGTAGATCTCGAGCTCGTGAGACTCGGCGCGGAAGCCGTGCCTGCGCGTGAGTGCCTGCTGGCTCGGCGTGGCGCAGAGCTCGGTGTCCTCGACCGAGCCGCAGCTGAGGCAGACGAGGTGGTGGTGATGCTCCGGTGAGCACCGCACATACGCCGGGCGCGCGTCGCCGGAGAGCGCGTGAAGCGATCCCGTTCGGCGCAGGAGCTCGAGCGTGCGGTACGTCGTCGCGAGGCCGAGGTGCGGGGAGTCGCGGCGTGCGCGCTGGAAGAGCTCGATCGCGGTGAAGCGGCCGCCCGAGGCCTCGATCGCGTCCAGCACGGCACGTCGCTGAGGAGTCAGCCTCGTACGCGCAGGCAGCTTCAAGCCTCTGTAGGAGCGCTCCGTCTGACTCGCCATCAGAACCACGCTACCTGAAAATGATTCTCAGTTTCATGGAGCTCGGGGAAGGAATCCTCGAGGCAGCGCGCGTATCACCCATAATGGTCGGCGTGGGTCGCCTGGTCTCAGCCGCGCTCGCGCTTGCGGCGGTCGTTGTGCTTGCCGCGTTGTCGGGAGGTTCCGCCTCGGCTACTCGTTCGGCGACCGATCTGACCGCTGCGCGCTCCTTTGCGCTCCAGGTCGCCGTCCCCGGCCAGGCCGGCGGCGCCACGCCTTCGGTCACGGCGCCCCCCGACGCAGTCGGCGTCGGCGGCTCGTTTGCCTACCCGGCCGACGGCTCGGTCGTGAGCGCCGGCTCGGTCACGTACGGCGCGTTCGCGAACCCGGGCGCGTCCGCCACTTCCAGCGCCTCGGCCGACATCCAGACGATCTCGATCTTCGGGGGCGACGTGACCGCCGCAAGCGTCAGCGCCAAGGCGAAGGCCGCGGCGAACTCGAAGAAGTCGTCGGCCGACTCGGCGGGCTCGACGGTGACCGGCCTCGTCGTCCAGGGCCAGCCGGTGACTCCGGGCTCCGGCACGTCGTTCCCGATCGGCGACTGGGGGATGGTGACGACGCTCCAGCAGGGCTTGACGTCACTCGACACGAAGCGCTCCGCAGGGACGCGCGCGTTCGTGACCGGTCTCGAGGTGCGGCTGAGCGCAGACCATTACGGGCTCCCAGCCGGGACGCAAGTAATGATCGGCTACGCGGAGGCGGGTGCGAAGTACACGCCGGCACCGACCGTCGCGCCGAAGCCGAAGCCGAAGCGACAGGCGCAGCCCCGGAACCACACGAAGAAGCATCCGAAGAAGGCTCCGCGCACCGGGGTCGGCCCGGAGAAGCCGAACCTCACGATCCGGCCCCCGCCCGACGTGACGCCGCGGTTGACAGCGGGCGGCTACGTGTTCCCGGTCTACGGCCCGTCGTCGTTCGGCGACTCGTTCGGCGCTCCTCGCGGTGACATCGCGTCAGGCTGGCACCACGGCGTCGACATTTTCGGCCAGCTTGGAGAGCCGCTCCTGGCCGTCGCCGACGGGACCGTGTTCTCCGTCGGCTGGAACGACATCGGCGGCTACCGGCTCTGGCTCCGCGACAAGGCCGGCAACGAGTTCTACTACGCGCACCTGTCCGCGTATTCGCCGTTCGCCGTCAACGGCGAGCAGGTCAAGGCGGGCACGGTGCTCGGGTTCATGGGCAACACCGGAGATGCGTCGACGACGCCCTACCACCTGCACTTCGAGATCCATCCGGTCGGGCTGCTCTATCTCGGTTACGACGGCGCGGTGAACCCGTACACGTATCTCCTCGCCTGGGAGCACCTACAGGACGTCGACTTCGCCCAGGTCGCGGGCTGGGCGCCGCCGATCTCGCCGACGAGTGCCGCCCCCAAGCCCGGCGCCATCCTGCTCTCGCAGACGGACATCTCAACCGCGGACGGCCTGGACCCGGACTCCCTGAAGCGGGCCCTGAAGCAACTCGGCAACTCCGACGGCGGCTAACCCGCTCTCGGAGAACACACCGTCTGCCGCCGGAGCCGGGCTCAGCCCGGCGGGAGGCTCACAAGCGAGAGAAGAACGCCGGAATCACTCCAACAAGCGGCGGCTCCTGAAACGTTCGATCGACGCCCCCCCGCCGGCAAGGAGGGAGCCCACGAGGGAACCAGGGGGTTCCCTCGTGAAGGCAGACAACGCTATTTAGCGTTGTCCTGCCGGTACTCGAACTCTTCGCCCTCTCCGAAGATCTTGTCCTGGAGCCAGCGGCGCGTGCCGGGCCCGGTCAGCGGGTTGAAGAGGATCCCGAGCACGATCCCGGTCATGAGCAGCGTCGCGTTGCGGCCCGCGTGGGAGCTCTTGCCCTGGATGCGGTCAGCGGCGTCCCGGAGGTCGTCGATCGCGTCGCGCAGGCTCTCCTGGATGTCCTTGTCGGTCGCGACACGGGCCGCGGCCGCCGTGATCTGACGCCCGCCCATCAGCTGGTCGTAGATCTCGCGCGCGGTCATGATCGCGCTCTTGACGTCCTCCCGCACACGCTCGTCCTTGAACGCTCGCTCGATGTAGGGCTTCACGTCGCTGGCGCGATCGAGCGCCCGGTCCTGAAGCTTGGCCATTGGTCGTCCTTTCGGCTGGTTGTCCCTGCGACTTTACCCGCCTTCGGGGGCCGCAAACGGCCTAGCGAGAGGCTGCGGCCTTGCGCTCGCGTGTCAGCGGGCGCGCAGCGGCGAGCTTCGGCAGCGATCCCTCGAACGCGACCTCCAGCACTTCTTCGATCCAGTCGACCGGAATGAACTCGAGCTCCTTGCGGGTCTCCGGCGGCAACTCCTCGAGATCGGACTCGTTCTCCTTCGGAAAGAGCACCTTCGAGATTCCGGCGCGCTGCGCGGCGAGCACCTTGTCGCGGAGGCCGCCGATGGGAAGCACCTGTCCCGAGAGGGTGATCTCGCCCGTCATCGCCACCTGGTCGGAGACCGGCTTGCCGGTCGCGATCGAGGCGAGCGCCGTTGCCATCGTGATCCCCGCGGACGGGCCGTCCTTCGGGACCGCGCCGGCCGGAACATGGACGTGGACGTCGTTCCGCCCGAACCACTCCGGCTCGATGCCGAGCTCGCGCGCGTGGGTCCGCACCCACGAGTGCGCGGCCTGCGCCGACTCCTGCATGACCTCTCCCAGCTGCCCGGTCACCTTCAGGTGCCCGCTGCCCGGATAGGCGGTGGCCTCGATGAAGAGGACGTCGCCGCCGACCGCGGTCACGGCGAGACCGGTGGCGACACCGGGCTCGGAGGTGCGCTTCCGGACGTCTGCGACGAAACGGCGCGGCCCGAGCGACTCGCGAACGAACTTCTCGTCGGCCGTCACCTTTGCGGCCTTGCCCTCGGCGAAGCGGCGCGCGGCCTTGCGGCACACGGCTGCGATCTGCCGCTCCAGCTGACGCACGCCCGCCTCACGCGTGTAATCGCGGACGATCGTGCGCAAGCCTTTGTCGGTAAAGCTCAGCATTGAGCGCTTGAGACCGTGCTCCTTGAGCTGCTTCGGCGCGAGGTACTTCTTGGCGATCCCGAGCTTTTCTTCCTCGGTGTAGCCGGACAGTTGGATCACGTCCATCCGGTCGAGGAGGGGCGGCGGAATCGTTTCCAGCTGGTTCGCGGTGCAGATGAACAGCACCTTGGAGAGGTCGAACGGCAGGTCGAGGTAGTGGTCGCGGAAGGTCGAGTGCTGCTCGGGGTCGAGCACCTCGAGCATCGCGCTCGCGGGGTCGCCGCGCCAGTCGGCGCCCATCTTGTCGATCTCGTCGATCAAAAAGACCGGGTTCTTCGTCTCCGTGTCGCGGAGAGCGCGGATGATCGTTCCGGGTAGCGCGCCGATGTACGTCCGCCGGTGGCCGCGGATCTCGGCCTCGTCGCGAACACCTCCGACCGAGATGCGGGTGAACTTCCGGCCGAGCGTCTTCGCGATCGACTGGCCGAGCGACGTCTTGCCGACGCCCGGCGGGCCGACGAAGCAGAGGATCGGGCCGGACAGGTCGCCGTCCTTGAGCTTCGAGACCGCAAGGTACTCGATGATCCGGTCCTTGACCTTGTCAAGGTCGTAGTGGTCGGCGTCGAGCACCTTGCGCGCCTGGACGAGGTCGAGGTTGTCCTGCGTTTCCTTATCCCAGGGCAGGCTGATGATCCACTCGACGTACGTGCGGATGACGCCGTGCTCAGGAGACGCTGCGGGGAGCTTCTCGAGCCGTCCGAGCTCGCGGTCGACTGCCTTGCGGGCCTCTTCCGGGAGCTTGACCTCGTTCGCGCGGTTGCGGAGCTCCGTGACCTCCGCCTGCTCCGGGTCGGCCTCGCCGAGCTCCTCCTGGATCGCCTTCAGCTGCTGCCGGAGGAAGTACTCGCGCTGCGTGGACTCCATCTCCGACTGCACCTGGTTCTGGATCTTCGAGCCGAGCTCCGCCACCTCGAGCTCGCGGTTGAGGATGACGAGCACCGCGCGCAGGCGCTTCTCGACGCTGTCCTGCTCGAGCAGGCTCTGCTTCTCCTCGCTCTTCAGGCGCAGCGTCGAGGCGACGAGATGGCAGAGCGCACTCGGGTCGTCGACGTTGGCGGCCGCGAGCGCGAGCTCCTCGGGCAGGTACGGGACGAGCCCGATCAGGCGCGCGAAGAGGTTTTGCACGTTCTGTGACAGCGCCTGGGTCTGGGGCGTCTCCTCGTAGACGTCCGGGACCTCGATGAAGCGCCCGAGCAGGTACGGATCGTCCTGGAGCTTGTCGATCAGCCTGATGCGCCGGATGCCCTGGACGAGGATGCGCAGCGACCCGTCGGGCACGCGCAGCATTCGCTGGACGACGGCCGCCGTCCCGATCTCGTGCAGGTCGTCCCAGCCGGGCGCCTCGATCTCCGCGTCCTTCGAGGCGACGAGCGCGAGCAGCCGGTTGCCGGAGACCGCGTCGTCGACGAGCCGGACCGACCGCTCCTGCCCGATGGCGAGCGGAAGCACGGAATCCGGGAAGACGACCGTGTCCTTGAGCGGCAGGACCGGGAGCTCGGACGGGAGCTCGACGTCGTCGACGTCGACCTGTTCCTCGAACAGCTCGCTCATCGCTTGCTCCTGACGCTGACCGGAATCTCGACCCGCTCGGCGCTGGCGGGCTTCTTGGCCAGCGGCAGCACGATCGTGAGGACGCCGCGCTTGTAGGTCGCCTTCGCTGCCTCCACGTCGACCGGGGCTCCCAGCACGACCTGGCGCGTGAAGCGGCCGTAGTCGATCTCCATCTGCTGGTAGACGCGCCCGGTGCAGCGAGGCCGGCGCCGCTCGCCGGCGACGATCAGCATGCCCTCGTCGGCGAAGACCTGAATCTTGGCCGGATCGACGCCTGCGAGCTCGACGACGACGTGGAACCCAGCGGGTCGCTCGGTTCGGTAGCAGTCGATCGGCGGGCGGAAGCCGCCCTGGCGGCGCGTGAAGCGCGGGACTTGCCAGAGGTCGCTGAACAGCTCCTCCATTTCGAGGCGGAGCCGGTCGATGGGGTCTCGAGGCATGGCGCCGATGGTAGCGACGCGCGGCCGTTTGACGCCGTGGCTAGTCGCTACTAACCTAGCTCTCGCTAACCTCGAGGGGCAACCTCGTGGGAGGAATACATGGCTCGCTGGGCACGCACGATGATTCGTTTCCGCTGGGCGGTGCTGACCGTCTGGCTCGTCGCGATCGTCGCGGCTGGTGCCGCCTCCTCCGGACTGGCTGGTCTTCTGACGAACCGTTTTGCGCTTCCGGGCTCGGATAGCGAGCGCGCCGCCGACATCCTCAAGAGCCGTTTCGGCGAGAAGCCCGAGGGCTCGTTCTCGCTCGTCGCCAGGTCGACGGGAGGCGAGAGCGCGGTCGCGCTCGTCCCACAACTGCGCGCCGCTGCCGAGCGCGCGGCGGAGAAGCTTCCGACCGGACAGGTCGCCGAGGTCCACCCCGCTTCGCGCGGCGTCGCGACGGCAACGATCATCTCCCAGCTCCAGACCGCCGACGCCAAGAGCCACACCGACGCGATGCGCCGCGCAGCCGGGGCGATCCCCGGCGCACAGGTCTACGTCACGGGCCAGGCCGCCCTCGAGCACGACCTCGAGCCGGTCCAGAACCACGACCTGCTCGTTGGCGAGCTCTTCATCGCGATCCCGATCGCGATGCTGATCCTGATCTACGTCTTCGGGACGCTTGCGTTCCTGCTGCCGTTCCTGCTCGCCGCGGCCGCGATCCCGGTCACGCTCGGCTTCGTCTGGATCTTCGCGCACTACATGACCCTGTCCACGTACATCCAGAACATGGTCATGCTGATCGGGCTCGGGATCGCGGTCGACTACACGCTGCTGATGGTCTACCGCTACCGGGAGGAGCACCGGGCGGGCCTGGAGCGGATCGAGGCGGTCGAGCGCACGATGGAGACCGCCGGGCGAGCCGTCGTGTTCAGCGGGACCGCGGTTGCGATCGGCCTCGCGCTGATGCTCTTCATGCCCGTGCCGTTCATGCGCGGGTTCGGGATCGCAGGGCTGCTCATCCCGCTCGTCTCGGTGCTCGCGGCGATGACGCTCCTGCCGGTGCTCATCTACTGGCTCGAGGACCGGC
>Ga0068857_100001569_pt1 | contig 18306 bp, 13 predicted proteins | sample KBSCornC72_FD_66591 | JGI IMG/M metagenome (GOLD analysis project Ga0068857, IMG submission 66591) | Corn rhizosphere microbial communities from Kellogg Biological Station, Michigan, USA - KBS Corn C7-2 | ecosystem: Host-associated > Plants > Roots > Rhizosphere > Soil ...
GTCGGACATGGCGTCATTCTATTTCGAGCGGGCTGAACCGGGAACCTGCGCCGCCGGTAGCGATACCGTGCGGTGGACGGATCGTTCGGCCCGCGGCGTCGATTGCGGCGCGGATTTTTCAGTTGCTCGAAATCGGCAATTCTGTTTAGTTCGTGGCCGCGGAGTTTTTGCGGCTGTAGCAGTCCTTACATTGAGATCACACCGATGTTCCCGACGCCCAGGCGTCGGCGGCGCTTCGGCCGGGAAGTCCCCACCCGCCGCGCCGCCGCAGCAGCTTTCGGTCCCGTTCGCCCGTTTGAATCGTTCGAATCGCGCTTGCTCCTCGACGGCAGTGGCGCGAGTTTTTCGGCGGTGTATTACAACAACGCCGATCTCACCTCGCCGGCCGTCACACGCGACGACACCGCCATCAATTTCGACTGGGGGCGGGCCGCGCCAGCGGCGGGGGTTGATCCCAGCACCTTTTCCGTCCGCTGGACCGGTTTCGTCAAGCCGACTTACGGCCAGACGTACACGTTTTATACGACCGCCGATGACGGCGTGCGGCTTTGGGTCAACGGCCAGTTACTGATCGACCATTGGAGCGACCGGCCGCGGTTGGCGGGGGACGCGAACAACGACGGCGTGGTGGATTTCGCCGACTTCCAGATGCTCGAGCGGCAATTCGGCACGTCCGGCCCGCAGACGGATTTCAACAACGACCAGACGGTCAACACGATCGATTTCAAAACCCTCCTCGGCAATTACGGCAAGACGCTGGCGGCGGAGAGCCCGACGCAATCGGCGACGATCGCGCTGGCGGCGGGGCAGCTCTACACGGTCACGATGGAGTATTACCAGAGCGCCGATCAGGCGAGCGCCAAGCTGGAATGGCAGAGTCCGAGCCAAGCGCGGCAAGTGGTACCGGCGGCGCCGCCGGACCCGGTCAGTGTTGGTGGCGACGGATCCGGGGGTGGCGGCGGCACGGGTGGCGGGCCGATCGTCGTCGTCGGCGACGGGCACGGCCTCTTCGGGACGTATTTCGACAACAGCGATCTCACGGGCACGCAGGTGACGCGCATCGATCCGACCGTCGCCTTCCGCTGGGAGCCGCAGCAACAACCGATCGCGCGCGTTCAACCGACGACTTTCAGCGTCCGCTGGGAGGGGCAGGTGCTGGCGCCGGTCAGCGGGATCTACACGTTCTTCGTCAACAGCGACGACGGGGCGCGGCTGTGGGTGGACAATCAGCCGGTGCTCGACGTCTGGGGCGACAAGACCGAAAGCGAGTACGCGTCGGACCCGGTGCAGATGGTCGCGGGCCAGCGGTACAACATCCGCCTGGAGTATTACCAAAACGAGGGGGACGACGTCGTGGAGCTCCGGTGGGGCGGGGCGGTGCCGTACCAGATCATCCCGACGTCGCAGCTCTTTCCGACGGTCACGCCGATGCAGCCCGAGCCGCCGGTGGTCGATCCCGGCCCACTGCGCGTCGGCGACGACGGGCGGTCGATCGTGCAGACGAATGGCAGTGCGTTTTTCTGGCTGGCGGACACCGCGTGGGCGCTGTTCAACGCCACGACACGCACGGACGTGGACGCGTACCTCAACGACCGTGCGGACAAAGAATTCACCGTCACGCAGGCGGTGCTCTATAACCCGGACGCGTTCGATCAGAACGCGTACCACCAGCCGGTCTTCCTGAACAACAATCCGGCGACGCCAAACCCGGCGTACTTCGATCACGTCGACTACGTACTGCAGGAGGCGCGCTCGCTGGGCATGTACGTCGAAGTGCTGCCGACGTGGGGCGATGCGGTGGCGGCGAGCGATTCGCGGAAGGTGTTTAACACGACCAACGCGTACGCGTACGGGCAGTGGCTCGGGGCACGCTACGCGGGTCAGGCGAACATCGTCTGGTCACTGGGCGGCGACTGGCCGGCGAGTTCCGGCGACGTCCAGGCGGTCTGGCGGGCGCTGGCGGACGGACTGCGCGCGGGAGACGGCGGCACGCACCTGATCACGTTTCACCCGCCCGGCGATCATTCGTCCACGGAATATTTCGGCGCTGGCGACACGTGGCTGTCGTTCAATGAAGTGCAATCGGGGCACGTGCGGGATTCGAGCAACTATACGCTGGTTGGGTCGGCGTACGCCGCCAACCCCGCCAAGCCCGTGATCGACGCCGAGCCGAACTACGAAAACATTCCCAACGGCTTGCAGCCGGGCGGCACGCCGCTCGACGATTACGACGTGCGGAAGAAGACGTACTGGTCGCTCTTCGCCGGGGCGTTCGGGGCGGCGTACGGCGACTACGAGGTCTACCAGTTCTACGACGGCAATGAGCCGGGCCTCCTGCCGTGGCAGCAAGCGCTGAACTATCCCGGCGCGTCGGAAATGAAGTTCGCCCGGCGCCTAATGTTGTCTCGGCCAATGCAGGGACGGGTGCCGGATCAGGGGTTGATCGTCGGTTCGACGCTAACCGGTACGGATCACATTCAGGCGACGCGCGCCGGCGACGGCAGTTACGCGCTCATCTATTCCGCCAGCGGACAGGACTTCACCGTGGATACCAGTCGCCTCAGCGGGAACACGCTCCAGGGCTACTGGTACAACCCGCGCGACGGCTCGGTCACGCAGCTCGGCACGTTCGCCAAATCCGGCTCGCAGTCGTTCACGCCTCCCAGCAGGGGCTACGGCAACGACTGGGTGCTCGTGCTCGACGACGTCGACAGCGGATACAACGGCCCGACCGAGATCCCCCGTGCGGCGGACATCAGCGGCTCGACGACCGGGAGCGTGAGCGACGGCTCGATGACGCTGCCGTACCGCCTGTTCGCGCCCACGGGCGTGCCGGCGGGGCAGAAGGTGCCGCTGGTGCTCTTCCTCCACGGCTCGGGCGACCGCGGCACGGACAACGTGATGCAGACCGAGTGGATGGGCGGGCTGATCAACGCGACCAAGGGCGGGCCGTACGCCGCGTACGTGCTGGCCCCGCAGATCGACAAGAACAGTTGGTTCCAGAGCTTCACCTCGACGCCGACCGAGGCGATGGCGCTGACGATCAAGGCGCTGAAGTACGTGATGGCGACGCAGAACATCGATTTGTCGCGCGTCTACGTCACCGGCAACTCGATGGGCGGCATGGGCGCGTGGGACATCCTGTACCGCGAGCCCAAGCTCTTCGCCGCCGCCGTCCCCATGTCGGGCGGGGCGGATTTGAAGACGGTGCCGGTCATCAAAAGCATTCCCGTCTGGGCGTTCCACGGTTCGGACGACGACATCGTCCCCGTCAGCGCCACACGCGACACGATCCAGGCGCTGCGCGACGCCGGCGGCAACCCGCTTTACACGGAGGTCGCCGGCGGCAAACACACCATCTGGGAACCGATTTACGACGACTATTCACACACACTGTATCCGTGGCTGTTCAGCCAGGTGAATCCGAACGTACCCGTCGGCGGCGCGACGATGCCGAGCCCGCCGGTGAAGGCGACGACTTCGAAGCCGACGTCGAAACCGTTGCCATTTTCCGTAACGCCGGTAACGCGCGAGAAACGACAGAAGCCCGCGGCGCGACGCGTGATCGAAACTCTTGTGGCCTCGCCTTCGGTCGGCAAGAAAGTCTCGCCCCCGAGCAAGCTCATCCGGCCCGCCGGCGCGAAGAAGTGACCGCGGGAAAAAAGGCGGATTTTCGCGGTAATGCGCGTGGCCGCGTCGGCGTTCCACCTACATAATGCAGTCGATGTTCGAGCCGCTCGAAAGTCGTACCCTTCTCTCCGCCGCGGGATACACACACGCCGTACATGGCTGGCGAAACGACCCGGTCGCCGTCGCGACGCGCGGCGTCTCCACGCCGGTCACCGCCCCCAACGTACTCAAGGTCGCCGCCGACCGACGCTCCCTCGTCCACGACGACGGCACCCCTTTCTTCTACCTCGCCGACACCGCGTGGGAACTCTTCAACAAACTCAGCCGCACGCAGGCCAAGCACTACTTGAACACCCGAGCCGCGCAGGGCTTCACCGTCATCCAGGCCGAGATCAACGCCCGCTTCGGCGCCAACGTCTACGGCGACGCGCCATTCATCAAGAACGACGTCACCCGCCCCAACGAGGCGTTCTTCCAACACATGGATTACGTCATCAACCGCGCCAACGCGCTGGGAATGTACGTCTCCCTCGTCCCGCTCGACAGCACGTGGTCGCAGAACGGCACGTTCAACGTCGACAACGTCTACCAGTTCGGCAAGTTTCTGGGCCGGCGCTACGCCAAGGCGAAGATCATCTGGGTGCTCGGTGGCGACGTGCCGGGCGACGGCGGGACCAACGCCGGCCGCGACATGTGGCGCAACCTCGCCGCCGGCATCACGCGCGGCGCGGCCAACCGCGACGAGTCGAAGGTCCTGATGACCTACCATCCCGATTACAACCACACCGCGACCCAGTGGTTCGCCAACGATTCGTGGCTGGACTTCGACGCCATCCAGTCCGGCCACTCCCCGAACAAGGACAACTACGCGGCCATTTCCGCCGATTACATCAAGAACCCGCGCCGCCCGGTGATCGACATCGAATCCGGCTACGAAAATATCCCCGCCGGCATCGTCCCCGGCGCCACGCGCCTGACCGATTACGACACGCGCAAATCCGCGTACTGGTCGCTCTTCGCCGGCTCGTTCGGCGTGACCTTCGGTAACAACAACGTCTGGCAGTTCGCGTCCGGGCCGAACAAGCGCAACCTCGCCAGCACCGCCTGGACCAACGCCCTCGACACGCCCGGCGCGAGCTCCATGAAGAACCTCAAGCGCCTGATGCTGTCGCGGCCAATGCTCAACCGCGTGCCCGATCAGTCCTTGATCGTCGGCTCGACCCTCAGCGGCACCGATCACCTCCAGGCCACCCGCGCCGCCGACGGATCGTACGCCTTCGTCTACACCGCCAGCGGCAAGGCCGTCTCCGTCAACCTGAACAAGCTCTCCGGCCGCACGATCTCCGCCCGCTGGTACAACCCGCGCTCGGGCAAATCCGCCTACCTCGGCGACTTCGCGAAAAGCGGCAATCGCACCTTCACCGCCCCGTCCAGCGGCGCGGGAAACGATTGGGTGCTGGTGCTGGATGACGCCTCCAAACGCTATGGCAAGCCATAGAGCGCCGAACCGTCATCCCGAGGGAGTTTCAACGACCGAAGGATCTGGCTGGCAGGAACGGGCCCAGTAATTCGCGGCCAGATCCGTCGGAGTACCTCAGGATGACCTCGCTGGTAGCGCGAGGATTTCAGCCGATTCCGAGGCCCCCTCTTTATGTTTTACTCTTTACGCCCTTACGTTTTCTCCCCCTTTCGTCCGATAACCACTGCATGGACGTCATCATCGCAGGCGCTGGCGGGCACGGTCGCGTGGTGCTCGACATCCTCCGCGCCGCCAAAAAGCACAACGTCGTTGGATTCCTCGATGCCAACCAGGATCTGCACGGCCAGGTGGTCGGCGGGCTGAACGTGCTCGGCAACCTCAACCTGCTGCCAAAGCTCAAATCAAACGGTGTCGGCGGGGCGATCGTCGCCATCGGCGACAACCGCGTCCGCCTCAGCTACGCCCGGAAACTCAAGGCCGCCGGCCTGAAGCTCATTAACGCCATCCACCCCTCCGCCATCGTCTCGTCGACCGCGACGCTGGGTGAAAACCTCGTGATCGCCCCCGGCGCGATCGTCTGCACCGAGGCCAAGATCGGCGACAGCGCGATCCTGAACACCGCCGCCGCCGTCGATCACGAGTGCGAGATCGGCCGCGCCGCCCACCTCGCCCCGGGAGCCCGCTTGGCCGGCCGCGTCCGGGTCGGGGAAGGCGCGTTTATCGGCATCGGCGCCAGCGTATTGCCCTGCCTGAAAATTGGCGATCATTCCATTGTCGGCGGTGGCGCACTCGTCCGCCGCGACGTGCCGCCGGGCGCCACGGTGGTCGGCGTCCCGGCACGCGTGATCAAGACGGCGGCCGTATCGATCGCGGTATAAACGTCAGAACTTAACCCCCCGCCGCCGACGTATTTAATAAAGTGATACCGCCCCAAATAGGGCTTGAGCCCTTTTTCGGCGCGCGGGTAAAATAATGAACGTGGGTCGTTGTGCGAGGTGTTGTTATGAGCACGGTGTACAATCCCGAATCCGAATTGGTCGCCCAGATCGAACGCCTGGAACTTGACGGCCGCGATCTCCGCCGCAAGATCGAGCACGCGACCAATGAGAACGACAAGCGCGTGCTGAATCGGCAACTGAAAGAACTGCGGGAGGAGATCGAGCTACTCCAGGCGCGGCTCGACTGAGCACGCGCGACGCGATTCGCAAACCACATCGAACGCCCGGCGAACGAATCTCGCCGGGCGTTTTGTTTTCAACGACGGCTGGCGGTATCTTTCGCCCACCGCATGACCGCCGCGATCCTGGGTCTGGCCGCCGTCAGTTTCGTCATCTCCTGGATTGTCACGTTCGCGATGATTCGCTTCGCGCCGCGCGTCGGCTTCGTCGACAAGCCCGGGCATCGCAAGATCCATCACAACCCCAAGCCGCTGGGCGGCGGCGTGGCGATCTGCTTCGCCGTCGTTCTCCCCCTGCTCGCCGTCGTCGCCACCGCTTGGATTTTTAAGGACCCCGCGAACGCCTGCGCCCCGTACCTCGGCGGGGTGCGCCTCAAGACCCCGCTGGCCCTGGGACTCGTCCTGGCCCTGCTCGCGATGCACGTCATGGGCCTTTTCGACGACCGCAAGGCCATGGGGCCGTACCCGAAGCTCGTCATCCAGCTCGCCGTCACCACGCTGCTGATCGTCTCGTTTAAGGAATTGCGCATCCTGACCACGTTGGGCCCGGCGCCGTCGATCGTCCTCACCGTCCTCTGGGTCGCCGCCATCACCAACGCCTTTAACTTCCTCGACAACATGGACGGCCTGTCCGCCGGCATTGCCGCCGTCGCGTCGGTCGCGTTCCTGGTCACCGCCCTGTCGATCGGACAACTTTTCGTCGCCGGCCTGCTCGCCCTTTTGCTCGGCGCGCTGCTCGGATTTCTCTGGTTTAACTTCTCCCCCGCGAAAATCTTCATGGGCGACAGCGGCAGCCTGGTGATCGGCCTGCTGCTCGGCGTCCTGACGACACTCACCACCTACCTCCCCAAAGAGCGGCCGTGGGGCGCGGGTTGGTACGCCGTCTTCGCCCCCGTCATCGTGCTGGCGGTCCCGCTGTATGATCTCATCGTGGTCAGCGTCATCCGCCTCTCGCGCGGCACGAGCCCGTTCGTCGGTGACACCAATCACTTCAGTCACCGATTGGTCGCGCGCGGGATGAGCCGGCGGACGGCGGTGCTCTGCCTTTACCTCCTGACCGCCGCGACCAGCGTCGCGGCCATCATCCTCCCGCACGTCCAGAGCACCTTCGCCGCCATCCTGATCTTCTGCCAGACGATGTTGATCCTGGGCGTGGTCGCGCTCCTCGAGCAGCACCCGCTGCCGATGCCGCCCGCCGCCCTCGACGAACCGCCTTCGACCGGCGAAACGAACGCATAATGCGAATGAAGTCGGACAAAAAACGCGCGACCACTCAGGAAATACCCGTCGTCGGCTCGCGCCCCGTCGAATGGCTGACGCAGATCGCCTTCGTCCTGGCGCTCGCCCTCGTGCTCGCGCGGGCCACCACCGGCGATTTCTCCAAAAACCGCAGCGAGCCGCTTACCTCCGCCGCGCCGCGCGTCGGCGGGCCGGCGGCGTCGATCGGGCTCGACCTCCTCTGTTGTCTCCCCGCGATCCTCGTCCTCTCCCGCCGCGTCAGCGACCGCACCTACGTCCTCCGCTGGTCCTGGAGCGTCGCGGGCCTCGGGGCGCTGGCGCTGCTCGGCCTGGCGAGCACGATCTGGGCGTCCAACAAGTTCTGGGCGATGCTCAGCGGATTCCACCTGATGGCCGCCCTGGCGATGCTCTGGGCCGCTTCGCAGCTCGTGCGGAGTTGGCTGCGCTTTCGCATGGTCGGCGCGGTCTACTTCGGCCTGCTGATCGCATTCTTCGCGTACGCGCTGCTTTACCAGTTCGTCGACGTCCCCGACCAGCAGCGGTACTTCCAGGAGCACAAGGCAGAGATCCTGAAAGAGCGCGGCCTGGACAACGACCCGTTCGCCGCCCGCCAGTTCGAGAACAAGATGCGCTCCCACGAGCTCATCGGCTTCTACACCTCCGCCAACACCATGGCCGCCATGACGGTGCTCGTGCTGATCGTTTCGATCGGGCTCGGCGTCCAGCGGGCGCTCGACGACCGCACGGACGCCACGGGCGCCGGCTTGCTGATCGTCTCGGTCCCCGCCGCCGCCTGGATGATCTTCGAAGCGCGCAGCAAGACCGCCGCCATGACGCCCATCCTCGCCGTCGTCGCCCTCGCGGCGATCTGGCGCTGGCGCGACCCCTTGGCGCGCCACGCCCGCCGCGCCTTCTGGGCCGGCGTCGCCTGCGTCGCCTTGGCCGTGATCGCGGTCGTGGCGCACGGCCTCTACCACCACGGTCTGCCCGGCGAGAGCCTCACCTTCCGCTGGTATTACTGGGTCGGCGCGATGCGCATTCTCGTCCATCACGCATTCGTCGGTGTCGGCCTGGACAACTTCGGGAACTATTACACCGGCGTCCGCCTTCCGGTCGCGTCGGAAGAAGTCAAAGACCCGCACAACGTTTTCGTCCGATTCCTCGTCGAGCTGGGCGTGCCGGGCGGACTGCTCTGCCTCGCGTGGGTCGGCCGCCTCGCGTGGGAACTCACGCGCCCCGTCGCGCCGACCGACAACGCCGTCCGCGCGACGACGGGGCCGGCGTACCGCGGCGTCCGGGCGATCTCCGGCCTCGCGTGGATCGCCACCGTCGGACTGGCGCTGAGCGTCGTCGTCGGCGTCGATTTCTCCGCCGACAAGGGGTACGTCCTCTTCGAGATCCTCAAGAAAACCTGCCTCTTCGCGCTGTTGCTGGTCGGCGCGAGCGTCGGGTCACTCAAGTCGGTCCAAGCCCCCGAGCTCGACCCCCGCCCCGCGCCCGTCCTCCTCTACGCGACGCTCGTGGCGCTGGCGGCATTCCTGCTGCACAACCTGATCGACTTCTCCTTCTTCGAGCCCGGCCCGATGATCGCCTTCGCATTCCTCGCCGGGTGCGCGCTGGGCGTGCGCCAGCCGTCGGTCGCCGGGCGAGCGCGGAAGACCGCCCTCGCCGCCGTGGCGCTGGCCGTCTGCGTCGTCGGCTGGTTGATCGGCGCGGGCTTCGCCTGGGCGCCGACCGCCGCCGCCGAGGACGACGTCGCCGAAGCCGCCACCGACCTCCGCGCCGGACGCGCCACCGAGGCCGTCCGCATGCTCAAGCAGGCCCACGTCCTTCAGCGGCTCAATTCGGATTACGCCTTCAAGGCCGCCCAGGTCGCCATCTCCGCCGGCGGCGACGTGTACAGCAACGAGACGATGGAACTGCTCGCCACCGCCATCCGCGCCGACCCGATGCAGCCCTCCTACTTCCTGACGCGGGCCGGGTATCTCCTGCACACCGCCGCGGACGGCGACGCGCACCGCGAGCAGATCCGCAGCGACTTCCGCCGCGCGATCGCCCTCGACCCCAACGAGGTCTCCTTCCACGTCGACTTCGCCGACGCCCTGCGCACGTTCAATACGCCGGCCGACCGCGACGAGGCCGTCCGAGAGTACGAATCCGCCCTGCGGTTCAATTCACTGCTGAAGCCCAACGAGCCCAAGCGCCTCGGCGAGGCCAAGGTCGCGGAGATCCAAAAGCGGATCGAAGAGTTGCAGCAGAAGTCCGGACGATAGGAGTTTTCAGTCCGCCAGGTTTATTGAGCGTCAGATTAATCCTGTCCGGTCTGGGTGCTACAGGTCGGCGTACTCGCAGACCTGTGTCTTTCCTGCAGTCGCAAGCACAGGTCTCGGAGTACCGCGACCTGTGGCACCCGCGAATACCAAGCCTTCGCACCGGCCAAGACTTTTCTGACTCTCAATAGCCGGCCCGCTCGCGGGCCGCGTCCGGAGGACTCGATCCGCCGCACCGCGTTCGATTCCCCTGCCGCGACCGTCGCCGAACCAGCAGCCGCCCCGACCCGAACGCGCCGATCACGCCCAATCCCGCCGCGGCGACCGACGGCAGCGGCGCGGCCTCTGCGGCCGGCGCGGCGCTGACGTTGCCGAACACGAACGACTCGTCGTTGTAATTGAAGTCGGAATTCGGAAACGCCAGGTCCTCAAACGCCACGTACCTGCCCGCCGCCGTAATGCTGTCCAGGAGCGGCGACGTGGCCGTGTACGGCGCGGAGTAAACGTGATTGTGGCCGACCGAATCGTTGAGGTCGTACGCGACGTTCATCGACGGGTCCGAATACGCGTAGGCGCCGAGGGTGATGTTGTGCAGCACGAAGACCAGCGTGTCCCCCGCGTGCGCGCTGCCCAGCACGAGAGCGGCGCCGTGCGCCGACGCGTGGTTGTTCAGGCCGAAGACGCCCGTACCCACGCCGTTGACCAGTAGTCCCAGTTCGTTGGTGTACCCCGCCTGCTCGCCCCCGGCGAAGTAGGCGACGACGTCGCCGTCGGCGGCGGCGGTAAACGTATAGACCGCCGCGTTCACCGTCCCGGCGTTGGGGTAGGGAATCGGGTCGGCGCTCGCGACACCGGCCAAGCCGAGCGAAACCAGCAAGGCGCCCAAGGCCCGCTTCGACGGACCCCATTTCGACGATCTCGACACACCGCCCACGACCATGTTCCCACTCCTAAGCCAATTGGCCCGCCCTCAGAGTGGCGGACATTGCCATTCCGAGCATTCGAGTGGGATTCTAAAAGTGCCGGAGCGGTCCCTACAACAACTTAGTTTCAAATCGAGACACGACCGAGAGTTGCGAGCGTTAATCTGGGAGAAATAACGCAGCGAGTGCCGATTATGCAATCAAGGTGGGGCGACGCCGGCGGCTCAACTCAGTACGGACTCCGGCATCTCCGCGTTGTGGGACACGGCCTGAACGTCGTCGTTGTCTTCCAGCGCGTCGATCAGCTTTAATACCCTCTGTGCGGTTTCGGTGTCGACGGCGACGGTGTTGTTGGGCAGGTACGTGATCTCGCCCCCTTCGACGGGAATCTTGGCGTTGTCGATCGCTTCCTTGACCTTGAGGTAGGCGGTCGGCGACGTGATGACCTCGAACACTTCCCCCTGGTTTTTGACGTCTTCGGCGCCGGCTTCGAGCGCGATCTCCAGCAATGCGTCCTCGGTGGTGGCGTCCGACTTGATCGTGACGATCCCCTGCTTGGCGAACTGGAACGCCACCGACCCCGACGCGCCGAAGTTCCCGCCGCCGATCTCGAAGATCTTCCGCAGTTCCGGCGCGGTGCGGGCGCGGTTGTTCGTCAGCGCCTCGACCATGATCGCCACGCCCCCGGGGCCGTAGCCTTCGTAGTTGACGGCCTCGTAGTTCTCCCCGCCCAGCTCGCCCGTGCCCTTCTTGATCGCGTTGGCGATCGTGTCCTTGAACATGTTGACGGCCTTGGCCTCTTCGATGACGTAGCGGAGGGCGAGGTTGTCGCGCGGGTCGCCGCCGTTCTTGGCGGCGATGGTGATCTTGCGCGCGATCTTCGACCAGACCTTCCCGCGCTTGGCGTCGTTGGCGCCCTTGGCGCGTTTGATCTTTGCCCAGTGACTATGACCTGCCATGAATACTCCGGAATTCCATCGGTCTCACCGAAACCCCGCACGTACGTGCGGGACTCGGATCAATTCTTTGCCTGCGTCGCCGCCTCCGCGGTCGGCGCCACCTCGACGGGTTGCCCCTTCTCGAGTTGACGCAGCTTCTGCATTAATTGAAGGCGGAGCTTTTTCAAATCCTCGCGCTCAGCGTCGACCTGGTCCAGCCGCGCCTGCGCCCGACGCCAGTGCGCCGCCGCCTGCTCGTTCTGGCTCAGGCGGTACAGGACGTCGCCCATGTGGTCGAGCACCACCGGGTCGGGCCGCGTCGCCGGGCCGATCGCCTTCTCGAAATACGTCCGCGCCTCGGCGAACTTGCTCCGCTTGTAGAGCACCCACCCCAGGCTGTCGAGGAACGACTGGTTGTCCGGCTCGGCCTGCACCGCCACGCGGATCAGTTCCTCCGCCCGCGGCAGGTTCTTCCCCTCGTCCGCCCAGCCGTACCCCAGGTCGTTGCTCGCCGGCGCGTTCCGCGGGTCCAGCCGGACGACTTCCTGGAGCAGCTTCTCCTCGGTCTCCTTCTGGTCGATCCCGCCGTAGCGGTGGGCGATGTAGTAGAGCAGGTCGGGGTCGTTGGCGACCGCCTGCCGCGCCGCGTCCAGCACCCGCAGCGCCTCCGGGAGCCGCTTCTGCTCGTAGTAGATTTCCACGAGCTGTTCCGCCGCCTCGCGGTTGTCCGGGTGCGCCCGCCGCTCCTCCTCGAGCATCGCGATGTACTCCTCCAGCCGCCGCGTCGACTGGTAGAACCGCAGGTTCGCCACCAGCACCTCGGCGCTCTGCGGCTGCTCGCGGAACAGCGCCGTCAGGTCCGTTTCCGCCGCCTCCGTCCGCCCCCCCTGCTGCATCACCTGCGCCCGGAAAAGCCGCGCGTGCACGTTCCCCGGGTCGGCGGTCAGCCACTTCGACAACACGTTGATCGCCTTGGCCGCCTGGTCGTCCTGCGAGTAAAACCGGAACAACTCGAAGTACGCGTCCTCGTACGTCGGGCTGTCGCTGACGACCTTCCAGAGCAACTGCTCCGCCCGCGCCGCCTCGCCCGCCTGCTTCAGCGCCACCGCCTGAGTCAGTTGCACGTCCGGCGCCCGGTTCCCGAGCTTGATCGACTCGGCCAACTTCGCCGCCGCGTCGCGCACCCGCCCCTTCTGGTGCAGCAGCGACAACCCCTCCAGCTCCGCCGCCAGCGCCGCGTTCCCCTGCCCGCGAACCTCGTCCACCAGTTTCGCCGACATCTCCGCCTTCTGCCGGTCGTCCCAGTCCGCCCGCGACCAGTAATCGGCCACCAGCGACCGGTAAATCGGCGGGAACGCCGGCCGCAGCGCCGCCCCCTGCTCCAGCGCCCCGCGCGCCAGCGCGTCCCGATTCCACAAGTCCGCCAGCCGCGACACCCAGAACAACCGCGCCGCCTCCGCCTTCGGCTCCACCTTCAAATTCTGCAACAGCGGCAGCCGCACCCGGTTCCGCCGCGACGGCTTGAGCAAGTCCGACCAGAGCGGCGAAATCTCCCGGATCGCGTCCGGGTTGCTCGCCAGCGCATTCACCAGCAACCGCACCGCCCCTTCCACGTCGTCGCGATTCTCGTAAATGTCAAACAGCCGCCGCAGCACCTCCGCGTCGTCGTCCCCCCCGCGATTGACCTCCGCCGACAGCAGCGCTTCCGCCTCCCCCGCCCGCCCCGACTGCTGCAACGCGTCCGCCAGCGCGAACAACAGCGACCGATCCCGCGGCCGCTCGTTCCGCAACCGCGTCAGCACCGACACGATCTCCTGCTCCCGCCCCAGCCGCCGATAAACCTCGCGCAGCAGTTTCAGCGAATCCGAACTCGCGCGAAACTGCGACACCAGCGCCTGCGCCCGCTCCCGCGCCTCCTCCCCTTTCCCCGCGCTCGCCAGCGCCCGCGCCAGCTTCGACTGCAAATCAAAACTGTCCGGCGTCCGCTCCACCGCCAACTGGTACGCCGCCACCGCCTGGTCGTATTCCTGATGCCGGTCGTACAACTCCCCGATCTGCGCGTACAGGATCTCCGGCTGGCTCAATAAGCTCATCAGCTCCGGGTTCGACCGCACCGAAAACCCCGGTGCGTCCAGCCGCTTCACCAGCCGCGCGTACTGATCCAGCGCCGCCCGATCGTAACCCTTCCGCTGCAGCGCCCGCGCCAGGAAAAAATCCACCACCGCCGCCGACTCGTTATCGTCCTGGTAGTCACTCGTCTGCATCGCCAACCGGAAATGCCGGATCGCGTCGTCCACGCGATTCTTCACCAGGTACTGCCGCCCCAACCGCTCCTGCAACGACAGGTGATCGGGATCCAGCGCCAACGCCCGCTCGTACTCCGCGATCGCCTTGTCCTGCGCCCCGTACGCCCGGCCAAGCTCTTCGTGTATTTCCGGGCTGTCCGGGTCAACGCTGACCGCGCGCTCGAGCAGGTTGATCGCCGTGTTCCGGTCGCCGCGCGCCAGCGCCGCGTGCGCCCGGGCGAACCACTCCAGCGCCGTCAGCGGCGCGAGCGGTCTCGTCGCCGGCCGCGACGCCGGCGTCAACGTCGGAACCGGTTGGATCTCGTCGAGCGCGAGGTACGCCGGATCGTCCGCCGCGTGGGCGGGCGCCTCCGGGTGCTGGTGACCGGCCTCACTGTCCGCGACCGCCGTGACCGTCCCCCCGCCCGTACCCCGCCGCGCCCCCGCACACCCCGCGGACGTCAACAACAATGAGGCGGCGGCCGAAACGGCGACGGCGATGACGAGGCCTTTTCGCATCATTCGAATTCCCATACTGCGGCGTTCCCGCACGCGACCGGCACTGTGGCGCGCGAACCAGTCCCGCGGCGATTATAGCCTCACCACGCCACCCGCGGGACCCCCGCCTACGGAATGACCTTGTTCAGCGGGTACGTGATGATCCCCGTCGCTCCAGCCCGCTTCAAACGCGGGATCAACTCCCGCTCCTGACGCTCCTCCAGGATCACCTCCACCGCCACCCACGCCTGATCCGCCAGCCGGCTGACCGTCGGGCTCTTCTCCGCCGGCAGGAAACTCACCACCTCCGCCAGCTTCGCCTCCGGAACGTTCATCTTCAGCCCCACCTTCGCCCGCGCCTCGATCGCCCCCTTGAGCAGCATGGCGATGTTTTCCAGCTTCTCTCGCTTGAACGGATCGGCCCACGCCTGCTTCGACGCGATGAACCGCGTCGTGCTCCGCAGCAGCGTGTCCACGATCCGCAAATTATTCGCCCGCAAACTCGAGCCCGTCTCCGTGCAGTCCACGATCCCGTCGAGCAGCCGCGCCTTGATCTCCGTCGTCCCCCACGAGAACTCGACCGCGACGTTCACGCCCTTGGACTCGAAATACCGCCGCGTCGTCTTCACCAGCTCGGTCGCGACGAGCTTCCCTTCGAGGTCTTCCGCCCGCCGGACGCTCGATTCTTCCGGCACCGCCAGCACCCAGCGGATCGGGTTGCTGCTCGCCCGGCTGTACTCCAGCTCGCACACCTCGACCACGTCGTTCTCGTTGCCGTTCTCGACCACCCAGTCGTAACCGGTCAGCCCGCAATCGACGATCCCGTCGAACACGTACCGGCTGATCTCCTGCGCCCGGAACAGCACCGCCGAGATATCCGGATCGTCGAACCGCGGGAAGACCGACCGGCTGTCGATCGTCACGCGGTACCCCGCCTTGCCGAACAACTCGACCGTCGCCGTCTGCAGCGACCCGCTGGGCATCCCAATTCGCAACGTCGTGGGTGGAAGTCGATCGGTCATTGTCGTCTCGTCAGTTGTCAGTGGCCCGTCGTAAGGTGAGGCCGCCACGCCCTCTCCCGCACGCCTGCATTTCTCCCTCTCCCGCACGCACCGGAAACCGCATGTCGCCGTCAACCATCCCGCGTGTGGGAGAGGGCCGGGGTGAGGGTCTTCATCCAGCGGTCGGCGATCGGCCGCAGCCCGCTAACCACGGACCACGACCTTCCTCACTTCTTCCTTTTCTTCTTCGAATCATCCCCACCCTGCTGTGCCGCCGCCCGCGCCACCGCGTAGAAGTCGTAACACTCCTCCGCCTTGATGTGGTGCTCCACGAACTTCTGCGCGTCCTCGATCGACGTCTCCGGCTCCAGCACCTCTTCGCCCATCAAATAGTCCACGATCTGCGAATCCACCGGGATCGTATGCCCGTCGAACGAGAAGAGCATCACGTACGCCTCCACGAACGGGTGCGCCTCCGGCAGGTCCCGCAGGAACTGCCGCGCGTCCCGCTTGCTGATCGTCGCCAGCCGCTCCAGGTTCAGCGTGTGCTCTTTCTCGAAGATCGCGTTCAGCGACAGCGTGATCATCGCCACGCGCTTCTCGATCTGCGGGTAACGGTTGCCCAGCAGTTCCTGGATCTCCAGGTCCGTCGCGACGCGCAGCTCGTTCAGATCGACGAACTCCTTGTCGATCGCCTTCATCGCCTCTTCGGCCCGGCTGTCCGGCATGTCGTACGACATCGCCGCCCGCACCAACGCCTTGAGCGGCTCCTGCCGCTCCTTGGGCGCCGGCTTATGTTCCTTCAGCAGTCGCTTGAACAGGGACCGCAATTCCTCGGCGTGTTTGGTTGCGCTCTTCATCTGGGTGAGTTGTCCGTTGTCGGTTGTCAGTGGTCAGTTACCAGTTATCACTTGCGCTACGGTGGGGCAGACATTCTTGTCTGTCCGGAATGGCTGAGTGGGGCCATTCCTGGCCCCCGAAGCCATCCCGTCGCATTCGCACGTTATTCACTCGTCGATCCCCCGCCGCCCTCGCCCCCTTCGGCCCCCGCCCCCGCCTCGCGCTCCGCCCGCAGCCGGTCGTTCTCCGCCGTCTCCGCCGCCACCTTCGCCAGCAGTTCCTGCAGCTCCAGCTCCTTCTTCAGATCCTCGTCAATGTGGAATTTCAAAAACGGCGCGATCCGCAGCGTCATCCGCTTGGTCAACATCAGCCGCATCATCCCCGCCGAGTGCTTCAGCGCGTTCAGCGCCGCCGTCTGCTGCCCCGGCGTCCCCATCACCGTGATGAAGACGTCCGCGATCGACAGGTCGTCGCTCACCTTCACCCGCGTGATGCTCGGCATCCCGACCAGCCGCGGGTCGTTCAGCTCGCGCAGCATGATCATCGCCAGCTCCCGCTGGATCGTGCTCGACACTCGTTCGGTTCTTCGGGACATCGATCGCGTAAAACGTAAAGACATAAAACATAAAAAACGGGACGGACTGCGTTCGTTATGCCTTTATGTTTTATGTTTTTATCCTTTCTCTTCTCACAACATCTCAATCCGGTAATCCAGCAACGTCACCTGCGGCACCGTCCTGACGAAATCCACCAGCTTGCTCAGGCCGCCCTCGACGTACCGGGCGTCGTTCGCGACCATCGCGATCCCGATAATGCTCCGCCGGTGCTCGTCTAAAGCCCCGACCTCCGCGACCGACACGTTGTGGGCGTGGGCAATACGATCCTTCAGGCTAAGCACCACCCGCCGCTTGTCCTTAAGGCTCATCGCGTCCAAAATCGAAAGCTCAAGCTGAAGGACGCCAACGTGCATAAAGGGTTCAGTGGCCAGGGTTCAGGGTTCAGGAACACGGGCCTTCCGACCCGAACCCTGAACCCCAAACCCCAAACCCTCTCTTACAACGTCCGCTCGAACTTCTCCTGGATGTACGCCTCGAACCGGTCGCCGACCTTGATGTCGTCGTAACCGGCCAGCTTGATGCCGCACTCGAACCCGCTCTTCACTTCCTTCACGTCGTCCTTCAACCGCTTGAGCGTCTCGATCGACAGACCCTCGGTGATCACCTTGCCGTCGCGGATCAGGCGGATCTTGCTGCCACGCTGGATGTGACCGTCCGTCACCATGCAACCGGCGATGTTCCCCAGGCGGCTGACCTTGAACACCTGCCGCACCTCGCAGTGGCCGTGCAGCTTCTCGCGCACTTCCGGCGCCAGCATCCCCGACAGCGACTTCTTCAGGTCGTCGAAGATCTCGTAGATCACGCGGTACGTCTTGACGTCGACGTGGTTCTGCTCGGCGAGCACGCGGGCCGCGTCGTCCGGCACCACGTGGAACCCGATGATCGCCACGCGGTTGTCCGCCGGCTTGGTCTTGGTCGCCATCGCGAGCTGCACGTCGCTCTCGTTGATCGCGCCCACCCCGCTGTGGATCACGCGCACTTTGACTTCCGCGGTGTTCTGCGCCGTGACGGTATTGACCAGGGTCTCCAGCGAGCCCTGCACGTCCGCCTTGATGATCAGGTTGATCGTGCTGACCGCCGCCTGCGCCGCCAGCGTCGAGAGCAGGTTCGCCCCCGTCACCCGGTTCATCTGGCCCAGTTGCGTCTGACGCGACCGGTTCGCCCGATCCGTCGCCACCGTCCGCGCCAGGTCGATGTGATCCAGCACGAAGAACTTGTCGCCCGACGAGGGCAGCTCGTTCAGCCCGGCGACGATCACCGGCGTGCTCGGTCCCACCTGCTGCACCGATTCACCCTTGTCGTTCAAGAGGCTTCGGATGCGGCCGTACGCGTTGCCGCACAGCATCACGTCGCCGACCTTCAGCGTGCCGTTCTGCACCAGCACCGTCGCCGCCGCGCCCAGGCCCGA
>Ga0068857_100001571_pt1 | contig 18299 bp, 43 predicted proteins | sample KBSCornC72_FD_66591 | JGI IMG/M metagenome (GOLD analysis project Ga0068857, IMG submission 66591) | Corn rhizosphere microbial communities from Kellogg Biological Station, Michigan, USA - KBS Corn C7-2 | ecosystem: Host-associated > Plants > Roots > Rhizosphere > Soil ...
CCTTAGCTTTCGCCTTGCGGTCCAGCAGTCGCTTGAACTTGGCTTCGCGCGTCAGGCAGGTTGCTTCGGCCATCTCGTACCAACCCTTGGGGTCGGCCTTGACGAAGTCCGCGATCTTCTTCACCATGCGCAGGGACAGCTCGCGCAGGTAATCGGCGTTGTCGAACACGAAGTTGATGATCTTGTCGTGCTCTTCCTTGGTGAAGTCGTAGGGATCCAGCATGCCGTCGCGGACGATCTGCTTGATGCGCAGGAGCTTGTCACGTTGGCTGCCGATCTCCAGGTCCAGGTAGTGGCAGCGCGACATGATGGCGCTCAAGTGAGCGGAAATGCGCGAGCCGCGTTCGATGGTCTTCTCGAAGTCGATGTTCGACAGGAAGATGATCGAAGCCTCGAAGTCGAAGCTCGGCGGGATATCTTCAGCCTGCAGAACGCGGGATTCCTTGTTCCACGCGATGCGACGCTTGTCACCGCTGTTCAGCGCAGCCTTCAGCAGGTTCAAGCATTCCTCCTCGAACAGGATGCCGTCGCAGTCGTCGAACACGAGCACCTGGTCGGGCGAACGGTTGAGATAGAGCTTCTGGTACAGGCCGATGGGCGACACGCCGCCGCTGACAACCTCGTAGCGCGGATCCTTGCCCTTGAGCTTGCGGAACATGTTCGCCGCTTCGAGCTGCTTCTCGACGCCGAACGACTTACCGATACCCGGAGGGCCAGAGACCACCAAGCCACGGATGAGCATCCGGGCACAGGCATCGGTAATGGTGTCCAGCATCGCGAACGTGTCGCTGATGCGCTCCATGGCTTCGTCTTCCGTTTCGTTCGCAGTGAACATCTGTTCGTACTGCGTGGAAGTGTCGACCTGGCCATTGGCGGTCACCTCGACCACGACGTTCTCGCCCAGCTCTTCGCCGTTGGAATCGAGCAGCACGAAGTCGCCCTTGTCCACGTGAATGCGCGGCTGTGCCGTGATGAAACGCGGGTCATTGCCCGGGTTCTTGATGGTCACAAAGCCCGAAATGCCGTTGTAGGGCTTGGCCAGGACGTAGGTACCTTCGATGGTGTGGTTGCGGTGCAAGCCCTTGGTGATCTTGATTTTCATCATCGACATGGAATTCCTTTCTGGGGTTGGTTGCGCGAAGTCGTTATTGTGTAGCCAAACGGGCCAAGCGTCAAGCAGTTTTTTGGGCCGCTTGGTTCGCTTGGTCCGATTGTTCGAGGTCCCGGATGATGACGGCCATTTTCAGGCGGAGCAGCCATTCGGGAATCACCCAGCCAAGGTCGCCCTTGAACTCGGCGAAAATCTCTTCCAAGTCGTGGACTTGGTTGATGTTGATGCTGTTCAGGGTCATATCCTGCTCCTTTCTTGTTGCCACTATTGTAGCGGAAGGAAGGAGCCTGTCAACTCCTGTTACATCTTATTTTTGGTGAACCAGCTTCAGGATTTCACGGGCGAGCTTCACAGCATCTTCCTCGGCGTCGAATGCGAATTCGATACTCAGAGGTTTCACATAGCCCGGCGGATGGTTCCATGGATGGTTGAACCATTCGGTGATGAGTTCTTCCATTTCAAGAAGAATGCTGTAGCAGGCATCCGCGAGTGCTTCCTTACCATTCTTCCACGCCCAGTAGGACTTGATGGAACGGTAGTTGCAATACTTGGGCATCTTTTCCAGTGCCCGGCTCAGTTCAGCATCGCTGTTGCAAGGATGGAACCGGTCGGTATGTCGCATCTCCTCCCGGAGATAGAACGCATAGCCAAGCGTCTCTTGGGGAGTCTTACCCAGGAATTTTGTGCGATTTTGGGCAAAATTCCTGAAGAGTTCGACCACCTTGGGCCAGCTGTATTGCATCGCGTTGCCTTGTTTATTGCAGTGTTTTAACTATAGTTCCTGCCTAGGAATTTGTCAACAAGACTTTCATTTTAGATTGTAAAGTAGGATTCGGAATCTAAAATGAAAATCATGGCAACAGGGGCTGAATGCCCCTGTTAGATTGCCAGCTTCGGTTGAAGCTTAGGCCGGAACAGCCTCGGCGTCGGCAGCCGGAGCGGCCGGAGCAGCGACGTCGACGGTCACGACGGCCGGAGCAGCGTCGGCAGCCGGGGCAGCTTCGGTGGTTTCCTTGGCCTTGTTCTTCGAACCGGCCGGACGACCACGCTTGCCAGTGGTGCTCTTGACCTTTTCCTTCTTCGGATCGCGGCCCAGGCCGACGGTGGCGTCAGCGGCCTCGGCTTCCTTCTTGGCGGCGTTGTACATGGTCGAAGCGGAAGCGATGGTCACCTCCAGCTCGGTCACGATGCGCGACAGGACGGTGGCGCGGAATTCCTTGTTGGTGGCGAACTTGCCGGCGGCACGCAGGGCCATTTGCTCGGCGAAGATCTTGACGGCCAGGCTCTTCTTGGAAGGTGCCTTGGGAGCAGCCGGAGCGGCGGCAGCGGGAGTAGCAGTGGTGTCCGCCGGAGCGGCATTGGTAGTTGCATTGGTCATGAAAGACTCCAGTTGTGTGTTTGTGTGTAAACTATGGACGGACCCTTCCGCCATGTTCTTAGTGTAAGCGCGGGTGGCTTATTTGTCAAGCATCCAGCACCTGCACCAAGCCAAACGTCGGATCATTGGTCTGATGCATCCAACGGCTCGGTTTGTCATCCTGGCCCATTCCAGGAGGAGCAATGAAGAGCCAAGGGCCAGCTTGCGAAGGATTGAACAGGACATGATCCGTCACAGCCAACACCACCCAGGTGTCACCATGCTCGCGGATACGGTTCTTCCCACGCTGGCTGACGCCCTTGACTTTGATTTTCTTGCCTAGTAGGCTCACGAGAATTTACCCCCGGTAGCTTCGCGGACAGTGAGTTCGTTCCGCAGGGTAATGCCATTCAGCACACCCACGAGGTAATCGAACATCTGGCGCTTGCTTTGGAAGCTATCGCTCCAGGAGCGTTCGGCACCACCGGAAGAAACGATCTCCACCAAGCGCATGCCATAGCCGTTGGAATCCAGCAACAGATGCCCGACATTCATGTTGCAGACTTGACCCGGCTTGTGGTCATCGGGCCATTGCGACGCCGGCCGACGCAGAACGGAATTCAGCGTGCGCATCTTGGAGTCGAGGAGTTGTTGTGTGATTCGCATTTCAGTTGCCCGGGATGGATCGGATTTGGAGAGAATAGCCGAAGTTGACGATGTCGTCAATGACTTCCTGTCTCGCAGCTTGCATCCAGCCGACAGAGATTCCGTTGCGGTCGCCACAGCGCCATTCGTCGTCGATGGCATAGAAAACGAATTCGCCGTACTTGCCTTCGGCCCAGATGGTGCTCGTTTCGGGAGGCCGCTTCGGGGAGAGCTGCGTGACGTATTCCAGCAGGCTGTCGATGTCTTTCACATCTGCCAGCTTGGTCGACAGATAGCTGGGAATCAGCGGTTGCAATTCCTTGGGAATCTTGAACCACAGGCCACCACCACGCCACAGGGGCTTATTCTTCAGCTTGATCATTTCACGCTCTCTGTTGCAATGTTTGTATTATGCCAGCCGGAATTGATTCTGTCAACCGGCTCAGAGGTCTTGTGTGGTGATTTTGATCCAGGTGACCGCTTCATCGATTTCGGCGCACTTTTCGCGACTGGCGCGTTCACCAGTGAACTTGTCATACCAGACGGTGCCACCCACCCAGACTTCCTTCTTTGCCGGAAGGAAAAGGAGGGTTTGCCACCACTTGCGATAGTGCTCCAGCACCACCTCGCGCAACTTGTTTTCGTTGCTGGTGGCGTAGGTGACCGACCGGTATTCGCGCATCATGCGTCCGCCTCGGCCTCGTCCTCCACATCGACCTTGCCAGCCTTGCGGCGAGCATTCATGGTTTCGATGGTGATCGGACGATAGGGCCAGAGGGCGCAACGGCCCTCGCTGGTGCAGGCTTCGACCTGGGCACGCCACGAACCAGCGCAAGCCGGGTCATAGATGCAGTCCTTGCACTTTTCGTTGATAGCTTTCGTACGGCTCATGTTCGGTTCCTTTGTTAACCTATGCCGCTAGTTTAGCGGCACACTGCCAACCTGTCAAGCGATTATTTGACAGCGCCCTTGGGCTTGTTGGGGTCCAGCTTGCCGACAGGCTCGTACAGGTCCCAGCCGATGATGTAGATGGGAACCACGACGGTCTCGCAGAAGATGATCGCCAGGACCACCGACGAAGTGGAAACTTCGTATTCGATGTTGGGATTCCGCATGTCCTTTTCGTTGGCGATGCCATAGGTGCCGTACTTGACGCCGTCGATGACCTTGGGACCGCCACTGCAACCGGAAAGGAGAACGGTAGAGGCGAGTGCAGCGGCGAGCGCGATATTGCGTGCGATGTTGCGCATAGGAAACTCCTGTTGTGAGCCTACAGTATAACCTGGGCGGATGTTAGCGTCAACCGGTTATTCCTCGATGTATTGATTAACATCGTCGAAGTTGATAAACTTCAGAGGAGTTTTGGTTTGGAGGTTAGTGCTCAACTTTTCCCAACCGTTGGTGGTAAGGAATTCCCCCGGTGGAAGAATTGCAGCACCATTCGGCCACCGCTGCAAGAACCACCCGTTTCGTTCGGGGTCAAGGCGAACACGATAGGTGAACTTTTCAGTCTTCCCATCGAGTTGCGTGGGCTGAAAATTAACCTGCATTCTTGGCCTCGATCTTCTGCCAGCTCTTGTAGAACTCCGGTCCGAAGTCCATGCTGACATAGTTGAGGCCTTGCAAGTCCTTATCGGAATAGCTCACATCACGCACAGCGCGAACAGTGAACCCCATGTCGCGGAGTGCTTGCTTGAATTCGCGAACCCATTTCCGATCGGAACAGATCAGCCCGTAGGCGTCGACATTCCATTCCATCGGATTGAAACCATCCGGGACGAAATAGGCGCGGAGTTGTCCCGTCACGGGATCCTCCGGGAAGTAAAGGGTGGACAAACCAGCCACCTTCAGTTCGATGATGCGAACGATGCGTTCCTCTTCCGAATGCTTGCCCTTGCCATCCGTAGAGGCGAGAATATCAACCTTCATTTGCTGCTCCAAGGAGGCTGTTAAGGACCTTGCTGTCTGCTTCACCGCGGCTCTTCACGTTGAGGCTCACGCTTTCACCGTAGCAGACATATTTGTCATCCACGATGTGGCAGAAGCCCGCACCAAGCACACTGCAATTGGGAAACATCCGATAAACCACATCGGCATGTTGTTGGAGTTCGGAAAACACCATGGGAACCGGCATAGGCGTCTCCACGATGATATATTTGCTTTTACTGAAAATCACTCTGCATCCTTGCTATGTATGCCTTCTAGTATGCACTCGGCAGGGTGCAAAGTCAACAGGGATTTTGATTTGTTTCATCCATGAAAAAGCCCGGGGCAGCTGGCTTTTTCTACCACCAACCGGCCCGGGCGATCCCACCCCAGCATCGCTTCTATGTACTCTCTAGGCTTTCGCCTAGATTTTCTCCACTATCTGGGAATCATACCAAATAATCTAAAATAATAATCAATAATTGCATTTCACCACCCTGCTCCTGCAAGGCCCGATGAAAGTGGCCGGGCTTTTGAGGTCCCTAAAAAATAAAAGCTAGATTCTCTTGGATAAAATCTCCGTTGCTCGGAACTCGTCCGGGTTCGTGGCGACCAACTCCCACAGGTCATCAACAAGTTTAAAATATATAGACTCAATAATCCATGGAAGCACACGATCGGGGGCCATATCCGGTTACCCTGTCTTCCAGTGGGCTGCGCATACCCTCCGGCATCAGATGTGCCATGCTCTAACGCAATACGGCTCAGTGGAGCGAGGATGTATACTGCCATCCTTCAAGCTCCACCAGGGTAAGCCCACGATGATAAATCATCGCCACTATGGGCTCAACTCCTGGCCGTTTCGTCCTTGACGAACTCATCAGTTGCGTAACACCAGTTTCGGCACCTTACTGGTAAAAGGTTCCAAAAGCCTCATAATGGGGTGGGAAGTCCCGAGGCCTGCCGCGTCAGCCTTCCACTGACATGCCCGCAAAATACTCTGTGCTTCTTGGGTGGGACACAGAGATACGCCTTTCGGCATAGTCCTTGCTGCTTAGTTCATGTATGTATTTTGTAGTCTGCCCAGCACATTGTCACTCGGATTTTGTGTTAGGATTTGTATGCAGGATTCCAAATCTGGTTTGGAATTTTAGAATTGAAATTCCTTGCTAGCTTTTTTGGCTGCTTTTTTGGCTGCCCTTGCTGCCTTCTCTTCCGGAGTCAATTCCTTTTTCTTGTTCTGAGGATTTTCACCCTGAGCCTTTTTGTTGTTGCACGGGCTGCACATGGTTTGGACGTTGGACAGATTGTCTGCACCTCCCAACGCACGAGCCAGGATATGATCATGCGTGAACAGGACTTCTTCTCCGTCGGCATTCACACCATACAGGTTCAAATGCGGTTGCGGAGCCTTTGCGTTGTAGAAGTCCTCCACTGCGAAAAACTTTGCAACCAAACCACATCGCCGGCACACCAGCCCGTCATGTTGGAAAGTCTTCATGCGCAGGCTGGACACACCTACCGGATGCCCGTGGAAAATCGGCTTCGGTAGATTCTTTCCGTAGTGTTCTTTCACCAACGGGAGGATCTCTTCCGTCGTGCAAATTCCGTGTCTGATATAACGATTCATTTCAAGCCTCGTTGATTTTCCGAAGCAGCAATTCCTTGACAATTGCAGGATCGGCTTTGCACCTTTTCATTACGCCGCCGACCAATGCATTGAGTGCCTTCTCGTTGCCGCCCCTAAATTGGTTCACAGCCTTTTCGTTCTCTGCTATGGCTTGCAGAATCGCATTGATGAGTTCGGGCGGAGTGTTCTTCAGAGCCTCGGCCTTCTTCTTCTCCTGCACCTTTCTGCGCTTTGTGCCCGGCGGAGTTACCTTACGCTTTCCTGCGATATACCTTTCGGCGCACAATCGCATTTGGTCCTGCGTCTTGCAGAAACCTGCGATGATGCACCGAGCGACATACGCTTCGATGTTCCACCGGTCTTCCCAGTGTGGGGTGCCATATAAAAGAGGAACCAGTGCCTCAATCAGCACCATTCGGTGTGCATTGAACATTCGTTTCCTGTTTCTGAATCACGTGTCGATTTTCGTCCAGCATGGCGTGGATCTTAGACCACTTACCCTTCCAGACATGCTCGTGGATGGGTTGCTTCGGAGTAGGCACATCGTTAGGGCAGTGGCCATCTTCGAGGTGGTTGAATTCCCACTCGAGATATCCGCCCTTCTGCTTCACCTGCCTGTACCACAAAGTAACGGGAGTCATAGGAACTTGATTGTTAGGTCACGCAGGGTTTGCAGGCAATCGTTGGAACCCACCCAAAGGCCGGAGAACACCTGTGTGTCCACCGTGCCAGTTTGAGGATTGATGTATTGCTTCATCAGCTTCACCTTGCGTTCCAGAGCTTCGATTTGCTCCAGCATCGCTTGCGTCGCTTCGACATCAACGTGCTTCTTGCTCATAGTTTCACTTCACGGTTACTTGTTTGCTGCATTGCGGACAGTCGATCCAGCGATGGGTATAGGTGCCGCCGTCGTAATCCGAACAGGACTTTTCTTTGACATCGTTCGGGACGTATTCCAATTTTGCGCCGCAGCCCATACAAAGGGCTTCCTTCACAATGGAACGATCGGGGCCCGGGTCAATTACCTTCACTGCCATAACTATCTCCTGTGTCACTATTGTAAACAGTAACACAAGAGCAGTCAACTGGACGTTTATGCTGGGATGAACACCCAGGCGTCGGACACTTGCGCGTTCATAGATGCGAACCAGCTGTAGCCCATGGTAAAATAGCCTAAATTTCCCCAATTTGTGCCGAAGGAATTGCGACATAGCACTGTTTGAGCATTGTCGTCAAACCCGCAAGCCACGACAGCATGTCGTCCAATCCATTTGGTTGTGGAATTAAAATCAGGTTGAACACCATTATATTTGGTAACTGAAACAAATGTATCAGGAACAATAAAACCAAATATAACTGGCAATCCCTGGCTTAATGCCGACTTCATGGCTGCTAAGGTAGTTACCGATTGGTAAGCCTTAATGCGTGATTTGATTGGAAGTCCAGCGCTATATGCACTGGATGGTGGTGCAACGGTGATCTTTGAAGTGTCGTATACCCATTCTGTTTCAGCTGGCACGCCGTATGTAGAAATACCCTTCATAGCATTTCTTGGTTGGCAACCTGCATCAGATCCTTGCTGTCCAGCCAATGCTCGTGCATTGTAATAGACGAAAAGTCTGGAGAGGTCAGAAACACCGAGTGTTGCTTCTAGTGCCGATGTTGCAGCATGTGCAACACATGAATTTGGTGCGCCCTGTTGCTCAACAGGACCGAATTTGGAACGTAGGTCGATGGAGGCCATTACTTTGCCCTCCTAGTCCTGGTTGCCTTAGGCGTGAATATCTGATCTCTGCTATCTTCAGTATCCTTGATCCAACCACTAAATGTTTCGACCTTTGGTTTTCTGAAAAAGCTCTTTACCCAATTGATAAATTTTGTAAGCATAAGCCTCCTGAAATGGTTATAGGGACCCGAAGGTCCCTATATTTATCAGAGCTTAGGCTACTGTGTTACGACCTTGGATTACTCCTGGCCGTTGCCCTCGATCACGCGACCGGTACGCTGGCGACGTGCCAGGGCCAGGGCGAGAAGGGCCGTACCAGCCAATGCCAGCGGAGCCGGTTCTGGAACGGTACAATCGTTGCCGAGTTGGCAGCTATCGCCGAAGTTCTGCGTAGCAGTGATGAAGTTCTGGTTGCCCGGCTTGTTGCGGTAAGCATCGTCCGCGAAGACGCTGATATCGTATCCAGCGTAACTGGTTTGAGCCAGGGAGATCAGGGTGTTCGCCCATGTCTCAGCAGCCGAACCAGCCAGTGTGCCATCCTTGAAGTTACCGGTGTTCAGCGAACCACCGAAGCCGTCATAAAGGATTTCCCAAACCGCAAGTTGAAGACCAGCGGAATGAGCAGCCGAAGTGCTGGTAACGCCGTTGTTGGCAGTGAACAGCTTCGACAGTTCGGTGATATGGGCCGGTTCACCTGCCAGACCGAAATCGGGCACCGAGTAATCGATCTTGTCGTACGTCAGCGAGGAGCCGAAAGCGCCCGCGTGGGAGAACAGATCGATACAGAACACGGTGAACGACTGCGGGCCGAAACCATCGTCGAACGAAGCTTGCAGACCACCGACACCAGCAGAAACCGGAACACCGTAGCCAACCACGGTAGCACCGGGAGCCGCATATTCGAAACCGCTGAGAGTCAGCGAGCCCGGAGTGACCACAGGAGCAGCAGCCGCAGCAGCACCAAGGCCCACCAATGCGAGAGCGAGTAGGAATTTTCTCATGTTATTCTTTCTTTAAAAATGGGTGGGAAACCCCACCCCGAATTTTACTTCGCAGTCTTGCGACGGGCGAAGCCGACTGCGAACAGGCCAGCACCGACCAGCGCCAGGCTAGCAGGTTCCGGAACGGTTGTGGTCGGGTCGCAGGCGCCGTTGCCGATGCCGCAGGAGTCACCGAAATTGGACGGGCTGAAGCCCCACAGCGAAGCGTGCGACAAGGCCATGCGTTCATCCTTCAACGATGTGTACACCTTGTTGCCGTCCTTGTCGTTGAACACGACGCCGGTGGTCGTGAACGCGAACGAAGTGTTGTTCGCCAACAGGCCGCCGTCGAACAGGTACAGGCTGTAGAAGTCGCCAGCCTTCAGGGAGATGCCGAACACGCTGAAATCGAGCAGGTTGCTCGGATCGTTCAGGGTCAGCGTGCCAGTACCGCTGCCAGTGCTGGTGATCGTGACTTCTTGCGTGCCGGCGACGCCGTCGGACTTGTCGACCAGATGGAAGCCAACCAGAGTCGGATCCAGCGCCTGGAAGCGAGCCAGCGTGGTATTGATTGTTGCAGCGTTGCCGGTGTCGTTGCCGCTGAAAGCACCGGAGCATGCGTATGCACCAGCGATGTCGGCAATCGAACACGTACCGATAATCGGACCGGCAGAAGCAGCAAATGCAGCCAGCGTCAGCGCCAGCGAGGAAATGATCTTCTTCATGTGTATTCTTTCTTGGTTAAATTTTGTCAACACCTTTACAGTGCCATACCTATTATATACAAGTATGCCCGCGTGTCAAGTGGTTTACAGCCAGCGCGAGCTGCTGATGGTCAGGTAGTTCTTTCGTGCCCAATGGCGAACGGCTTCGAGTTCTTCCACTCGGGCAGCGCGGTTGGCGAAACCACGAATCTGGATGATGGCACCATTCTCGTTGATTTCCAGTGTCAGGGCACGTTCCGGATTCAAACCCTTCTTGCGTTGGAGTCGACGAACGCTCCAGATGCTGGATTGACCGGAAATGCACTTGGATTGGTAGCTGTAGACGCAGTGGTGCATCGCAGTACCTTCCGCAGCCAAATCCTTGCTGGTTTTGATTTGGTTGATAAACCAGGTGTTGCCCGGTTGACCATCCAGCTCAAATTCAGCGTCTTCGACAGGAATGCCTTCCCACTTTGCATTGCCCATGCGCTTCACACGAGCCAGCTCGTAGTGCCAGTCGCGCATTTGACGCGTGAGCGATTGGAGGTTTCGCCCCTTCAGCGAGTATTCTTGCTGACGTTGGCGGGCTTGTGCCTCCGCATGGACGAAATAATCGAACAGGTCGTTCATTTCCTGGAAGCTCACTTCATTCATGCAGTAGAAGTGGATCACTTCGCGCCAGATGGGACGATCCTTGATCCAATTCACTCCAGTCAAAGTGTTCAGCTTCGACTTCATGATGCGGGATGCTTTGCCGATGTCCTTAGTCCATTGAGAAACCAAGGCGTAGATGATCGCTTCACGGAAGTCGCATACGATCGGGCAAGTCAGGAAGGAGTGAACTTCAGCCTTGGTCAGAATGCCTTTGGCGTGTTCCTTGTACAGCGAGCCACCGGATGCCTGGGTGATGAACCAATCACGGCGCATCAGGATTTCGGGAGTCGCAACAGTGATAACCGGCGCGGCCGGCTCCCAATAACGGCGCTCCCAGCGATTGCCTTGGCGGGTGCCCGGAACTTCCACACGGTCGGAGTACCAGCAATCCTGCATATGGCTAGGAACCTTGTACTTGCCGAACAGGTGGTTGGCAACAGCCAATTGGATTTTGCCCTTATCCTTGCTCTTCAGGGAACGGTTAAAGGTACTGATATTGCGGATGGTCTTACCAACGTAATCGGTAGCCATCTTATGCGCAATTTGTTCCACCGAGGCACCAGCAGCCAGTTGGGCTTGCTTTGCTTCGATGTTACGGGTGGATTGGCGAAGACCTTCCTGCCACTTGGCAGCTTGCTCTTCCTGCGCTGCGAGCCTTTCTTTCAGCCCGCCTTCGTGCTTTTGTCGCTTCATAGGATGTATTTATTAAACCCTTGTTTCGGTCTCGAACCGAACAACAGGCGGGCACTCAAACATGCTTGCAGGGTTCTCGTACCGACTATCTTCGACCTGTGCATCCCCATTCAAGGGTAGAATATGGGTTCCTAAGGGGATTCGAAACCCCAAATACCTCACGTTAAAAGAGTGGGTACGTCAACCATTACCACAGTAGGATGTACAGGCCCACAGGGTAGACAGGAACTTATTGTTAACGGCCGAAAGGTCAGATGGTGCTGAGGGCCCAGCGCGCCCGATAGCCATTCTGCCTCTACCACATTGCAACGGAACTTGAAGTTTCAGGGGAAGTTGCACCTTCCCGAGTTCTTCTTGTCAACCGCCAACAATAAATTCCCTATCGCATGTCTGTATTATGTACGAACTAAAGCCGCCTGTCAAACGGCTTTTTGTTTTTCCGCATCATCTCGAAATAGAATTTTCTTTTCTGGACATGTTCTTCAGCAAACACAGCTCGTGGCTTTTCTCCTACACCGTGCCCTTCGAATACAGTATCGGCTAACCTGCCGAGTGGCCCATAATTGGTGTAAACGACACGTTTTGGAAAGGGCGGCTCGCAGTCAGGTTCCCCTTTTCCGCGCCACGCCCAATATAAATCCATGTCTTGCCAACTCATGAACTCTTGCCCCAAACCATGCCGGAACTAAAACCACATTGGTAAGCGCAATTCAGGAGACTCACAATGTGTTCGATATCAGTGGCGTTTGTGTTTTGCACAATCCGAATAGTTTGCCCTTCGAACTGCACCGCCCAATCGGTCCGAAAGAAACCTTCCCTGTGTACCTTAAAGGTGTAGGGCTTCTGCTCGGTGATAATAAAACCGACGTCTTCAGTTAGTGTCTTCATGGTTAGTCGCCGTGGATAACTTCGATCTTTTCGGCCTTCTTGAGAACGCCACCGATGAAGTAGCCCCAACAGAAGATGGCAACGAAGATATTAATGAACGGAATCATAGCCACGAAGAACCCGATAATGAAGTCCTTCGCGGTTGTACCTTCACCTTCCCATTTTTGCACCAATACGCCGCCCAGCATGCCCAGCATGCAGACTACCGCAGAGATGCCCCAGAAGATTAAGAATTCCACAATTTTCCCTTGTTGCCTTGTTTTCGCTTACTTCAGGTCCAGCGTCGGCATGACAACGAATTCAATTTCGTCGGCAATTTCAGCGAAACTGGCGCCTTCTTCGTCGTTCATGTACACCAGGTGCTCGACCGCCTCATCATCCAGTTGCAGGTATTGCAGAATCTGGTCGGATGGAACACCGGAGTTGCTCTTCGGGCCGTCAAAGTCGCTGGGATCGTCCCACTTGGGGCCACCGTCTTTGACAGCGATGTCCTGCAGGACGCCCAGGCAGCAGAAACCCTTGACAGCCAGCACCTCGTCAGTCCAGTCATCTTGTTCGACTTCACGCAGACAGCCTTGCGCCTGTTGGTACTTGCCGGAACGAAGAGCCTTTAGCCACTTCTTGTAAACCTGTTCGGGGGTGCGGAATTTAACTTCTTTCATTTTATGTCCTTAGAATAGTGAGTAAATGTTTTCTTTGACGGCAGCTTTTTCGTCGGCTGAAAGCTTTGCCCAAACTTCCTGGGCGAGTGCTCGCCGTGCAGCTCGTGCATCGATTTCGGCCTTGATGCTATTCAGTTCGGATTCGACCATATCCACTTCCCATTCCTCACTATCGTAGGTCAGAGTGGAATCGATGTACGGTTTGGATTCGTTCTGAATCTTCAACGACACACCATTCTCGATGAGTCGGATATTCGTTTCGATGCCCACTTGCTGTGCAAGTGCAGACAGCCTCATCAGCCGCGCAGGCATAGTAAGGCGGAATGCCTCCTTCTCTTGCTTGCGTTGAGCTTCCTCGGCCTCACGTTCGAGGCGCTTTTCTTCGGCTGTCTTTCTGGGCATTATCGATATTCCTTGCTTGCTGCCTTTCGCAGCTTGGCTTGGTCAACACGCCTGTCTACTTGACGATCACGTGGACGCAGGAAGCGGTTAACTTCCAGTTCATCCTCGTCGTCAAATTCATCATCGAATTCCGTGTCGAGTTCATCGTTGAAATCGGCATTAAGATAGTTCAGCATGTTACCAGTTTGTTCCTTATCCATGTCAGCATTGTACGAGCACAATGGCTCCTTGTCAAAAGGATGGGCGACGAAGTTTCTCCGCCAAAACCAATTGAAGGATCTCGTTGGCAAGTTCATCCTCGCCTTGTTGAAGGGCCTGGGCTCCCAACTTGCGCAACTCTGCGAGCAATTCGTGAATAGCCCCGCCGATCTGAACACCATTGTTACGAAGGGTTCGGTATTGGTTGTCGACTTCCTGAGAAGGGTTCGCATAGTTGGTAAACAACGTATTCGAAAGAGAGAATGTCTGTGGTGTTCCAACCACTTCGCTCGCGTCCTTAGCTTCCTTCAAGCCGAGACCCGTCAGAGTACGAAGCGCCTTGATAACTTCCAGTTTGCTACCATTGGCGTAATCAATGGGGCAGATGATAGTAAATTTCCTAGTGTCGATCATTTTCTAATCCGGTGCTTGGTTCGAGAGTCGCTGATAGGTATCTGGATCCCATCCGTGGCTTTTTAGGAACCTGTAAAAATGTATTCTGTAAACTCTTTTCTTGCCCATGTAATACAGGCGAACAAGCCGACGCATCTCCTCAAAGGGAGTTTGCCTTAAAGCTCGGAATGTGTCATCTTCGGTATACATAGAATGCGGTCGCGAACAAAGGGCGAATATTGTCTACGATATGTTCCACCAACTGTGCTTTGGTTTTTACGGGTTATAGGATGCCTTTTCGGCAGACGCCCTTAAACCTGTTGCCAGGCCACCTACCCTCACACCTTATTGCCATAATCCGAGTTCTTTCAAAGCCATTAGATATTCAACCCAGTCCCAATCGTAATGTTTGACAAACTCCAGATTCTGGGTGGATGGGTATACTTTATATCCGCCGGCAGGATCCGGGTGACTCAGAATCCATCTGTTTTTCCATTCGCTATGCAGAGTCCTCATTTCATGGACACTGGGCCTTTTCAAAACCTTGAATGTATCTTCTTCTGTTTTCATATTAGTGGATGCCGCGCTCAGTGAGTTTGTTGTATCCATGAACCTCCATCCTGTACCGTTTACTTAAACTCCGTTCAGATCTTATGCCGGCCTAACAAAAACCGGACGTTTTAGGAATTTAATTGGACAGCACCGTAAACTATGTGGAATCTTGCTCTCCACTCTGGATCTGTGACTAAGTGTATAGCCAAAGGTATGTTTCTTGCCATCACTTCATCCTGAAATTCTTGCAAAGTCCAGCCATTAGCGGCTAACCAGTCCTTGTGCCTCATACCGACACTATCACCGAGACGAATATCTCCAGTGGCGTGCAAGAAGGCTTGAGTGAATGAAATTCGTCTTAGCGCATTAAAAGTATCTTCCTCAGACTTCATACTGGTCTACTCGGTAAAACCTGACCTTCTCGATGCTAAGTTGAATTAGCATTTGTTCCTGTTTCTTAATACAAGACTTTACCAAATAGCTTCCGGTTGAAAGAGGTACAATTTTCTTTATGACCTTCTTTCTCTCGATGCTAGACAGAATAGAAATCAATCGGAAATAGTCGTTTTCATTCAAGACAAGGATTTGTCTGGTGAAAGGTCTATCTCTAGGCGTGCTCGTATTGTTCACTGACATATAGCTTACACTCAGGGAATTGTATTCCAAAAGCGGTTGCATCTTCGGCCTTGCAGTTCCTTACCATGCAGGTGTAATACACGGTTGAACGGCCGGTGGTTTCGTCCATACCATTACCGGACAGACTATAGCCGCCATACGAATACTTCAGGCCTAAATTTTTCAGCCAGCCACTCATCTCATCGGGCAGAAACCATTCGCAGTCACCGTATTTCCATTTAGGAACTTCTATTTGCATGCAGAACATATCAAACCAGGTCGAATTCGATCTTGTTGGCGTCGTCCAGCTTCACCCAAAATCGCACCGGATAACGTGGGATTCGAATTTCGCGTGTCGCTACCACGCCCGGCGTAGGATAAATCGGATGTTCTTCGATGCGCGGTTCGGTCCGCATATTCTTCCAATAGAAGGTAATCGAATCGAACTCTTCCTTGCCCTTGCGAATATAGATGCGGTCGACTTTCAGGATCTCACCGGCAGGGATAGTTGCCGGGATGGAATCTATGGTTACAACCTTGCTATAGGTATAACCTAAAGGACGAGTGTCCTTTAATACTTCCATCAAGGTGGAATTTCGATCTTCGTTGTAGAGACCGAACGTCCAATCGGATGTCAGCCTCAGTTCATCGCCGACGGAAGGAATATAGATCTTCATTTTCTTTGTGCCCAGTAAACGATTGTGAACCATGTCAAAGTAATCGGCCAAAAGAGTCCAGCAAGGATACCGATGCTGCTCGAGCCAATTTCCGAACCAAAGACGCCGGCAACGACAAGAGCGACTATGAGATAAAGTACCAAATAGATCATTTTAATCTTCCAGAATTTCTCTGATTTCTTCGTCAGTCAAAGGTTGAAAATTTTCCACCTTCCCGCATGCAATGCAGATTGAAAGTTCGATATAGTCCCCGCCGCCGATGCCCAGCCCGCGTGGAACGTACCCATGTTTCCTAATGTCATCATACGACACCGAAGACATGTCGCCGGTTTTTCCACTGACGCGGACGAATTTATCATTTCCACAAGAACAAGTCATGTTTTCCCTTATTTGACCATATCGTCCATATCGACATCTAACACAGTGAATAACTCAACGAGGTTCCATCCGTATTGCGACAGAAACGAATCACAAGCGGCGCGATCTGGATAGTCATTCCAAAGACCGCTATTGACCGCGTCTACCTGAACAGACCACCATTCCGACAGGAAATCATACACTTCCAGTGGAGTAAACTTCAACCTTTGGATGAGTTGGTCTTCAGTATTGGCCATACTACCAATCGATGACGATTTGATAATCTCCTGCCGGTAGAAGACCCTTAGCATGGAGATCATTCACGATCATGTCGATGTTCGGGTAGAAGTTCCGTTCCCAGAACATTTCTGCGCGCCAATTCGACCTGGATGGAGTCTTGGCAGCCAGCCAAGCAGCAAACGAAACACCCATTTCATCGTTGTCACGATCCAGTGTTTCCTTCTCATAATCGTAGGGATCCTGGCAAGGAACTCGGATGTGAGCGATACCTCGATCCTTACAGCCATCCTGTTGCTGGAAGTTGTAAATCTTTCCGTAAGTCTTTTCGACTAGGTTGTCCCAGTCATCGACATCGATGCTCTGAACGGTTGTGATCTTCATGTGAGTGCTTTCGGGTCAGCGAACACAGTGTCATTTTTAATTCGGAGCTGGCCGGTAACCAATGCCCGAATAAAGTTATTGTAGGTTATGCCAGTATGGCTATATTTAAGGTACAGGTCCAGAAGCCTCTTTTCAACTTCAATAACTGTACGAAGAGTGTAGTTCATACTGACATCCGATGTTAATTGGTGCGCGGCAAGGGACTCGAACCCTTAATCCTTTCGGCGAGGGATTTTAAGTCCCTTGTGTATACCATTCCACCACCCGCGCGAATTCTTTATTCTCGATACTTTTCGTAATCGATGTATTCTTCGAAGGCATTGGCCGCATCGATAAATGCTTGCCTACGACGATGGAATTCCTCGTCCTTAATTTCCTCGAAGGTACTGTAGTTCCGCATCGTGTATTCGAGTCCCTCGCTATCCACGCAGGATGAAACTTGTTCTTTTTCCTGATCGGTCATTGCTGTCCTTTAGCTTTACGCCTCTTAGTATACGCTTGCTCAAGGTTCGCGTCAACGATTGCGTTCGCATATTTAATCTTGAACAAGGTTGCCTCCTCTTCTTTTAGGTGCAAGGAGATGGAGATGGATTCGGATCCATACGAGATGCCTGACCAATGTTTTGGCCCGAGTATGGAATAGCGAAACTCACGCTCAGCCCTGTGGGTTTCATCGGCAGTTCCATTGTACGGCAAATCGTACAGGACCCATACCAATTCGGGCTCGTCCTCGATCATGTTCGCATTTCCGAAACGATGTATTCCATCGTTTCATGCACAAGAGCATCCAGACCTTCCGTTTGCTTCATGACTGCCTCTTGGCAGTATTCCTTGAAAAATTCTTCAGTGGCAAGGTTGTTACTGACCATCGCCTTCAAGAAGATGGGAATAGTCTTGATATCCAAGACACTGTCATTCCAGCTCTTGGGGAATCTGAAATAGTCACCCAGCAGCCACTGATAGGCAAAGACTTCGGCTTCGTTCTTAGCCATAGTCAGTGTCCACCTGCCACGGTCAACAATCCTCGGCCAGCCGTAGTTTTCCATCTTGATGCGCTCTTTCTTGCCTTTGCGCACCAAATCCAGCATGTGTGCAATTTCGTGCGCAAACAAGTGGTAATCTTCGGCGAGGGTGTTATAGAAGCCGGGCTTGCATTCCAGGAACAAAGGTTCCAATTGAGGAAATTTTGCCAGGACCGTACGTGCGAGTTCGCTATCCGCACGGCAACCCTTGAAATGGCGAAATTGTGTCAGGGACAAGAGATCCATATTTAATCCTGGTTGGGAACGGGGAACACCTGCGAGGATGCTATGGTGACGTCCGCGGGCTTTTCATTCTTGCGAAAGTCCGTGGGCTGGCCGTAGAGGTACCTCTTCACCTTGCAGTCCACAAGTCGGACCTTGGGCGGTGCGTATCGACCATCACCATCGGTGACCTTACTGGCGCGACCGATGGTAGTATGGGAATGGCCACCGTCGTTGCGCGAGTACCCGTACCAGTTGCCCACA
>Ga0068857_100001573_pt1 | contig 18293 bp, 18 predicted proteins | sample KBSCornC72_FD_66591 | JGI IMG/M metagenome (GOLD analysis project Ga0068857, IMG submission 66591) | Corn rhizosphere microbial communities from Kellogg Biological Station, Michigan, USA - KBS Corn C7-2 | ecosystem: Host-associated > Plants > Roots > Rhizosphere > Soil ...
CGCTCCGAAGAAGCCTCAAGCAGGCAAATCGGGCAATTCCGCGAAGTCCTAGCTCATGGCCGTCCGCAAACGGCGCAAGGACCCCGAAAAGCGGATGTCGCTCGGTCAGCACCTGGTCGAGCTCCGCAAGAGACTGATGATCGCCGGCGCCGGCATCCTGGCGGGCACCGTCGGCGGATGGTTCATCTCGTCCTTCGTGCAGGACCGCCTGCGCGCACCGATCCTGGTGATCGCCAAGGCTCACCACTCGGCCGCGTCGATCAACTACTCCGGCATCACCAGCGCGTGGGACATCCGGCTGCAGATCGCGCTGATGATCGGCATCGTCATCTCCAGCCCGCTGTGGCTGTTCCAGATCTTCGCCTTCCTGGTGCCCGGGTTGAGCGGCCGCGAGCGGAAGTACATCTTCGGCTTCTTCCTGACCGCCGTGCCGCTCTTTCTGGTCGGCTGCGGGGTCGGCTGGGTGGTGCTTCCGCGTCTGGTTGAGGTGATGGTCGGGTTCGTGCCGGGCCAGGACAGCGCGATCATCGATGCCAAGTACTACCTCGACTTCGTGATCAAGCTGATCCTCGCGGCCGGCATCGCCTTCGTCCTGCCGGTGTTCCTCGTGCTCCTGAACTTCATCGGGATCCTCTCCGCCAAGACCATCCTGAAGGGATGGCGCTGGGCGGTCCTGGCGATCACCGTGTTCACCGCGATCGCGACACCGGCAGCCGACCCGCTGTCGATGTTCCTGCTCGCCGCCCCGATGGTCGCGCTGTACTTCGCCGCGTGGGGGGTGGCGAGCCTGCACGATCGTGCTGTCGCCCGCCGTTCCGACGGGCTCGCTGCCGACCTCGCTCGCGCGTGACGCTGTCGCCTGCCGAGCGCTACGCGGCGGCGCGCACACGTCGCACCGCTCCGAAGCTGGAGGAATTCCGCCGGGCCCAGGAGTTCGACCTGGACCCGTTCCAGCTCGAGGCCTGCCGGGTGCTCGAGGAGGGGCACAGCGTCCTCGTAGCCGCGCCGACCGGAGCCGGCAAGACGATCGTCGCCGAGTTCGCGGTTCACCTGGCCCTCGAGGATCCACGAGCGAAGGTGTTCTACACCACGCCGATGAAGGCGCTCAGCAACCAGAAGTACAACGAGCTCGCGGCCGAGCACGGGACGGCCTCCGTGGGTCTGCTCACCGGCGACAGCAATGTGAACAGCGCGGCGCGGGTGGTCGTGATGACAACCGAAGTGCTGCGGAACATGCTCTACGCCGATTCTCCGCTGCTCAAGGATCTCGCGTACGTCGTGATGGACGAGGTGCACTACCTGGCCGACAGGTTCCGTGGCGCGGTCTGGGAGGAGGTCATCATCCATCTCCCGTCCGAGGTGAAGATGGTGTCGCTCAGTGCCACCGTGTCGAACGCCGAGGAGTTCGGCGACTGGCTCCAGGCGGTCCGCGGCGACACGGACGTGATCGTCTCCGAAGAGCGGCCGGTTCCCCTCGAGCAGCACGTGCTGGTGCGCAGCAAGCTGCTCGACCTGTTCGACAGTTCCGCCGTGATCAACCTGGGGCCGGCCGCGACCAACCGGGTCAACCCCGAGCTGACGCGCACTGTCTCGACGGGCGGCCGCCCGGGCGGGGGGAGCGGCGGCACCTACCGCGGTTCAGGCGGCAGCGGCGGGCGGCACCACCGCAAAGGGCAGGGCGGGTCGGGGTCCGAGGGAAGCCGCGGCTCGGGGCTCGCGTCGCTCGCCGGCGGTTTCGACCGCAGCGACCGTATGGACCGGCCCGAGCTGGCCAGGATGCTCGAGAGCAAGAACCTGCTCCCGGCGATCTTCTTCGTCTTCAGCCGGGTCGGCTGCGACGCCGCCGTCCGGCAGGTGGTGCGCTCGGACATCCGGCTTACCGAGCGGGCCGAGCGGGACGAGATCCGGGCGATCGTCGAGGAGCGCACGCGCGCCATCCCGGATCAGGATCTGAGTGTCCTGGGCTACTGGGAGTGGCTCGAGGGCCTGGAGCGCGGCATCGCGGCGCACCACGCCGGTATGCTGCCCGCCTTCAAGGAGGTGGTGGAGGAGCTGTTCCAGCGCAAGCTGCTGAAGGTCGTGTTCGCGACCGAGACGCTCGCGCTCGGCGTCAACATGCCCGCCCGCACCGTCGTGCTTGAGAAGCTCGAGAAGTTCAACGGCGAGGCGCGCGTGCCGATCACGCCGGGGGAGTACACGCAGTTGACCGGTCGGGCGGGACGCCGGGGGATCGACGTCGAGGGGCACGCGGTCATCCAGTGGGCCCAGGGGCTCGATCCGGCCGCTGTGGCGTCGTTGGCCTCGCGGCGGAGCTACCCGCTGATCTCGAGCTTCCGGCCGACCTACAACATGGCGGTCAACCTGATCGAGCAGTTCGGGCGGGACCGCACCCGCGAGATCCTCGAGAGCTCGTTCGCGCAGTTCCAGGCCGACCGGGCCGTCGTCGATCTGGCGCGCCGCGTGCGCGAGCAGGAGGCCTCGCTGGCCAAGTACGCCGAGGCGATGCAGTGCCACCTCGGCGACTTCCAGGAGTACTCCGGGCTTCGCCGCGAACTCACCGACCTCGAGAAGAAGAACGCGCGAGCCGAGGGCCGTGGCGGCAGCCCGAGCGGCGAGAGCAGGTCCGAGCGCGATCGGCGGCAGCGGCGCATCGCCGAGTTGCGCAAGCGGATGAAGGCGCACCCCTGCCAAGCGTGCGCCGAGCGCGAGGCGCACTCGCGCTGGGCAGAGCGCTGGTGGCGGTTGAAGCGCGAGACGGAGCAACTCAGCTCGCAGATCCGGGGCCGAACCGGAGCCGTCGCGCAGGTCTTCGACCGGGTCACCGACGTGCTGCTCGAACTGGGCTACCTGGAGACGAAGGACGGCGTCGTCACCGTCGCCGCTCCCGGCCGCTCGCTGCGCCGGATCTACGGCGAACGCGATCTGCTCGTGGCCGAATGCCTGCGCCGCGGCACCTGGAACGACCTCGACGCCCCGAGCCTCGCCGCCGTCATCAGCACCCTCGTCTTCGAGCCGCGACGTGAGGAGGCGGGGGAGCGCAACCTGCCGCGCGGGCCCTTCCGAGCCGCCATGGAGGCGACCGGAGAGCTGTGGGCGCAGCTCAGCGACCTCGAGGCCGAGCACCGCCTGCCCGACAGCAACCCGCCATCCACCGGTCTGGCGCTGGCGACGCAGCTCTGGGCGCGTGGCGGCCAACTCGACGCGGTGCTGCGGGAGGCCGACCTGGCGGCCGGGGACTTCGTGCGCTGGATGAAGCAGGCCATCGATCTGCTCGACCAGATCTCGATCGTGGCCGACGGCCCGCTCGGGCGCACGGCGCGGAGCGCGATCGACGGCATCCGCCGCGGCATCGTCGCGTACAGCTCCGTGTCATGAGAGGCGCGTCGCTTAGGCTCATCCGGTGACCCGCACCCGACCCGCGCTTCCCCTGGTGGTCGCGCTGATCGTTGCCGCAGGGGCGGGACCGATCCTCGATGGCGCCTTTCCCGATCTCGGCTGGTGGCCGCTCGCCTTCCTCGCGATCGGGTTGCAACTGGTGGCGCTGCAGGGCCGGCGACTGGGCCCGGCATTCCTGGTAGGATTCGCGTTCGGCGCCACCTTCTACTTCGTCGACATCCAGTGGGCCGCGGTCTTCCTCGGACCGATCCCGTGGTCGGCCCTGTCGACCCTCATGGCGCTGTGGTGCGGCCTCGGGGGGATGCTCATCACGCTCGCGTACCGCTGGGTCCCGAGGGCGTTCCCCACGGTGTGGAGCCGCCTGCTGTTCGTCCCGGTCGCCGTCGCCGGGCTCTGGACCCTGCGGGAAGCCGTCGCGAGCGTCTGGCCGTACGGCGGGTTCTCGTGGGGACGCGTAGCGTTCTCGCAGTCGGCAAGCCCGCTGTCGCCGCTCTTCGCCTGGTTCGGAGTGTCGGGCGTCAGTTTTCTGATGGTGCTGGTCGTCGCCATCGCGGTGGCGGCCGCGCAGGAGGGGCGCCGCACGCTCCGGGGCCGGAGCGCGGCGTGGCACCGCCCGTGGGTGGATGGCGGCAACGCCATGTCGTCGGCGGGCGTCAGCTCGGGGGCCGCCGCATCCGGTGCCTCGACGCCCGGTTTCTCCACCGCGGGACGAGGGCTGCACGCCCTTACCCGCGCGACGATCGCGGTCGCCGCCTTGACCGTCCTGGTCGTCATCCCCGCGTGGCCCGCGCACATCCACGGGTCGCTGCGGGTCGGCGCCGTGCAGGGCGACACGAAGGCCGGCTACTTCGACCCGCCGCCGAACTTCGGCGACAACCTGCTCGGGCAGATCGCTGCGACCCAGCCGGTGTACGACCAGAAGGTCGATGTCGTGGTCTGGCCCGAGGGGGCGTCAGACGTCGATCCGCTCGAAGACTCCAACGCGGCCGAGCTCTGGGACCAGGTCGCCCAGCGCGCGAACGCCCCGCTGGTCGGCGGCACCATCACCACGCGCACCACGGTGGAGCACGGCAAGCAGGTCACCCGGTACTACAACACCTCGCTGCTGTGGGAGGCCGGCAAGGGAGTCGTCGACTACTACGACAAGAAGCATCCGGTGCCCTTCGGGGAGTACGTTCCCGACCGGCCGTTCTGGCGGCAGTTCGCGCCCAACCTCATCGACCTCATCCAGCGCGAGTACACCCCGGGCACGACGGATGAGGTCATGGACCTCGGCACCGCCAAGAGCAGCGGTGTCGCCGACGTGCTCGCGGGCATCGCGATCTGCTTCGACATCGTCGACGATCAGCTCATGACCGACATGGTGCGTCAGGGCGCGGATGTCGTGCTCGCCCAGACGAACAACGCCGACTTCGGACGCACCGACGAGAGCGTGCAGCAACTGGCGATCGCGCGCATCCGCGCCGAGGAGTTGAGCCGCAGCGTGGTGAACATCTCGACGGTCGGCACGAGCGCCGTGATCGCGCCTGACGGATCCGTCTCGCACCAGCTGCCGGTCTACACGCCGGGCGTGATCATCGATGACGTCCCCCTGGCCACAGGAACAACGCCCGCGGTCGCCGGCGGGCGTCAGTTCGAGTGGTTGGTGTGCGGCATCGGGATCGGCGCGCTGATCGCGGCCGGAACCCTGCGCGTGCGTCGCAAGTGACCCGATGCCCGAGACGGGCATCGGCGCTGGCGTCGCCGCGAAGGCCAGAAATGACCTTCGCTCCAAGCTCCAGCGTGCTAGGCGGTCTTCGCCGTGCTCTTCGTCGACTTGGTCTGGCCGCGGCGCGCCCTCAGCAGCTCCAGGCGCTCCTGGAGCAGCTCTTCGAGCTCGGGACGCGTGCGGCGCTCGAGCAGCATGTCCCAGTGGGTGCGCGCGGGCTTGGTCTCGACGACGGCCGTCTCGACCAGGGCTCCGTCATCGCCCACCAGCCGGCCCTCCTGGCCCGTTCGCGGCGACTCCCAGGTCTCGGGGACCTCGGCCTCGGCGGCGAACATCACCTCGAAGGTCGTCCCGTCTTCCGTGCGGTAGACGCTCTTCTTCCGCGGCGAGAACTCGACTCCCTCTTCGCTTTGCAAGCTCTGAGATCCGAGTCGCATGCCGCGCAAACTACGATCTGCCATTGTGTGGCCTCCCTCATGCGCTGCACCCGGTGGGGCGCTGGTCTGCGTGTCCTGAGAGGCACTGAGCTGACGGAGAATCCTGGATTCCCTGCTCGACCACCCCTTCGGTCAGAACACAGGTATAACGACACCGTGGCCGGAATAATGCCCGGTCGTGGCCGTTTTCAGAGCTTTCACAGGTGACTTGTCAGGGATTGGGGGCCAGGACCGTCAGATCGGCTCGCGGGAGAGTGATGCGCGCCTCGACAGGACCCCGAGTGCGATGTCCGCACGATCACTGACGATGCCGTCGACCCCGGCATCCAGGAGGCGCATCATCTCGGCGGGATCGTTGATGGTCCAGATGTGCACCTCGACCCCGGCCGAATGGAAGGCGGCCATCACGCGTCGTGAGGTCGTCCTGACCCCGAGGACGCGCACGGGCAGCTGCACGGCCTGCACGTCCCGCAGCGCGAGGCGGACGACCCGCCTCAATCCCAGCGCCCCGGCCCAGGTCGCGATCACGGCGCCCCGTGACGACACCGAGGTGACGACCCCGGGGAGCCTGCGGACGACGGCGCGTCTCCGGGCGTTGCTGAACGAGCCGATGAGCACCCGGCGCTCGGCGCGTGCGTCGCGGATCGCTTCGATCGCAGGAACAGCAGCTGCGGCGGCCTTGATGTCGATGTTGAAGCGGGCCTCGGGGAAGGCTTCCAGCGCCGCCGCCAGGGTGGCGAAGGTCTGCGACTCGCCGAGGTCGATCCGAGCCAGTTCGGATGCCGTGAGCTGATCGATCCTCACACGTCGGCCGGTCAGGCGGAACAGATCGGGATCGTGGCTGAGGATCGCGACCCCGTCGGCCGAGGCGTGCACGTCGGTCTCCAGGTGCGTTGCCCCGGCCGCGAGCGCCCTGGCGAACGCGAGCAGGGTATTCTCGGGCGCGCCGACCGCCAACCCGCGGTGCGCGAGCACACGCGGGGGAGCGGGGGAGAAGTACCCCTGCTCGGCGGCGGCCTTCCGCCTAGGAATCGCTTTTCGCCGAACGGGTCCGCGGCGCGGGCTTCGATGCGGCGGGCTTCGAGGCCGCTGGCTTCGCGGCGTTCGCGGCCGCCTTCGCGACGGTCGCCGCGGCCGCTCCGTACGCGGCCGTCACGTTTGGGTCCCTCGACGGGAAGAAGCCCGCGCTGATGCCCTTCAGTGCCTCGGTGAACTCGCTCGGGATGATCCAGAGCTTGTTCGCGTCGCCCTCCGCCAGCTTCGGCAGGGTCAGCAGGTACTGGTACGCCAGCAGCTTCGGGTCGGCGTCGCCGGCGTGGATGGCGCCGAAGACCGTCTCGATGGCCTTCGCCTCGCCCTCGGCGCGCAGCACGGCCGCCTTCGCGTCACCCTCGGCCTGGAGGATCGCCGACTGGCGAGCACCCTCCGCCTCGAGGATCTGCGACTGCTTGGTGCCCTCTGCGGTCAGGATGACGGCTCGGCGGTCGCGCTCGGCGCGCATCTGCTTCTCCATCGAATCCTGGATCGACACGGGCGGGTCGATCGCCTTGAGCTCGACGCGACTGACCCGGATGCCCCACTTGCCGGTCGCCTCATCGAGAACGATGCGCAGCTGGCCGTTGATGTTGTCGCGGCTGGTGAGCGCCTCTTCCAAGTTGAGCCCGCCGACCACGTTGCGAAGGGTGGTCGTCGTCAATTGCTCGACCGCGCCCAGGTAGTTGGCGATCTCGTAGGTGGCGGCGCGCGCATCCGTGACCTGGAAGTAGACGACGGTATCGATCGAGACGACCAGGTTGTCCTCGGTGATCACCGGCTGGGGCGGGAACGACACGACCTGCTCGCGCAGATCGACGAGCGGACGCAGCCGGTCGACGAAGGGCACCAGGAGGTTCAACCCGGGCATGAGGGTCTTGTGGTACTTGCCCAGTCGCTCGACGATGCCGGCGTACGCCTGGGGAATGATCCGGATCGAGCGGAACAGCACCGTGATCACGAAGATCACGATGATGACCAGCACGATCACGAGGATCACGTTGCCGAAGACCTGGGCATCCATCAGCTGGGACTCTTCTCTCTTGACTCGGGCTTCGTGACCGGAAGGACGATGGCCGTCGCCCCCTCGATCGAATCCACCTGGATCGGGTCGCCCTCGACCAAGGGGATCGTCGCGTGATGCGCCAGCTTGGCCGTCCAGGTGTCGCCGTTCGACAGCTTGACCTGACCCGTGCCGGCGTCGAAGGCCTTGACGACGGTGCCGGCGGTGCCGATCAGTCGCTCCACATTGCTGCGAGCCGGGTCTGCGCCGCGGTGCGTCAGGCGCAGCAACGGCGGCCGGACGAAGAACAGCAGGAGGAGCGAGAGGACCGCGGCGACGATCAGCTCGACCAACCACGGAGCCCCGAGCAGACCGGCGACCAGACCGCCGAGACTGCCGACCGCGAGCATCAGGAACACGAACGACAGGCTGAGAACCTCGATGATCAGGAAGACCAGGATCAAGGCCAGCCAGAACACCCAGGCCCAGCTGGTGAGCACGTCTGCCGGCATGGTCAGAACCTATCACCCGGGCGTGTGCCCGGTCCGATTGAATAGTGATGCGCACAGCCGCGCTGCACCCCCGACGACGGAGGCCCGATGTCGATAGTCCGCTACCGAGACGCTTCGGGCCGGGAGCAGGTCGGAGTGCGGCAGGGCGACGTGGTGCACGCGATCGCCGATGCATGCGTCGCGTCGCTCCTGCAGCTGTCGAGCGCCGAGCTGCGCGCCCGGCTCGACGAGGCCACCGCCACGAGCGCACCGCTGCCTCTCGCGGACCTCGAGCTGCTCGCTCCCATCGACGGCCGGACCGAGGTGTGGGGGGCCGGGGTCACCTACATCCGTTCCCGCGAAGCCCGCATGGAGGAATCGGCGTTCGAGCGGGTCTACCACGAGGTCTACGACGCCGATCGTCCCGAGTTGTTCTTCAAGTCGCCGGCCTGGAGGGTGCTCGGGGATGGCGCGCACGGCGGAATGCGACACGACTCGACCGACTCGATCCCGGAGCCCGAGGTCGCCATCGTGGTGAACAGCCGCGGCGAGATCGTCGGAGGGCTGATCTGCAACGACTTCACCTCGCGCAGCATCGAGGCCGAGAATCCGATCTACCTGCCGCAGGCGAAGACCTTCACGGGGAGCTGCGCCCTGTCCAGCGAGATCGCGCCGTGGTGGGAGCTCGAGCATCCCGACGAGCTGACCATCTCGCTCGAGATCAGGCGGTCGGGCTCGGTCTGGTTCGAAGGATCGGCGAACACCTCGGCGATGAAGCGCAGCTACCAGGAGCTAGTCACCTGGTTGTTCGCAGCCACCGACTTCCCCGACGGAGTCGTGCTGAGCACCGGTACCTGCATCGTGCCGGACCTCGACCACAGCATGGTCGTCGGCGACGAGGTCACCGTGCGGGTGGACCAGCTGGGGTCGCTGACGACGATGGCGTTCGCGGGCAGCGGCGCAGAGCCGAGGGGTGGGGCGCGATGACGAACCAGGTTCATTCCGTCGATGACGTCGCGGCCCGGGCCGAGGCCGCCGCGCGCCCGTTCGCGGACCTCGAGCCCCGGACGCGGGCACAGGCGCTCGTCGACCTCGCCGACGCGATCGACGCCTCGGCGGCCGAGCTCATCGTCACGGCGATGCGCGAGACCGGCCTGGGCGAAGCGCGCCTCCAGGGTGAGGTGCGGCGAACGAGCAACCAGCTGCGCCTCTTCGCCGAGGTGGTCGTCGAGGGGGCGTATCTCGACGCGCGCATCGACGAGGCGGATCCGCAGTACGTCATCGGACCGCGGCCCGACGTGCGGCGCGTGCTCCAGCCCCTCGGGCCGGTGCTCAACTTCGCGGCATCCAATTTCCCCTTCGCGTTCTCGGTCGCGGGCGGCGACACCGCTGCGGCTCTCGCTGCAGGCTGCCCGGTCATCGTCAAGGCGAGCCCGGGGCATCCGGAGCTCTCGGTGCAGACCGCCGACATCGTGGTCGGCTCGCTGACCGCGTCCGGGATGCCGGATGGCGTCTTCCAGCTGGTCTCCGGTCAGGAGCTAGGGACGGCTCTGCTGCGCGACGCTCGGATCCGCGCCGCGTCGTTCACCGGATCGACCCGCGTCGGGAGGATGCTCGCCGAGATCGCGGCGACCCGCGACATCCCGATCCCGTTCTTCGGCGAGCTGGGCAGCGTGAACCCCGCGTATGCGACGCGGGGAGCCGTCGAACGCGAACCGCAATTGATCTCGGGCTTCCTCACCTCGGTGGCCGGTTCGGCCGGGCAGCTCTGCACGAAACCGGGCTTCCTCTTCGTTCCGGCGGAGGCGGAGCTCGGCGACCTCGCCGGTCGGCTCGGCCTTCCCGACGAGCACCGGCTCTTGAACCCCGTGATCGGCGGTGCCTTTGCCGACCGGCGTGCGCAGGTGCTCGACGCTTCGGGAGTCACCGTGCACCTCGAGGGTTCCGTGCGCGAGGGGGAGCGCGGCCAGTGGTTCGCGACCCCCACTGTCGTCGAGGTGACCACCGAGGTGCTGGCGCGCACCGAGATGCTGCTCGACGAGTGCTTCGGACCGCTCTCGATCCTGGTCCGCTATCGCGACACCGCCGAGCTCGCACCCCTGCACCGCCGCCTGTTCCCGGGCAACCTGACGTCGACGCTCCACGCCACCGACGCCGAGCTGGATTCGGGGGAGTGGACGGCCCTGATCACCGAGCTGGCGGCCACCAGCGGCCGCGTGCTGTTCTCGGGATGGCCGACCGGCGTCTCGGTGACGAGCGCGATGCAGCATGGCGGGCCGTTCCCCGCGACGACCACGGATGCCACCAGCGTCGGCACGGCCGCCATCGGCCGCTTCCTGCGCGCGGTCGCCTATCAGGACGCCCCGGCCGCCGTGCTCCCGATGCCGCTCCGCGACGACAACCCGTGGAACATCCCGCAGCGCCGCAGCGCGGCGGGGCTCTCACAGGACTGGGGCCGCCTCGACGGCCGCTACTGACATGCCCGCTCCCGCCGGGCACTCGCCCGCTGATTGGTAGGGTCGGGAACCGTGAACAACGTGCTTCCTCCCCGGGCCCTCGCAGGCATCCGCGCTCTCGTCACCGGCTCATCCCGCGGGATCGGCGCCGACACGGCCGGCATGCTCGCCGCGGCCGGTGCAAGGGTCGCCATCAACTACCGCAACAAAGAGGCCCGCGCCCTGAAGGTCGTGGCGTCGATCGAGGCCGAGGGCGGCGAGGCGATCGCGCTGGGCGGCGACCTCACCGATCCCGAGTCGGTTGCGGCGATGTTCGCCACCGTGAAGCAGCAGTGGGGCGGCCTCGACCTGCTCGTGCTGAATGCGTCCGGCGGCATGGAGAGCGGCATGGGCGACGACTACGCCATGAAGCTCAATCGCGACGCCCAGGTCAACGTGCTGAACGCGGCGCTGCCGCTCATGGCATCGGGATCGCGGGTCATCTTCGTGACCAGCCACCAGGCGCACTTCGTCGGCACGGCCGAGACCATGCCCGAGTACCTGCCGGTCGCTCTGAGCAAGCGAGCGGGCGAAGACGCGCTGCGCTCGCGCATCGACGAGCTGACCGAGAAGGGCATCGGATTCGTGGTGGTCTCGGGCGACATGATCGAGGGCACGATCACCGCGACCCTGCTCGAGCGTGCGAACCCGGGTGCGATCGAGTCGCGCCGCGAAGAGGCGGGGAAGCTGTACACGGTCAACGAGTTCGCGGCCGAGGTGGCCCAGGCAGCGGTCGATCCGATTCCCGAGAATCACACCCGCTACGTGGGTGACATCTCCGGCTTCACGGCGTAGAGCACCCGCTATGAAGATCGCCGACCTGGAGTTGCTGCAATCCGTCGGCCGCCCGACGGTGGCGCCGGACGGCAGCCGAGCCGTCGTGGAGGTGTCGCATCCCTCCTTCGAAGCGGATGACAACGTCGGCCAACTCTGGGAGGTGCCGCTCGACGGGGCGGACGCGAGCCGCGACGCCACGGTGTCACGGCCCCGACGGCTGACCAGGGGAGCAGGCGATTCGTCGCCCCAGTTCTCGCCAGACGGCGCCCTGATCGCGTTCCTCCGCTCGGCCGGAGGACCGCCGCAGCTCGTCGTCATCGACGCACGAGGCGGCGAGCCGATCACGCTCACCGACCAGAAGCTCGGCGTCGGCGAGTTCGCCTGGGCGCCGAGCTCGGCCACCATCGTCTACTCGGCTCGCGTTCCCGAACCAGGGCGCTACGGCTCGGTCGAGCGCTTGGCGGCCACGGCGGAGCCTGCGCGACGGATCACCACGCTGAAGTACAAGGCCAACGGGCTGGGATACCGCAACGACCGCCGCGTCCAGTTGTTCGCCGTCGACGTGCCGCCGATCGACGTCGAGCCTGACTACGAGCGTGCGCCGATGCCCTCGGATGCCGGCGGCGACGCTCCGAAGCCCGCCAAGGTCCCGGCTTCCCGGCAGCTAACCGAGGGCGACGCCGATCACACCGCACCGCGTGTCACCGCCGACGGCAATCACGTGCTGTTCGTCGCGGCTCTGCACGCGACCGTGGACGTCGATCTGCGCGACGACATCTGGATGGTCCCGCTCGCCGGGCCATCGGGGGCTGCCCCGGTGCGCCGCACAGGGGAGGCACCGCTCGCGATCGGCGATCTCGCCATCGGCACCGATGGCCGCGTCTGGTTCACCGCGCAAGACCTGGGACCGGCAGGCACCGACTTCATTGCGAAGAACGGCGCTCTCTACCTGATCGACGGCGACACCGTCACTCGGTTGACCGACCCGGCGGACCACGATCTCGCCGACGCGTGGATCACGGTCGAGACCGCCACCACGGCGCTGGTCGCCGAGACGGCACGCGGCAGGAAGCCGCTTCTGAGGGTCGACGATCGCGGCGCCGTCACGGCGCTGACGCCCGGCGACGTCGAGGTGACCGGGCACGGTGTCGGCGGGGGACTCGCGGTCCTGTCCATCGCGACACCGACGTCGTTCGGCGAACTCGCCCTGCTCGAACCGGAGGCCGATGGCGGGCTGGAACTGCTGACCGGGTTCGGAGCCGCTCTGCAGGCGCGCGGGCTGGTCACTCCGGTCGAACTGACCGTGACCGGCCGCGACGGCTACCCGGTGCACGGCTGGGTGGCGACGCCCGCGGGTGGGGGACCGCATCCGGTGCTCCTCAACATCCACGGCGGTCCGTTCGCGCAGTACTCGGTTCACCTGTTCGATGAGACCCAGATCTACGTGGATGCCGGCTACGCGGTCGTGTACTGCAACCCGCGCGGCTCGGCGGGGTACGGGCAGGAGCACGGGCGCTCCATCAAGGGCGCCATGGGAACGGTCGACCTCCATGACGTGCTCGACTTCCTCGACGGGGCGATCGCCGCGGCTCCGCAGTTGGACGGGGCACAGCTCGACGGGGCGCGGGTCGGGATCCTCGGCGGCTCGTACGGCGGCTATCTGACGGCCTGGACGATCGCGCACGACCACCGCTGGGCCGGCGCGATCGTCGAACGCGGCTTCCTCGATCCCGACTCGTTCATCGGCACCAGCGACATCGGCTCGTTCTTCAGCGCGGAGTACACCGGTGACACGCCCGAGCATCGCGCGACGCAGAGCCCGCAGGCCGTCGTCGCCCAGGTGACGACCCCGACCCTGGTGCTGCATTCCGAGCTCGACCTGCGCTGCCCGCTGCCGCAGGCCGAGTCGTACTACTCGAGCCTGAAGCGCAACGGCGTCGAGGCCGAACTGGTGATCTTCCCTGGCGAGAACCACGAACTGAGTCGCTCGGGGAGGCCTCGACACCGCCGGCAGCGCTTCGAGATCATCCTGGACTGGTGGTCCCGGATGCTGCCGGTGCAGTCGTGAGCGAGGGGGCGGCGGTCGGCGGCACCGGGGTCAGCGGCCCGGGGGAGGGGGCGTTCCGCGCGACTTCGCGCGTGCTCCTCATCGACCCGAGCGGAGCCGTGCTCATGTTCCTCCAGTACGGCAAGGATCACGCAGTGCACCCGCGCTGGATCACACCCGGGGGAGGCGTGGACCCGGGGGAGAGCCACGACCAGGCGGCGATCCGCGAGGTGTTCGAAGAGACCGGGCTCAGGCTCGACCGCGTTCCTGCAGCGTTCCTGGAGGAGGATTTCGCGCCGGATCAGCGCTGGCATCCCTATCAGCGCGGTCACTGGGCCTGGTACGACGTCCGGGTCGATCGCTTCAACCCCGTGCGCGACGGCTGGACCGCCGAGGAGCGCGCCGACGTCGTCGAATGGCGCTGGATGACCGCGGACGAACTGGCCGCGGAGGCTCACGACGTGGAGCCCGAGAACCTGCCCGCCATGCTCCGCGAACGAATCGAGGAATCCAGATGACCGACCTGCCCGTGTACACGGCCGCGGACGTGGCGGCACAGCCCACGATCGACGTGCCGTCGTTCGACAATGACGACGCGGTCCAGCTGGGGCTGTTGGCGATCGAGGTGATCCGGGAGCGCGATCTCAACCTGGCCGTGCGCGTCGTGCTGCGCGGCGACATTGTCTTCCAGGCCAAGCTCAAGGCGACCGGCCCGGGAAACGACCCGTGGCTCGCGGGCAAGGCCGCTGTCGCTGAGCAGTTCGGTGAGCCGTCTCTGCTGGTGAAATTGCGCGACAAGGAGGCCGGCACGCCCTTCGAGGAGCGCGCCGACGTGGATCACGACGCGCTGAAGGCCCACGGCGGGTCGATCCCGATCCGCGTGAACGGCGAGGTCGTCGGCACGATCACGACCTCCGGCGAACCCGACGTCATCGATCATCAGACGGCTGCCGAGGCCGTCGCACGTTTTCTCGCCGCCCGCTGAACGCCGCGCGTACACTCGCGCCATGGCAGCGATTTCTTTGAGTTTGATCGGCGCGTTGGTCGTCGTCGGCGGCATCGGCTTGGTCGCCTGTTTGATCGCGCTGGCCCGCTCGAACAACTGAGAGGGGCTTTTCCGGTCTGGGCGGGGCGTTTTGGCCTGTCGCTGTTCTCTGATAAGCTCCATTATGTCAGATAGCGGCAATCTCAGGCGCAGCTCGATCCCGCCCCCGCGGACTACCCTGCGCCGGTCGCCTCGTCCACCACGCGCTGGGTGAACTCGTCGGTCAGACGAGTCGTCTCGGCCTTCTTCCTCGGCACGTCATCGGCGCCGGCCGACTCCCATACCGAGGTGATTCGGTCATCGAGCTCCCGCACCTGCCTCCGGAGCGCCTCGTTCGACCGCTCGTTCGCGCTGCGGACCACGCGCACCGCGCTGTCGATGATGCGCCGCTCCAGGAGCACCACGACCCCGATCAGCAGCAGCGTGGTCCCGATATTCGCCAGCACACCCGCCAGGTACCCCTGACTCGGCGACACGAGCCACCCCGCGACGATCGCCGCGAGCCCCAGCACGATGCATCCGGCGAACCATCTCCACCGGATGCGGAACACGGGCGCCGTCGGCGGCTCCGCGGGTTTCTCCAGTTCGTCCTGCACGGCTGAAGCCTAACTGCGGTGCGCTTCGGCCGAACGCGTCCACTCCCCCGGGTTGCCCGCGATGCGGTAGCCCGTCAAGTGCTTGTTACAACCTGGCGGCCATCTGGACGACCCGCCGGTCGCAACCAGCACGAAGCCGGGTGCTGAAACCTGCGACCCACCGCCTGGCGCGGCTTCCCAGGGGACGGATCCAAACCGCTCGACAAACAGTCGGTCGGCTTCGTTCTCGATCGCCTCGATCGCTTCGAAGTCCTGCGGCTGCGCGGGACGAATCGGGCCGATCACACGCCCGATCCTAGGAGAGCTGAGTGCCACGGAGGACGGCTCCGACCATTCACCATTGCGCGGACCCCCAAACGCGCCGCGGCATTTGTACTATACGAGTGACACAATTGGTTGTACTATGTCGGTAGTACAAATAAAGGAGTTCTCGTGCCGTACCTGTTCGAAATGTTCGCGTTCGTTGCCGGCACTGCGGTTGGCGTGGTCCTCGCTCGGCGAGAGGCGCGCGGCATGAAGCGCGACGTGCCCCCGAGTCTGGAACCACGCCGTCGCGTGATCCGGATCGCTCGCGCGTGGGCCGTATCCATCGTCGTCGTCTTCAGCCTGGAATGGTGGTTCCCCACTGTTGCCGGACGGCTCGGGTTGAGCGCGACGATCGATGCCGCCGGGTACTACCAGTGGTGGCGTTACTGGCCACCTGTCGCGGCAAGTGCGATCTGGGTGATCATCGTCGCGGTGGCCTTGGCGCGCACGCGGCCCCGTCCCGAGGCGCACGTCGGTGCCGGGCTGCGGCGGACCTGGCGCACCTACCTACGACCGGGTGCCGTCCGCCTCGCTCTCGCCGCGTCGGCGCTTCTCTGCGTGACCGTACTGGTGGCCGGCCTCGCCTCCAGCTCGGGCGAAAGCGGCTGGTTCACCGTGCTCACGATCCCCGTCGGCGACCAGGGCTCCGGGTCGGCGACGTTCCCGGGTTGGGGCAACGGAATCCCGTTGCTTCTGGCTGCCGCAGTGGTCGCTGTCGCCGCGCTGCGCGCCCTCAGCGCCGACTCGATCGCCCCGTTTCGCAGCCCAGCCACCGTAGGGCACGAGACGGCCCTTCGCCGAGCCGCCGCCACTTCGGTGCTGGCTGGAGCGGGCGCCGGAATCCTTCTCGGATTGGGACACCTGTGGTTTGCGATCGGCGCCGCCGGCCTGGGTTCCGTCGGGGTCGGCATCCCGCAGGTCGGCGAATTCAGATTCCAAGCCGGATACGCCGCGATCGCTCCGGCGATCGCGTACGCCGGAGCGGCTCTCGAGGGTCTTGGGTTCTTCCTGATCTTCCGAGTGGGCTGTGCTCCCGTCGGGGTCAGCGCTGTGCGCGCCGACACGGCACGCGTGGAAGCACGGTGAACCTCGTGGCACCTGCAGAGGGCGCCGCAGCCGCCGACATCCACCGCCACTTCCGCGGGCTCATCGTGTCCGGCGTGCTGGGCGGCGGCGAGCGACTGCCGACCGTGCGGCAGGTGGCCGGCGACCTCGGCGTCGCCCCCGGCACCGCGGCAAAGGCGTTTCGGCAGCTCGAGCAAGAAGGACTGGTGGTCACTCGGGCGGGCGCGGGCACCAGGGTCTCCCCCGAAGCCGCACTCCTCCCCTATGGAGTCGTCGATCGCATCCGCGCACTGGTGAACGAGTCGCGACGTCAGGGCGCCACGATCGACGACGTGCTCGCGGCACTGCGAGCGTCCTGGGACAGCGAGCCGTAACTCAGCACCCGCGCGTGGACCTGACGCAGAAGGTCGGACTTCATTCCCGGCAGGTCCCACCTCTTCCCTGCCGTACCACCGCCGGGCCGCTCGACGCTCTCTCTCGACCGGCGAGCTGGGTCGATCTCCCGGTCACGCAGCCGCGCATCCCGCTCTCAAACCACCTGCTGAAGTACCCACTATTCAGTCTTGCTATCTACCGGTAGTCGGCGTTACTATCTACTGGTAGATAGCAACACTGATTAGCGAAAGCAGGACTCCATGGGCAAGCAGATGACCGAGATGCTCAAGGGCACTCTCGAGGGCATCGTGCTCGCGATCCTGGCCGTGCGCCCCGCGTACGGCTACGAGATCACGGCACGGCTGCGCGAGCAGGGGTTCTCGGACATCGTCGAAGGCACCGTCTACGCCCTGCTCGTCAGGGTCGAGCAGCGGGGCCTCGTCGACGTCACGAAAGAGCCGTCCGAGAAGGGACCGCCGCGCAAGGTCTATTCGCTGAACGCCGCCGGTCGCGACTACCTCGAGGAGTTCTGGGGTTCCTGGACCTTCCTCGCCGGCCGGATCGATCAGCTCCGCAGCACCGACCACCAGAACGACATCCACAACGACATCAACCAGAACAAGGAAGAGAACTGAAATGGCCGCCAAATGGATCGAAGCGCTCACCGGATCGCTCGAGCAGAAGAAGCAGTACAAGCAGGACAAGGCCCGCATCGACGGCCTGCCCGAGCCCTACGCGACGGCCGCCAAGGCGATGCACCGGTACTTCATGTACTACGGCGGCGTCACCGACGGCGACACGCTGACGACGATGTTCGGCGATCTGGCCGACCTCTGGGAGCGGGCCGCCGCCGACGGCACGCCCGTGCGCGACATCGTCGGCGCAGACCCCGTGGACTTCGCGGAGACCTTCGCGCAGGCCTACGGCGGAACGCGCTGGATCGACAAGGAGCGCAGTCGCCTCGTGCAGGCGATCGACGACGCCGAAGAGCAGGAGCGCAAATGAGCACCGCAACCGCGGTCCGGGTGACCGGGATCGAGAAGTCCTTCAAGCAGACGCACGTGCTGCGCGGCGTGAACTTCGACATCGCAGCGGGCAGCATCTTCGCCCTGCTCGGGTCGAACGGCGCAGGCAAGACCACGCTGATCCGGATCCTGTCGACCCTGTTGAAAGCCGACAGCGGCCGCGCCGAGGTGAACGGCTTCGATGTCACGGACGACCCCGGCGACGTGCGCCAGTCGATCAGCCTCACCGGCCAGTTCGCGGCCGTCGACGAGGTGCTCACCGGCCGGGAGAACCTGGCTCTGGTCGCCAAACTGCGCCACCTGAAGGACCCCGGGGCGATCGCCGACGAGCTGCTCGAGCGCTTCTCGCTCACCGAGGCCGGCTCGCGCAAGGCAGCGACCTACTCGGGCGGCATGCGCCGCCGGCTCGACATCGCGATGAGCCTGATCGGCAACCCGCCGATCATCTTCCTCGACGAGCCGACGACGGGCCTCGACCCCGAGGGACGCAATGAG
>Ga0068857_100001576_pt1 | contig 18267 bp, 19 predicted proteins | sample KBSCornC72_FD_66591 | JGI IMG/M metagenome (GOLD analysis project Ga0068857, IMG submission 66591) | Corn rhizosphere microbial communities from Kellogg Biological Station, Michigan, USA - KBS Corn C7-2 | ecosystem: Host-associated > Plants > Roots > Rhizosphere > Soil ...
AGATGTGTAAGGCTTCGACTGAGTGAAGAGGAAGTAAATACTCGAGGAAATACGAGGATTCGATTCTAATACCACGGAGATTTGTTAATTGCGCGCGACGGGCTTTGCGTTCTGTTTTGCGGATGCGTCCAAGGAGCCGCTCGATGCCGATGATGTTGTGGGTGGGATGGAGTCCAGCGAGTTCTACCAGGAACGAGCCGTCGCCACTGCCGAGTTCAACTTCAAGCGGTTGGTGTGCGGAGAATATCGTGGATAAATCCAGCCGTTCAATTATAGAAGGCAGTTCGTAGATTAGACTTTGATTGTCTCTGGTCATCGTCTTGTTGAATACGTATTCAACACGGGCGAAATGCTGTGAGGTTGACGGTGGTGAATTCAAGGAAATCCTACGAAGTGGGCCATTTACCCGACTCAAGTGCTATCCTGAATTGTGGTAGAATTGAGCATGGGGACTGCAGTTGTAGAGCGGCCGATTCTCAGAGTGCGACAATCTCGTTTGGAAACGGCTGCGCCGTTGGTTCCGGATAGACCTACTATCAAATCTTTGCAGGAAGCAGCACGGGATTGCCGGGCATGTCCGTTGTGGAAAACTGGGACGCAGACGGTTTTTGGAGATGGCTCGCGCAAGGCGAAAGTTGTTTTCGTCGGTGAGCAGCCGGGCAACGATGAAGATTTGGCCGGCAAGCCGTTTGTTGGTCCAGCAGGGAAGTTGTTGGATAAGGCGCTGGTTGAAGCGGGGATTAGTCGTGATGAGGTGTATGTCACAAATGCGGTGAAGCATTTTAAATGGGAACCGAAAGGGAAACGGCGCATTCATAAGAAGCCAAATGCGCGGGAGATTTTGGCGTGCCGTCCGTGGCTGGATGCCGAGTTGGAGGTGCTGAAGCCGAAGGTAGTGGTTTGTCTCGGGGCGACGGCGGCGCAGGCGTTGCTGGGGAAAGATTTCAAAGTGAGCCAGCGAAGGGGAGAGTTTGTGGAGTCGCCGATTGCAGAGCATGTGGTGGCGACAGTGCATCCGTCGTCGATTTTGCGAGCGCCGGATGATGAGACAAGGCATGCGGAGACCGCGCGGTTTACGGAGGAGTTGAAGAAGATTGCGAAGGTCATTCACAGGCTGGGGTGAATGCTTTGGAGCAGGACGCGATTCGCCCCATAGGAAAAGCGGCTGTCCTCTGCCGCTTTCATTACCGTGTGAAGTGATCAAGCTTTTGACAGCATAAGAATTAATGAAAATCATACGACGGCGAAACGACGCGGGTGTCATGTTTGAAAGAGGGGGAAAAGATCCCCAGAGAAATTGCCAACCGCCTCGCTTCGAGGAAATCGTTTGAAGACCTGACGCCGGCGCGAACTTCAAGGGTTGCAACAAATGGTCAGGGGGCTCGCAAACAAAGAAATTGGTGATGTGCTCAGTATCTCGGCGCACACAATGAAAGATCATTTGAAAAACATCCTCGGAAAACTCCGTGTTGCTGACCGTACCGAAGCTGTGACCGTCGCGCTCCAACGCGGAATCATTCAACTACAATAGCATGCGCGCGCTGGCGTGAATACGTGCAAAAAATGTTTCGGTGGGTGCGTTGCGCGCTTTATGGAGTCAACGGTGAGGCGATGGGAACGCCATTGGACATCGTCGGCCAATCGCGGCCATTGTCTCATTCGTGTTCAACAACTGACGAGCCAACCCGTTCCTGGTGTGATTGACCGGCTTCTGATAGTCTCCGTGTTTGGAAAATTTCCGTCAAAAAAACTATTTTTTGCATCAAGTCCTTTGAGGTAATCTCTGCTGCAGAATAATCCGATGAACCCATTCGCTCACAGCGCAAGGTGCTTTGAAGTCAATCAGCCGCGCGGGCGTAATCAATGGACCTCCAGCTATGACCCGATTAGATCCCGAAGTCAGTAAGTTCCTGTCTGCCCAAACGCAAAAGATGTTCATCGGCGGCAAGTGGGCCGCCGCGCAGGACGGAAAAACTTTTGAGACGCGCGATCCCGGCGAGGGAACGGTGATTGCCAATGTCGCGGCGGGTGATGCGCTGGATGTGGACGCAGCGGTTGCCGCCGCGCAAGAGGCCTTCCGCAAGAGTGGTTGGGCGACGATGCCGGTCAACGATCGCGCCGTGATTCTTCATCGGCTGGCCGATTTGATTACGAAGCGGCAGGAGATCATCGCGCAGATTGAATCTCTGGATGTCGGCAAACCGCGAGGTCAGGCGGCCGGGTTCGACGTGCCGCACGCGGCGCAGACGTTTCGGTATTATGCCGACCTTGCGGTGCATACTCGACGCCGCGAGCCGATTGCCGTGTCGGGATTTGAGGCGCACACGTTGCGAGTGCCTTACGGAGTGTGCGCATTCATTTTCCCATGGAACTTTCCGTTTTTGTTGGTCGGCTGGGGAATCGCGCCCGCGCTCGCGGCTGGAAATACTGTCGTTATAAAGCCGGCGGAGGATACGCCGCTTTCGACGCTTTATTTTGCGAAGCTGGCCGAAGAGGCCGGAGTACCCGCCGGTGTGGTCAATGTCGTCACCGGGTTCGGTGAAACGGCTGGAGCAGCGCTAGGTCGCCATCCTGGAATCAAAAGGATGTCGTTCACCGGGTCGCCGGAAGTGGGCCGGCTGATTGCGGAAGCCTGCGGGAAAAATCTGGTGCCGGTGAAATTGGAATTGGGCGGCAAAGGCGCGGCGGTGATTTTCGAAGATGTAAACGTCGAGGCTGTGGCTGACTCGCTCGCCGGTGCAGTGACTTTGAACGCAGGCCAGGTGTGTTGCACGGCGACGCGCTGGCTGGTGCATGAAAAAATTCGCGACCGATTTGTAAATAGGGCCACAGCGACGCTCAGCGCGATGAAGATCGGTTACGGCGCGAACTCTGATACAAACATCGGACCGGTCGTCAGTGAGAAGCAGCGAGCGCGAGTGCTCGGTTACCTTGACAAAGGAGTGAAATCCGGCGCGAAACTTTTGTTGGAAGGCGGGCGCGCGGAGGTGAAGGGTCACGAACAGGGTTATTACGTCAAGCCGGCGCTGATGACCGGCGAGCCCGGAAACGTCTGCGCACGGGAAGAAATCTTCGGGCCAGTCGCCTATGTGATGAGTTTCAACGACGAAGACAAAGCGGTGGACCTGGTCAACAGTTCGACTTACGGCCTGGCCAACAGTGTTTGGAGCGGCAATCTCGAACGGGCGAATCGCGTGGCTGAGCGGCTCGTCGCCGGGAACAGTTGGATCAATGCGCACAATCTTTTCGCCCATGGCATTCCGTATGGAGGCTGCAATTTGAGCGGTTGCGGCGGAGGTGTGCTGGGCCCGGAGACGCTTTCGGATTATCTGCGCAATCAATCGGTTGTGCGCGCATTGGCGTGATTTTAAAATGAGTCCCAACCCTCCACTTGGCGTATTGCTGCATAGCATCGGCGGACTGATGTCGGCTATTTTTTATCTACCGTATCGACGGGTGAAATTTTGGGCGTGGGAAACTTACTGGCTCGTGGGTGGTGTTTTTAGCTGGCTGATTGCACCGTGGGTCATTGCCTCGCTAATGGTGCCGAACCTGCTGAAGACCTTGTCGCATGCGCCGCTGAAGAGCGCGTGCTGGAGTTTCATTTTTGGTATGTTGTGGGGAATCGGAGGCGCGATGTTCGGGCTGACGGTCCGTTATCTTGGGATTGCTCTGGGGACATCAATGGCATTGGGATATTGCGCGACTTTTGGCACGTTGCTGCCGCCGATTTTCAGCGGAGAATTTGTGTCGGTCATCCGGACCACTGCCGGACTGGTCGTGATGGGTGGGGTCGGAGTGTGTTTGCTAGGCATTGTGATAAGCGGATTCGCTGGCGTGGCCAAAGAGGAAGAAGTAACGGAGAAAGACAAGCAGGCAGCGATTCGGGAATTCAGTTTCAAGAAAGGCGTGTGGGTGGCGACGTTTTGCGGCATTATGAGCGCCTGCATGTCGTATGGTTTTGCGGCGGGCAAGCCCATCGCCGCGCTTGCCGTCAGCAACGGCGCTTCTGATTTGTGGAAGAATCTGCCTGTGCTGATCATCGTTCTTGCTGGCGGCTTCACGACGAACCTCCTCTGGTGCGGCTTTCTGAATATCCGAAACAAAACGGGCGGCAATTATCTGCGGAGCGCGGTGGAGGTTAGTTCCGCCGAGATTCCGGTGTCGCGAGTCGAACGTGTGCCGTTGCTGGGCAATTACGCGCTGTGCGCGGTGGCCGGAACACTATGGTATATGCAGTTTTTCTTTTACGGAATGGGGACGACGAAGATGGGCCGATACGATTTCTCGAGTTGGACGTTGCACATGGCGACCATCATTATTTTTGGAACTCTGGTCGGTCTTGCTCTTTCCGAATGGAAAGGCGTCAGCCAGCGGACGCATCGGTTGATGCAGCTTGGGTTGGTCGTGCTGGTTTCTTCAACCATAGTCATCGGCTACGGAAATTATCTGGCAAAGGAACATACGCCTCCCGCGGATCCGCCGAAGGTTTCTGAGACTCATGTTGACTCGCCGAAAGTGGTTGAGTCTCCCGCCAAATGAAAATTGCCGCACTGCAAAGACTCCGGAAGAAGCTCGCTGCTGACGAAGCTGTCTATGGCCTTTGGGTCACGTTGGAGTCGGCGAGCATTTCCGAAATGGCAGTTGCTCTCGGGTTGGACTGGATCGTCATCGATGCCGAACATGGGCACTTGGATTGGAAGGAAATTCTCGAACACATCCGCGCGACTGTGCGCAGCGACACAGTGGTGCTGGTGCGGGTGGCCGAATTGAACGCGGGCCTGATCAAGCGCGTGCTCGACATCGGTGCGGATGGCGTTGTTGTTCCGTGGATCGAAACGGCTGAGCAACTGAAACAGGCTGTCGCGTTTGCGATGTATCCGCCGGAAGGCGTTCGCGGCATCGGGGCGGACCGTGCCACGGCCTGGGGACAATGTTTCGTCGAGTGCACTCAAGAAGCCAATGAGAACGTACTCGTTGTCCCAATCGTGGAATCGGTGACCGGCGGGAAAAATATTGACGGGCTTTTGCAGGTCGGCGGAGTGGAAATCGTATTCATCGGCCCGGCGGATTATTCCTCGACGGCGGGTTTTCGCGGTCACTGGGAAGGACCGGGCGTCGCAAAAGAGTTGTTGGCCATCAAGGATGCCGTGCGCGCGAAGGCCAAGCACTGCGGCGTCATTGCTACAAGCCACGAGAATTTGCTCGAACGCTACTCGCAAGGCTTTCGCATGTTGGGCTTCGGCACGGACTGCGGAATGTTTCTGCGCGGTTTGCGCTCAGCGCTTGGCGTGGTCGGGCAGGACCGGCCGATGTCCTTGTCTCTTTCGCCTGAAAACGCTGTGCTGCCGATGACGGCATTGGCGCGTCCGCCTGAATCATTGCGGCCCAAAACGCAGGGAAGGAGGAGTGCCTCACGTCGTGAACGCTGAAAAATTCGTTGTCGCGTTGACCGCGGATTTTTACGACAGCAACGGCGCGCCTAAATATCGCGACCTTGGCTTGTCGGTGCTGGCCGAGAATCCGCGGATTGAACAACGCGTGTTCAAAGAACATCGCAAACAGATTGGGTCTGAACAGATTGCTGGTGCGAACGGCGTGATTGTGTTGACGCCGGCGGTCACGGCGGAGAGTGTTTCAGACGCCAGCCAGCTTCTGGCCATAGCGAGGTTTGGAGTGGGTTATGATGCTGTCGATGTGAAAGCCTGCACCGCTGCGGATGTGCTTGTGACGATCGCGACCGGCGCCGTAGATCGCTCCGTGGCCGAGGCGACCATCGGCTGGATGATCGCGCTGAGCCATCACGTGCGTATCAAGGACAACCTCGTGCGCACCGGTCAGTGGGACGAACGCTCGAAGTTCATGGGCCGGGAGTTGCGCGACCGCACATTGGGTGTCATCGGGCTAGGTGGTATCGCACGCAAGACGATTGCCTTGCTCTCCGGCTTTGAGATGGAACAACCGCTGGCATTTGATCCCTTTGTCACTGAGGAAGCTGCAATGAAAGTAGGCGCGCGGCTTGTCGGATTGGATGAATTGCTCGCGCAAGCTGATTTCGTTTCCATCCATTGTCCGCTCACGGAAAAGACGCGCGGGCTCATCAGTGCGGGGGAGTTGGCGTTGATGAAGCCCGGTGCATTTTTGCTGAACACCGCTCGCGGCGGAATTGTGGATGAAGATGCGCTTTACGACGCGCTGAAAAATCATCGAATTGCCGGAGCAGCGCTCGATTGCTTTGCGCAAGAGCCGGTGACCACGTCGTCGCGATTTGCCGACCTCGACAACGTGCTGCTCGCGCCTCACAGCATTGCTTGGACGGACGAACTTTTCCGGGACATTGGCCGAGCGGCATGCCGAGTGATGGTCGATTTGTCACTCGGAAGGCGGCCGCAGGGAGTGCTCAATCCGGGATTATTTGAGCGAGCCTCATTCCAATCGAAATGGAAACAATTTTGCAATTGAAAATGGGCCCAAAACGGGAATGAAATGAGCGCCAGACTGCAAAATCAAGTCGCGTGGATTAGTGGCGCGGCGTCGGGAATGGGCGAAGGAATAGCGCGGTTGTTTGCGCGCGAAGGCGCTGCTGTGGTTCTCGTAGATGTGCAGGCCGGCAAAGGGTCAGCCGTGGCGGAGCAGATTCGCGCGGAGGGCGGGCGAGCGGTTTTCATCGAATGCGACGTAGCCAAAGAAGCCGATGTACGCTCTTCCATCGAGCGCACAGAAAAGGAATTTGGCGGATTGCAAATCATCGTAAACTGTGCCGGCATTGTGCACGTCAAACTGCTGCACGAATTGGACGAAGCCGATTGGGACAGGCTGATGGACATCAACGTCAAATCCATTTTCTTTTCGATTAAGCATGGCATCGTGCTTCTGAAAAAAAATCCTCGCAGCTACGTTGTGAACATTGGTTCAGTGGGAAGTTTCATCGGCCAAAGTTCGACACCTGCCTACACAGCGTCGAAGGGTGCGGTGATGATGTTGAGCAGGTCAATCGCCCTGGATTACGCGGCCGACGGGGTTCGTTGCAATTGCGTCTGCCCCGGAATCACAGACACGCCGATGTTACGTGAGCACTTGAAAATGAATGCCGATCCAGAGGCAGCATTGCGGGAGCGTTTGCGTCGCGTGCCAATCGGCGTGCCCTTGACGCCCGATGACATCGCAAAGGCGGTGCTTTATTTCTCCTGCGAAGATTCGGCCGGCGTCACGGGGACGACGCTGGTTGTGGACGGCGGTTACCTGACTGCGGCAGAGTGGAGGCATCCGGACCATACGAAATTCATGGACCCATTATGAAGCGTGAATCCTTAGAGGTAGGGCGCGGTGTCCCCACCGCGCCGCGCCGCGACCCAGAATTAACCGGCGCGGTGAGGACACCGCGCCCTACCTCTTCCTAAGCATTGCCGTTATGAAACCTCGCCTCAAACTCGCGTGCGCTGATTTCACTTTTCCGCTGCTCCCGCATAGCCGCGTGTTGGATCTGATTGCGATGTTGGAATTTGACGGCGTGGACGTAGGGCTGTTTGAAGGGCGTTCACACCTGTGGCCTTCAAAAGAATTCAAATCTCCAACGAAATTCGGAAACCGGCTTCACCGCAAACTAACGGAGCGTGGTTTGAAATGCGCGGACGTGTTTCTGCAAATGAATCCTGACTTTATCCCCTATGCGATCAACTACCCGGACCCGGTCCGACGACGGCGCGCGCGCGATTGGTTTTTAAAGTCGCTGGATTACGCGGCCGCCGCTGGCGCGAAGCATGTCACGACGCTGCCGGGTGTGCGCTTCAAGACGGAAGCCCGTTCGGTCTCGTGGCAACGGACTTGCGACGAACTCGCATGGCGGGTGGCGCAGGCTGAAGGGCAGGGGATCGTCTTCAGCGTCGAGGCGCACGTCGGCTCGATTGCCCCGGAGCCAAAGGCGGCGTTGCGGCTCGTGCGCGACGTTCCGGGACTGACCTTGACCCTCGATTACACCCATTTCACGCGCGTCGGCCTGCCGGACAGTGCGAGCGAACCGCTGGTTGCGCACGCGTCTCATTTTCACGCGCGCGGTGCGCGCAAGGGCCGCTTGCAGAGCGCGTTTCCGCGCAACACGATTGATTATGCACGCGTCCTGCGGGCGATGCGGAAGGCCGGCTATCGCGGTTATGTCGGTGTCGAATACGTCTGGACCGATTGGGAACATTGCAACGAAGTGGACAATCTTTCGGAAACGATTCAAATGCGTGATTTTCTGCGAGCGAACATGTAAGCGAATTCCTGATATGTTCACCGTGGGACTTTCAATGAAATTGCGAGCCGGCGCTTTCGAGCGATACAAACTCGCCCACGACCAGCTCTGGCCGGAACTCGCGGCAGGGATGAGTGCAAACCAGGTCAGCATGGCAATTTACCGCGACGGTGACCGGCTGTTTCTATTCGCCGCCGCGCCCAGCCAGGCGCACTGGGAGCGAAGCCGGCAGGATCCAATTCTCGCTCGGTGGGATGCGCGAATGTCAGAGTTGTTGGAGACGGAGGCGTTGGGTGGCATTGCATTTACCGAGCTGGAGAAGGCATTCGGTTTCGGTGATTTCAAATAGCGAACGCCCCTCATGTCTGCGAAGGGCGAAAGCCGTCAATGTTCGAAGAATGCGGCACTTTGTTGATAGCACTGCGTTCGGAACAGTTGTTCAAAGAGAGTTGATTGGATTTCGCCTTACACAAAATTGCCCGTTGACACTGCAGACTCTGCTTTTGTAGGCTAACGCCATGCTTGGCGAGCCCGGAAACCAATTCTCCGCCTCGCGGGCAGCACGCGAGAGCGCTGCTCACCGTGGCTTAACATGCGACTCTGCATTGGAGGCAGGCTTTTGAGCCGAAAAATCCCTAACCATAAACAGAAAGATTTGAACCATGGGAAAATTTGCTGATTTGCATAAACGCTGGGCAGACGAAAAAAAGAAGTTGTCTGAGGTCAAGGATAAGGAAGTTGCCAAAACGAATAAGGAACTGATCAAAAAGAACTTTAACAAGGATTTGGGACCGACGCTGGACGAGCTGGAAGAGACGGCCAAATCCCTGCTCGAAGCGCGCAAAACGAAGTTCAACCCCGAAAAGATTCTTCTGCTCTCGTCGAAGGTCGAGGAATTGTGTGGGAAAGCAGCGAAGGTTGCCGCCGAATACGAGGCTTTCGCCAAAAAACAGAAATGGACGAAAACCGAGAGTGTCGCCAATGACATTGTAACCGAAGTCAAGACGCATGGGGCGTTGGAGGCCAAGGAATGGAGGCCGGACGGAGAATATATTAAACTCTGGAGGTACGTGACCCTCGAGATGGCGCTCTCTGCCGCAGGTCTTGAGGATGCCAGAACCGTCGAGGATCTCCGCAAGTTTCTGAACGAGAAAACCAAGGATATTAACACCACCAGACAAAACGAAAGGGCGCCAAAGGAGAATATTGAGAAGCTATCTTCACAATGGCTCCATGCTCGCAGTGAAGACAATATGAAACGCCAACCCGATAAACTCGCTGAAGCCGTGGCCAAGGCCATTGAGTTGGCGAACCCTTCGCCCGACAAACCGCAGCGACCCGATGCCGCAACCCAGCTCAATAAGCTGGTGGCATCACTTCAAGACACATTTAAGTCGTTCGTTGCTATCAAGGGCGAGATCGACAAGGATTTGAAGTCACTCAAGGATTACGTCAAGAAGCCTGAGGTGCAGAACAGCACCTGGAAAAAGCTGGGTGACGACAATGTGAAAGCGGGAGAAGCGTACCTGAAGTCGTATTCGGATATGGTGGCCAAATGCACACCTATCATGGCCAAGCTGCCCAAATTGAACAGAGGGCAGCTAACCGGCCAACTCGGCTAACCTGCTTATTCCAGCCAGATTCGGTGGCCGAATAGGAGCATCGCTTTGACCAGAAGACGAATGTAGTCGAACGCCGAATAATCCTCGGTGTAACGAGGCCTGCTCTGCCTTGCACAGCGGCGATCCTTTGTTGCTTTTCGAATTGGGCCACTTGCGAAACGTTCGCTGCCAGACTAGCTTCGAAGCGAGGTTAGCATGGATTTCCAAACATGCCGGTGGATATTTTCCAAATCCTGTTTGATTAAACTATCCATTCTGCTTGGGATATTGATCGCCCCAATTCACGCGCTCGCGCAATACCCATCATCACCTCAAGTGTTCAAGGATGGAACGGCGGTTGCAATTGAGGATTATGCGGCGTTGCCGGTTTCGACACGTGGGCCGACGAATCCGGTGCCGCCTTACAACATCTATTTGGCGCGGGCCAATTTTTTGCGCTCTGAACCTGCGCCCGCCCCAAATGCGTCGAATCGATTCTTTGTGATCGATATGAATCGGAGTTTCTACATCCTGGATAAGAGCAACAAGGCGTTTACGGTTTATATCAACTTCCAGCGGGTGTTTCCGAAGTTCGATAATCAATCGGGTTATGGGGACGGGCTTTCGACGTTTGTGTTTGATCCGGATTACGCGCATAACGGGAAGTTTTACACTGTGCATATGGAGAATTCGACGTTAGCTGGTTCGGAGATGCCAACGAATGGCGCGTTGCCCGGACTGAATCTGACGGATTACACGACGACTGCGCCGATCAATCCACCGGGCGGGACGGTGACGCGTCAAAGTGTGTTGATCGAATGGACGGATACGAACATCACGAACGACACATTCGAGGGAACAGCGCGAGAAGTGGCGCGTTTTGGATTGAATGACGAGGGGCATCCACTCGGGGATTTGTTATTCAATCCGCTCGCGAAGCCGGGCGACAGTGATTACGGGAATTTATACATTTCGATTGGAGATTCGATCAATGGCGAGACGCCCGGCTCGTTGCACACAATTCCGCAACGGCTGGATACGCATCAGGGAAAGATTTTGCGGATTACTCCAGATATTGGTTTGCGTCCGGCGGATTTGCTTTCGGGCAATGGGCGTTATCGAATTCCTTCTACGGGAGATGATCCGAATCGGTTCGTATTCTTGTCGCTGAGCAATGTGTGCAAGGAAATTTACGCCTATGGCTTTCGGAATCCGCATCGAATGAGTTGGGATCCGGTTCACAGTCAATTGATCGTAAATGACATCGGACTGCATTCGTGGGAGGAGGTCGATTTTGTTATCAATGGGGGAAATTATGGTTGGGCGGAGCGGGAAGGAATTGAGCAGGTTTTTATCGGCGGCGCCAATAATGGCAAGACGGGCAGCCAGACTTCACCCGCGACGCCGTTTCCGGTTCCGGATTCGCTGACGGTTACCGGGATGCCCAGCACGGTGACGCCGCTTTATCCGGTTGCGCAATATAGTCATCGCGATGGCGATGCGATTTCGAGCGGATTTGCATATCACGGGTCGGTGGTTCCGCAGCTTCGAAATAAGTACGTGTTTGGGGACATCACGACCGGGCGATTGTTTTATTGCAACATGGACGAGCTTGTGGCCGCCAATGATGCGAATCGACTCACGGTTGCACCGGTTCACGAATTACAAATCGTGTATAAGGGTGTCGAACGGAGGTTGTTCGATGTTGCGCGAGATCAATATAACGCGCGTGGTGGCAGTCAGCCGGGCAATACGCTTCCCGGAATTTCAGCCGTCACCGATGGAAATGATCCCTATGGCGTTCCGTATGGGCGAGGCAGAGTGGATATGCGGCTGGCGATGGGCGGTGATAGCGAGATTTATGTGTTGAGTAAGAGTGATGGAATGGTGCGGAAGTTGGTGGGCGGAGTTTCGCCGCCGAGTTTCTCATCGATTACGTTGACCAATGGAGTTGCGACGCTGAGTTGGTACGCAATTTCAAATCGACAGTATCGAGTGCAGTTCAAATCAGAACTCACAAATGGAATATGGACGGATTTGCCTGGCGATGTGACGGCGACGGGGGAAACAGCAGTGAAGGCAGATGCGACAGGTGGAGTTGGAAGGTATTACAGGCTTGTGATGTTGCCGTAATTTGAACTAGAGGGAACGGAAAAAACAAAGAGTAGGAATTTCAGATTTGAAATTTCAAATTTCAAAGGACGTTTCCATCGCGGTGAGGAGTCCTGGCCGAACCTGCCTATCGCGCCCTACTTCGATTGAACGAATTGCCGCGAGCAGGATATCGCAGATGAGCAAATGCTCGTCTGCGCTATTCTGACTTCTGCGGTTTGGCGGGTTTATCGCCTTTGGCTGGTTTTTCAGCGGAAGCAGGACGTTCACTGCGATGAGGACGGTCTCCGCCGCGTTGCGGACGATCACCACGTGGGCCACGGTGGCCTTTATCGCCACCTTCAGCTTTGCCGCCTTTTTCTGCGGCTGCTTCGGGACGGCGTCCGCGCTTTTCGGTTCTCTCGCCTTCTTTCCTAGGTTCGGCAGCAGGCGCAGCTTCGGCAGTTGGAAGTGGGGTGGTGCTTTCGACGCGGACTTTGAGTTTGGTGACGACGTCGGCATGGAGGCGGAGTTCGACTTCGTGTTCGCCCAGGACGCGGATGGGATGTTCGAGGTGAATTTTCCGTTTGTCGAGGCTGACATCGAATTGAGTCTTAAGTTGATCGGCGATCATGCCGGCTGTGACGGTGCCGAACATTTTGCCGTCCTCACCGGTCTTGACCGTGACGACGCAAATGAGCTTGGAAAGGCTCTTGGAGAGCTCGGTCATGGTGTTGAGATCGTGCGCTTCGCGTTCGGCGCGGCGTTGCTTGAGGACCTCAAGGCGTCGTTTGTTTGCGCCGGTCAAGGGGATTGCAAAGCCTTGCGGGAAGAGAAAGTTACGGGCGTAACCGGCTGCGACTTTGACCTGGTCGGATTCGCCGCCAAGGCCGACAATATTGTGAGTTAAGATGACTTCAGTTTTCATAAGAGAAAGGCGTGAAACGTGAGGAGTAAAACGTAAGCGGATTAGAAGGGGACGTCGTCTTCTTCTGGAGCGGGACCTTCGGGTTCGGGAGCCTCGGGCGAAGCAGAAGGAGCAGAGGCCGCCGGGGCTGATGATTGCGAGAACGAACGACCGCCGCCGCCGCCACTTCCATCGCTGCGGCCGGAATCGAGGAATTGAAAGTTTTCGAGAACTACGCCGAGGCGGCTGCGTTTCTGGCCGGTTTGCTTATCGTCCCACTGATCGAGTTTGAGGCGGCCTTCGACGAGAATTGGCCGGCCCTTTTTCAGGTATTGCGAGATGACCTCGGCGGTTCGACCGAAAGCATCGACATCAACAAAAGTAACTTCTTCTTTGGTTTCGCCAGTCTCGGTTTTCCAGGTACGGTTGATGGCCATGCCAAGTTTGGCGATGGCGGTGCCTTTAGGGGTATAGCGCACCTCCGGATCGCGGGTGAGGTTGCCGGCGAGGATGACTTTGTTGAAGTTGGCCATAGCGGAAGTCTTTGTTTACTTCGTTGCAGCAGCCTTGGGAGCGGGAGCGTTGGTGAAAAGGACGCGAAAGACTTCGTCGTTCATGGTGAAGCGGTGCTTCAGTTGGTCAATCACGGAGGGTTGGCTCTCGAATATGACGTTCACGTAGAAGCCGGCGTTATGCTTCTTGTCGGCAACGCGGGTGAAGTTGCGTTTATCCATTTTCTGGACGGTTTCGACTTTGCCGCCGGCATTGGTGATTTCGGCGGAGATTTTATCGATGGAATCCTTGAGGCCTTCTTCTTTGCCTGCGGTATCCAATATGAACAAGCCTTCGTATCGTTTCACTGTTCTTTTCTTTCGTCTGCGGGACCGTCGATGGTCCCGTTAAATTGGTTCATTGCTTTTTGTATGCCGTCGTTGAGCCAGCATTCTGCCTGGTCGGTGGCGACAGCAAAAACTTTATCAGCCAATTCGGCTTCGGTCGAACTAAATCGACCCAGCACATGGCCAGTTATCTCGCGTGGGCCCTCAGTCCGGCCTATGCCGATCCGCAGACGCGCATAATCACGCGACCGCAAATGTTGTTCGATGGACTCGAGTCCGTGGTGTCCACCGCTGCTGCCATTCGGCCGCATGCGGAGCTGGCCCAGTGGCAAATCCGCGTCATCCACTATCACCAACAACCGCGCGTGCGCGATGCGATAAAAATTCACTACGGCGGCAACCGCTTCGCCGCTCGAATTCATGAACGTGTGCGGCTCGCAGAGCAGCACCTGACGTTCGTTCAATTCAGCGCGGGCGATTCGCGCGTTAAATTTCTTTTCCGATTTCCAATCGGCCCGCCAACGTTTCGCCAATTGATCCACAACGATGAATCCAGCGTTGTGGCGGGTTTTGACGTAATCCTTGCCGGGATTGCCCAAGCCCACGATGAGAAAAAGATCTGGCAAATCCGACGATTACTTCTTCTTTTCTGCGGGCTTGGCAGCGGCGGCTTTGTCGGCACCGGCTGCGGGCGCTTTCTCCGCGCCTTTGGCGCCTGCAGGGGCTTTTTCCCCGGCTTTGGCGGCACCTTTTTCGGCCGGTTTGGCGCCTTCTTCGCCTTCTTCTTTCTTTTCTTTGATCATTTCGACTTCGCCCGGAGCAGCAGTAGCCGCAGCGGCATCGGCAGCTTCTTCTTCCTCAGTGCGTGGTGCTGCGACGGCGATTACAGGAATGTTTTTGTCACCGATGACTTCGACTCCCGCAGGAGCCGGGATTTCGCCGAGGTGAATGGCCTGGCCAATCTTGAGGTTGCTGACATCAACGGAAATCACTTCAGGCAAATCCTTGGGAAGAGCGCGGACTTTAATCTTGAACAAAACGTGTTCGAGAACACCACCATCGGTCTTGACGCCGACGGCTTCGCCGATGGTTTCGACGGGAACTTGAATGGTGACCTTTTCGTTTTCGGCGACTTCGTGGAAATCCACGTGGAGTATGTTACCGCTGAGGGGATGGTGCTGGACTTCCTGCACAAGAGCCAGGCGCTTGGGCCGGGTGTCGTCTTTGACAGCAAGGTCAACGAGGAGGTTTTCGGAAGCGGCGTGATGGACCAAGTTTTCCATCTCCTTGGAAACGACCTCAAGGTTTTGCGGTTTGACCTGACGGCCATAAATAGTCGCCGGGATGCGGCCGCCGGTGCGAAGTTTTTTGGCTCCGGCGCGACGTCCAAGAGTGCGCGGAAAGGCGTTCAATGCTACAGATTTCATGTTACCGATTACTTCAAACTATCTTTTTTTGGTTACTATAGGTTACTACAGGTTACTATGAGTTACCGTAGGTTACCGGTAACGTTAACGTAAGTTACCGATTTAATAAATCTTCAATCTTCCTGCGCAACGAGCTTAGCTCGTGCGGCCGCCTTTGAATTCGAAGAGCGAAGTCACCGAGGAATTGCTATGAATTCGCTTGATGGCTTCGCCCAAAAGGCCTGCAACTGAGAGCGTGGTTATCTTTACCCCGCTAATTTCAGGGCGTAAGACGGTATCAGTTGTTATGAGTTCGTCAATAGCGGATTTTCGCAATCTTTCGACCCCCACTTCATTTAGAATGGCGTGGGAAACGCAGGCGAGAATCTTTTTAGCGCCCTTTTTCTTGAGATGACCGGCGGCCGTTGTCAAAGTGCCGGCGGTTTCGGTTAAATCATCGACCAAGAGGACGTTTTTTCCACGGATTTCGCCGATGACAGCCATGGATTCGACTTCGGTAGCGCTTTTTCGGCGTTTGGCGACGATGGCCAGGCCCCCTTCGAGGACCTGGGAGTACGCATAGGCCATTTTCAGACCGCCGACGTCGGGACTGACGACTACGAGATCGCCGAGGTCTTTTTTCTTGAGGTAGTCATACATTACTGGCGCGGCGTAGAGATGGTCCACGGGGATGTCAAAAAAGCCCTGAATTTGCTGCGCGTGCAGGTCCATTGTGAGGACGCGATTGGCGCCCGCAGCAACGAGGAGGTTGGCAACGAGTTTGGCCGTTATGGGGACGCGGGGCTGATCTTTGCGGTCCTGGCGAGCGTAACCGTAGAAAGGTAGAACAGCGGTGATGCGGTTAGCGCTGGCCCGGCGGACAGCATCGATCATGATGAACAGTTCCATCAAGTGATGGTTCGTGGGCGGACTGGTGGACTGCACGATGAAAACATCTTCGCCACGAACGTTCTCTTCGATTTTGACGAAGGTTTCGCCGTCGGGGAACGGCTTGATGGTGGATTTTCCGAGTTCGATGCCGATCGAAGCGCAAATGGATTTGCACAACGGCTCGTTGGATGTGCCGCTAAAAATCTTCACAATTTGTCTGTTCTATCGCTAAAGCAAGGGCCACCGGGAAGGTGGAAGAAAAAGCGGTCGTGACTTTAGCAATGAGCGGGTGAGGTGCAAGAACTTTCAACGCTCGGTGAGGAAAACGAATAAAATGCTGAGAGTGAATCAAGGCAGCAACACAGCGCGATAAGATCGTGCCAAGTTAGTGGCCTGATTATCGGTCCAGAAAACGGGGCTGTTACTTAGAACAAATGTTGTCGCAGTTAACCAACCACTGGAAGGCAAATCTGTGATATATTCGATTCGATACGACCTGCTAATAACGCCGGAAAGGGTCAACTGAACCGGGGGAGTTCTTCCAGAAGTCAATTCCACAAAAGGATCAGAAAGAAATGCGATCGGCGAGGTCCCAAGACCACTTAAGCGATAGCCAGCCACGATGGCATTGCGTTCGCCAGCTGTGACTGTCATCAAGGCTGCGGTGGCTGGAAGTTGAAGGTTACGTTTGACCCAATTGGTTGCATCGACTGAGGTAAAAAGGTTTGTGTCTGATATGGCCAGATAATATCCGGCGACATAGATGATCCTCTTAAAAATGGCTGCAGTATTGTTAGTGGCCAAGCCCCAACTTATTCCATCACTCGACAAAAGATTTGAACCGGCCGATACCGGTGCGATAAACAATCCGTTCGCAAAATTTACTCGGCCAGCGAAGTAACTATTTGTGCGCCTGGTCCAGGTCAACCCCCCACTAGATGTATAAAAGTGCTGCGCTGCGTCCACTGCGACAAAAAGTCCGGCGCCATACGCGACATCTGGAATAGGATGCACGTCAGTGATTGGCGAACCGGAGGTTCGACTGGTCCAAGTAATTCCGTCCGGTGAAGTAAAAATCTGCCGGTTGGTTTGGCCACCGCCAACGGCAACGAACAGGTTACCACCAGTAATGACACGGCTAAAACCCATATCACTTGTAACACCCGTCCACGTGTTTCCGTCGTCAGAGTGCCAAATGTTGGCGACACCGAATCCTCCGACCGCCACAAAAGTTCCGTCATTAAATGCAACATCAGAGAGATTCATCAAAGGTGAGAATGAACTTTTCGACCAATTCATTCCATCCGAAGATGTTTGAGCAAATGACATCTCCGCGGATGCATATTGGCCAATCCCAACGTAGTGGCTATTACCGTAAGTGAGCCCGGTAAAAAAGACACCGTATGGATTTGGGAAATTCGAAACAATGTTTGCAGCGGTCCAGTGATCCAGGGCATCGGCAAAGCTCCAACCGCTAAAGGCACCCAAATAGAGAAAGATAAGAATATTCCGCAAACAAAAACGAGTTTTTACAATCGGGGTAATCATATTAACCCTTCTCTTGGCCTGATAACTAAACCAAATCTTGCAGTTAAGGCCATAATGTCAAGGAGTCTACGCTGGTCCACAACACCGAGATTCCCCTACTCGAGAAGCGTTATCCAATCGTGCTGCTTTTCCAGCCCCAGTTTGCGGCGTCCATGTCGGTGAAATTGAGGAAGACGCGATCTTGTGAAAGCCCTAAGGAATCTTTCAGCAAGGTGCATATCTTTTTCGAGAGTTGCTGGTTTACGTTGCTGGAAAGTCCGCCAATGCTGCGGATGTCCACGAAGGCTGCGTCGCCGGGTTTGCCGGACATCAGTATTGCCGAAGAGCTGATGGCGACCATGACGTAGTCTTCGGGCTTGCCGATAGTTTCCGCGACAAGGCTGGACAACTTCGGGAGAAGGTCTCTTTTCATTTCGTCTGAGAGGGCGACGCTGGTGTCTAATTTTAGAAGTGGCATAAAATATCTCTTTCGCTTCCAATGAAACGATGTTGGCGCGCAGAGATTCCGTCAATGCCGAATCGCTGTGAGTTTAAAGAATGGGTTTTGATCGAGCAGGGCTGGCCAGAGCTGTGTACGAATTGGCGCAGAAAGGGGTATATATCGGGACATCATCGCGGAAGTGTCCCAACTGATGCTGGATGTTGTCTGAGTCGGCGCAATATGATTGTCGGGGGAAATTCGCGATGTCGCGCTTCGAGCCGCGCCGCGATGCAACCATTCAATCCGAAGCCTTGAAGTAACATTGGGCAT
>Ga0068857_100001578_pt1 | contig 18256 bp, 17 predicted proteins | sample KBSCornC72_FD_66591 | JGI IMG/M metagenome (GOLD analysis project Ga0068857, IMG submission 66591) | Corn rhizosphere microbial communities from Kellogg Biological Station, Michigan, USA - KBS Corn C7-2 | ecosystem: Host-associated > Plants > Roots > Rhizosphere > Soil ...
CAACTCCGTGGTCGTCCGGGCGGCGCCCTGTCGGGCGAGCGCCTATCCGAACGCCTTCTCAAGGTGCTCGAGTGCGTCTGGGAATACCGGTTTCTTTACCGGGACATGAATGGGCTGATTGCATCAAGCCGGACGCTTGAGCAAGGGTTCAAGGAACTGGTCGACCAAAGCGTGCATGCTCTGAGCACCGCGCTCTGCGTAGACCGATCTGAGCATCAGGGCGGGCCGCGCCTGGCTCAACTGGAAACTGCTTGCCGCTGTGCGGTCATCGTGGCGACGTATTGGCCTTCGTTCCAGTTTCTGTACAACGCCAGGCAGCTCAATGACCGGAACCTTACGACGCATGCGGTTCACAAGGTACGCGACCAGATACTGGCATTGTTGCGGCCGTTTCTAGAGACACCGTCGGACGACGCCTGCGCAGCAGCGTTGGCCTGTGCACGGCGCCCGCGAGAAGTCGAAGCGTCAGTCTTACCGGCATGATCGAAGCGCCCTGATATTGCGCGTGTAGTCCTAGCGCCCTGGGTTCGAACTGATCGAGCGCTTCAGCCGTTTTTGAGGGCGGTGTGACTTGTCCACAGCAATGCGCACACCGCTTGCAGAACCTCGCGCAAGCGCTTGACGCACAAGGGTTTGTTGCACGATGTAACAGCACCCGTCGATGTGGATAACTTGCCCTGCACGCACACGTTTTATGTGATCTGCACGTTTGCCGAAACCCGTCAAGCCCTTTTGTGACTTGGGTCTCGGCGGGCGAGGCGGGTTATGCACAGAACATGTGGATAAGTCTGTGGGAAACACCACCCGACCCGCGTGGCGACGGGTTTGGATCGGCGCTGCTCGCGAATGTGGCACGGACTTGTCGGCGAGGATGGCCAGCACATTGCAACGATTGATTACAACTTGAAACAGCAAGTCGAACGCCCGTTGCCCAGACTTTCGTTACGCGATGGCTTGATCGCGACCGACGCATTCAAGGAGAAGAACATGGTTCGGGTACTGACGATTCTGCTGGCCGGTGCCACGCTGCTGACGGCAACCGGCTGTGCCGACATGACGGCACGTCAACGCAATACCGCTATTGGCGCGGGTGTGGGCGGGTTAGCCGGCGCTGCTTTGATTGGTGGTCCGGGTGCCACGCTTGGTGGTGCCGCATTGGGCGGCCTGGTGGGCAACGTATCGACGCGTTGATTTCCGTTCGACACTAGCGTCGACCTAAAAGAAACGGACCCGAGGTTAAAACTTTGGGTCCGTTTTTTTATGCCTGTGCGCGGCTTCGACTGCGCAGCAACTCTTCCAGCGCCGACACTTCCAGCGGCCGCCCAAACAGGAAACCCTGCACCTCGTCGCACGCATGTGCAGACAAGAAAGCCGATTGCTCTGGGGTCTCCACACCCTCGGCCGTAACCGTCATGTTCAGTGCGCGGGCCATTGCGATGATGGTCTTGGTGAGCGCCACGCAGTCGGCCACCCCGGGTACGCCGCTGATGAACGATCGATCGATCTTGATGTTGTGGATCGGCAAGCTGCGCAGGTATGACAGCGACGAGAACCCGATGCCGAAATCATCGAGCGAGATGCGCACGCCCCGCGCGGCCAGACTCATCAGCAAACGCTGTGTCGATTGCCGGTCGGCCAGCAGCACGCTTTCCGTCAACTCCAGCTCCAGCCGGCCCGGCGCCATGCCCGACGCCTTGAGCGCCTCGTCGACGTCGCGCTCGATCACGCCGGCATCGCACTGCCGCGCGGACACATTCACCGCCATACGCCCCGTGAAGCCGAATTTGCGCGCCCATGCCTCGCCCTGCGCGCAGGCTTGCATGAGCGCCCAGCGGCCAAGTTCGAGGATGTAGCCCGACTCTTCCGCCACGTCGATGAACTCGGTGGGCGACACCGCGCCCAGCTCGGGGTCGGACCACCGCATCAGCGCCTCGACCGCCACCAGTTCGCCAGAGTCCAGCGCGTACTTGGGCTGATACACCAGCCGCACCTGACCGCGCCCGAGCGCACGCCGCATGCGCTCGTTGAGTGTGAAGCGGCGCAGCATCTGTGTTTCCAGCGTGCGCGAATACCGGGTGATGCGGTTGCGGCCGCTTTCCTTGGCGCGGTACATGGCGGCTTCAGCATGGCTGACCAGCGAAGCCGCATCGGCGCCATCTTCCGGGTAGGCCGCTACGCCAATGCTGGCTGACAGATGCACCTCGCGCTCGCCGCCGGTAAACGGGCGGGCCAGCGCGTCGAGCACCTGTTGCGCGAGTGTGTCGGCGGCGCTCGGATCATCGATGGCCACGCAGAACTGATCGCCCCCCAGGCGTGCCAGCAAGGCGCGCTGGCCCGCCTGGCTGCGGATGCGCTGCGCCGCCATGTTGAGCACCTGGTTGCCCACGTGGTGCCCCATCGCCTCGTTCACGGTTTTGAAGTGGTCGAGCCCGATATACAGCAGCGCGGATTCGCCCGTGGACGGCAGCGTCAGCCGCGCATCGAGCCGCTCGATGAACGCCGCCCGATTGGGCAGACCCGTGAGCGAATCTTTGGTCTCCAGCAGACGAAGTTGCTCGTAAGCGGAGCGCTCGGCCGTGATATCGGTAAAGATGACCAGCACCGCATGCGGTGAGGCACTGTCCGGTGAGAACATCGGCAACACCGATTCACGCAGCCACACGATCTGCCCATTGCCGGCCGGCACACCCACAACGACGTTGCTGATCGCGCGCCCCGTGCGGGCGGCCAGCGTGGAGGGCCATACGGCGCGCGGCAGGATGGCGCCGTCTTCGCCCAGCATCATGTCGTTCAGTGCCACACGGGGGCGGCCTTTCCATGATGCGCCGGACATGCGCAGAATCTCGGCCGCGCTGCGGTTGTACGACAGCACGCGGCCATCGGTGGACAGCGTCAGCACGCCCTCGCTCAAATGATTGACGACCAGCCGGTACTGATCGCGCAGCTCGCGGGCCTGGCGATATTCATTCTCCAGGCGCAGCAGCTTGACCAACGCGGCGATGTAGCGGCCGCACTCCGCGCGCAACGTTGAGTCGTCGGGCGGGTTGGCAGTTGGGAAGAAGAGGCAGAGCAGATCATCGGCGACGGCCATGCCGCCATGCTGGGCCGGGATGCGGCACAGCCATGTCGGCTGCGCGGTATCCAACACGCGGATGACCGCTTCGCGCAAAGCCGCGGGCGCATTGGTTTCGCGAATCAGTTCGATGGGCGCCAGCTCATTGAGCAGCGGTGCGATGCGGGCCAGTTCGATATCGAACTCACCCTGTGCTGCGGTGGGCAGGTGCGCTGCGTGATCGTCGCGCAATGCCAGCTTGGCCCGGGCACGCTGCGTGCCATAGAGCCTCGCGCGCCCCGAGACGACGCGCACCACCACGCACAGCGCCGACGGCAAGGCCGCTTCCAGCGCCCGCAGCGCGGCATGCAACCGCTCGCCCAGCGACGCGGCGGACGGCAGCGTGGAAAGCAGATGATCGAGATGCTCGTGCGGCAGCGCTGCACCAATGGCCTCGGCGCTCAGCACGCGTTCGCCGGCCTTGCCAGGCAGCTGCGCATCGAGCGGCAGCGGCAATCCGTGCACGACAACCTGCTGCGCCGGCAGCCCGTCAAAGCGGGTCGGCGTGACCGTCAGCCGAACGCTGACCACCTCGTTGGAATCCCCTGCGGAAAGGGCTGAGACAAGTTGTGCTGGCGATATGGCCCCAGCATCGGGCTGGCTTACATCGGCGTCTTCGCCGGTATGCGTCTCCAGCCACGTGGGCATGTCCTGGAAGAAGCGCGAGAAGGGCTCGCCAAGCAGTTGATCGGCCGACAGCGCCCGCACCATGCAGACGCCCGCCGCATTGGCAAAGACGATGCGGCCTTCGAGCACCACATAGAGCGGAACCGGAAGGCTCTGCGCCGACAACGGGTAGGAAATTTCGTCTGGCATCCCGCGCTCCAACCTGAGGTATCGCCCGTCCTCTCTCATTAAGCGTGGACTTCGGAGGTGCGCAATAAGAACGCGCCGTCTACCGGAAGTCGGGGGCAGTGCTGTTCATGATGCGCAAAACTCGTGCGCGGCGCAAAGTCTAGTTTGTGGTCGATACAACACATTCCGGATTCGCTTTGTCGGCCCCGCTGTTGTTCTTATGGGTTGCGGGTTTCAAAACGGCTTGCTGCGGCTGGGCTGAGGGCGCTGATCCTATTTCAGTATCCACGCCATTTCTACCTTGCTGCGTGGCGAAATGCTGATCTATCCAGCAATGCGTCAGTGCCAACCCGATTGCACACATCAAAACGCATGTTCCCATTGTCAGGATGAAATAAGCGCTGATCCGTTCGACTGAACGTTCGGGAAAGAAAAAGGTCGCGGCGGCAAAGAGGATGCCTGCCAGTACGCCAACAAGCAAAGGCAGATAGTAAAAACGACGCGGCAAGAGCGTATTCATTGTTGTCTCGTCCAACTGCAACCATGAGGGTGGTGCTTTGAATCGATTTACTGACAAACCCGAATGGGCATGCCATGGCGGATCCAATCGCGTTGCATGGCAGACGCGCACGCTGCGGCCTGCGTATGAGTTGATATTGCGTTTGCTGTACTGCTGCGGATCGCTGCTTGCGGCAAAAGCCGGAATTGCGGGACCCGGCTGCGCTTGCTATGGTGGTGGCACTGAAATGCAGCGCGATACCAGCCTGCGGCTTTGCATGATCGCGTACGCTAATCCGATGCGTCAATCCGGTTTTCCGGTTGAAACTGAGCATCCGGTGTGCCACGAGTTGATTCCTTGCTGAGTGGAGCCGTTTGAAGGGGAACGATCAAAAACGTTGAAATTTGATTTCAGTTATGAATACAATTGATCTAATATCTGATCCACACCAGACTTCACACCAGAATTTATTGGGAGCGCATATGGCGACATACAAGGAATTGATTGCACAAAAGGCCAAACTGGAAGAGCAGATCGAAACTGCGCGCGCCAAGGAACTGGAAGCGGTGATCCAGCAAGTGCGCCAGACGGTTGCCGAATATGGCCTGACGGCTGAAGACCTGGGCTTGGCTCAGCGTCGCGGCCGCCGTGCCGGTGCGAAAGCGCCGGTGCCGGCCAAGTACCGTGACCCGAAGACGGGCGCAACGTGGTCCGGCCGCGGCCGTGCTCCGGCCTGGATCGGCAAGAACCGCGATAAATTCCTGATCGCCTGATCTGCCAGGCGCTGCCTGACGCGCGCGCAAGCGTGCAATGCAAAAGGCCCACCTGTCCGGTGGGCCTTTTGCATTGCTGCGCACGATGATCGTTCCTGTATAACGACGGCATGACGCCCCGCCTGCCCAAATATCTCGAACTGGCCGACCGCATTCGGCTCGACATCCTGCACGGAACTTTGCCGGCCGGCAGCATTGCGCCCAGCGAGAACGAAGTCGCCCAGCGCTACGGCGTATCGCGCTTGACGGCGCGCCGCACGCTGAATGAGCTGGCGGCGCGCGGGCTGCTCCGGCGCTCGCGAGGGCAGCGGAGCGTGGTGCTCGATCGCGTGGGACCGCATCGGCCGGTGCTGTACGCGCCGGGCCAGTCCGACGCCGCGCTGGAATACGTCCCGGGCGCCGTCTATACGGTCAGTGCATTTCAACTGGAGGCGGCCGACGAGACCGTGGCTGCCGCGCTTGACCTGGCGGTGGGCGCGCAGGTGGCGTTTGTCGAGCGCCGCGCCCAGGTGGATGGGCAGCCCATCATGCTGCTGCGTACGTGGCTCACGTCCCGGCTTGCGGCGATGCTCGAGGCGCGCGACTTTGAAGATCGCCTGTTCGTGCAAGTCTTTCAGCGCGCCAACCTGACCATTGCGCGCTCTCGCGAGGCTCCGCTGGCCTGTGTGGCCGATGCTTACCAGGCCGCGCAGCTCGGCGTGGAAGCCGGCGTGCCGCTGGTCCGTGTGCGTCGTATCGGCTACAGCGTGGCTGATGTACCGATCTCCCTCACGTACTGCGATTTTTCCCCCGAGCGCTACACGCGCGAAGTCGACATCCGCGTGCTCCAAAACGACTGAAAGCGCACTGCGCCAGACCGGTGCAGAAACGGCGCCACACACCCCGCGATGGGGACTTGTCCGCCTAAAGTATTCAAGCTAGTCTGCGCCCCTTCCCCCGAAAACATATTTATTTGTGAAGCGACGCTTTGCCGACAGCGTATTGGCACGGCAGTTGCATTCACGGCGCCATCTCAGCGGCGGCGGGTTGAGCCACCTGCCGCCCCAATGCTGATTCAGTCGATTCAACACACCGGAACCACAAGAGGGAGAAATCAATAATGCAACTCAAGCGACGTTTTTCGCTGGCCGTGCTGGCCGCCGCCGCTGGTCTGACCGCAGGCGCGGCGCAGGCTCAATCGTCTGTGACGCTGTACGGTCAGGTGGATGCCTGGGCGGGCGCCACCAAAAACCTGGGTCAGGACCGCGCCTGGGGCGTCAACTCGGGCGGTATGTCGACGTCGTACTGGGGTCTCAAGGGCAGCGAAGATCTGGGCAACGGCCTGAAGGCAATCTTCACCCTGGAAGCGTTCTTCCGCCCCGATACGGGCAAGTCCGGCCGCTTTGATGGCGACCACTTCTTCGCACGTAATTCGTTTGTCGGTCTGCAGTCGAACAGCTGGGGCTCGATCAAGCTCGGTCGTAACACCCCGCCGTACTTCGTTTCGACGATCCTGTTTAATCCGTTCATCGATTCATACACGTTCTCGCCGATGGTGTTCCACACCTACCTCGGCAACGGCCGTTCGGGCGCCGCGGGCATCTCGGGTCTGGTGGGGGATTCGGGCTGGGACAACTCGATCATGTATTCCACGCCGGACATGGGCGGCCTGACGGCTAACCTGATCTACGGCGCGGGCGAGCAAGCCGGCCACAACGGTCAGAACAAGTGGGGCGGCAGCCTGCTGTACTTCCGCGGCAACTTTGCAGCTACGGCGGCGTTCCAGCAGGTGCGCTACGACGGCGCGCCTGGCGACCTGAACAGCCTGGTGGCAGGCTTTGCGCGCCAGACGGCGGGGCAGCTGGGTGCCACGTATGACTTTGGCGTGGTCAAGCTGTACGGCCAATACCAGTACATCAAGAACACGATCAGCACCGGCGACGCGAAGAGCAACGGCGGCCAACTGGGCGTGTCGGTGCCGGTGGGCCCGGGCAGCATCCTGGCGTCGTACGCGTACACGAAGACCTCGGGTGCGGCTGACGTGAAACGCAACACCTGGGCGGTCGGTTACGACTATTCGCTGTCCAAGCGCACCGATGTGTATGCGGCGTACTTCCGCGACAAGGTGTCGGACCTTTCGACGGCCGACACCTTCGGTGTAGGCATCCGCGCAAAGTTCTAAGCCTTTCGCGTTCTGCTTTCCTTGTCACCGTCCGCGTCTCGACACCGCGGGCGGGCATTTACAACGGCGTCCGGATTCCGGGCGCCGTTTTTTGTTATGCGGAAGACGGGTAAGAGCTGAGCGTCAGCCCGTGCGCGCCAGGCGCAGCGGCGGTGAGGGCTGCGAAGAGGACTCCGCCCCAATGTTCGGCTGATTCAGCAGCATGGCGCCGCGTTGCGTGGCGACGAAGACGGCCTCGGTACGGCTGCGCACTTCCAGCCGGCGATACAGCGCGTTGATATGCGCCTTGGTTGTCGCCTCGGAAATACTCAGCATGCGGCTGATGGTTTTGACCGGATGCCCGCGCGAGAGCAAGACGAGAATCTCATATTGACGCTGCGTCAGGCCGAGCAATGCGCCATCGTCATTACCGTTGGCAGAACCTGCCGCAATGGCTTCAGGCCGTGTCAGCACGATCGACGCCGGCACATAACGGCCGCCGGCGAGCACCAATTCCAATGCCGCTGCAATCAATTTGCCGGAATAGCTTTTCAGCAGATAGGCCGAGACATTCAATTGCATCAGCGTCCGCACGTGCGCAGCGGAGTCGGTTTCGCCCAGTACGGCGACATGCCGGGGATGCGGCTGTTGCAACAGTCGGGAGAGGGCTGGCAGATCGTCGATGCCCGGCAAGGGCAGGCCGATCAGGGCCAGTTCGGCGTCCGCATGCGCCGCGAGGTTTTCAAAGAGAGCTTCGTCTGGCTCGACGCTGACCACTTCTGTGATGGCCGGCAAGGATTGCAACACATGGGTCGCGCCGGCACGCACCAAAGGGTGTGCCTCCACTACGATTGATTTCACTGCGCCGCCTGTCTGGTTATGGTTTGTTTGCCCATTTCCGGAATCAGCTTGTTGCCGCGTCTATTTGAACCCAGCAGGTCCAAAATCAATATGGCCGTGCTTGTGGAAATGCTTCTGGCGTGCGGTCTCGGTATATTTCCCCGTTCAACCGGCGGTCACCGCAATGCGGTGCCACCGGGCCGAAACCTTGGCACGCCATTCAGGCGCAAATTCCTTCCGGTTTTTCTTGTTTATGTCGCCAGGCGCGGAGGATTAACCCCGCCAAAATCGCAGAATAAATCCCCAGCATGCTTGTTGCACCCATCAATGGGATGTAAACCTTTTTGTTTACCCCGATCGGTGGTGTGCTAGACCCCCTATAGATAGCAGGATCAGGCAGCAGCAGCTAGCCCCACTTCACGCCCATTGACGTGAGCGTAAAGCGGGGCTTTTGTACCCAAAAAACGTGTTGTGGTGGCTTATTGCGCGACGACCGAGAAGCGTGGCATCGACAGCGGTTGCTTGCCGTCGCGGCCATAAGGGGTGCCGCCGCCATTGTTGGCAGCATGCAGCACGGACAGCGCGTTCTGCGTGGCGCGCAGGCGCAGGTCGATCAGGGTGCCGTTGTCGATGTTGCGCTGGCGCAGCAGGCGGGCCAGGGCCAGGTTCTCGTCGAACAGGCGGCTGGCGGTTTCATCGGTACGCAGGTATTTGACCAGCCCGTACGGATCGGCGCCGCCGTGCTGAGCCCACCACAGGCGGCGGTCGCGGTCGGCCTCGCCCAGCGCGGCGAGCTGTTTCTGCTTGGTCTGGGTGATGCGTTCGAGCTCGACCATGTCGCCATCGCGCAACGCCTGCGCTTCGGCATCCAGGGTGAGGGTGGCTGCGCGCAGCAGTTCCTGCTCGTCGGCAAGGGTGCGGATCAGCAGTGTGTTATCCATGGTGACTACCTCAGGCTCAGGCTTGGAAGCTTGGGCAGCCGCCGGCTGGCACACCGCCCCGCCGCGATCGGTCCGAACGGACCGGCGGCGTCAGAAAATACAGGGGACGGACGACGGGAACCCCCCGTCAGACCTTCTTGGATCGCGTGGAGAGCAGCGATTGCGCGTCGGAAAGCGCCGCATCGGCGATCTTGCCGGCGTCCATCTTGAGCGTGCCATTCTGAATGGCACTGCGGATCTGCTCGACGCGCGCGGCATCGAAGTCGCCGCTGCCCACTTGGCGCGAGACTTGTTGGACCGACAGCGACGGCGCATCGCCGGTGTGGCGCGTAGTGCCCGAAGCCGTCGTAGCGGCCGGGGACGAACCGGTCGCGCGCGTCGACCCGGACGCAGCGTCCTTGGTCGGCGCAACGGCCGGCGTGTTGTTCACGATATGGTTGATTTTCACGGGTGTCTCCGAAGAGCGCGTTCATCCTAACACCCATATCGGCCAACCCCGGCCCAAACTTTAGCGGCAGGTAACGATAACGCATCACAGTGTGAAAGTGATCTATCGTTATCAATTTGGTATCAAAACTGGATCGCCACGACGCCGGCGGACTGCGCGATACCGGAGACGACATTGCCGTTGGCAGTGCGCACCTGCGCCACTTGGCCCACGGCAGCCTGGTTCATGGCTCGGCCGTCGCTGCTGACCTGGAAGCCGCCGCCCTCGGCGATGAGCTTGACGGTCTGGCCGGCTTGCACGGCAACCGGCAGGCGCAGGCTTTCGGCGCGCAGCGGCTGGTTGGCGGCCACGCTTGTGAGCAGTACACGCCCCACCACATCGGCCGGCTGTTGCACGACCGAGGCCGGCAGCATCGACAGGTCGCCCGTGCGGGCTTCCAGATCCCCCATATCAAGCGTCTTGCCCGGCGGGAGCTGGTGCGAGGCGACGTAATACGTCCCCGTAATCTGAATCGTGGCCGGCACCCAGGCCGCCCAGGCGTGAGGCGTGCGGCAGCGCACGCCCACTTGTATACGGCCGCGCAGGCGGTTGGCCGCGGGCAGCATCAGGTCGATCTGGTCGCAAGGCTGGTTGGCCACGCGTGCATCCAGGGGGCCCACTTCCACCGACGCACGTGGCGCTCCCGTTTCATTCGTGCCGCCCAGGATGTCCAGTTGCGACTGCAGTTGCTGCTGAATCTGCATCTGGATGGCGTTCGGGCCCTGGATGGTGGTGGGCTGCGCGGGCTGTTGCACGGCTTGGGCCGGCGGATAGCCGACGCGCACCATGCCCTGTGCGTGCGCCAGGATCGGGTGCGCGATGCTCGCCAGCAGGCCCAGCGCCAGGATCAACAACAGCTGGCGCTTGCGCCCAGCCAGCGGCATGGCCGTGGCGGCAGGTCGGTTCTGGTGGTGCGCGCTGCGTGCAAACCGCGTGGACATGGAGAGCCCCTTCATCAAAAGTCCGGTGAAGTTTAGCCACGCGTGCGCGAACGCCAAATGCGGAAATGTCGGCCAATCCCCCCCTTATTCGGACGAATGGTCTTGCACACCGGCCCCTAGACTTTGCAACGTGGTGAAGTCCCTGACGTTGTGCGGTTCCTGGCCGTACAGCCTGCCCCGGTAGACGGCCAGGTTGCCCATTCTTCGGCCAGATATCGGATTCGCAGACAGGTCTTTTCCACTGAGGTTGCATGACGGCAACTCAGCATGACAAGCGGTTCAGCGGTTTTGGAGACGGCATCGGCGGTTTTGAAGGGGCCGCTGATGCCGAGTTCTCCGGCCGAAGGGAACGCGCAACACGCAAACGCAACACAGAACGCAACCCAGGCGGGTGGCAGCAGTAACCAGGGCGCCACGCGCAAGGAATGACAGACATGGTCGACAAGCTGGATCAGTTGTTCGGTTTTCAGGAGCAGGCGCTGCACCTGCGCTCGCAGCGCCACCAGATTCTGGCCTCGAACATCGCCAACGCCGATACGCCCAACTACAAGGCGCGCGACTTCGATTTTCAGTCGGCGCTGCAGAAGGCGGTCGGCCAGCAAAGCGGTAACAGCCTGCCGATGACGGCAACGGCCTCAGGCCATCTGACAGTGGATGGCGCACCGGCCGGCGATGTGTCGCTGATGCAAGCGTCGCTGTCGCAGCAGACCAAGGCACTGCAGGGCGAAGTGCAGTACCGCACGTCGCAGCAGCCGTCCATCGACGGCAACACGGTTGACATGGATGGTGAGCGCATGCGCTTTGCCGATAACACCGTGCGCTACGAGGCCGATCTGAGCATCGTGACGCAGAAGATCAAGTCGATGCTGGCGGCCATTCAGAACAGCTAGCGCGACGTAGCAAGAGCAGCAAGAGCAGCAAGAGCAGCAGACAGGCATTAAGACGACCGCGCTGCAATCACGCGCGGCGAAAGAGGGGCGGGAACTGTGTGGCGCTCCGGGCCGGGAAAGATCGGTCCGGAGCAAGCCGCCATACAGAACAACCGGCTCGGTTCGGCAGCAATGCCGGCAACAGTATTTGAAGACATCGGAATCAACATGTCGCTATTCAAGGTGATGGATGTAGCTGGCAGCGCGCTCACCGCGCAGTCCAAGCGCATGAACGTGGTCGCCTCCAACCTGGCTAACGCCGAAAGCGTGACGGGCCCGGACGGCAAGGCGTACCGCGCCAAGCAGGTGGTGTTCTCGCCCGCGCAGGAGTCTGACGGCTACGCCACCGGCGTGTCGGTCGACCGCGTGGTGGAAGACACCGTCACCCCCATGAAGCGCATGCACCAGCCGGGCAACCCGCTGGCCGATGCCGACGGCTACGTGACCATGCCGAACGTCGATGTGGTGGACGAAATGGTCAACATGATTTCTGCGTCGCGCTCGTACCAGGCCAACGTGGAAGTCGCCAACACCACCAAGACGATGGCCTCCAAGGCTCTGACCCTGGGCCAGTAAGCGGCACCTTCCTAGCGAGACACGAACATGACCGTCAGCTCAACCACCAACACCACCAGCACCGCGGGTACGACCTCCGGCAACCAGCTCGCCATCACCAGCGGCAACGACCTGCAGAACACGTTCATGCAACTGCTCGTGGCGCAGTTGAAGAACCAGGATCCGCTCAACCCGATGGACAACTCGCAGATGACCTCGCAACTTGCGCAGATCAACACTGTGAACGGCATCCAGCAGTTGAACACCACGATGTCGAGCATGCTCACGCAGAACGCGACCACGCAGGCGTCGTCGATGATCGGCCGCACCGTGCAGGTGCCGACCAACAACCTGACGTTGGCTTCGGGCGCCGCCAACTTCGGCGTCTCGGTGCCCACCGGTGCCGACGATGTCGTCGTCACGATCACGAACGCTGCGGGTGTGGCTGTGCGCACCGTCGACCTCGGCCAGATGGCAGCCGGCAGTGGCAACTACACGTGGAACGGCAAAGACGACAAGGGCAACCAGCTCGCCGACGGCGCCTATTCCATCAAGGTGACGGCCACGCAGGGTGGGAAGGTCGTCACGGCAAACGCGCTCGGCACCGACAAGGTGGCTGGCGTCACCATCAACAACGGCACGATGCAGCTGGCGTTGGCGTCTGGCGGAACCGCCAAGCTGTCCGACGTTGCATCGATTCAGTAATTACCGGTCAACTGCGGGCAGACCCCGCGCTTTTATCTTCTACGGGAGAACACTATGGGATTCCAGCAAGGCCTGAGCGGTCTCGACGCCGCCTCTGCAAACCTCGACGTGATCGGCAGCAACGTGGCAAACGCCAACACTGTCGGCTACAAGAAATCGACCGCCGAGTTTGGCGACGTGTACGCACGCTCGCTCGTGGGTGCGTCCGATAACCAGATCGGCCAGGGCGTGAGTGTGACCAAGGTGTCGCAGTCGTTCACGCAGGGCAACGTGACCAACACCGGCAACCCGCTGGATATCGCCATCAACGGCACGGGCTTCTACCGCATGGTCGACCCGTCCAGCGGCCAGGTGTCGTACACGCGTAACGGCCAGTTCCAGACCGACAAGAACGGTTTCATCATCTCGGCCACCGGCCAGAACCTGACCGGCTACGGCGTGGATTCCACCGGCAAGGTCAACACCGCCGTGCTGACCAACCTGAAGATCCCCGTCAACGACCTGGCGCCGCTGGCGACCACCAACACCGCGTTCGGCGTGAACCTGGATGCTGCCGCCACGGTGCCGACCACCACGCCGTTCTCGGCCACCAACTCGGCCACGTTCAACCACTCCGTTTCGGAACAGGTGTACGACGGCACGGGCACGGCCCACATGCTGACCAACTACTACGTGCGCACCGCCGCAGGCTGGGATGTGTACTCGCAAGTTGACGGCAACAACCCGACCGGCGGCAACCCGGTGACGTCGCTGACGTTCAACAGCAGCGGCCAGCTGACTTCCACGCCGAGCAAGATCGCCACGGCCTTCGCCGGCATGAGCATCGCCAGCATGGATTTCACGGGCACCACGCAGTACGGCGGCGGCTATAACGACACCGCCCCGGGCGTGACGCAAGACGGTTACGCCACCGGCCGCCTGGCCAGCTATGCGGTCGGTACCGATGGCACCGTCACCGCGCGCTACTCCAACGGCCGCACGTCGACGCTGGGCCAGGTTGCCATGGCCAACTTCAAGTCGCCCGAAGGTCTGCAGAACATCGGCGGCAACCAATGGGTGGAAACGTCCAACTCGGGCGCCCCCAACCTGGGCACGCCGGGCATGGGTTCGTTCGGCCTGCTGCAATCGTCGGCGGTGGAGCAATCCAACGTGGACCTGTCTGCCGAGCTGGTCAACATGATCATTGCCCAGCGCTCGTATCAAGCCAACGCGCAGACCATCAAGACGCAGGACACCATCCTGCAGACCCTGGTGACGATGTAATTGTCGTTGCCCGAAGCTGACTGACCGCACACCAAGGACACTCGCATGGACCGCTCGATCTACGTGTCGATGACTGGCGTAAAGCACCTGTTCGATCAACAGGCTGCCAGTGCCAACAACCTCGCCAACGCCAGCACCACCGGCTTCAAGGCGCAGATCGACGCGTTCCATACGGTGGGTGTGCAAGGCGATGGCTCGCCCACGCGCAGCTACGTGATGGCCTCGGCCATCGGTACGGACCTCGCGCCCGGCCCGATCGAGACCACCGGCCGCAGCCTGGATGTGGCCATCGATGGGCAAGGCTTCTTTGCCGTGCAGACGCCCGATGGCGGCGAGGCTTACACCCGCGCCGGTACGTTCCAGCTCGGCCCTGACGGCACGATCCAGACGCTCTCCGGCCAGCCGGTGCTGGGCGATGGCGGCCCGATCACGCTGCCGCCCGACACCACGGTGCAGTTTGCCAAGGACGGCACGGTCAACGCGATCAGCGCCGACAGCCGTACGCCGCCCGTGTCGCTGGGCCGTCTGAAGCTGGTGAGCATCGACCCGTCGAACATCGACCGCGGCGCCGATGGCCTGTTCCGCCAGCGCGACGGCCAGGATGCCGATGTGGATGAGAAAGTCCGTGTGACCGGCGGGGCGCTGGAAGGCAGCAACGTCAACCTGACCGATTCGCTGGTCAACATGATCGAAATCTCGCGCCAACTGGAAATGCAGATGAAGTCGCTGCACACGAGCGACACGAACGCCCAGTCGGCCAATGAACTGCTGCGCCACGCCTGAACGGCCGGCGCAATGAATTGAATCAACCAAGGACTCGAACATGATTCGCTCCCTGTGGATTTCCAAAACCGGGATGGACGCCCAGCAATCGCAGCTGGATGTCATCTCGAACAACCTGGCGAACGTCAACACGACGGGCTTCAAGCGCTCGCGCGCCGTGTTCGAAGACTTGCTGTATCAGAACGTGCGCGAGCCGGGTGCGCAGTCGTCGCAACAGACCACGCTGCCTTCGGGCATGCAGATCGGTACCGGTACGCGCATCGTCGCCACCGAGCGTCTGCACACGCAGGGCAACCTGCAGCAGACGGGCAACTCGACCGACGTGGCCATCAACGGCAACGGCTTCTTCCAGGTGCAGATGCCCGACGGCACGCTGGCCTACACGCGTGACGGTAGCTTCCAGATCAACGCGCAGGGGCAGCTTGTGACCTCCAGCGGCTACCCGGTCCAGCCGGCCGTGACGGTGCCGCAGAACGCCACCAGCCTGACCATCGGCAAGGACGGCGTTGTGACGGTCACTACGCCGGGCACGGTCAACAACACGCAGGTGGGCACATTCCAGCTGGCCAACTTCATCAACCCGGCCGGCCTGCGCAGCATGGGCGAAAACCTGTACGCCGAAACCGAAGCGTCGGGCACGGCCAACCTGGCCAACCCGGGCTCGAACGGCGTGGGCGCGCTCAATCAGAACTACGTTGAAACGTCCAACGTGAACGTGGTGGAAGAAATGGTCAACATGATCCAGACGCAGCGCGCGTATGAGATCAACAGCAAGGCCGTGCAGACAGCCGACCGCATGCTGGAGAAGATTGCGCAACTCAAGTAATGAGGTGATGCAGGTGCACATATGAGTTCCTCTCTTCTGAACATTGGCGCATCGGGCTTGCGCACGGCGGGCATTCACCTGCAGGTGACGGGCAACAATATCGCCAACGCCAACACGCCCGGGTACTCGCGCCAGGAAGCGGTGCAGGCGCAGAACATTCCGCTGCAAACGGGCGTCGGCTTTCTGGGCCAGGGCGCCAACGTGGCCACCGTCAAGCGCATCTATGACCAGTTTCTGACCACGCAGGTGCAGAACGGCCAGGCGGCCACCAGCGCCGCAAGCCAGCTCAGCAGCCTGCTCACGGGTCTGGACAAATACCTGGCAGACCCGAACAGCGGGCTGAGTTCAGCGCTCACGGGTTTCTTCAACGCCGCGGATGGCTTGGCTTCCAAACCGTCGGATACCACCGCGCGGCAGGTCTTTATGAACGCCGTCTCGGGCCTGCAAAGCCGCTTCAATGCGGTGGCGGGGCAGATGACGGCGCTGACGAACCAGGTCAACACGCAGGTGCAGACGCACATCAGCACCGTCAACAGCGCAGCCAAACAGCTCGCCGCACTCAACGAGCAGATCGCCAAGGCAGAAAGCGCCACCGGCCAGCCAGCGAATGACTTGCGTGACCAGCGCGACCAGCTTGTGCAGACGCTCAACAAGTCGATCAAGGCCAGTGCAGTGCAGACGAGCGACGGCCAGTACAACGTCTACGTCGGCAACGGGCAGGCCCTGGTGCAGGGCAACCAGAGTTTCGAATTGACGGCGGTCTCGTCGCCGTATGATCCGACGCAACTGTCGGTGGGCTACAAGAGCCCTGCCGGCACGGTCAGCATGGACGACAGCCAGCTCGGCGGCGGCGCGCTGGGTGGCCTGATGGAGTTTCGCCGCAACACGCTTATCCCTGCGCAGAACAGCCTGGGGCGTCTGGCGGCCGCCGTGTCGGCCAGTGTGAATGCACAGAACAGGCTTGGCATGGACGCCAACGGCAAGCTGGGTGCAGATGTGTTCTCCGTGGCCGGACCCAGCGTCGCACCCAGCACCAGCAACACCGGCAGCGGCGCGCTCACCGCCAGCATCACCAACGCCAATGCGGGGCAGGGTTACGACTATCAGGTGAAGTTTCAGGGCGGCGCTTATACGGTGTCGCGCTATCCGGACGGCAGCGGCGCGGTCACGGTAACGAGCTGGCCGACCACCGTGGATGGCGTCACGCTCAACCTGAGCGGCACGATGAACAACGGTGATTCGTTCCTCGTGCGTCCGACGGCCGATGCCGCGTCGAGCATGAAGACGCTGACGAGCGATCCGCGCGCCATTGCCGCCGCATCGCCCGTGGTGGCAGACGTGGGCAGCAACAACAAGGGCAGCGGGGCGGTTACGGCCGTGGGCGTGAACGCGGGCTATGCGAGTGCGCCGCTCGCAGCACCCGTCACGCTCAGCTACAACGCCGCGAGCGGCGGTTCGCTCTCGGGCTTTCCGGGCAGCGTGACTGTCACCGTCAACGGCACGTCGACTACGTACACCGGCACGGCGCCCTACGCCCAGGGTGCAACGTACGCGTTCAACGGCGTGCAGATGACGATGACGGGCACACCCGCCAACGGCGATACCTTCAAGCTCTCGCCCAACGTTGCCAACAGCACCGACAACGGCAACGCCAGCGCATTTGCCAAGCTGCGCAATGCCACGCTGCTCGATGGCGGTACCACGTCGATGGGCTCGGCATGGAACAACCTCGTCACGCAGGTGGGCGTGCAGACCCACCAGGCCAGCGGCAACCTCACCTCGCAGACGGCGCTGCTGGCAGGCTCAACGCGGCAGCAGCAATCGGTGTCGGGCGTGAGCCTCGATGAAGAAGCAATGAACCTGATGCGGTATCAGCAGGCCTACCAGGCATCAGCCAAGGTGATGCAGGCAGCAAACAGCTTGTTCGATTCGCTGCTGTCGATTGCAGGGCGTTAGCGGTAACCGCACGGAGGCCGTCTCGCGTCGGGTCCTATAATCTCCGCTTCACGGACTCGACGCCCAAACCTCCATGTTTTCTCCTCTCCACATCGCCGATCGGTCAGCGCGTCGAGCCAGGAGACTCTGGGCAAACTACGGCATCTTCTGGCTTGGTGCCGTTCTCGTGGGTCTGGTATCCGTCGCTTACGCCAAGCTCATCGATGTTGGCTTCGAGCTTTTTCGAGGCATGGTGTCGCACGCGTTCTGGCTGCCGATCATCATTACACCGGTTGGTGCGGCGCTTGCCATCTGGCTGACGCGCCAGTTTTTTCGTGGTGCCGAGGGCAGTGGCATTCCGCAGGTCATTGCGACGCTGGAAGACGGGCGGCTATCCAGTGCGCTGCTCTCCGTGCGCATCATGTTCGGCAAGATCGTGGTCTCGTTCCTGGGCATCCTCTGTGGCTTCACGATCGGCCGGGAGGGGCCCACGGTGCAGATCGGGGCATCGCTCATGTACGCCATGCGGCGGGGCTATCGTCGAAGCAGCAAGCACATCGAGCGACAACTCGCGCTGGCGGGCGCAGCGGCCGGGCTTGCGGCTGCGTTCAATACGCCGCTGGCAGGCGTCGTGTTTGCCATTGAAGAACTGACGCGCAGTTTCGTGGCCCGTAACAGCGGCACGCTCATTACGGCCATCATTTTTTCCGGCGTGGTCGCCCTGGGCCTGCA
>Ga0068857_100001583_pt1 | contig 18238 bp, 10 predicted proteins | sample KBSCornC72_FD_66591 | JGI IMG/M metagenome (GOLD analysis project Ga0068857, IMG submission 66591) | Corn rhizosphere microbial communities from Kellogg Biological Station, Michigan, USA - KBS Corn C7-2 | ecosystem: Host-associated > Plants > Roots > Rhizosphere > Soil ...
GCAGAGGTGCATCGGTTTCTTTGAACAGCCAGGCCTTGTCGTCGCGCACCATGATTGCGGAGTCGCTGCCATAAAACATTTCGTATTCGCCATCGAAAGAGTTGGCGAGGGTGGCGTCGTAATCAAAAATAACGTGCCCCGGATATTCAATCATCACTTGAACGGTGTCAGGCACATCGCGGCCATCGGAATCCCACAAAGACATTCTGCTGAAACCGGTAATCGCCTTGGGGAAGCCGTTCAAAAACCAATTGGCTTGATCAATCTGGTGGCAGCCCTGTTCGCCGATGAGTCCAATGGAAAGGCTCTTATCAAGACGCCAATTCAAAGCTTTCTCGCGTTCCGGGTTTGGTGAGGCCGAGCGCCAGCTTTGCTTCTTGTGCCACTGCGCGCGGGCCATCACTGAACGGCCGAGCGCACCGGAGCGGATGAAGGGGACGAGGAAGTGCCGTTGCTTATCCGAGCGCATCTGCAATCCGACCTGGAAGAGAGCGAGTTTGGATGCCTTGCCTGCAAGGGCAATCGTGCGAGCGTCTTCAATGGTATTCGCGAGCGGGGCTTCGCAATACGTATGCTTGCCGGCTTTGAGTGATTCGAGGGTGATTTCTTTGTGAAGATGGGTTGGCGTCGCCACGATGACGCACTTGATGTCGTTATTCGCGAGAATGGTTTTGTAATCGGGAGTTTGGGCTGCACCTGGGGCCGCAGTTGCCGCGCGTCGGAGAGACGCAGGATAGGTATCGCAAATTGCGGCAATCTCCGCCATCGGCAAACGGCCGAGGGTGTTGAGAATTTCGCGTCCCCAAGCGCCCAGACCGATGACTGCAACTTTGATCCTGGCGTCGCTGGGTTTGATATCGCTCGTGAACCCTGGTGTGCTTTGGGCAAGCAATTCGACGCCACCGAGCATGGTCATGAGAGTGGCAACAGAACCGCCCTTCAAAAAATCGCGCCGGTTATAACCCAAGGGATCGTTTTCGTTTTCGTTCATACCGATAACTTGCAATCAGGCCGCCGCGGCCCGCTCGTTCAGATAATTTGTTGGGGCCGGTCGCGGAGTTCAAGCTTTAGCTTGTCATCTGTTTTGATGAGGCGCTCTCCCCAAAAAAGGGGAGGCCAGGCGGCACGTTAAATCGTTATACACGACGCCGGCAGTGGCGCCGCGTGAGGGCATATGACGCTGTGTATAAAGGGTTAAAACGTTCAATTGTTAAAACGGAGGACAATGAGATTCTTATGGCCTGGCGCTGCCTTTTTCCAGTCCAAGCGCCCAGCGTATGCCGCCGAGAATGTGCTTTTGGTAGAGCTCGCTGACTTCTTTTGAGTTCTCGCGTTTAAAATTAGGCGCAGTGTTTGGATCCCAAACATCTTCGCGATGGCCAAGCGAAGTGTAAAAGACACGGCCTTTGCCGTATTCCTTGCACCAGGCAATTGGATAATCACCGGGCGTTTTCTCGTTAGGATGTTTGTCGAGCGTGAGCAGGCCATGGACTTTGGAACGCTCGAAATTCTTCATCAGATAAATTTCGTCTTTCAAATGCCAAGAGGGAGGCAGTGATTTGTCCGCAGGGTGTTTTGGATCCTGGTTGATGCAATCGACTTCTGCCTGCGCGTTATGCTGCTTGAATTCGCTGCCAATCATTTCGATATAGGGATCAACCGTGCCATCGGGCCCGTGAAACGTATCGCTGGCCGAATGCATCCCGATAAAAGCTTTGCCGGACTTAATCCAGTCGAGGAACGCCTGTTTGTCGGGAAGCGGTAATACACCTGTCGTATTTGCAAAGATCACCCCGTCATAATTTTTAAGCGCGGCGAGGGTCATTTTTTCAGCCATTTCGGCATCAGTGCGAACATAATCCACCGTAAAGTCGCCAGACTTTTGCGCCAACTCGGCAAGGATTTTCTCGGCAGTCGGGATTGAGCTATGTCGGAAGCCTTTAGTGACGGTGACCACCAAAACTTTTTTGGGGGCGGCTTGAGTTTGGGTCACCAGAACGAGAAAGCACAGTCCAGCGACCAAAGCGATGAGCAATTGACGAGCGATAATTGCGGTTTTCATAAATAATTGAATCTTCGAATCCTGAGAGTTGAGACTGATTTTGCGCCCATGAAATTCATTTTTGACGGTCCACGTCAACGTGTTTTTCAGCATCTTTCGAGGAGGGCAACCGGAAATTGTGCGATTACCTCCGCCAAGGACATTGTTCGATCCGCACCTCGTTGTGTAACGGTCTCTCCCGTTACAACATTGAGCCATTTGTCATTGGTGAATTCGTTTGGGAGGATGAGCGCTGTGTCTTCCCAAATTGGCGGGCCCAGTGGGAGTCGTAAGTCTCCATTTAACAGGCCGGGAAAAAACCGAGGCGCGACGATGATTGCAATTTTGTCCTGACGAAGCCGCGCGAACGCGCAGATATAGGCTTTCTTTGCTCCGATAGTCGTCAAAGGAAGATAAGTTCCCGAGTCGAATAACGGGCGATGCCGATTTCGAAATTCGAGAAGCCGCCAAATCAGATAAAGTTTGCTGCGGCCAATTGCATCATCTTCCAACCTGTCCGCGAGCAATCGTGCGTAAGTCTGTGGGCTTTGGTGCGCTTGCGCTTTTACTTCGGCGAGAACCTGGCGCCGTATTTCATAATCGACCGACCGGCGGTTATCCGGATCGACGAGGCTTAGATCCCAAAGCTCGGTGCCCTGGTAAAAATCGGGAACGCCGGGAGAGGTCACTTTTAGCAGCACTTGCGAAAGCGAGTTGAGGCGGCCGAAAAAAGTGATTCTCTCGAGGAACGGCTTGAAGTCATTAAGAAAAGCATTCGACGGAGAATCTTCAAGCGTTTGTTCCACGAATTTCTGCGTCGCCGCTTCATACTCGGGATCAGGATGAGTCCAGCTCGTATTGGCTTTGGACTCTTTGATTGCTTTGAGCATGTAAGCGGCCACGCGATCCCGAAAACAACCCGATTTGTGCGCGTTCGAAGCCTCTGCCGGCCACGCGCCGAGCAAGGTTTGATAGAAAAAGTATTCATCATTCGAATCTGGCGCGGGCATTCCGTTCACGTTGGATTTCTTGTCGGAATTCAGTTTTTGCCAACGGCCAAGAGCGCTTTCCCACTCGCCAGGAATTTCGGAAAGGACATTGATGCGGGCCCGAACATCTTCGCCACGCTTTGTATCGTGCGTTGCGGTAGCGAGGAGCGAATGCGGCCAATGTTGTGCCTTTTGCCGATTGTGCTGATGAAAATCATCGAGGGTGTTTCCAAACGTGTCCGGATTTCCGCCGACCTCGTTCAAAGAAAGCAGGCGATTGAAGTTGTAAAACGTTGTGTCTTCCACTGCCTTGGCCATCAGGGGTCCAGTAAGCTGCTGAAATTTCATGACGAATTCGCGTTGGAGACGTTTTGTTGGGTCGTCGATGTTGCGAGGTGAGCGAAGGACCAGCAAATCGTGAATGAATTGCAAAGCCGTGGGATTAGTGGGGTTCGCGTTTTCATATTCAGCCGTCCCTTCGGGACTTGATTTCGTTGGAATGCCAGTCCCAACGTTGAAATGTTGGGCTATTTTCATTCGTCCCTTCGGGACAGATGGCGATGATTCTTGCTGGACAGGCATCGCGGGGGAAAATTCCTCGTTGACAGCCGAACCTTGCTCTTCTCCGGAAAGCCGCAACCGCGCGATCCGCATTGCATGTTCGACCTGATTTGTTTCTACGGCGCTCAATTGAGATGTTTCTTCCGTGACATATGTGCGGTAAACAGGAAAGCAGGCAATGACGTCCGCGAGCGCTTTGCGCAGTTCCGCGGGTGCAAGACGGGCACGATTTGGAATCGGGTCGCAAAGGTCCTTCAACCGCTCGGTCAGTGCATTGAGCTCGCCAGCGAACGAATTTTGAAGAATGCGCTTTTTAGATTTATAGACCATGTCGTGGAAATCGACAGCGCCGCCGACGTAATCGCCATAAATATGGTCGAAAGCGGACTTATTGGATTGGTTGACGAAAATGCCGTTGAGCCGATTTAGAAAATCGTAACCTGTCGTGCCGTCAGCCGGCCAATCTTCGGAAAGCGCTTCGTCGTCAGTGAGGATTTTTTCAACGACTACATAAATGGGCCCAAACTTCTCTTGTAATCTCTCCAAATATTGTTTCGGGTTCCAGAGGCCATCGGGATGATCGATTCTCAAACCCGTGACCTTCCCTTGCTGAATCAAAGTAGAAAGAAGGCGGTGAGTGGCATCAAAGACTTCGGGCAATTCCATTCTCAAAGAGACCAATTCATTGACATCGAAGAACCGGCGGTAATTGATTCGGCCACTTCTCCAATAGGCCAGAAGGTAGTGCTGCTGTTGCAGCAAGTCGTTAAGGCGGCCGAAGGTGATTGGCTGGCCGGAGATTCCATTGAACTCGCTCAAGACGGCATCGAGCCCGCGTTTCGCGACTTGCTCCAAAATTATTTCGTGCGACTGCGGGGACAGCGGGAAATGACGGTCATAGTATGCGATGAGAAAATTATTGGACTCGAAGACAAGCTTGAGTTTTCCAGCAGTAAGCACGTTTTCGAGTTCATCCTCCAGGACGGGCAAGACGACCTTGTTGTCGCCGAACCTTTGCCAATCGATATCAAACCAATTTGCATGTTGGGAATGAACACCGTTTTTCAAGACATCAAACCACCATACGTTCGAAGTATCGGCGCTCATGTGATTTGGAACGACGTCGAGCACCAAGCCCATTTCCAAATCGCGCAAATGAGCCACGAATTTTTCAAAGTCCGGCGCGGCACCGAGATTTGGATTGAGCCGGGCGAAATCGCAGGCGTCGTAACCGTGAGTGCTTTCGGCGCGAGCCTTGAAAAGCGGTGAGGCGTAGCAGTCGGTGATTCCGAGTTCGTGCAAGTAGTCTGCGACGTTTTGCGCCTGAGCGAACGTGAAGTCGTGGTTGAACTGAAGCCGGTAGGTTGCGCCTGGGATTCGCTTGCTCATCAGAGTGCGAAAACCAAACCACTAAGCCGCCATTCTGTCGGCCTGATTTGACTCGCGCGACGGTTTCGCTGCGAATCCCAGGCGTTCACCCAACGCTGCGAAGTGACTTAACCATTCACGGGCAGATTCTTCCGTCTGGGCCTGTTGCTGAAACTGAGGGGCAACCTTTTGGAGCATTTCCCAGTAAACGTCCTGAATACGCCAGAGATTCAATCCGAGCGGAATCGGCATAACAGTTTCAACGAACTTCTGCAGATTTTTTATTCGTTCAACTTCATGAGGCCGCTCGGACAGCTCCCGGATCAACTTTTCCATCTTGTTGATGACGGCAAAGCTGATTTCCAAGTCGAGAACCCGGCCGTTATGAGTGCTGCCGGCTTCCAAAAGGTTGCGGAGCCGCTCGAGATCGGTTTGGTCGGCCTGAATCTCGCGACGAATGTCGCTATGCAGAACCATATCAAAAACTGTTTCGAGCCCCTGAGGCGCCGGCGCGCCGAGTCCTTGAAGAAATTTCACCAGCGGCTGGTAGCGCTCGGTGATCAAACGGAAGCGGTTTTCCAAATCGTCGCGAGTTGAACTCAGGATTTCATCGAGTATTCGGCGCTGTTCATCTTTGAACAAAGAGGTCAGCGAGTAAGCGGAACGGCCAAAGTGCCGATCGATGACGCGAATCGTCTGAGGGAAATCGGAGGTGTCATAAGCGGCTTTGACCTCGCTCAACATCGTGTCGTACGCATGTGCCGATTCAAATCGGCGCACGCCGCCAGTAAGGTTGTGCTCTCCCATGTAAAGAAATGCATAGGAAAGCGTATCGTTTTCGCCAGTGATTTCGGAAATGAGCTTGGTCCGTCCAATGGCCAGCCGCGTCTTGCCGGAAGCAAAAAGGTTGCGATTCTCGTCTTCCACCGTGAAGGAGAAGATTCGTGTTCGCGGTTCGTATTGCCGGAACAGGGAGCTGATGGCGTAATGTGCAACCGCCTTAGGCCAATCGACCATGGCGGGCTTGACAAATTTTTCGTAAATTTTTCGACCACCTTCATTGCTCGGAATATTGCTTCGCGCGGCATCGAACCGTTCGAGAAAACCGGGTTCAAGATCCTTGTCCAAAAGCTCGCGGGCGAGCTGAAGAGTGCGTGCTGCATATTGGACGACTTGCACGCTTTCGATTCCGGAAATTTCGTCGAAGAACCATCCGCAGCTCGTGTACATCAACATCGCATGACGCTGGAGCTCCATTAACTTCAGCGCAGTGATTCTTTCGGAATCGTTCAATTCACGCGCGGCGTGCTTCGCAAAAAATTCATCCCGAATATTCGGCGAGCGATTCATCACGACCAAAACATAATCATCGCGAGCATCCCACGGATCGCGAAGATATTCGCCCGCTTTGATTTCAAACAACGGCGCAATCTCGTCGCGCAACCAATCCAGAGACTGCCGCAACGGCGCGCGCCATCCTTGATTCCAACCTGCACGACCGCCGCTGTTGCAACCGCAATCGGTCATCCACCGGCCGACACCATGCGAACAGCTCCACGCGCTCTTCTCGTGAATCTGGATCTCGATAGTCGGCGGATGTTTTTCGAGGTATTCGCCGTAAACGGTGAGACGGGCAAGATTACTGTTTTCGATATGGTGCAGGGCATACGCAAGAGCCATTTCGCCTTGCTTGTGGTGGTGGCCGTACGACTCTCCATCGGTTGCGATGTTCACGAGCTGATCCCATTGCCGCCGTTCATCGAAGGCCCCGGTCAATCGCTGCGCAAATCTTTCGCCGCTGGTCAGCAGTTGTTCGAACGCAATCGCCTGAGAAACGGGGCCATCGTAAAAAAATACGGCGATGGTGCGACCTGAGCGCAATTTCACGAGGTAAGGTCGCGTTGGATCGAGCTGACCACCGTTGACATCGCGCCAGTTGCGTTTGCCCAACTCGCGTACTTTGCTCGCCTGAAATGGGGAGAGGATTGTGAACTTGATTCCGCACTCGGCGAGTACGTCCAGTGTGTCGGTGTCCGCGGCGGTCTCGGAAAGCCACATGCCTTCTGGCATGCGGCCAAAGCGATGTTCGAAATCGCGAATGCCCCAAAGCACCTGGGTTCTCTTATCGCGGGCATTTGCCAGGGGCAGAATCATATGATTGTACACCTGCGCGATGGCGGAGCCGTGGCCCGAAAATCGTTCCTGGCTGGCTTTGTCCGCTGCAATAATGGCTGCGTGCACTTCCGGCATCTTGTCCTTCATCCAGCCAAGTAAAGTAGGACCGAAATTGAAGCTGATTTTTGAATAGTTACTGGTGATCTGTTCGATCTTTCCTTCGCCATTCAGGATTCGAGCTTTTGAGTTCGGCGCATAACATTCGGCAGTTATTCGCTCGTTCCAATCATGATAAGGCGCTGCAGAATCCTGGAGTTCGATGCTTTCCAACCAGGGGTTTTCGCGCGGCGGCTGATAAAAATGCCCGTGAATGCAGATATATTTTTCCATACTGATTAACCCAGGCTGGCCCACATTTCGTCCCAGGAGTTTCGAAACGCGTGCGTCCTCGAACATCAGGCGCTTCGTCGGCGGATCAGGGTCGTGTATCGTTTCTCAACTGTAACTGGGGCAATTACCCCATGCTACGAACACACAACCTTCGTCGCGAGCCAATCGGTTACCGGCAGTAAAAAGACTTAAATGTGTTAGCTTGAAAAGCTTTCTATTCCAAGGTTTTTCCTGATGCGAATCGGAAGTAGTTTCCTTTTGGCTTGTGAATTGTCGTTTTCAACCAAGACAGCGGCTCCGGTTCGCAAGAAAATATCGGCGGCCCTTATGATCTATTTACTTTGTCTTTTCGCACTGATTTCGATCTTACATGCGAATTCCTCACCTATTCAACCAGTCGTACCGGACGTAGCTCGGCCATTGCCTTTGTCGGCTGTTCGACTCACAGGCGGCCCGCTTAAGCATGCTGAAGATTTGGACGCTGACTATTTGCTGAAGTTGGAGCCAGACCGAATGCTGGCGTATTTCCGCAAACGAGCCGGCCTGGAGCCAAAAGCAAAACCGTATGGCGGTTGGGATGGCGACGGCAAAAATCTTACCGGCCATATCGCTGGCCATTATTTGTCTGCGGTGAGTCTCATGTATGCCGCTACGGGCGATCCGCGTTTCAAAGAGCGGGCTGACTACATTGTTTCGGAGCTGAAAGTGGTTCAGGACGCGCAAGGCGACGGTTATCTCGGGGCGCTTGCGAATGGTAAGGAACGGTTCAATGAGGTCGCACAAGGCAATATTCGCTCCGGAGGATTTGATCTGAATGGGCTTTGGTCGCCGTGGTACGTTTTGCACAAAGATTATGCCGGTTTGCGCGATGCCTATCGATATACGAGCAACGGCCTCGCGCTTGAACTTGAAATTAAGTTCGCGGCATGGGCTGAAAGGATTGTCTCAAAACTCAACGAGACGCAACTGCAACGGATGCTCAACACGGAGTTCGGTGGTATGCCCGAAGTCCTCGCGGATCTTTACGCCGATACAGGCGATGCGCGATGGCTTGCGCTCTCGCATAAATTCGATCATCGCGCGGTTCTCGAACCGTTGATGCGCCACCAGGATCGGCTCGCTGGTCTTCATGGAAATACACAGGTGCCCAAAGTAATGGGCTCACTTGCTCGTTTCATTTACACTGGGGATGCAGGCGATGGATTTGCAGCCGGGTTTTTCTGGGACCGTGTTGCGCAGCATCACAGCTACGCCACCGGCGGACACGGAAAAGACGAATACTTTGGCGAACCGGACAAGCTCAGCGATCGAGTCGATGGCCGGACGGCCGAGACTTGCAACGTTTATAACATGCTCAAGATGACGCGCCGTCTTTTCGCGTTGCGACCAGACATCGAATACGCCGAGTTTCATGAACGTGCCTTGTTTAATCACATACTCGCGTCGATTGATCCTGAAGATGGCCGCACGTGTTACATGGTCAATGTGGGACGAGGCGTGCAGCATGAGTATCAGGAGATGTTCGAAGGCTTCACGTGTTGCGTCGGTTCCGGGATGGAAAGCCACGCTTTGCACGGCGACGGGCTTTACTACGAATCCGACGACACACTGTGGGTGAATATTTACGCACCCTCGACTGCCGAATGGAAAGCTGCGGGACTTTCGCTGGCGATGGACACGAGCTTTCCTGAAGGCGAAGATTCGACTCTGAAGCTGACTCTCCAATCGCCGAAGGAGTTGACCATCGCACTGCGGCGTCCGCTTTGGGCGGGTGATGGTTTTGCCGCCAAAATCAATGGTGAAGATGTCAAAGAACTACCGAAGCCCGGTTCGTACCTAAGGTTGAAACGGGCATGGAAATCGGGAGACAGCATTGCGCTTGCAATGCCAAAAGCGCTTCATCTTGAGCCATTGCCGGATAATACAAATCGTGTTGCGATTCTTTGGGGACCGCTCGTGCTCGCAGGCGATCTTGGACCGGAAAATAAAAATCGCCGCAGAAATCGCAATCCGATCGAAGTACCCGTTTTTGTGGCTTCCGGAAAACCGGTTGCTGGTTGGCTGAAGCCTGTCCCCGACAAGCCGGGACAGTTTCGGACGGACGGCGTGGGCAAGGAGACGGATGTGGATTTTGTGCCGTTTTATCGGCTGCATAGGCGGACGTACGGAATTTATTGGGATTTGTTTACGCCGGAAGGTTGGGAGAAGAAAGCTGCGGAAATTGCGGCGGAAGGCGAGCGGCAGCATAAGCTTGAGCTTGCGACCGTGGCTTTCGCTCAGCCGGGCGAAATGCAACCCGAACGCGATTACAACATGCAGGGCGAGGACACATCGGCTGATCGCATCATGGGCCGGCCGGCGCGACGCGGGCGCAATTGGTTTTCGTTTGATCTGCCGGTTGATCCGGCGCATCCGATGGTCCTGGTCGTGAGTTATTATAGTGATGAATGGCGCAAACGAACGTTCAACGTTCTGGTCGAAGGCCAAAAAGTCGGCGAGCAGACGATCGAGAAAGGTGGACCCGTTCATTTCTTCGATGTCGAGTATGCGATTCCGGCAAATCTCGTTTCGGGCAAACAAAAAGTTACTGTTCGTTTCCAGGCGACGAATGGGAATGAAATCGCGGCGGTGTTTGGGTTGCGGATGATTCGATCCGATGAGCCGCATTAATTTCTTTGCGGCGATAGTTTATCAAGCTGTAGCAGGTGACGTAAGGAGGCTCCATTTTCGTTGATTGCAGTGAAGTGTGATTCGATGGAGCCTCCTTACGTCGGCTGCTACAAGGGATATGAAGACCGGCCTTTAGGTTATTCCGGCCATCATCTTTTTGATTGGGCGGCTTAGGGCAATGATGACTATCGCGACGGCAACGGGCAGAATGACCATCTGAAGGAACCGTCCGGGCATCTGTCCGACGGCATTGGGATCGAATTCTCCTGCGATTCGGCCTGCGATGAGATTGCCCAAAGATGTGGCCAGGAACCATGCGCCCATCATTTGACCAACGAACCGCTTCGGTGCCAGTTTTGTTACCGAACTCAGTCCCACCGGGCTTACGCACAATTCACCGAATGTGTGCGATAGATAAGTGGTTATCAACCAGCTCGGCCAAACTTTTTGTCCGCGCGCGACAAAAACAGCCGCGCCTGCCAGCACCAAAAAACCGAGTCCCAGCAGAATCAATCCCAAGCCGAATTTCAGCGGAGTCGAGGGGTTGAGATTTTTGCGACCCAAGGTCAGCCAGATTACGCCCATTACCGGCGCGAGTGTGATTACAAAGATGGGACCGACTGCCTGGAACCAGCTTGCTGGTATCAGGAATTGGGATCCCGCAACTGCCAGTTGGCGTTCGGTATATCGGGCGGCGAATAAATTGAAGGAGGAGCCGGCTTGCTCAAACCCGGCCCAAAACAGCGCGCCCGTGGCGCATAAGATCACGATCACGGCCATTCGTGATTTCTCGATTTTATCTAATCGGCCAAAGAGAACTAGGCCCCCGAAGAAAATGATCGCGATGCCGACGAGGACGGCGGTTGTTCCCCGGGCCATTGCTACTGGATCGAAATGGAGCACTCGCGCAAGTCCGAGTGCGACGAGCAAAACGAGTGCAATTCCAGCGCCGATGGCCACGAACTTTTGCGAGCGGTTTGCCTGGCCAGCATTGCCGGGGCGAAGGCCGGCTTCACCGAGCTTGGGCCTAAGCCATCGGTATTGAATTAAGCCGAGGACCATGCCGAGACCGGCAGCGCCGAAGCCGTAATGCCAGTTTAGTTTTTCACCCAGGGTTCCGCAGATGAAAGGGCCAATGAAGGCGCCGAGGTTTATTCCCATGTAGAAGACGCTGAATCCGGCATCTCTGCGCGCACCGCCTTCCGGATAAAGTTCGCCGACCATGGCACTGACATTCGGCTTGAGCATGCCGGTTCCGATGACGACCAGGATCAATCCGAGGTAGAAGGCTTCGTTTCGTGGGATAGCGAGGACGAAGTGGCCGGCGGCGATGATTATGCCTCCATACCAAACAGCTTTTTGCGCGCCGAGAAAACGATCGGCAAGCCAGCCGCCGGGTAGCGCCGCGAGATAAACGGCGGAGGTGTAGAGGCCATAAATTGAAGCCGCAGTTTTGTCGGACAAACCCATTCCGCCTCGAACGGAATCAACCATGAAGAGCACGAGCAGGGCGCGCATTCCGTAGTAGCTGAGCCGCTCCCACATTTCGGTGAAGAAGAGGGTGTAGAGGCCGATGGGATGGCGCTTGGGCTGCTCCGTGGGTTGGGAGGGAGTAACAGGGACGTTCAGTAAGGACAGCTCGGTCATTCAGCGAACGGTCTGCAGCACAGGGAGCAGCTGAAGTTAAATAAGTTAAATAGGTTAAATGAGTTAAATGGGATTGGACGAAACGTCAATGGTAGCGCCAATCGACATGGCCGTCGTAAGCCATGGTTTCGTTGACGAGAGAATAGAGAGCGGAGTCGTATTCCTTGAGCGTCTCTCGGGTATTAATTGGATGAGGTGCATCGTTCGGCGCGGCTTCCTGGCCCGTGGCGTTGAAGTAAGCAACGACACCTTCGGCCCAATATTCAACGGGATCATGAACGGCTGCGGTGCCTTTCCAAAGATTTTTGCTCATTGCGGATTCGAATAAGTCTTTCACCTTCTGGCCGAAGTCAATGTCGAGCCGTTTAACGCGAAGTTCGTATTGTTGAACGTCGCGCCCACGATTGTTCCAATCAGGATCGACGGGCCGATTGCCGCAAATGTAATAAAGTGCCTTGGCAAATTCACGAATGATTTGGCATTCGCCAACGAGCGGAGCTTTGGGATCGCCGAGTACGTTTTCTTCGCCGACGACGAGCAATTTTGTTTCGGGCGAGTAGTTCAAGCTGCGAGCGATGGAATCGAAATTCCTGGTCTCTTTCAAATGCGCGTATTCAGGGAGGTCGGATAATTTTTCCTGGTGACCAAGCACGACAAGTTTCACGCCATCGGCGATGAGCGCTTTGAGAATATCGTGGCGGTAAGCAAACATTTTGCGAATGGTATCGTTGGCTTTAAGCATCGCTTCGTCGCTGGCTTGATTTCCGATTACAGTGAATTCGCGAGCCCAGGTGAACCTGGTGTAGTAAGGATTGATTTTGAATTTGGCGGGTGGCGGAATGACGTTTGGAAGTTTTTGCAAAGGTTGATAATGATAGTCCTGCTCGGGCGATAAATTGAATGCGGTGCGGACGAGATCGTAACCTTCGGGGTCGTAGATCTTGAGTTGCTCGCGCGTGCCGATTGGGCCGTGATTCCAATTATTAATTCGGTTGCAATCGAAATAGGATTGGCAGATTTCGGACCAATATTCGCCTGGGTTTGAACCCGTATAAGTGTTTTTCCACAGTCCTTTACTGGTCACACTTTTGAATACAGCGTTCTTTCGCTCGCTCCACTTGGGATCGATTGAGCGCAAAGTGCCATCGATGGTATGGCAGAATTCGTGGAGGCCGATGCTTTCATCGTCATAACGGTCGATGGGCAGATTCAGCACATTCTCTTCGCCGAAACTGGTAGGTTTGCCGCCGGTGCCGCGGACGCGTTCGTTTTGATAGGCAGGGTTGGGATGATTTCGATATTCGGGCATGTCAGTATAGACCTGATCCTTGCCGATAACGATGAGGTACATGCCGTTCGAAACCATGGCCTGGAGAACATCTGAACGACCCGCGAGGAGATGGGTGACGAGATCGTAGGTGCGTTGCAGGGCGAGATCGGAGACTTCGGCTGAGGCGGCCACTGGCATGCCTTTGACGTCGATGCATTTCTTGTAAAATTGGCGGGCAAGGTTGCGGTCGCGGTCGCGGACGAGTTGAAAAAACGATTCGGGTGGCGCGGTGACGGGAGGGCACTGACTAGAGGGCGCATTCGGTTGCGCCAACAATGAGAGAGCGAAGGTCCAGACGACACTAATGGCAAACGCAAGTGTGCTCTTGGTCCTAAAGCGGGAATCTGAGTAGGTCATAAGGGCCGAGTAACATTTTCGAGGTTCCAGAGACGCTGTCTTGGCTGAAAACGACAATCCGCGAGTGAAAAGGAGACTACTTGGATGATAGTTGAAGGTTGGCGAACGCTTTAAAGTCCGAGACTACCGTCAAAACCCAAAATCGATCTGTTTAGACGGTGCCAAGGGCGGATTATCAGGAAGAGATGTTGGTGGGCGCGGTTTACCACCTTTATCGTATTTGATTAAAGGGAGAGATTTCATAACCTGCTGCGCTTCCTCCGTGGAATAACCAGCATAGTCGAACACTGAGGGGGACGAAATACCTAAGAAATCAATCAACTCTGCATGCGAAATGCCTTTTTGTTCTCCTGATTCAAAGTAGCGGCAGCAAACCTGGAGCTGCGCCAACAAATCACCGCGACAAGAGCGAAGTTCTCTCGCTGCCTGCTCGGAGATTCGACTAACGCGCTCGTCGTAGTCTCGCGGAAATTCGTCGTCAGGGATGACGTTCATTTGCCACTCTAGTCGGCATCTTCCTGTGGATCTTCGAGTCCAAGCTCGATAATGCGGTGCACATCACGTCTTCCGTCAAGGACGCGTTCAATCGAGACGGTATCCGCTTGAGACTCGTAGTAAATTATGTAATTCGTCTTGCTGATTATCCAAAAACGAAGTCTGTAATGAACGGTAGCCCACGCGGGATTAGGACCAATATCGGAATGTTGACCTAACTGAAAGAGCGCCTTTTCCGCTCGCATTCGAAAGCGCTCGGCGACATCAAAATCGTATTCTTTCCACAAATAGGCGTATATGCGCGCCAAGTCATCTTCAGCCTTCTGGCTGATGATAACTTGCTTTTTCACTGCGCCAGGGAGCGCCCACGTTGCCAAATCTGCGCCAGAACCTTTTTGGTGAGCGGACGGTGAGGACTTTTCTTTCCGACCTCAATCAAAGCATCAAATTCATCCGGATGATCTGGTAATTGATAGGCCTGAAGAATCACCAACTTACCGCCGCGGGGTATTACCGTTGGATGACCCTTAAGGGCCCTGTCCGCTAATTTGCCAAGGCTTCCTTTTGCCTCGCTTAGGCTACACGTTCTCACAGGCCTAATATTGGTCTGATATTAGACTGAGGTCAAGATTGGGATTTGAAAACCAGATCTGCGAAAACCGAATTTCAAGGGACTTCCGCTTCCTCCTTTGTAAAACCGCTGAAGCGGTTGGAAGACTGCGCAGCGCCTTGATCAGGCACCTTGCTGAAGCAAGGTGTTAATGAGAGTGCGTTCCAAATGAAAAAAGCGAGGCTGGCGTAGCCAGCCTCGCTCGAATTGTCAGTTCCTTGCGGAACTATTGGATTAATAATCCATTTCGCCCATGCCGCCGTGGCCGCCTGGAGCCGGAGCTTTCTTCTCCTTCTCAGGGATCTCGGTGATGAGGCACTCAGTCGTCAGCAACAAGCCGGCGATTGAAGCCGCGTTCTGCAGTGCGGTGCGGGTGACCTTCTTCGGATCAACCACGCCGGCTTTCACGAGGTCTTCATACTCGCCAGTGGAAACGTTATAACCGTCGTTCCCCTTGCGTTTCTTGACTTCCTGAACAACTACCGAGCCTTCGACGCCAGCGTTTTCGGCCAGCGCGCGGGTCGGATATTCGACAGCACGCTTGACGATGTCGACGCCGATGCGTTCGTCGTCGTTCTCAGGCTTGACCGTGTCAATCGCATTGAGGCAGCGGAGCAACGCTACGCCACCGCCAGGGACGATGCCTTCTTCGACGGCTGCGCGGGTTGCATGAAGGGCGTCTTCGACGCGGGCTTTCTTTTCCTTCATTTCGGTTTCGGTCGCAGCGCCGACGTTGATGACGGCAACACCACCGGCGAGCTTGGCCAGGCGTTCCTGGAGCTTTTCGCGATCGTAGTCAGAGGTGGTCTCTTCGATCTGGCGGCGGATTTGATTCACGCGGCCCTGGATCTCGGAGCTCTTGCCTGCGCCTTCGACGATGGTGGTGTTTTCTTTGTCAATGGTAACGCTCTTAGCGCGACCGAGGTCATCCAAACCGAGGCTCTCGAGCTTAATGCCGAGATCTTCGCTGATGAACTTGCCGCCGGTGAGGATGGCGATGTCTTCGCACATGGCTTTGCGGCGATCGCCGAAACCAGGGGCTTTGACAGCGGCGACGTTCAACGTACCACGGAGCTTGTTCACGACGAGAGTCGCGAGGGCTTCGCCTTCGACGTCTTCCGCGATGATCAAGAGCGGTTTGCCGATCTTGGCAACTTTCTCGAGAATCGGGAGCAGGTCCTTCAAACTGCTAATCTTCTTCTCGTAATTGAGGATGTAAACGTCCTCGAGGCGAGCTTCCATCGCCTCGGCATTGGTGACGAAGTAGGGAGAGAGATAGCCCTTGTCGAACTGCATGCCTTCGACAACTTCGAGAGTCGTCTCGATGGACTTGGCTTCTTCGACGGTGATTGTGCCGTCCTTGCCGACTTTATCCATCGCGTCGGCGATGATTTCGCCGATGGTGTTGTCCCAGTTGGCGGAAACGGTCGCGACTTGCTTGATTTCTTCCTTGTCCTTGACCTTCTTGGCGATCTTGTCGAGTTGGTCAACGGCGGCAGCGACGGCCTTGTTGATGCCACGTTGAATGCCGATCGGATTCGCTCCCGAGGTGACATACTTCAAGCCTTCGCGATAGATTGCTTCGGCCAGAACGGTTGCGGTGGTTGTTCCATCGCCCGCGGCGTCGCTGGTTTTGCTGGCGACTTCGCGGACCATCTGGGCACCCATGTTTTCGTATGGGTCTTCCAGTTCAATTTCTTTCGCCACGGTGACCCCGTCTTTGGTGACCGTCGGCGAACCGAATTTTTTGTCGAGCACGACGTTGCGGCCTTTGGGACCGAGCGTTGCGGCGACCGCTTTTGCGAGTTTAGAGACACCCTTTAACAGGGTCTGACGAGCATTCTCGTCGAACAGTATTTGTTTAGCTGCCATATCTTTAATCGATAGTTATAAGTTGATAGTTGATAGTTTCAACAATCGGGGGTTAACAGTTATTCAACCACAGCCAGGATGTCGTCCGAGCTGAGGATCTTGTATTCCTTGCCGTCGAGCTTGAGTTCAGTGCCGCCGTATTTGCTGACGAGCACGCGGTCGCCCTTCTTGACTTCAAACGGAATTTTTTTGCCGTTGTCGTCAGTTTTGCCGGTGCCGAGAGCCACGACTACACTTTCCATTGGTTTTTCCTTGGCGGTATCGGGGATGATGATCCCGCCCTTTTTGACTTCCTTCTCTTCGACGGCTTCGACAAGAATCCGGTCTCCGAGGGGTTTAACGTTTAGTGCCATATATGGTTTTTTCTGTTGGTTGTTTGATTATTACGTTGAATCAAAATCCCACCGCACTCACGGGGGACTAAATTTCGTCAAAACGTTAAAACGTTGAACCGTTAAAACGTTGAGATTTGTCCAGTTGACGAGGACCGAGCATTCTTTCTTCCGTTTTAGCGTTCTAACGCTTCAACTTTTAACGTCTGCTCATCACTTCTTCTCGTCCACGACTTCGGCATCGATAATCGGACCTTCGTCTTTCTTGCCTTCGTCAGGTGTTCCGCCGGGCTGTGGCCCGCCTTGCGGCTGTCCCTGCCCGCCCTGTTGGGCGCGCGCCTTCTCGGAGGCTGCCTTGTAAAGCTCGGCTGAAACGGCCTGCCAGGCTTCATTGAGCTTATCGCTGGCGGCTTTGATGGCCGAAGCATCGCTGCCTTTAAGCGCTTCTTTGACTTCGTTGATGGCGCTTTCAATTTTGCTCTTGTCATCGCCAGAGATCTTGTCGGCGCTATCCTTGAGCATCTTCTCAGAGCGATAGACGGCGTTGTCAGCTTCATTGCGCGACTCGATCGCTTCGCGCTGTTTCTTGTCGTCCTCAGCATGCGATTCAGCGTCTTTGCGCATCTTCTCGATGTCGTCCTTGCTTAAGCCGCTGCTGGCTGTGATCGTGATCTTCTGTTCCTTGCCAGTGCCAAGGTCCTTGGCGCTGACGTGCAGGATGCCGTTCGCGTCGATGTCGAAGGTGACTTCGATCTGCGGCACGCCACGCGGAGCCGGCGGAATGTCGGTCAGATGGAACTTCCCAATCGTTTTGTTATCGCGCGAGAGCTGGCGTTCGCCCTGGAGCACGTGGATTTCGACGCCGGGTTGATTGTCCGATGCGGTCGAAAAAATTTCCGATTTCCGAGTCGGGATTGTTGTATTGCGCTCGATCAATTTCGTGAACACACCGCCAAGCGTCTCGATACCGAGGGAGAGCGGAGTTACGTCGAGCAGGAGCACGTCTTTAACGTCACCCTTCAATACACCGGCTTGAATCGCCGCGCCGACGGCCACAACTTCGTCGGGATTCACACCTTGATGCGGAGTCTTGTTGACCAGACCGCGAGCGGTATCGACAACTTTCGGCATGCGCGTCATACCACCGACGAGCACGAGTTCATCGATTTTATCTGCCGCAATCCCGGCATCTTTTAAGCAATTCTTCACGGGAGTGATCGTGCGCTCGAACAAATCGTCGCAAAGCTGTTCCATCTTGGCCCGGGTCAGCTTCATGCTGATGTGCTTGGGCCCGCTGGCATCCGCGGTGATGAATGGCAGGTTGAGTTCATAAACCTGGGAGCTGGAGAGCGCGATTTTGGCTTTCTCAGCTTCTTCTTTGATGCGTTGGAGAGCGTCGGGCTGCTTACGCAAATCCATGCCGTTCTCTTTTTTGAATTCGTCGAGAATCCAATCCATGAT
>Ga0068857_100001584_pt1 | contig 18238 bp, 10 predicted proteins | sample KBSCornC72_FD_66591 | JGI IMG/M metagenome (GOLD analysis project Ga0068857, IMG submission 66591) | Corn rhizosphere microbial communities from Kellogg Biological Station, Michigan, USA - KBS Corn C7-2 | ecosystem: Host-associated > Plants > Roots > Rhizosphere > Soil ...
GGACGTGACGCAGTTGTTGCGTGAATGGCGCGGTGGGAACAACGGTGCGCTCGAGCAGCTGCTGCCGTTGGTGTATGACGAACTCCACGTCATCGCCGCCCGTCATATGGCGCGCGAGTGGCGCGTCAGCGTCTACCAAACCACGGCGCTGGTGAGCGAGGCGTATCTGAAACTCGTGGGCCAACGCGAAGTCGAGTGGCAGAGCCGCGCGCACTTCTTTGCGATTGCGGCCCAAGTCATGCGCCGAATCCTGGTCGACAATGCACGACGTGATCTCCGTCCCAAACATGGCGGTGGGGTCCAGGCGGCATCGTTCGACGACGCGGCGCACGCAGCAGCGGCCGGTGCGGTGGATCGCCTCGACGCGCTCGCCCTCGACCGCGCGCTGCGCAAACTCGAAGCCCTCGACCCCGAACAGGCCCGGGTCGTCGAACTGCGTTTTTTCGGCGGGCTGACGGTTGAAGAAACGGCGGAAGTGCTCGGGGTGTCGCCCGCCACCATCAAGCGCGAATGGTCTGTGGCCAAGGGCTGGCTCTATCACGAGATGACCGGCGAGACGCGGCATGAGCCCTGAAACCCGTCTTCCGCGCGTAATTGCGGCACAGGGGAACGATCCGTCCGCAATGATGGAATCCCGACTCACCCCGGACGCGTGGCAGCGCATCAAGAGGATTGCGGCGGACGCCCTGGAGCGGCCGAGGGATCAGCATGCCGTGTTCGTGCTTTCGCAGTGTGACGGCAACCGCGCGCTGGCGGCGGAAGTCCTGACGATCGTCGACGCGTCGCTGGCCGCGGACGCCTGCTTCGAATCGCCAGTGGGCTTCAATGCGGCCGCGGCGACCGCACCCGGTGTGCGAATCGGATCGTGGCGGCTGGTTCGTCCGCTCGGCCAGGGCGGGATGGCGATTGTCTATCTCGCGGAACGGAGCGAGGCCGGCTTCGATCAGCGGGCGGCGGTGAAGATCGTGCGCGGTGCCTACGCGGACGGTTTTCTCGCGCAGCGTTTCCTCGAGGAGCGTCGGATACTCGCCTCGCTCGAGCATCCCAACATCGCCAGATTCATCGATGGCGGGACGACATCGGACGGCGTGCCTTACGTGGCGCTGGAGTACGTCGAAGGCGCCCGCATCGATGAGGTCTGCGAGTTGCGCCGCCTCACTGTTCGCGAGCGGGTGACGCTGTTTCGACAGGTGTGTTCCGCCGTGGAGTACGCGCACCGGCGTCTCGTGGTGCATCGCGACATCAAGGCCTCGAACATCCTCGTCGCCGAGGACGGGACCCCGAAACTGCTGGACTTCGGCATCGCCAAGCTGATCGACCCGACCCTCGTTCAGGACCGCACGCATACGTTGTTCAGGGTGGTGACGCCCGAGAGCGCCAGCCCTGAGCAGCTTCGCGGCGAGCCGGTCACGACGGCGACCGACGTCTACAGCCTCGGAGTGCTCCTCTACCGGCTGGTCGCCGGGACCAGTCCCTATGGATCGGCCGACATGACCGAAGCAGACCTGGTGGCTGCCGTGTGCACCCACACGCCGGTGCCGCCCGGGCGTTTGAAGCGTCAAGCGACAGCCGATACGACGTCACGTTTCCGGCGCGGGCGCACCGACGATCTCGATCACATCGTCATGAAGGCCCTGCGCAAGGAGCCGGAGCGGCGTTACGGCAGCGTCGAGCAGTTCAGCACCGATCTGCGCCGCTATCTCGATGGGCTGCCAGTCGAAGCCGCGCCCGACAGCGCGGTCTACCGCTGCCGCAAGTTCGTCAAACGGCACTGGCGGGGGGTCGCGGTGGCCGCGGCGTCGTTCGTGCTCGTGCTGAGCGCCATCGGCGCGGTGGCCTGGCAGGCGCGGATTGCCGAGCGCGAGCGTCAGCGCTCGCAGGCTCAGTTCGATGCCGTGCGCTCACTCGCGAATGCGCTGATGAGTGACGTGCACGACGCCATCGTGAAGTTGCCAGGATCGATCCCCGCGCAGGCCATTCTGTTCAAGAACGCAACCGAGTACCTCGACCGCTTGGTGCCCCAGGCACAAGGAGATGCCTCGCTGCGGCGCGAGCTGGCGGCCGGGTACATCCGCCTGGCTCAAATGCAAGGCCTCCCCTACGTGTCGAATCTTGGCGATAAGGATGCGGCACGGGCCAATTATGGCAAGGCCGCCAAGCTGCTCGAGGAGCTGATCGTCGAATCGCCTGATGCGTCGCTGCGCTTTCAGCTCGGAGAAACCTACGTGAGACTCGGAACGGTTACCGATGACGTGACAGCGAAGACTGCGTGGTATCTCCGTGCCGTGCCGCTGGTAAAGGATCCGCCGGCCGACGTCCGCGCCCTCGGTACCGTCCAGTCTCTGTGGGCGGAACTGGGGCAGTTGCACATTACGTCCGGCCGCTACGAAGAAGCGATGCAGGCCTCACAGCAAGCCACCGCCGCCGCGCAGGCCGCATACAAGCTGGCCCCGGATAATCTCAACGTCAGCCGCAATCTCAGTCTTGCGCTCAAGGAACGCGGTGGGTTGCTCGAGCGCGACGGGAAGACCGCGGCGGCGATTGGCGAGTACACGAAAGCGCTCGAACTGGACCGCGCACGCGTCGCGCGCGACCCGCGCTCGCTGTGGAAGCTCGATCTCTCCTTCTCGCTCGCCTCGATAGGCTGGGCGCGGGCCAACACCGATGATCTCGCTGGCGGACTGGCCACCTATCGCGACGCGGTGCGCCTTAGAGAGGTGGCTGCCGCCCAGGATCCAGACGACGATTTCCTCAAGACAGCGCTGGCGCGCGGGTATGGACGTTTGGCGCAGCTGCTGACGAAGGCCCACGACACTCCCGGGATGATCTCGTCACTCGACCAGCAGCTCGATGTGCTTCGCCGGCGGGTCGCCGCCCATCCCGAGCGGCCGAACGTGTGGTACGAGTACGCGACGGCGGCATTCGCGGCCATCAGGATGACGGCGGCTGTGGTCGAACAGGGCGGCGTCGCTGCTCCGCCCGCGACGCGGCGCGCGCTCGACAACATGGTCGAAGACCTTCGGGGACGCCGTGATGAGTGGCGCGTCGCACACCGCGACGTGCCGCTCGGCGAAGACGATCGCGCGTTTGGCGAGCTGAGCGCCCGAGTCAAGAAACTCATGTAATTGCTGATTGTCGATTTATCCTTCAGCAATTCAGACTACTCGGCGGCGGCCGTGGCGAACGTTACGAGATCGCAATACGCCGCACTCACTCAGTTCTCAACGCCACACTTGGATCGACGCGCATCGCGCGGCGCGCCGGTAGGTAGCTCGCCACGGCGGCCACGGCGAGCATCAGTACCGCTGCCGCCGTGAAGCTGACCGGATCGGCCGCACCGACACCGATCAGCAGACTGGCGATCAACGGCCCCGCGGCGAGCGCGATCGCGAAGCCGAGGACCAGGCCGGCGAGTGTGAGGCGGAGGCCATCGCGCATGATGAGATGCGTGACCGCTCCGGCGGGAGCGCCGAGCGCCATCCGCAATCCAATCTCACGCGTCCGCTGCGACGTCGCGTACGCGATCACGCCATAGAGCGCCATCACGGCAAGCGCCAGCTCGACGACTCCGGTGGCCGCCGCCGCCAGCGCTCCGAGCCGCTGCGGCATCGTCACGCGATCGATGTACTCCGACATCCGGTACGGACGCGACACGCCCGCTGCAGGATCGATTTCGTGGAGCGCGCGCTGCATCTCCCGAGCGACGGCGGCCGGCGGCCCGCCCGTCCGCACGTGCAGGGTCATCCGGCGGTACGAGCGCTGGTCCGCGCAGAAATACACCATGGGCCGGGGTCGCTCGCCAAACGAGCGGTGGCGCACATCCCCGACGACCCCGACGACCTCCACAGGACCCTCCTTCTCCATCAAGACGTGGCCGATCGCGTCCCCGTTCCAGAACTGCCGGGCCATCGTGTCGTTGACGATGGCGACGGTTGGCATGTTCTCGCGATCGGCTGCGCCAAACTCCCGACCCCGCATCAACGGCACGTCCATCAGCGCAAAATACCCGGCGCCCACGACGTTGATGTCCAGGACCACGGAGCGGCGGCCGCCGCCTTCGCTGATCTCGATCGCTTCGGTGATGTTGGACCCGTTCAGCGGCACGAGGGCGGCCAGCGCTGCTCGTTCGACGCCGGGAGTTTGGCTCATCGACGCTACGGCCTCGCGATAAAAGCGGGCACGTGTGCCGCTCACGTTCGTCATCGTCGAGAGGTCGATGTCTACGCTCAGCACGCCATCGCGGCGGAACCCCGGATCTCCCGTGCGACCTACGTGAAAGCTCCGGAACAGCAGCGCGGCACCAATGAGCAGCGCCACCGACAGCGCGACTTGAACGATCACGAGGCCATCGCGCAGTCGCACTCGCAAACGGCGTACGTGGAGAGGTCGCGCCGTGTCCTTGAGTTCCGCGTTGACGTCCGGCCGTGTGGTCTGCAGGGCCGGAGCCAGACCGAACAGAACGACGGTAAGCAGCGACGCGGCCACGCTGAAGACGAGCACGCGGTAGTCGAGACTCAGATCGAACGGCGGCGCCTCGTCCGGTCGAAACCGCGCGACCAGGGCTGCGAGCCACTGCGCCATCAGGAGGCCGAGCGCACCCCCCGCCGCGGCGAGCAGGGCGCATTCAGTCAGAAGCTGCTGGACAACCCGGCGGCGGGATGCGCCAAGCGCCAACCTGACGGCGATCTCCTTGCGCCGCGTCGTCGCGCGCGCCAGGAGTACCGTCGCCACGTTCAGACACGCAATGCCGAGCAGCACGACGACGCCGGCCATGACGCTCGAAAAGAGCCAGGCCGTGGCACCAGGCGCCGCGCCTACGAAGCGCGCCTTCCTCTCCGGAAGCACCGACACGAGCCGAGCGCGACCGGACCTGTCGCGCCATTCGTCGGGGTATTGCAGCAGCAGTTGTGCGCCGACCACCCGGAGCGACACCTCCGCCGCCTGAATCGAGACGCCGCGCTTCAGCCTGCCGAACATGTTGAAGATGCGCGCTGATCGGTTCGGCAGCATCTCGCTTCCGGGTGAGATAGCGCGCTGCATCGTCACGGGTGCGAAGAAGTCGGCGGCGTATTCGATACTCGTGCCGGTAAATCGCGGCGGTCCGACGCCGATCACGGTAAAGGCATAGCCGTTCAGGCGCAGGACGCGGCCGACGATCTGCGGATCGGATCCAAAGCGGCGCCACCACGCGTCGTGGCTGACAACGACCACCGGATCCGCGCCCGGCGTTCGGGCCTCCTCGGCCAGAAAGAAGCGCCCGCGCGATGGCTGCAGGCCGAGGACATTGAAGTAGTTGCCGGAAACCAGCAGGCCTTGCAGGACGTCGGATCGTTCGGCATCGCTCAACGTTGCCTGCGCGCGCGTCGAGGCGAGGAGGCCGCTGAAGACGGCCGCGCTGTCGCGGTAGGCTTCGTAGTCGAGGTACGACGACCCGCCGTAGAGTCCTCCGTCGGAGTCGCTCGTGAAGACCTGCATCAGCTCCGCCGGCGTCGCCGCGTGCAGCGGCCGGAACAAGAATGAGTTCGCGAAGCTGAACAACAACGTCGAGACGCTGATGCCGACGGCGAGGGACACCATCGCCACGGCGCTGACCCCTCGACTCTTGGCGATCATCCTGAGACCGTAACGAACGTCGTGGGTCAACGTGTCGAGCGACGGACTGCCCCACATTGCGAATGTTTCCTCGCGCACGGCGGTCACGTTGCCAAACCGCCGCCTCGCCTCGTAGTCGGCCTCGCGTGGATCGACGCCGTTCTCGATCAGCTGCTGGCGGCGCAGTTCGAGGTGTAGCCGGATCTCTTCAGCAAGTTCCGCGTCGAGGCGGTTGCGGCGAATGAACGCGAGCGCCCGACGGAAAGCGTGCAGCATGACAGATCCCTCGACAATCTTGGGGTACGGACGGTTCTACCGCGTGTCTCGGGCCGGGTTCATCACCCGTGCGATCGCCTCCGTCAGCCGCGCAAAGCTCGATTCCGACTGCCCCAGCCGCCTGCGCCCGGCACGCGTCAGCCGGTAGTAGCGCGCGCGCCGGTTGTTCACCGAATGGCCCCATTCCGAGGCAATCAGCCCTTGCAGCTGCAGCCGCTGCAGCGCCGGATAGAGCGAACCCTCCTCGACCTGCAGGACGTCCTCGGAGAGCTGGCGGATATGCTCGGTGATGCCGTAGCCGTGCATGACCCCGCGCGTGAGCGACTTCAGAATGAGCATGTCGAGCGTGCCGGGCAGGAACTCCTGCTTGGCCGATCTCTTTCCCATAGACAGACTATGGAATACCCTCAGAAGGAGGGAATGTCAAGAAATGCTGCTTGTCGATTGCTGATTGTCGATTTATTTGCCGATGGCCGATTCTGCAATGAATCAGCCATCAGCAATCGAAAATCAACGATGCCGCTTACTCAGCCCTGAGCACCGACATCGGCGTCACCCGCACCGCCCTGATCGCCGGCACCAGGGACCCCGCGAACGCCATCAGGAGGGCAAGGGCCACCGCCGTCGCGAACGTTGCGGGATCGCTCGGTGGAACGCCAAAGAGCAAGGCGTTCATACCTCGTGCGGCCGCGTAGGCACACAGCATCCCGGGTAGGATCCCGGTTAGCGCCAGCCGCATCCCGTCGGCGAAGATCATGCGCCCCACCCGCGAGGGCTCCGCGCCCAGCGCCAGGCGCACGCCGATCTCGAGAGCACGCTGCGAGACGGTGTACGCGAGCAGTCCGTAGATGCCGACGCCGGAGAGCAGCACGGCAACGGCCGCCAGCACCCCGAGCACCTGCAGCTGCGCCCGCCGTGTCGCGGTTTCACCCGCCACCACCTGTTCGAGCGTCCGCACGTTGGAGATTGGCTGCTCGGGATCGACCGCACGGATGATCTGGCGTACCGCGGAGATCAGCGCGTCCTCCTCACCGGCGTGCCGGATCACCAGATCCTTCGGATCGAAGCCGCCGGGCAGTCCCTCGGGAACCTGCTGCGCGGGCAGGTACATCTGCGGCTCGCTGGTCCGTTCCAGTCCGCGCACCTTGATGTCGCCGACCACTCCCACGACCGTCCGCGTTTGATCGAGATGGCGAAACGTCTTGCCGATCGGATCTTGACCGGGCCAATAGCGCTCGGCGAACGACGCGCTGACCACCGCCACCGATTGACGCCGGCTCGTGTCGCTGTCTTCGACGTCGCGGCCGCGGCGGAACGGAATCCCCATCGTCCTGAAGTAATCGGGCGTCACCCAGCGGTGGCTGGCGCCCGCGGTTCGGGAGCTCCGAACTTCCTGACCGGGAACCTCGACCCGGGTGATCAAGCCGGTGATGACCATGGGCAGACCGGTGGTGAACGCCGCATTCTCGACCCCCGGCAGCGCGCGCACTGCCGTCAGAACGCGCTGGTAGAACTGATACCGGCGCACCGGGTCGTCGTATTTGGGTCGCGCCAACGGCGTGTTGAGCGTGAGCACGTTCTGAGGCACGAATCCCGGGTCGATCGCCTGGACACGCCACACCGCCCGGATCAAGAGGCCCGAGGTGATCAGCAGGATCACCGACATCGTGACTTCGACGGTCACCAGGACGGCACGGACACGCTGCTTCCGTCCCCCTCCGGCGCGGTTGGTGTCGCGCAGCGCGTCGAATTCCGTGCGGCGCCCCGCGCGAAGCGCGGGCAGCAGACCGAATCCCAGTCCGGTGAGGGCGGTGAAGACCAACGCCAGGGCGAGCACGCGCAGGTCCAGACCCGGCTGACTGGCGAGCGGCAGCGTCGGCGGCACGAGACTGGAGAACACCGGCACGCTCGCGGCGGCCAGCGCGACGCCCGCGGCGCCACCCAGCACGGTCAGGATCACGCTCTCGGTGATCAGCTGCCGCACCAGCCGTTCCTTGCCGGCGCCAAGCGCCGCACGCACCGCCAGCTCGCGCTCGCGCGCGGTCGCGCGCGCGAGGAACAGGTTGGCGAGGCTGGCGCAGGTGAGGAGCAACAAACACAGCGTCGCGCCGCCGAGCGCGATCAGCATGGTTCGAAACCGCGGCGACATGTTGTCACGCATGCGGAAGAAACTGACGCCGGTCTCCGCGTTCGTTGCCGGGTAATCGCGCGACATGCGCGCCGCCAGCGACTCGAGTTCCGCCCGCGCCTGCTCGAACGTGACGCCCGCTTTAAGGCGGCCAACCGCGTGCATATACGTATTCGTGCGATCCTCGAAGTCCGCTGGCTGGAACGTCAGCGCGGTCCAGAGCTGGGTGCCGCGGTCGGGAAAATAAAACGCCGGCGGCATGACGCCGATGATCGTGTAGGGAGCTCCGTCGAGGTTGACCTTTCGACTCAGCACCCCGGGATCGCCGCCGAACTGCGAGTGCCACAGGCCATGGCTGATGACGATTGAGCTGCGGTCCTCGTCCGCAGATCCGAATACGCGCCCGAGCACCGGTTCGACGCCGAGCAGCGGGAGCACTTCGGGAGTTACCGATGTGATGCCGAGGCGGCGCGGTTCTCCGCCGCCAACCAGGTTCGCCGCGGCGCCGACGAACGCGCCCATCGCCTGGAACGACGAGCTCAGTGTCTTCAGGTCGCGATAATTGGCGGGCGACAGCTCGTTCATGCAGCCCCAGCCGGCGCCGGTGCGCGGGCCCTCGCACAGCCGTACCAACGACTCGGGATCGGGAAACGGCAGTGGGCGGAGGAGCACGAAGTCCGCGACGGAGAACGCCGCCGTGTTGGCGCCCACGCCAAGCGCCGTGACCAGGATCGCGGTGAGCGCAAACCCGCGCGCTCGATTCAGCGTGCGCACCGTGTAACGAAGGTCCTGGATCAGAATCGCCCAGTGCACGGCCAGCGCGTTGGGTATTTCGTCACTCACGGCGCGCAGCACCAGCCCGGCCCGCCCGGGCAGCGTGGCGTCGGCGTACGACTGCGCGAACACCTCCGTCATTTCATCGCCGTACTCCCGCCGGAACGACGCCGGATAGAGATGCAGCAGAGCCCGGTAGAGACGAATCATGACGGCTCCGGGGCGCCGCGCCAGACGTTCCTGGCGAGGCGGACCAGTTCGGTGAGCCGGCGCGTCTCGGCGCGGGCGACCGCCGCCCCGAAGGGCGTGATGCGGTAGTCGCGCCGCCGCGGATCGACTCGCGCGCGTGATAGCTTGCGCGGCTCCTCGATCAAGCCCTGCTCCAGCAGACGTTGAATCGTGCGGTAGAGCGTCCCGGGACTCAGACGGAGCGCGCCGCTGGTTCGCGCCTCCACGTCCTGGATGATTCCATAGCCGTGGCAGTCACCTGCGCTCAGCGCCAGCAGGATATGAAAGGCCGCGGCAGGAAGCGGCAGCAGGGCGTCGACGTCATCGTCTTTGACCGGCATTCGGGCGCACGGTAGTCCACAGTGGGTATATTGTCAATGGATATATTCACCGTGGATAGTAGGCGACGCGGTCGCGCCCGTTGGACAGCCGCTCCTCTCACTCGGTGATGTGGCGGACGACTCGGCAGGGGTTGCCGGCGGCGAAGACGTCGTCCGGCACATCGCGCGTCACCACGCTGCCGGCGCCGATGACCGCCCGCGCTCCGATGCGCACGCCCGGCAGAATGATCGCTCCCCCGCCGACCCACACGTCCGGGCCGATCTCCACGGGCTTCCCGAACTCCTCGCGCCGCCGCAGCGCCGCGTTGAACGGATGCATCGGCGTGTAGATCTGCACCGCGGGGCCGAACAGTGAATAGTCGCCGATCCGCACCGCGCACACATCGAGGACGATGCAGTTGAAGTTGAAGAAGACGCGTTCGCCGAGCTCGATGTTGCGGCCGTAGTCGCAGTAGAACGGCGGCTGCATCCAGACGCTGTCTCCCCCTGTGCCGAAGAGATCGGTGAGGATGCGTCGTCGCTCGTCTTGCTCAGCCTCCCGCGTCGCGTTGAGCGCCTGGCAGAGATCGCGCGCCCGCGCACGTCCGGCGACCAGCTCGGGATCGAACGGGTCGTACAACTCCCCGGCAAGCATCTTCTCGCGCTCAGTTGGCATGACGCTGCCGTGATGGTACTTATTTTTGCGGTCGTTTGATGACCACACCGCGCGACATTACGAATGCGACGCGCTGAAAGGCCGAAATGTCGCGCAAGGGATCGCCGTCGAGCGCAATCACATCGGCTGACGCGCCCGGTTCGATGACCCCGATTTTTCCCGCCATCCCGACCGCGGCAGCCGCATGAATCGTTGCCGCCCTAACCAGTTCGAGTGGCTCGAGGCCCAGATCCTTGAGAAGCTCGAACTCTCGCGCGTTACGGCCGTGGGCAATCACTCCGGCGTCTGTGCCAAAGCCGATGGGAAGGCCGGCCTGGACGGCGCCGCGAAGGTGCGACTGCACCGCCAGGACGTCGTCTGGCGGTTGCGCGCGGCTGAAGGAAAACAACGTCGGCAGCAGATAAATCGATCGACGACGCATCGCGGCGACGGTTTTGGGCGCGACGAAGCCGGCGTGCACCACGAGATCGGCGCCCAGACGGACGGCGGCGTCGATGCCGGCGGCGCTGATGGCGTGAACGGCGACGCGCTTCTTGAGGCGATGGGCCGCGTCGATTGCGGACCGGAGTTCGACATCCGAGATCTCGTAGCGGTTCGGATCGCGCCGCGCATCGGCAAGCCAGCCGGAGACGCAGACCTTGATGACGTCGGCGCCGCGACGGACCTCCTCCTCGACGCGCTCGCGAAACGCGGCGGCGCCGCGGACGCCGATGCCGCCGAAGTCGCATATGCCGTCCGTGACCCCAATCCAGCGGCCGGCGGCGAGTACTCGCGGGCCAACGATACGCCCGGCGTTGATCTCGTCGCGCAGCCGGAGGATCTGCGCGTCGTTCGCCCCGAGGTCCTGGACGGTGGTGAATCCGGCTTCGACCGTGGCGCGCGCATTCTCGGCGGGGACGCCGGCCAGCGCGAGATGCACATGCCCATCGATCAGCCCCGGCAGGAGCGTGACGCTGCCCAATTCGACGTGCTCGGCGCCGGTGGGCACTCGTGCCTGCAGATCGGCCTTGGCGCCAGCATGGGTGATTCGGTCACCCGTGACCACCACGAGGGCGTCGCGGATCGTCCGGCCGTGCCGCACATCCAGCAGGGCATCGGCGTACAGCGCGGTTACTCGAGCGTCCTGGCGAGTTCCAGCCGCCGCGGCGGCGAGGGCGATGACGCAGCCGATGGCTTGAACGAGCTTCATGGCCGGCATCCGGATTACTGTAGGCGCTCGTCTACGAAATGTCCACAGGTTCTGAATTGAAAATTGTTAGAATATTTCAATGAGGCGTGCGCAGCCGGCGTTCCACATCGACGAGATCCCAAAGATCAAAGCGCTCGCGTCGCCGGTCCGGGCCGCGGTCGTCGACGCGCTCGAGGTAATCGGGCCGGCGACGATCGAGCGGGTGGCGAGGGCTCTGGGCTACCCGCCTGACGGCCTCTACTATCACTTCGGCGTGTTGGAGCGGAACCGTCTCGTGGTTCGGATCGAGCCCGAGAAGGGCGCGGCCGCAGCGCGGTTCGATCTGCCTGGCCACCCGGCGACGCTGCGTTACCGCCTCGACGATCGGCGGCAGCGAGGGGCCATCGTCAAGGTAGTCGGCACGATGGTCAGGAGTGCGGAACGCGGCTTCCGCCGCGCCTTCGCGCCGGGGCTGGCGACCGCACAGGGTCCTCGCCGCAATCTGCGGGCCGGTCGCCGCACGGCGTGGCTGACCGCCACGGAGGTGGCGGTGCTGAATCGCCACATCGAAGCCATCCACTCGCTGTTCGGTCGCGGCGTTCCGCGACGCACGGGCGCTCGACTGCACGAATTTACGTACGTGCTCGCTCCGATAGTCGCGGCGGGCCGGCGCGCGCCGGCGCGATCACGCTCACAACGAGGCCGGTGATGACTCGTGCCGGCCCCGCGCTGTCTTCCTCATCCATCACGCAGCTCGTCAAGCTGCGAAATGTGGCGGAATTAACTCCTTGGATCCGATACTGTGCGTGTCCATGACGTCATTGCACACGCGCTGGCCCGTGCGCTGGGCGCTCCTCGCGGCAATCTACGTTCTGGCGGCCAAGGTGGGGCTCGTGCTCGCCTTCCTGCACCCCAGTGCGACGGCGTTCTGGCCGCCAACCGGTATCGCACTCGCGGCGGTTCTCATTTTCGGTCCCCGGGTATGGCCGGCGATCTTCATCGGCGCCTTCCTCGCCAACGAAATGACGGCGGGAACGTTGGCCACGTCGCTTGTGATTGCCGCCGGGAACACGCTCGAGGCAGTCATCGGCGGCTACTTGGTCAATCGTTTCGCCCGCGGCACCGCTGCGTTCGCTCGTCCGGAATCGATCCTTCGCTTCGTCGCGCTGGCCGGGTTTGCCAGCACGGCCGTGAGCGCGACAATCGGCGTGACCGCGCTCTGGCTGCTTGGGTTTTCCACCGGAGCGCCCTACGCGTCAACGTGGCTCACCTGGTGGCTCGGCGATGCGGCGGGCGCCATTGTCATCGCTCCGGCCATTCTGCTTTGGTACACCGATCGGCAGACCGACTGGCGGGCCGGTCAACGGCTCGAGTTGCTCACGCTCGCGTGCGTCCTTCTGCTCCTGGGGTGGATCGTGTTCGCGCGGTCCGCATATCCGATCGAATTCCTGTGCATACCGATCGTCGTGTGGTCGGCCGCCCGATTCGGTCAACGCGAGGCGGCGACCGCCACGTGCATTCTTTCGGTCATAGCGATATGGGGCACCTTTCATGAGCGCGGCACCTTTGGCGGCCACACGGTTAACGAAACGTTGCTGCTGCTCCAATCGTTCATGGTCGTCACGAGCCTCGTCGGCATAACCCTCGGCGCGTCGGCAACGGGGCGAGGCCTCGCCGAGCGGGAGTTGCGCCGAGTGCACGACGAACTGGAGGAGCGCGTGCGTGCGAGGTCCCGCGACCTCCAGACGGCGCTCGACGAGCTCGTCGCCAACGAAGAGATCATCAGACGGAGTGAGCGCCGTCTGCAAACCATCATCGACGCGGAACCGGCATGCGTGAAGCTCGTCTCGCGAGAGGGCATCCTCCTCGATATGAACCGCGCCGGCCTGCACATGATTGGCGCCAGCGTGGCGGCAGACATCAAGGGCCGCCCGGTCAGCGACCTCGTGCATCCGGAAGACCGGGATCGTTTCCTGGCAGTCCATCTTGCCGCCGCCGACGGCCGCCCGGGTCGCGCCGAGTTCCGGATCTGCGGGCTTGACGGGGACGAGCACTGGGTCGACTCTCACCTCGTTCCTTTCGATACGCCTGCCGGAGGGAACGCCGAGCGCGCCGTGCTCAGCGTGACGAGTGAAATCACGGAACGTAAGCGGCTCGAAGAGCAGCTCCGCCAGTCGCAGAAGCTGGAGGCGATTGGTCTGTTGGCGGGTGGCATCGCGCATGACTTCAACAACCTGGTCACCGCGATCGGCGGGTTCACTGAAATGGTCCTGTCAACCATCGACGAGGGGGACACTCGTCGTGACGATTTACAGGAGGTCGCGAAAGCTTCACAGCGGGCGGGGGCTCTCACGCGTCAACTCCTTGCAGTGAGCCGGCGGCAGGTGCTGCAGCCAACCGTGGTCGACGTGAACGCGATGTTGACGGACGTGCAGAAACTGCTGCACCGCACCATCCCCGAGAACATCGAGATTCAGCTCGACCTGGCTCCCGAGCTCGAGCCGGTTCACGCTGATCGCGGGCAGCTCGAACAGGTCGTCCTCAATCTCGCCATCAATGCCGGTGACGCGATGCCCCAAGGCGGCCGGCTGCGCCTGATTACGCAAACGGTCGATGTCGACGACGCGCTGGCCCGTCGCAGACCGCCGATGCCGCCGGGACGTTATGTCCGGCTGATGGTGAGCGATACCGGCACCGGCATGGCGCCGGCGACACAGGCTCACATCTTCGAGCCGTTTTTTACAACGAAGACGCGCGGCACCGGAACCGGTCTCGGGCTCGCGACGGTCTACGGCATCGTCAAGCAGAGCAGCGGATACATCTGGGTCGACAGCGAACTCGGGCGCGGCACGACCTTCGACATTTACCTGCCGACCGTGCGTGACGCCGCGGCCGCGGCAATCGAGTCAAGAGTCACGCCCCGCTTCGTCGGCGGTTCGCAGACGATTCTGATCGCCGAGGACGACGGCGCGGTTCGACGGTTTGCCAGGGACGTGCTTGCGGGCCACGGCTATACCGTCCTGGACGCACGGGACGGCGATGAGGCGCTGGCCATCGCCCAGAAGCACAGCGGACCGATCGATCTGCTGGTCGCGGACGTCGTCATGCCGGGCCTGAGCGGACGAGACCTGGCGGCACGCCTTGCGGCGGACCGTCCGGATGTGCGCGTGCTCTATATGAGTGGATACTCCGAGAAGATGATTATCCGCGCGGGCCTCGAGCACGGGCTTACGCTGCTGCCGAAGCCTTTCCTTCCTGCGGATCTGTTACAAAGAGTGGGAGAGATGCTCGCGGCCTGATTGGGGGTCAGATCTCGATTTTCCATTTTTGACGAGTCTGGATTGTGTGTTCGATCGAAAATGGAAAATCGAGATCTGACCCCTAATCAGGCCGCTTGTGCTGTACGGGCAACGCCACATCCGGGTTGATTGCCTCGCCCCGCAGAAGCACGATGTCGCCGCGCCAACCACCGCGAGTACCCGCCGCCCGGGTGCCTCGCCGCGATCAACGACCCGTCGCGCACCATCCTCGGCAGATTCCAGAAGACGCTGCTCAAGAGGGGAACGTCCTGCAGGACGCGGCGTCCGCGAGCTGCATAAAGACGCTCGGGGCCTGAAAGAATCTGGACCTGGGCACGGAGGCGCCGACAGGCGCGAAGGTGCCAGTACAATGCGCCCGTGCGAGACCTTCGCTACGCCGCGCGCTTCCTGTGGCTGCACAAAGGCTTCACCGCAGCGGCCATTCTGACGCTCGGCATCGGCGTTGGCGCCAACACGGCGTTCTTCGGACTGCTCGACGCGGTGTTGCGCCCGATGGCGCTGCCCGACGCGAATCAGATTGTCTCGATCGCCGCTGAGACCGAGGGAGACGACAGCGGCGGCTTCCAGTTCTTCTTCTCGATCGAGCAGATGAAGGACTTCCAGGAACGCGCCGGCGCGTTCAGCTCCGTGGTTGGGGTGATGGTGCGCATCGGCGGATTGTCCACCGACGGCCGTGCCGTACCGTTCTGGTTCAACTGCGTCAGCGACAACTTCTTCTCCGGCCTGCGCGTCATGCCGGCGGCGGGTACGCTCTTCACGTCACCGTCGGGCCCGCCGGTTCACGTCGTGATCGGCCACACCTTCTGGCTGAAGACGTTTGGCGGCGACCCGAACGTGATCGGCAAGACGGTCCGGATCGACGGCGTGCCGGCGGTGATTACCGGCGTCGTCGCCAGCTCGTTCCGCGGACCGATGGTCGGCGTCGAGATGGACGGCTACATCACGCTTGATGACCTCGGGACGATCGCTCCCGGCGTCAACCGCTGGCTGTATCACAACCGCAAGGCCCGAGCCGTGCAACTGTTCGCGAGGATGAAACCGGGCGTGACGGTCGGCGAAGCGCAGGCCGCCACGGACATCCTGATGTCGCAGCTCGAGATGGCGCATCCGGACACGGACAGGGGGATCGCCGCCCGCGTGATTCCGGAGCCGCATGCGCGCCCGCTGCCGATGCGCGCGGTGAGCGATGCGATTCCGTTCGTGCAGCTGTTCGGTCTCGCGATCGCGGGACTCGTACTCCTGCTCGCGTGTATGAACGTGGCCAATCTCCTGCTGGTACGAGCGTCGGCGCGGGAGCGTGAGATGGCGGTCCGCGCCGCGCTCGGCGCCAGCCGGGCACGACTGGTACGACAAATGGTCACTGAGGGTCTGCTGCTGTCGGCCCTCGGCGGCATCGCCGGCTACGTGCTCGGGCAATGGGTCACGGCCGGTTACCTCGCCCGGCTCGATCTGGGAGCGGACCTGCCGCTGCGCCTCGACGTCTCGTTCGGGTGGCGCGTCTTCGTGGCGTCGCTCGCGGTGGCAATGCTCACCGGAATCTTCACCGGATTGTGGCCGGCCTGGCGCGCCTCGCGCGCGGATGCCCGCGCCGCGCTTCACGACGGCGGCCGGAGCCAGTCCGACAGCATCGATCGCCAGCGCCTTCGCCGGGTGCTCGTCGTCGGACAGATCGCGGGCGCCCTCGCGTTGCTCGTGGTTGCGGGTCTGTTCGTGCATACCCTGTCGTCGGCCCAGGACATCGACCTGGGGTTCGACGCCGACAAGCTGATCACCGTCCGCCTCGATCCGAAGCAGATTGGCTATACCGAGTCGCAGACGCGCGAGTTCTACGAGGAACTGGAACGCCGCGTCGGGCGCTGGCCAGACGTCGAGTCCGTCGCGCTCGCGTTCACCACCCCGATGAGCCATCTGATCAGCGGTGGATCGGTGTACATCGAGGGACAGCCGGTCGCGGCCAATCGCCAGCCACCCGTCACGTTCTTCAACCACGTCGGTCATCGCTACTTCAGCACCATGGGAATCCCGATCGTACGCGGGCGCGCGTTCGTGGAGGACGACGAACGCTACACCACGATCACGCGGCGCGCGGTCATCGTCAACGAGTCGATGGCCACGAGGTATTGGCCGGGTCAGGATCCGATCGGCAAACGCTTGCACGTGCACAATCTCACCGACCAGATCCTCGAAGTGGTGGGCGTCGCACGCGATAGCAAGTACGTGGTGGTCTTCGAATCGCCGCGACCCTACCTGTACCTTCCGCTCACCCGCGACCTGTCGCTGCGCACGCTGCATGTGCGGGCCGCCGCCGATCCTGCGGCGCTGGCATCGCGCCTCGAGCGCGAGATCAAGGATGTGGCGCCAGACCTTCCCCTGTCCGACCTGCGGACGATGAAACAGTCGTTGACGGGACTCTTTGGCTACTTGATCTTCCGCGTCGGCGCGATTCAGGCCGCCGGTATGGGGCTCCTCGGTCTGCTCCTCGCCATCGTTGGCGTCTACGGCGTCGTTTCGTTCGGCGCCAGTTTGCGCACGCGCGAGATTGGCATCCGCGTAGCCCTCGGTGCGCAAAGGCGCGACGTCCTGCGTCTGATCCTCGGCGAGGGCTTGATGCTCGTCGCGATCGGAATTCTCGTCGGACTGGGCGTCTCGATCATCTTGAGCCGCGTCCTTTCCAGCTTCGTACCACTCGTTGAAGCGAAGAACTGGACCACGTTCGCCGCCGTCGCGGCGGGTCTGGCGGTGCTCGCGCTGGTGGCTTGCTACGTGCCGGCACGCCGGGCGACGAAGGTGGCGGTCATGACCGCGTTGAGACACGAGTGACGGTAGGGGTCAGATCTCGATTTTCCATTTTTGACACGTCTGGTTGTTGGTTCGATCGAAAAATGGAAAATCGAGATCTGACCCCTACCCCCCGTCGCGCAGCACTGTCGCCGGATCGAGCCGAGCGGCGCGATGGGCTGGCAGCCAGGCGGCGACCACGCCCACGGTCACGAGCACTGCGGCCGCGCCGGCGAACGTCGTCGGATCACGCGCTTCCAGCTGGAAGAGCAGCGCCTCCACGAAACGTACCGCCCAGAGGCTGCCCGCCACGCCGAGCGCGATGCCGCCCGCGATTAACACTCCGACGCGCTGGAACACGAGGCGCACGATGCTGGACGCGGTCGCGCCGAGCGCCATGCGCACCCCAATCTCGGTCTGGCGCGCGCGCACCGCGTGCGCGACGACACCGTAGAGGCCGACTGCCGCCAGCAGCAAGGCGAGCCCGCCGAAGAAGGCCGAGAGCGTCGCGATGAGCCGTTCTTGCGTGACGGTCGCGGCGACGAGTTGGTCGAATGTGCCGAAGGTGAATGCGATCGTTGGATCGGCCTTCCGCAATGCCTCGGCGACCTCGCGCTCCACCGCCGTACGCGTGCCGGGCGCCGCGTTGACAGTCAGCAGGACGCTCGGCCAGAACTCAGATGGCTTGCGCTGCGCCATGGCGGTATACATCGTTGCCACCATGCCGTCGCGCGGCGTCGGGTACACGGCATCGCCAACTACGCCGACGATTTCGTAGGGGATGTCGCGTGCCCATCCTAGGCGCACGGTTTGCCCGATCGGCTGTTCGCGCGCCAGAAACCGGCGCACGAACGTTTCGTTCACGATCGCAACCGGACGGCCGCCAACGCGATCGCCGGCCTCGAAGTCCCGGCCGCTTCGCAGCGGGATGCCCATCGTCTCGAACCAGCCTGGCGTCGTGCTGTTCACCCAGAGCGT
>Ga0068857_100001585_pt1 | contig 18234 bp, 16 predicted proteins | sample KBSCornC72_FD_66591 | JGI IMG/M metagenome (GOLD analysis project Ga0068857, IMG submission 66591) | Corn rhizosphere microbial communities from Kellogg Biological Station, Michigan, USA - KBS Corn C7-2 | ecosystem: Host-associated > Plants > Roots > Rhizosphere > Soil ...
GATTGCCGCACCAGCTCGACCAACCTGGCTGTCGCCATTGGCAATAGCAATTATGGTAGCTCGGTGAGCAACTGGTATGCTGCCGGTCAGGCGTGGGGCAACATGGTCAATAGCGTCCAGAGCTTTATCGCCAATAATGGCTACAGCAACGTTGTGGGCGCGTACGGCGCGGGCGATCTGGAGACCGAGTGGAACAGCTTCACCAATACCAGCAACATGGTCAACGGCTACAACAATACCTCCTCGCGCCTCTACTTTGACTTCGGCGATGATACGCCTGGTTACTGGAGCGATTACGATGTCTGGTATGTGGCCTGGGGAGCCAGCGCCAGCGTACCGCTGCCGGAGATCTACTACACCGCCGACGCGACCTACGACTGGGAGCCGCTGGATGTCTGGGCCTGCAACAACGAAGGCGGGACAATGGGCTTCAAGGGTACAATGTCCGAGAATGCCTCTGGCACCGATTCGCCCTCGCAGTCCTTCGACGACATGTACAACGCGCTCGGCTCGAATAGCTGTACCGCTGGTGGTCGCGGCAGCATGATCTTCGAGACGCAAATCCGTTACGCTTAGCCTCAACTCAGCGTAACACCTGGATTCATCCATTGAGGGATGGATACGCCAGAGCTACGGGCTAGCCAGGCTTGAGCGCCCACAAGGAAAGGCTTGGAGAGACCTCTTCCAACCCGTTCTCTCGCGCATCCATCTCTCACAGGAAAATCCGTTGCTCCTGTGAATGGACGAAACTCCTGGCGAGCCGCTCCATTCACAGGTTCCATATCAGCAGGGATGACGATGAACAAACACGCTCAACGCCAGCAAATCGCGATCAAAGCGCAGCAGTATCGACAAAGCCAGCGCGCCGGAACCAGCGCGTTCCAAACGCAGCAGGCCTCTAAACGCTTCCTCCGGCAAGCCCTGCTCATCCTCCTGGTGACTATCCTGGCCATCGGCGGCTTTGTGCTGCTGCACGCCAGCCTGAATATCTCGGCCAGTCCAAACACCGCAAGAACATCCGGGAACGGCGGCAGCGAACTGCGCATCTCACCCCCCTCAGGCACACCTGCCACACCGCAGGTTCGTACGGGCATTTTCGCTCCCGGTACTGGCGGGCCGCTTCCTGTCCCAGCAAACGTCCTCAAACCCAGCAACAGCGCGCGTATCGTCCTCAACAACGAAATTTACTCTATCTACGCCGGAGCTATGACGCGCCAGCCAGAGGTCGGCGTCCTGGCGGTGCTGCAAGAGAACGATGTGAGCGGCAAGCAGAACCTGCATCTCTACCAATCCCCGCGCCATCTCGGCACCCTGACCATCCTCAGCCTGCAACAGAACGTCGTGCATTTCGAGGCCGCCAATGGCAGCCAGGGAACCTTCGACCTGCTCACCGACCAGTACCAGTTCTAGAGTAGCTGGGCTTGACATGGCTGTGATTTGCGCCTGATACTATCCCTATCAGAAGATTCCTGGTAAATTACACGCTGGCCACGAAGCCCGGTCGGCAGGAAGGAATGCAGGGGATACATGTTTGATACAAGCAAAATAGGTCAGAGCTTTCCTCCATTCACAATCGAGGTCGCGCGCTGCAAAATTCACGAATTGGCACTGGCGATCGGCGACACCAACCCTATTTATCACAATCAACAGGAAGCTCAGGCGGCAGGCTATGCCGATACGCCGCTCTTCCCAACTTCGCCCACCGTTTTCGGCCTCTGGGGCATCACCGAAATGCTCGGCCACCTGGTCAGCCTGGGTATCAACGTCATGCGCATTCTGCATGGCGAAGAAGAGTATGAATATCTGGCCCCGATCTATCCCAACGACGTCCTGACGGGCGTGGTGACGGTGGCCGAAGGCAAATCGCGCCAGGGCAAGAATGGCTCCTCAATGGATATCATCACCCTTGAGGCGCTGTACACCAATCAGCATGGGCAGCAGGTATTAAAAAGCCGCGAGACCATCGTGGTGCGCAATTAGGAGAAGAAAAATGAGCAAAGTTCCAACAAAAATCTATTTTGAGGATGTGCAGGTCGGGGATGAGATTCCCAAACTGGTGACGGCACCTGTAACGCATTTGCAACTGGTCAGGTACGCGGGCGCGTCGGGCGACTTCAACCCGCTGCACACTGATCCCAAGATCGGCGAGATGATCGGCACGGGCGGAATTATCGCGCATGGCATGTTAATCATGGGCTTCGTGGGCCAGATGTTGAGCGACTATATCGGCCCACAGGCGCTCAAAAAGTTCGGTGTGCGTTTCAAAGGCATGACGCATCTCGACGACGAAATCACCTGCACTGGCACGATCACCGAGAAGTACGAGGAGAACGGCGAAGGACGGATCGCGGGCAAAGTGCAGGCCGCCGATCAGACCGGCGATATCAAGGTCACAGGTACGTTCGTCGCAGCCCTGCCACACCGCTCCTGAGCCACGCGGAACTCTCTAAAATAAGAAAAAATGAGGCGGGCAAACAAGTTGCCCGCCTCACCAAGAGGGTCAAAGAGACCAAAGAGAAGTGATATTAGAGTAAATAAGCCTCAAGCGTGGGCATAAAGGCCAGGATGTCTTTGATGCCCATGTTGGCCATGAGAAGCAGTTCTGTTGGCAAGCGATTAATGATGAGCACCGATCCCTGAGGCGTAGGGCGGATCTCAACATGCCTGGCGATGGTCAGTTTGGTATTGCCAATGGTGCTACTATCAACCGACAGACGATAGAGACCAGCCAGCACCTGGCGATTATTGTTGAGGTGTTTGCTCAGCCCAGGCTCGCCGCTGAAACCACGCGGACCTCCAAGGGTCAGCTTCTCCAGGAGAACCGGGCCGGGTACGCGTTTGGCCATCGGCACCGCGAAGACACATTTCCCCACCAGCGTCCCCAGACCGCGCTGAATGAGCGAGATTTGCAATTCAAACGGGCGCGGCCAGCCCATATTGAACGTGACATAGCACAGCGCCTCAGCCTGTTGCGTCATACGGATTTGCGCCTTGGCCCACTCGCCAAGCAGGCTGCCAGCACTCGCGCCTGTACTCGTGCCAGGGAGAATTTGATACGGAATCGGCGTGGGCGCGCCCAACTCTTTGCGCACCAGTTGTTCAACGTTTGCAGCTATTTTTTCTGGCTGCTGACTAAGAAAATGCAAACCAGGCATGTGTTTATCCTTTCTGTACGATCAATCATAAACAAGAGGGCAGGCGAAAAAAATCAATGATTATCAATTTTTTATCCCTGCACCAAAGGGAAAGTCGAAGATGAGCGCGTTGCGCCCTGCACGATGAGCGCGAGGCCACCGAGCAAGACCAGGTACGCGACGATATAGAAAGGCGTGAAGATCGGCGTGAAACACGCGACGATCGCCAACGCCAGAAATTGGCAATCTCAGTCTTGAAAATTATACAAAGGATTTGTTGCGGATCGTTAGCCTTCTATGAGGCTTTTGGGAAAACAGGAAGGAGAGATTCGCCCCATCTCATAGCAAATCCACCGAGAGTATACCGATTCCGTGAATGGAGGCCCTTTGTGCACCGCCCGTTGTCCGCGTGGGGACCGGGCGGCGCACAAAGGGCCTCCATTCACAATTTACACGAATTTGATATTATCTCCCCGCGACCGCCATTTTTTCGACGGCTGGCACAATCTCGTTGGCCAGCACATCAAACGGTTCCAGATCATGCACGTTGCGCAGGCTGAAGATGGCCTGATCGATACCCAGTTCGGCCTGAGAAGCGAACCATTCGATGGCCTGGGCCGGACTCAACGTGCCGTCGCGTCCATCGCGCGTCAACGAGAAGGAGTTGAGCGTAGTCTTCTCGATATCGGTGTAAGGACGCCCCTCGTTCTCACAGTGCTCGCGCAAGACGCTCAGCTTGTGCTTGAGAGCATCGTCGCCCATATGCGCGAAGAGATTGCACGCGTCTCCGTATTTAGCCACCAGGCGCAAGGTCTTCTTCTCACCGCTGCCGCCAATCATGATCGGCGGATGCGGCTTGTGCACGGCCTGTGGAGAATTGAGCGGGCGCTGGAGCTGGTAGTGCTTGCCCACAAATGGCTTCTCATCACCTGCCCACATCTGATGCGCGATCTGCAACGTCTCCTCCAGGCGCTCAAACCGCTCGGCCAGTGGCGGGAATGGCACGCCGAGTCCCAGATGCTCCTCCTCATTCCACGCGGCCCCGACACCGAAATACGCGCGGCCATGCGAGAGGACATCTAGCGTGGTCGCCGTTTTCACCAGAATGCTTGGGTAGCGATAGGTTATGCCCGTGACCATCGTGCCCAGCTTGATGCGATTGGTGCGAGCAGCAGCGAACGCCAGCGCGCTCCATCCCTCTAACATCTCATGTTCGGCTGGTCCAACAAAGCCGATCTGAAAAAAGTGGTCCATGACCCACAGGCTAGAGAAGCCAGCGCGTTCAGCCCGTTCGGCGATCAGCCCAAACATATCTCCCAGGTTTTCCTGACCCTGTGGATAGGTAAAGTTAGGAACCTGCAAACCTAATTTCATGCAAAATTCTCCCTGCTAACGAATGTGTGGAACCCGGCAGGTAGATACCCGAAGAATTTCCTGGCACATTATATCAAATCCGCTTAGATGGTGCCCATTCGGTGAATGTAGGGCGGCCCCTTGCGCGCCGCCAGGTCCCGCACGACGGCGGTGCGCAAGAGGCCGCCCTACATTCACCATTTGCACAGATTTGATATTATAGCATTACACCTTTAGCTTTGCCCGATCCCTCCCACTTGATACTGGCTTTCCGGGCTACGCTGGCGAATCGGCGTAAAGAGAGCGACAGTCGTAATCAGCACGCCACTCAGGCCCATCATACAGAGCACAGGCGCGGAGCCGATCCGCCCGGCCAGCGCCGTTAAGATCGCGGTCCCGATTGGCGCTGGCGCAGCGATCAGGGTCCAGAAGGCCGAGGTCACGCGCCCAAGCAGATAATCGGGCGTGATCTGCTGGCGCAACGCAATCGAGACAATGCCCGTGAGCGTCGAGGTAAAGGTAAAGATGATGGCGAACAGGCCGATGAACCACAAGTTTGTGGCGAGACCGAACAGAGCGAACATGATAAACTGCAGGATAAATCCGGCTATCCAGCAGAAGCCAAACCCCCAGCGCCGACGCAGCATGGGCGTTAGCAAACCGGCGATCATACTGCCGATACTGGCCAGACCAAGTACCACCCCAACCATGCTATCGCTCTGCCTAAGATCGTGTTTGAGATGGAAGATAAACAGAATCATCGCGCCGGAAGCCAGCAGGCTTGTAGAAAAGAGCAGGATAGTCAACCAGCGCAATACCGGCTGTTTCCAGAGGAAACGCACTCCAGCCAAAAATTCTTCTTTGAAGCCCTGGCGCGTCTGTGCCTTTTGAGGCAACGCGGCCAGTTCTGAATTTCCGGCGCTCAACAATTCAGCGGGCGAAACGCTGGCTACAGGACGCAAACGGATCAGCACAATCGAGACAGCCGATATAGCAAACGAGAACGCGTCCGCCGCGATCGCCGTGCTTGGGCCAAACACACCTGAGATCACGCCCGCCAGAATCGGACCAATGATCGAAGAGATGGCCAGCGTTGTCTGCAAACGGCCATTCGCCTCGTTGATCTGGTCGGGATCGACAAGATTGGTGATGGCGGTAATATACGTCACCTGGAAAATCATACCCAGGCAGGAACCGAGCGCAACCACCACGTAAATCAGCCAGAGATGCGGCCCGGAAAGCCACCAGCCGAGCGGGATCGAGGCATAGAGCACCGTGCGCAAGGTATCGCAAAAGATCATCAGCTTGCGGCGATCCAGGCGATCGGCTAGCCAGCCCGCGAAGATGCCTGTGATAACCTGGCTTACGCCAAAAACCGCCGTGACCAGGCCCATCTGTGCCACCGAACCGGTCGCTTCGAGCACGAGCAGAGGAATCGCAATCGTGGCGAATGCATCGCCGCAGACCGAGAGCGTCTGGCCGAGCCAGAAAATATTGAAATTGCGGTTGCGCCACAAACGCGCGCCCGGTGCCTGATCGGCCACCGGGCTATGCAGTTCAAGCGCGCGGGTCTTCACAGCTGGTTGATCCTCAACCAGACTGGAAGCGGGTTGTCTGTCCATCGGAACCCTTCTTTGTCAGATAAAGCGAAATTTTTTCTACAAAAGTACATACAAAAATACAGTATCTTTATAGTCTATAGTAGCACATTCACAAACATGCGACACGTTCCTGTGACCATTTTCCCCGGCCCACAGGAACGTGTCGCAAATTGTCGCCCGGCTTCGCTTCTCGTTATGAGAGTTTCAAGCCACAATGGAAGCAATAGCGGAAGTATTCAGGGCTACGCGCATTACACCGACCACACGTCACCCCCTCTCTTGTTTGGTTTGTCATCTCATTGCTCTATTCCCAGGTGGGAACATCTTTGAGAATGGCGCACATCATCCGATAATAGTAGGTTGCTATCTTTTTGGGCGAGTAGGGTCGCTCCTGCTCCAGCCACCAGATAATCGTATCGACAAGCAGAGCCGCGATCTGGGCTGGGACAAAGCCGTCCTCTATAACCCGAGAGGCAATTCGCTCTTGACCAGTCAGGACTTTGAGCAAGTCTCGCAAGCGCTCTTGCACCATCCGCGCAAGATAGGTGCGTAAATTCGTCACAAACCAGGGGCTTCCCTTCTTGCCCAACAGGGCAAGGTAGAGCCGCTCATATTGCACAACATGTTCAAAGAGGGCTACATAGGGAGGAAGCACCTCCTCGGAATACGCAAAGATCTGCCCCCAAGTTTTCCCTGTGATGCGAGGTTTCATAGTCCTCAGAGCGTCATAACGAAACGTGTCAAACTCCTGATTCATGAGAGTAATCATCTCTTCAAAGATCTTCATTACCAGATCGTACTTATCTTCATAGTAGCGATAGAAAGCGGTTCGACTAACCATCGCCCGGCTGGCGATCTCTCCTACGGTGATGGCATCGAAACTCTGCTCTTCTATTAAGGCAATAAGTGCCTCGCGAATAAGTTTCTGGGTGCGTCTGACACGCAAATCGTCTGAGATGTGTGACATTTTTGCCTCTTTGTTACATAACTAACATTCCCTCTTGTTTGCATCTGGATTCAACCTGACAGCGCGGAGTAGACTCAAAGCAGACAGAGAACTACTCATACTTTACCATGCAAGGAGCGATATATGACACAGCAATCTCTTCCCACACAAACTATCCTGATCTCTGGCGCTAGCATCGCCGGACTCACACTTGCCTACTGGCTGAAACGCCATGGCTTTCATGTCACCGTGGTTGAACTAGCACAGGGGCCTCGTCTGGGTGGCTCACCCATTGATGTCCGGGGGCAAGCGCTTGATGTAGCGGAATGGATGGGCATCTTGCCACAGATCCGGGCGGCACAAATCGGCACAGATGGTATGACCTTCGTGTATGCTGAAGGTCAGCCCGTTGCCCAAATGGACCCGAACCAGTTTGATGAGAAAGTTGGTGAGGACGTTGAACTACGGCGCGACGTTCTCATCAATATGCTCTACGATTTGACCAAAGAGAATGTCGAGTTCCTCTTTAGAAATACGATACAAACACTGACGCAGGAGGCTTATGGCGTTGATATCACCTTCGCTGACGGCCAGGCCCGTAGATTTGATCTTGTTCTCGGGGCCGATGGCCTCCACTCGGTAGTACGGAGACTCACTTTTGGCGAGGAGGAGGCACGCATTGTGCATCATCTTGGCCTCTATGTTGCTCTTCTTGAGATTGACCGTGGGGTTTATGGGCAGCAGAAGAACCAGGTGATCTTTTATCGCTCACCAGCGGGCAGAACCGCAGGCCTCTCCCATTACCCAGATCAGGATTACGCGATGTTTGTCTTCCGCGCACCCAAACTCTCCTATGACTATCACAGTCTAGAAGAGAAAAAACAGCTCCTCATCAATGCCTTCGCCGATGAGTCGGGCTGGGAAGTTCCCAAACTGTTGAGCATTGTGAAAGCCGCAAATGATCTGTACTTTGATGAAGTGAGTCAGGTGCGTATGTCCACATGGTCGCAAGGTCGGGTAGCCCTGATAGGTGACGCTGCCCACTGCACGGCCTTCTTATCCGGCATGGGTAGCACTTTGGCAATGGTTGGTGCCTCTGTCTTAGCGAATGAACTTGCAAAAGCTCAGGGAGACTATCAACACGCGTTTGCCCAATACGAACAGCTTCTTCGACCTCTCGTAGAGCCAACCCAGGCGCGTGTTCCTGAAGCCGCCACCATGTTTGTCCTCTCAGAAGAGTAGGCATCACCTCTTGTAGACAAAAGAAAAGCGTCTGTTCCTACGGCGGGCAAACCCCAGTTTTCTTGAGTAACATGCTATACTCAGCCTATCGCCCCCCAACAAAGAGATGATTGATCCGAAATACGCGACAAGTTTTTCAGATCGATCATCTTTTTGTTGTGATTTGCTTGGCGCGCAAGGGCGCGCTGACCTCGTGTAAAAATTGCAGGATTTCGCGGAAGGATTGGAGCACGCCGGTCTGATAGTAGGCGATTTCGCGTTCACGGCAATAGGCTTCGACGATCCTCTGCGCTTTTTTCAGATTGTTGCGCGGCATGTTGGGGAAGAGATGATGCTCGACCTGGTAGTTGAGGCCACCATACCAGAAATCGGTGAAGAGGCCGCTACGTACGTTGCGCGCGGTCAAGACCTGGCGGCGCAAGAAATCAACAGGGCTATTTTTCTCCAACAAAGGCATGCCTTTATGGTTGGGCGCAAACGCTGTGCCCAAAAATACGCCGAACAACATCTGATGAACGAGAATGAAGGCGAGCGCCTGCCAGGGGTTGAGGCAGGAGAAGATCATGCCAAAGTACAGGACATGATGAAGGATGAGCAGCAGGGATTCGAGGGCGCGGTACTTCTCCTTGTGACGCGCGAGATAGAGAACACTGCGGAACTGGAGGTCCAGCGCGATCAGGGAGAGCAGTGGAAAGAAGAAATATGTCTGATGTTTGACCATCAGGCGTTGCAAACCCGTCTTGCTCCTCACCTCCTCGTCTGAGAAGGCCAGCACGCCGATGTCAATATCGGGGTCCATGTCGATCTCGTTCGGATGGCTATGGTGCGCGTTGTGCTTATCCAGCCACCAGCTCATACTCATGCCGAGCGACAGATTGGCCATCAACAGGATGAAAAACTCGTTTTTGCGCGTCGAGCGGAAAACCTGGCGATGCCCGGCGTCATGTCCCAGGAAACCGAACTGGGCCGAAATCATGGCCAGCAGTGCCGCGTTGCCGAGTTGAAACCAGAAAGAGTGGATCGTGAAGAGCAGAAGGACGCTGAAGGCCAGCAGGCCAAGCGTCACGCTGGTTTTGTACGTATAGTACGCGGGCTGTTTTTCCAGCAGTCCACTTGTCTTGATAAGCTTCTTTAACTCAGCGTAATTGTTGAGCGGCTTTACCAGAGCGGGAGAAATCACCGGCGCAGGGATTATTTGCGGATCGCTTTGCGTAGCTGGAAATACATCTGATTGAGAATTGTTTTTGCTCATATCCATCCTTCATCAAAAACGCGCCAGCAACGCGCTCCTCGTTTAGCGGGTAAGCTAACACTGATTTCGCGTTGCTGCTGCTACTTCGCCCATTTATTGGATATTTTTGCTTGCTTGCTAGTAAGCAAAAATAGAGATGATACTTTCTTTAGGAGAAAGGGTTATATATCTATGATAAGAGCAAGGGCGAATCCGCCTCATCTCGTGTTGAAAGCACGACCCGGATAGGTTTCCCTGTAGAAATTGACAGGACAGGCCCCGTGAAATTGCCTGCCTGAAAAACCGGTCAAATTAGCGGCGCGGTGGATACGCTGGGAGGGTATACTTAGCCCGTGCAGAGGAAACTACCAGCATAGCCCGATCTCTGGCCACACTGATTGTGGAACCCGGCGTCGCCAGAGCATCCGCGCGAGGCGCTTTTTGGAACAACTGCGTGCGAGGCAGAAGACGGGGCGTCTCACGCGACAGCACTACCGCATGTAGTGCCGGGGGCTGTGCCGGTAGCGACCAATGGAAAGATCCAGAGGTTCGCATGCAGCGAGCCTATTTGGAAAACAGTGAGCAAATATTCTGGTGAGATGGCGCTGATAACGCCAGCGAAAGGAGGAAGCGATGGGACAAGCACAATGGGCATATAAAGTCGCGTATGTCGATTATCGAGGGCGAATTTCTTGTGAAGGTGTGGAAACGCTACGCGGCGAGGAACGGAGGAGCGCGTTTGTGCGGCGGTACATGAATACGCTTGGCAAGGATGGTTGGGAGCTGGTGGGTATTCAGCCGCTAACAGGCAATTCCGCTTACTACGTTTTCAAACGCTCCGCGCAAGAGGGCGATTACGCCGAGCCAGCCCCGGAGGCCAGCGCCGAACAGGCCCAGCCTACAGATGGGCCAACGGTGGAAAACGCCTGACGGTAGAAAACGCCCGGAGGAGAGAAATTCATCCTCACGCGCAACGGGTCAGACTTTCGCATTGTGCGGAGTCTGGCCCGCTTCTTTTTACCTTGAAACGGGCGAGAAGATTCGACTGATTCGACGCGCCCTCGTTCTGGCTGATATAATGAGCTTGCAAGCAATCAGTCGACAAGCGAAGCTATCCTCGCCAGAGGATCGGCAGACATGTAACCACCGATCACAGCAGATCAGCTTCATCCAACGCAGAATGAGGAGCATTTTATGTCAATTTCAACCCCGGCGCGCTCAACAAAGTTGGGGCAGGTTTACCAGAATTTTATTGGCGGAGAGTGGAAGAACGCACGCAGCGGCGAGACGTTTATCAGCACCAATCCGGCCCGCACATCCGAGATCATCGGGCATTATCAGAAATCGAACTCGGCAGATCTGGACGAAGCGGTTGCGGCAGCGGTGAAAGCACAACCCGGCTGGGAAGCGACGCCAGCCCCGGTACGCGGCGAGTTGCTCTATCGTGTAGCCCAGATTTTAGAGCGTCGTCAGGAAGAACTGGCCGAATTGATGACCCGCGAAATGGGCAAGATCCTCAAAGAGACGCGCGGCGACGTGCAGATTGCGATCGACGTGGCGAAATTTATGGCGGGCGAGGGTCGGCGTGCCGAGGGCGAGACCGTGCCTTCAGCTTTTCCCAACAAACTCTGCCTGACCATGCGCCATCCTATCGGCATCGTAGGCATCATCACCCCCTGGAACTTCCCTATAGCCATTCCAGCCTGGAAAACCTTCCCGGCGCTGCTAGCGGGCAATGCAATCGTCCTCAAGCCAGCCAGCGATACGCCGCTGATGGCAATCAAACTGGCTGAAATTTTGCAAGAGGCCGGATTGCCCGATGGCGTCTTCAATGTCCTGACCGGCCCTGGCGGCTCGCTGGGTGATGCGCTGGTCAGCCACAAGTCAATCAACATGATCTCGCTGACCGGCTCAACCGAGGTTGGACGGCGCGTGGGTGAGATTTGTGGACGCGACCTGCGCCGCTGCGGGCTGGAGCTTGGCGGCAAGAACGCGGTGGTGATTCTCGACGATGGCGACCTCGACCTGGCAGCGGAGAGCATCTCCTGGGCCGCTTTCGGCACGACTGGCCAGCGTTGTACCGCGACCAGCCGCGTGATCGTGCAGCGGGGCGCGCTCAAGGGTTTCACCGAGCGCCTGACCGCCCTGGCCGAAAAGTTGCGCGTGGGCGATGGGCTACTGCCTGAGACCGAGATGGGGCCGCTGGTCAATATGGGCCGCGTCAAGGCCGTCCATGAATATACCGAGATTGGCAAACACGAGGGCGCGCAACTGGTCACAGGCGGCACAGCACTGACCGAGGGCGTACATAGCGAGGGCGCGTTCTACCAGCCCACCATCTTTACCAATGTTACGCCCGATATGCGGATTGCGCGCGAAGAGGTCTTCGGCCCGTTCGTCTCAATCATCCCGGTGGACACCTATGAAGAGGCGGTCTCCGTCGTCAATGCGAGCGAGTACGGCCTCTCGACGGCGGTCTTCACCGAGAATAGTCGCCTGACCTTCCGGGCCATGCGCGACATTCAGTCGGGACTGGTCTACTTCAACTCCGGCACCACCGGCTCCGAGATTCACCTGCCCTTTGGTGGTATGAAGGCCAGCGGCAACGGCCACCGCGAGCTAGGAACCGCCGCCGTTGACGAGTTCAGCGAGACCAAGAGCATCTTCATCTGCTATCCTGAGAGAAAATAAGGCCCAAACCATAAAAATCGGGGAAAAATGATTGCAATCATTTTTCCCCGATTTTTATGGTTTTATGCAAAATAAAAGCGTACTAAGGTACCTGGGGCAGACCGAATTGGGTAAACATCGCCTCCCAGACCTCTTGATTTTCCAGGCGTTCATCCAGAGAGACGATGCGCGCGTTGATCGAGTCAAAAATGCAAGCGAGGATACGTTGCAGGGTGATCGCGCCTTCTTCGTAGAAATCGTTGGCCTTCTGCATTTCGCCGCGCATAACCTCGTGGCAGAGTGAGGTGAAGTTCTCCACGTCGATTCTGTTCTGCTCGATGAGGAAGCGGTAGTTGCCCATATAGCGCAAATTGGCGCGCGCCAGCAGGCCTTCCAGTGTGTGCGGGTCCAGTTCGGTGCCGTTGGCTTTGCAGGCATCGGCCAGTGCCTCCATCGTCCAGTTGACAAATTCGGCCAGCGCGGGCAACTGGTCCATCGGGGTTGTTTTGCGCAACCAGTGCTGCTCCATGCGGCTAATCAGGTTGAGCAGTTCGAAGTGTTCCATGCGCAACATCTCGGCTGGCTCAGGCAAATGCACGCCGCCGGATTCTTGCGCGACCTGGTTGGGTGGTAGAACATAGACCAGGCGCATCTGGATCAATTGCGCGAGATCGCGCGCGACATCCAGTTCAGGACGCCGAATGCCGCTGGCGATTTTGCGCACCGAACGATAGCGGTTGATTCCGCCCAAAAGTTCGAGGGTGCGCGCGTCAAAGCTCATGGCGTAGGGAATGGCCGGAGCCATCTGGAGACAGGTCTGCATGCCCAGAGGCAGCGCATGTTGCAACTGCTCCCACTCTTCAGAGTAGCGCAACATCTCCATCGAGACGCGCATAACATCCAGGCCCAACGATTCTTCGCCATAGGGCAGGATATTCTTGCTTTCGGGGATGGCCGCGAATTCATAGCTGCCATCTTTCCAGAGGCCGATATCGCGAATGGTCCAGAGGGCTTTGGTGCGCAAGGCTTCGCGCAACTGAGCATCATGGATAACACGCATCTCAATCAGACGCTCACCGATGCGTTTGCCAAAGGCGTCCTGCAATTGCTGCTGGAACGCGACCTCAATCTGCTGAGCCGTCGCCATGCCCAATTGTTGAAGAACATCACCCAGAGTCAACGCGCCAGCGTCGAGTTCAGAGCAACCAGCCATCTTGCCATCTTTGAAATAGACAATGCCGATGCGGTCATTGGCCTGCTTGAGATGAATAGCTCCGCTCATGCTCTCCATCTCCATCATCTGCAAAATCTCCACCAACCCAAACTCCCTGAGCGAGCCTTGTAATCGCGTGCTAATCATCGTGAGTCTCCCATGTGAGCGTGTAACGATACTCTTCCCAAGCTAACCTCAACCTGAGCAAATACGAAATTGTTCACTTTCCGCACTGCCTATTATAGCAATCTCAAGATGTTTCAGCAAGTGTCGGCAGGCAAACAGCCAGGGGTATCTGTTACTGGCTTGCCAAAAGTGAATGGAACCTGTTATATAATATCCCCATGAGTATACAAAATAAAGTCACACTTATCACTGGCGCGGGTCGCGGCATTGGACGCGCCACGGCCTTACGCTTTGCCCGCGAGGGTGCGCGATTGGCTCTTTTTAGCCGCACACCGGAAACCCTGGAAGAGACAGCCGCACAGATTCACGCGGCTGGCGGCGAAGCGTTAGCAATACGCGGTGATGTGGCGCGTGAAGAGGATGTGCAGGCGCTTTTCAAGCGCGTCCACGAAACCTACGGGCGCGTCGATATTCTTATCAGCTGCGCGGGCGTGGTCGCGGTCAAGCCGTTCGCGGAAATGGACGTGGAGACGTGGGACCGCGTGCTGAGCGTCAATTTGCGCGGCACCTTTCTCTGCTGCCAGCTCGCCTTTCGCCAGATGCAGCAACAGGGCGGCGGCGTGATCCTGAATATCTCGTCGCTCTCTGGCGTCAAAGGCGTCGAAAAATTCCCCGGCCTGAGCGCCTATAACGTCTCGAAGGCGGGTGTGGCTAGCCTGACCGAGATTCTGGCTGTCGAGGGCAAGCCGCACAATATTCGGGTCGCGGCGGTCAGTCCGGGCGCGGTCGATACTGAAATGTTGCGCCAGGCTGCTCCGCACCTACGCGCCGGAATGACGTCTGAAGAGATGGCCGAGATTCTGCTCTTCATGGCCGATGACAGCGGGCGCGTCTTGAGCGGGACTAATCTGGAAATTTTTAGCAACGCATAAGTGTTGTCATACAGTAAAGCAACCAATCTTTTTGACGCGAAAAGAGGCGGGAGAAAACGATGGTCTATCTGACGAGGCGTACAACCTTTAGCGCCGCGCACCGCTTATGGAGCGAGCACCTGACGGATGCGGAAAACTATGCTATCTATGATAAATGCGCGAACCCCAACGGCCACGGCCATAACTATATCCTGGAAATCACCGTGCGCGGCTGGCCCGACGAGCGCACTGGCATGATTCTTAATCTGACGGACCTCAAAGAAGCGATCGAGAACGCGATCATTAAGTGGGTCGATCATAAACACCTGAATTATGACGTCCCATGGCTGGAGGGCATTATTCCCACAGTTGAGATGCTGACCGTCGTTTTCTGGCGGCAGTTGGAAAAAGAGCTTCCGGCTGGCCTGCTCTACGAGGTCAAGCTACAGGAGACGGAGAACAATCTCGCGTCCTACCGAGGAGAACAACAGGCATGAGAATCGCGCTGGTCGCGCCCCTGGTTTCTCCAATTGCTCAACCATATATTGGAGGAGCGCAAGCCATGCTCGCCGACCTGGCGCGTGGCCTGCGCGCACGTGGGCATCAGGTGACGCTTTTCGCGCGCGCTGGTTCGGCGGTTGAGGGCGTCAACATCGAGCAAATCGCGGTCCCTGACTGCGTGCGCCCGGCCAATTTTTCCGACTCGTCCAACGCCAACGCGCCCGATGCCGGTTTCTTCGTCCAGGCCAATCTCTTTCTCGATGTCTGCTTACATCTGCAACGAAACGCCGAGACATTCGACCTTATCCACATGCATGCTTTCGACTGGCCAGCCTATACTTTGAGCGCCCTGGTCAACAAGCTCCCGGTCGTTCACACACTGCATCTGCCCGCCGTCGCCAGTGAAATCAACGAAGCCTTGCGCGTGCTGGATCGGCAGGGGCATCCCTTGACGCTGACCACCGTTTCCCACGCCTGCGCGCTCACCTATGCCGCGTACACGCCGATCGATTACGTGATCTACAATGGGCTGGACATCAAGGCCATTCCGTTTCAGCCCACTGTAGCCAGGCATGCACCGCTGCTCTGCGCGGGCAGAATCACGCCTGAGAAGGGCGTTGAGGCCGCGCTGGAAATTGCCGAGCGAGCACACTATCCCCTGGTCATCGCTGGCGGCATTTACGATCGGGAGTATTACGAGCAGCGAATCGCGCCACGCATCGCCCAGGCAGGATCGCGTGTAACATATCTGGGGCAGGTCGAGCGCGAGACGCTCTGGGAACTCATGGGTCAGGCTTCGGCCCTGCTCTGCCCGATCGCCTGGGATGAGCCGTTCGGTCTGACACCTGTCGAAGCAATGGCCACGGGCACGCCGGTCATCGCCTTTCGCCGGGGCGCGATGGAAGAGATTGTTCAGCATGGCGAAACTGGCTACCTGGTCGAGCCGGGCGAGTGTGCGCAGGCGGCAGCGTTCATCGACGATCTGCCCGACATCCCTCGCGCACACTGCCGGGCACACGTCGAGGAGAACTTCTCGCTCGATACAATGCTCGACGCGTACGAGCAGATGTATCGAGAGATGACAGCAACAGCCAGGCACGACTGATAGGCGCGAAGACGACAGGCTAGATAGTGTGAATTACCGCGCTACGCCAGGGCCAGCTCTTCTTCACGTTCTATCTGATCTGGCCCGCTGAGGGTTGAGGTGCTCGTGCGCGGACTACGCTGGCCGGGCTTGCCACGGGCGGCGAAGAGAATAAACATCGGGAAGGCCGCGCAAGCAAAGTACGAAGGCAGGCTTCTCCAGGCGAAGAAGAGCGGCAACACGGCCAGCAACATCACTGCCTCTGGATGCGTCTTGCAGATGCGCCAGTACCAGATAAAGCAGAGCGGGTAGAAAATCCCATACTCCAGCACCGAGTAGGCCATTGAGGACATGTAGGCGTGCAGATAGGGCGAGCCAACTAATCCGACGATCCCAACACCCATCGGGAACATGGGGTCGCTGACCGGGGCCATCACACCCGCGAACCAGGCATGCGCATCCCAGAGAATGAAGGGCAGGTTGAAGACCAGCAAGACCGCGCCAGCAATGGTCAGACGGCTCGCGGCCTCTTTCAAATTGTAGGTGCGGAAGATCAGGATGGCGTAGAACGGCACGTAGAACCAGGCAGGCTGTTTGCAAGCCAGGGCCAGGCCGAGCGCCAGGGCCGAACGCCAGCGATGCTCGCGCCATAGCCACGCCATGACCAGAAAGAGAATCGTCATGACGTCGAGGTTGCCACCCAGCACCGACGACCACATCGAAATATTTGCCAGGGCAAAGACAATCAGCCAGGGCCGCAGGTCTTTGCGCACCGCAGACCAGCCAAGGGCAATCAGACCGAGGTAGCAGAGCAGGTAGAGCGGCAGGACGTTGTAGCTGCCCAGCCAGATCAGCGGCACCAGGGTCAGGAACGAGAGCGAAGGATAGCTGACTTTTGCCTCAAATTCGGGTGCATGGCCGGACTTCATATCGCTATCAAAGATCGTGCGCAGATCCACATCCGAAGGATAAGCCGTGCGGTTGGCAAATTGCCCCTCGCGCAGCGGCGTCGTCCAGCTCGGTTCAAGCGCAAAGAGTTGCGCGATCGGCACGATATTGGAGTCAGCATAGGGGTTGCGCCCTTGCAGCATGAGCATAGCCGCGTAGGTGTCGAGCGAGGTGCCGTCATTCGTATACTGGGGCGGCTCGAAAAAGCCCATATAGACGGCGCGACCAAACTCTACGACGCCAACGAGCGAAGTAATCAGAACCAGGACCAGCACAACAGCCTGCCAGCGGCGAGGATGTTGCCCAATCCGCCTGGTCTGCTGACGCAGGGTCGAGGAGCGAAACGCCAGGATCATCATGATGAAGCTGCCCAGAATCAACGCAAATGAGATCGTTCCTCGCCAATGCACGATAAAAGGCAAATGCGCCTCATACCACACCCCAGGAATTTGATAGGACGCCTCGTCAAGCGCTTGCAACATCAGAGCTACCGCGATCCAACAGGCCCGGCGCTGGATATCAATGACGGAATGGTTATCCGGCGATTTATCATAGGTAAAAAAGAGAGAGATAGGATTCATTGCCCGCAGAGCAACACGCCAGTCGCGTGTAGTCGTGCTTTTCGACGGATAAATAAACTGCCGTTCTATAACATCCATAAAGTCGCGCTTCACTCCTCTTAACATGGCAGCAAGAATCTGCTTTTCCCCACATTGCCAGGCAGCCACGTACTCTAAGCCCTTGCCCCGAAAATGCTTGCTGATTTTTCCTGGCTAAAGATTGAAACGAAAGGTCATCTTCATCCGTCACAAATCGTCGCAACAGCAGTCTTCATAGTCAGAGTAGGTATTTTTACTGAGTAGTGAATTGTGTATCGAACGGCGAACGCGAGATCATTATTCTTGCTTGAGGATGGCCGCGATCAGTTGCGCGTTCGATTTTGTTTTTTCCAGGACACGCAAAAGTTGTTCAGCGCCTTCGCGGCGCGAGCGGTCTGCGATCTGACGCCGCAGGAAAGCCATAGCGCGCAGCTCATCGGGTGATAAGAGCCGCTCTTCCTGGCGGGTGCTTGACGCGAGCAGATCGATGGCTGGGAAGATACGTCGGTCGGCCAGTTCGCGTGAGAGGCGCAGTTCCAGGTTGCCCGTGCCCTTGAATTCTTCGTACACCACCTCGTCCAGCCGACTCCCGGTCTCTACGAGGCAACTGGCGACAATGGTCAGGCTGCCACCTTCTTCTAAAGCGCGGGCCGAGCCAAAGAGCCGCCGACCAAT
>Ga0068857_100001590_pt1 | contig 18210 bp, 19 predicted proteins | sample KBSCornC72_FD_66591 | JGI IMG/M metagenome (GOLD analysis project Ga0068857, IMG submission 66591) | Corn rhizosphere microbial communities from Kellogg Biological Station, Michigan, USA - KBS Corn C7-2 | ecosystem: Host-associated > Plants > Roots > Rhizosphere > Soil ...
CGCTCGGTGGTGGAGATGGCGAAGGACTGGCGCACCGACCGCATGCTGCGCCATCTGGAAGCGCTGCTGCTGGTGGCCGACCCTACCAATACCTTCATCCTCAGCGGAACGGGCGACGTTATCGATCCCGACGACAACATCGCGGCCATTGGTTCGGGTGGCGCTTTCGCGAAAGCGGCGGCCACGGCGCTCATGGAGAACACAACGTTATCGGCGCATGAGATTGTGGCGAAGGCCATGGCCATTGCCGGCAAGATCTGCATTTACACCAATGACAGCGTGGTGTACGAAGAGCTGGGCTGAGGTCTGGGGCGGAGCGGCTGGGCGGACCAAGTTTGGCGCGGCTCCCATTTGGGTATGCCACACTGGAAGTTTGACAACAGTTATGAAGCATTTCACCCGCGGGGAGCATAGCCAGTGGTGATCTATCTCCCTGCCCAGACATCCGAGGACACTCCGCTGCTCGACGAGCTTACGCCGCGGGAAATCGTCCGCGAGCTGGATAAATACGTGATCGGCCAGGGCGACGCCAAGAAAGCCGTCGCCATCGCGCTGCGCAATCGCATTCGCCGCCAGAAACTCGACCCGGAAATGGCCGAAGAGGTGATGCCTAAGAACATCCTGATGATCGGGCCGACCGGCGTTGGTAAAACCGAACTGGCGCGGCGTCTGGCGAAGCTGGCCAATTCTCCGTTTCTGAAGGTGGAAGCCAGCAAGTTCACCGAAGTGGGTTACGTGGGGCGCGATGTCGAATCGATGATCCGCGATCTGGCGGAGATCGCCATCGACATGGTGCGCGAGGAACGGCTGAATGAAATCGGCGAGCGCGCCGAGCGGAACGCTGAAGAACGGCTGCTGGATCTGCTGATGCCTCCCGCGGGCGAGACCGCCGAGACGCCGGAGAGCGTCGAGCGCACTCGCGAAAAGCTGCGGGAACGGCTGCGCGCCGGAAAACTCGACGACCGCATGGTGGAAGTGGACGTGAAGGAGCGCAGCCCCACGTTTGAGGTTTCCACCCTGGGCGGCATGGAAGAGATGGACATCAACCTCAAGGACGTGCTGCCGGGCTTATTCGGCGGACGCACTCGCAAGCGCAAGATGCGGGTGGGCGAGGCGATGGATTATCTGGTCCAGGAAGAAGAACAGAAGCTGGTGGACATGGACCAGGTGACGCGTATCGCGATCGAGCGCGTGGAGCGCAGCGGCATCATCTTCCTCGACGAGGTGGATAAGATCGCAGGCCGGGAGGGCGGCCACGGACCCGATATCAGCCGCGAAGGCGTGCAGCGCGACATCCTGCCGATCGTCGAAGGCACCACGGTGAATACGCGCTACGGCTTCGTGCGCACGGATCATATCCTGTTCATCGCGGCGGGCGCGTTCCATGTGTCGAAGCCCAGCGACTTGATCCCGGAATTGCAGGGCCGCTTTCCCATTCGCGTGGAACTGAAGTCGCTCAACGAGGCGGATTTCATCCGTATTCTGAAGGAGCCCAAGAACGCGCTGATCAAGCAGTATCAGGCGCTGCTCGACACCGAAGGCATCAAGCTCACTTTTAGCGAGGACGCCATTCAGGAGATCGCAGCCTTCGCGACGCGCGTGAATGAATCGATGGAGAACATTGGAGCGCGGCGCCTGCATACGATTCTGGAGAAGCTCCTCGAAGAAGTGTCGTTCGACGGTCCGGATCTGAAAAAGAAGGTTGTGAAGGTGGACGCGGCTTATGTGCGCAAGCAGCTTGCCGATATTGTGAAAGATCAGGACTTGAGCCGCTACATTTTGTGACCCGAGCCGCTGCCCTGTTGTGCATGCTCTGGCTGGCGGGTTGCGCGTCTGTGGGCCCGCCGAAACCGCCGGCGCTCGACATTCCCACGCGCATCACGGACCTTCGCGCCGCCGAGTACGGCGATCAGATCGTGGTCCAGTTCACGATTGGGGCGCTCACTACCGACGGTCTCGCGCTCACGAGCGTGAAGGCAGTGGAACTCCAGGTAGCCGGGGGCGGTCCGCCAAGAATACTGCACGTGCCGGCGAAGATGCCGGGCCCCGTGGATCACGAATTCGCCGCGAAAGATTGGGTGGGGAAGCAGGTGACTCTCATGGTGCGGGCCACGGGGCCTAAGGGGAAAGCTTCGGACTGGTCCAACCCGGTCACGCTGGCGGTGGGCGTGCCGCTGGCGACTCCGGCCAACCTGCAAGCTGTTTCGGATCCAAAAGGTGTGCGATTAACCTGGTCGGGTTCGTTTGGTAGTGGAGAAGCTGGGCGTTACCGCATCTTCCGGGGCTCGGGCGAAGCGATGCCGGAGCGGCTCGCGGAATCCGACAAGCCGGAATACCTGGACACCGCAGTGGACTTCGGATCGCCTTACCGGTATTTCGTGCAGGGTCTGGCGGGAGAGCTGCGGCAGAGCGAGATTTCCGCCATCGCAGGCATCACGCCGATGGATGTGTTCCCGCCAAGCGTGCCGGCTGAACTCATGGCGGTGGCGGGAGTGAATTCGATTGAGCTGGCGTGGCGGCCCAATACCGAAGAGGATTTGGCGGGGTATCAGGTTTACCGCTCGACCGGTGGCGGCGCGCCCGAGAGAATCGCCGGGCCGGTGGATGCGCCGAATTTCAGCGACCGCACGGTGGAGATTGGCAAGAAGTACAGCTACACCATCACCGCGGTCGATCGCACTGGAAACGAGAGCGCGCACTCTGCGGCGGTAGAGGTCACGGCGCAATAGTTTCCGCCGCTGCGGATTCGCGAAAATAGCGCGCGGCGGAACGGGCAACCAGGAGGAGCAGCAAGGCTCCGATTCCGTTGGCAAGGGCGTCTACGGTCATCAAGCCGCGGACAGCGCCGTACCTGTATCCGACGCCATCCAGCCACGTCATATAGAGAATCGGAACATTGCCGGTGGCGACGAACAGCGCGTAAGCCGTGCCGGCGGCGTGATGGCGGCGTCCCATTACTTCGAGCACCAGCGCTGTGAAAACTGCATACGCGAAACCGGCGGCGATCGAATAGCCGGAGTAACCCAGCGCGTAGGTCCAGGGCGTGTGCGGAGCGAAAGCGAGGTAAGCGGCAAACAGCGCGGCTAAGCCGCCCGAAAGCGCGTAGGCTTGCATGCGATTCATACGGTCGCACACGAAACCGCCTAGCAGGCTGCCGAGAGCGCTGAGCAAACCTCCGGCGATTCCGGAAATCCACATCACTTCGCCCGGGGGCGCATGGTAATCGGGCCCCAATCCCGAAGCGAGATTGGCGACGGCGGCGCTGCCAACGGGCGAAAGAAAAAAAACCAAGCCGATCAGGGTGCGGCGGGACCAGAGCAATCCTCGCAAGTCGTCGAATAAGTCCTTAAACACGGGAATCACGGCGCGGCGATGGGGGGCGGGCTCACGGATGAGGAGCGCGGCGGTAGCCGGTAGAACGATGAGCGTCATTACGCCGAGCGCCAGCGCCGGCAGGTTTACGCGATCGGCCAGCCAGATAGCCAGGCCTCCGCCGACGGTGCCGCCGCCCAGATTTCCGGCCTGATACCAACCGCTGGCGCGACCGCGCACGTGGGGATCGAGGAAGGATAGAAGCGCGCCGTTCGCCGACGAAATCAAGCTGCCGATAGTGCCGGATGCGAACAGCAACGCGGTCAGAATGTTTAGAGATCCCGCCGAGGACAACACGGCAAGGGCGGCAAACAATCCCGCGCTGGCGGCCGAGAGCAGGATCCAGGAGCGGCGGCGCAGACCGAGATCGACCACCGGCGAATAGAGAAAATACCAGACGTTGGGAATGCTGGCGATCGCAACGATTTCGGCGATGCGATCCACCGCAACGCCTTGCCTGCGCAGCACGTAAGGCATCAGAATGACGATGATCGCGTTGGAGAGGCCGTTGGGAATCCCCAGAATTCCAAATAGCCAGGGCGAATTGTGCTTTACCGCGGACTCGTCGGCCAACGGTTCATTGTAGCGAGCGAGCGGCTTGGCGGCGCGAAGCTAAACGCGGGTTGACGCGGCGGCTAACCCGGCAGCTACTTCGCCTTGCGCCGTTTGATCACACGCTTCCGCCAGCGGCGGGCGATGGAAGGCGGGGCGAAGGCCTGATCGAGCAGTTCGGCCTGCTCGCGAGTGTGTACTTTGGCGGAACCGGGCGCGGTGGATGCGCTCTCCGGACGACCGGCGTAGCCCAGGGCGCGGGCTTCGTTGGCCATGATACGTTGCAGGCGCGTACGCATGAAAATCCAGGCGCCCATGTTGCGCGGTTCCTCTTGTACCCACACCACGCCGCTCGCCGACTTGTAGCGCTCGATCACGGCGCGGATCTCGACTTCGGGGAACGGGTAAAGTTGCTCGATGCGCACAATAGCGGTGTGCGCCGCAGTCTCATCGGTGGCCTTGCGCGCTTCGCGGGCCGCCAGCACTTCGTAATAGACTTTGCCGCTGCACAGCAGGATCTTGCGGATGGCTGCGGGATTCGCCACGGTGTGATCGTCCAGCACGGGATGAAAGACGCCCTTGGTGAGATCGTCGACCGTGGAGATCACCTGAGGATGGCGCAGCAGACTCTTGGGCGACATAACAATCAGAGGTTTGCGCAACCCGCGCATATCCGGGCCGCCGCGCATCTGGCGGCGCAACAAGTGGAAGTACTGCGCGGGAGTGGTGCAGTTCACCACTTGCAGATTGGCTTCGGCGGACAGTTGCAGGAAGCGTTCCAGGCGGGCGCTCGAATGTTCCGAGCCACCACCCTCCTGCCCGTGCGGCAGCAGCAGCACTAAACCGCTAGGCTGGCCCCATTTGGATTCGGCGGAAGCGATGAACTGGTCGATCATGATCTGCGCGCCGTTGGCGAAATCGCCGTACTGCGCTTCCCACACGACCAGGCTAAAGGGATCGGCGACGCTATAGCCGAATTCGAAACCCACGACGGCGTATTCGCTGAGTGGGCTGTTGTAGACTTCGAAGTCCGCTAAGCCCGGCACCAGGTGTGCCAGGGGCACGTAGACGGCGCCCGATTCGTAGTCGTGATAAGACGCGTGGCGGTGGCTGAACGTGCCGCGGGCCGCGTCCTGACCGCTCAGACGAACCGAGGTGCCTTCGAGCATCAGGCTCCCGAACGCCAAAGTCTCGGCGAGCGCCCAATCGACAGAGTTATCGCGGAGCGCCGCAGCGCGCTTTTCCACTAAACGCACAAGTTTCGGATGGATCTTGAAGCCGGGCGGGAACTCGGAGATGGTCAGGATGACTTGTTCCAGCGCCAGGAGGCTCGCGCCGGTGAGCGGAAGATCCTGCGGCATCGAGCCGGGCTCGATCGGGCTCAGCTCCAGCAACTCCCACTCTTCCTTGTTCTTCTGTGTCTGGTCGTAGATGTCGTAGAGATACTTCTTCTGCGCTTCCTGCAAAGCGGTGATTTCTTGGGCGGTGATCACACCCTCTTTCTGAAGGCGCGCGCCGTACAGCGCTGCCACGGATTTGTGATCTTTCAACTGGCGATAGAGCACCGGCTGGGTATAGCTGGCGTCATCGCCTTCGTTGTGTCCGTGCTTGCGCCAGCAGAGGACATCGATCACCACATCGCGGTGAAAGCGCTGGCGGAACTCGTAAGCCATTTGCGCGGCGCGAGTGCACGCCTCCGGGTCGTCTCCATTGACGTGGAACACGGGGGCGTGCACCATCAGCGCCACATCGGAGCAATAGCCGGTGGAGCGCGCTTCGCTTGGATTGGTGGTGAAGCCGATCTGATTGTTGATAATCAGATGAATGGTGCCGCCGGTGTTGTAACCGTCAATCTGCGAAAGATTCAGCGTCTCCGCGACAATGCCCTGGCCCGCCATGGCAGCGTCGCCATGAATCAGCAGAGGAATCACACGCTCGCGCAAATGATCTTCCAGGCGATCCTGCTTGGGGCGCACAATGCCTTCGACCACCGGATTCACGGCTTCGAGATGGCTGGGATTGGGAGCCACCGAGACGCGAAGGGCCTTGCCGTCGGGCAGCTGACGCCGGTTGCTGGCGCCCAAATGATACTTTACGTCGCCGGCGCCTCCAAAATCTTCTTCGGAGATTTCTCCTTCGAATTCCGAAAATACCTGCGCGATGCCTTTACCGATGACATTGGCGAGCATGGTGAGACGGCCGCGATGCGCCATCCCGATCACAACCTCATCGACGTTACCGTGGGTAGCGCGATCGAGCAATTCGTCGACCACGGCAATGGTGGATTCGCCGCCTTCAAGCGAAAACCGCTTGTGGCCCTTGAAACGATTTTCAAGGAAGCTCTCGAAACCTTCCGCGTTGAGCACGCTCATCAGCGCGCGGCGCTTGCCTTCGGCATCCAGCTTCCATTGGCTGGCGTCCGGCTCCAGTTGTTGCAGGAACCAGCGGCGCTCCGCGGGGTCTTCGCAGTGCATGAACTCGACGCCCATTTTGCCGGCGTAGATAATGCGCAGGCGGTCGATTAAGCCGCGGAGTGTGAGGATGCCGAAGGAACCGGCGTCGAAGGTGCGGTCGAGATCCCAAATGGTGAGGCCGTGCGTGGAGGGATCGAGATCCGGAGCCGGCGGACGCGGAACGCCTAGCGGATCGATGTCGGCGGCCAGATGACCGCGCTCGCGCCAGGCCTGAATGAAACTCGCTACTGCGGCCTGCTTGGCGGGGTCGGCCGTGACGGACGGCGCGGAGGGCGGCTCGACTTGCCAGTGAATAGGCTTCGACAGAATGCCAAGGTCGGCATAAATCTTTTCGTAAAACGCGTCTTCGCCTTCGAGCAGCGCCTGCATCTGCGCCAGGAACAGGCCCGACTCGGCGCCCTGGATCACGCGGTGATCGTAGGTACAGGTCACCGTCATGACCTTGCTGAGGCCCAATCCAACGCGGGCGTCTTCGGTCATCCCGCGATATTCCGGCGGGTAGTCGATGGCGCCGGTAGCGATGATGGCGCCTTGTCCGGGCATGAGGCGCGGAACCGAGCCGACGGTGCCGACCGTACCGGGGTTGGTGAGAGAAATCGTAGTGCCATCGAAATCGGCCACAGTCAGTTTATTGCCGCGTGCCCGCGTGACGAGGTCGTCATAGGCGGCTAGAAATTCCGCGAAGCTCATCGCTTCCGCGCTCTTGACGGAAGGGACTTTCAGCGAGCGAGCGCCGTCCTTGCCCGCGACGTCCACGGCGAGGCCGAGGTTGACGTGGCCGCGGTGAATGCGCAACGAGTCATGGCCGCTGCCTGAAAACGCATCGTTCAGCGCCGGGACTTTTTCGATGGCGCGCACAATGGCCCAGGCGACCAAGTGAGTGTAGGAAAGCTTGCTCTGGCCTTGCTGCGAGCGCTGCGCGTTGATCGCACGGCGGTTCTCGTCGAGGACCTTGACGGGCAGCACACGCAGGCTGGTGGCGGTGGGAACCGTGAGGCTCGCCGCCATGTTCTCGGCGATCTTCAGCGCGGGGCCACGCAGGGGCACGGCTTGATCGCCCTGGCTCATCGCCACTACAGGACCGCCGGCGGCCGGAGCGGGGAGCGCCCTCATCTCGGGCGGAGTGTCTAGCTCCGGCTCGATGGTAATGGTGGTGCCGTTCGCCGGCAGACCGTGGGGATTGAGGCGCTCGCTATCGGCGTCGAACACCTGCTTCCAGCCAGAGTCTACGGTTTGGCGGTCGTAAAGGTATTGGTGATACAGCTCATCTTCAAGCCAACTGTTTACACTTGGAGCGGCGGGGTCAGACATCGGGGTTTCTATTTAACATAATAACTGATGGTTCAGGCGCTCATCTTTTCGGACATTCATAATGACGGGCGTGCGCTCGCAAAGCTCATGGCGATCGACGCCGACGTTTATTTCGCGGCCGGGGATCTGGTGAGCTGGGCTCGCGGACTCGACAAGATGGGGGATCTGATGAAGAGCCGGGCCGAGCGGGTTTATGTGCTGCCTGGCAATCACGAATCGGCGAGCGACATCGCGGCGTTTTGCGGGCGCTTCGGATTCGTGGATTTTCACGGTGCGACGACGGAGATCGGGGGCGTGCGCTTCGCGGGGCTAGGCTACTCGACTGTGACGCCGTTCGACACGCCGGGCGAATATGGCGAGGATGAAATCGCCGAGCGACTGGAGAAGTTCGCGGCGTGGAAGCCGCAGGTGCTGATTTGCCACTCGCCGCCGTTGGGCACGCCGCTCGATCGCATTAAGGAAGGACTGCATGCGGGCAGCCGCGCGGTGCGCGAGTTCATTGAAACGCATCATCCTGAGTACTTTTTCTGCGGGCACATTCATGAGGCGGAAGGAGTCGTATTCCAGATGGGCGCGACGCGGGCGATGAATGTGGGAAAGAAAGGGTATTTGCTGGAGATTTAGCTACGAATCAGCCATGGCAGAATTCTAGGAGGTGGTCAATTTTGAAGGCTTGCTTTGAGAATCTATCGCGGCGCGTCAACCCACTTTTCAACGCCTTCCACGGTCTTCAGTACCTCGGCCCGGACCGCTATTCCATCCGGGATCCATACGCATGAGGCACGCTGATCGATTTTGCAACCGTCGGCGGGATTCGTCTGGACTTGCCGTGTGAGGGAATCGAGGGCGTCAAGCTTCCTCGCCGCGACAATGGCCATGTTATGGTCGGCTTGGCTGATGCGAATCAGATAAATCAGCCGGAGATAATTGGCCTGCCGAGCCACTTCGAAAAGCGGTGCAATCGACTGCGGCTGAGGCTGCGTTTGTCCGTCTTTGGTAACTTCGGCTGAATTGAATTCGACGCGCACGCGCCCTGCCCTCTGGCCTTTGACGTTATAGTGAGCGACCTCATACCCCACAAAGTCCGTTCCCGCGGAAAGAGTGAAGCCGTTGCCGCTGGTTGGCTTGTCGGTTGTCTTGAGGACGTACCCTCCGGATTTCAAAATGGGCGTGACCGCAGTCAACCGCCATCCGGGCTGGATGTCTAGATAGTCATTGTTCGCCGAACCCGCTGAAGTCGCTGCTATACGAGCCGATCGCAAGGCGCAGCAAGTCAAAAAGGTGAGTACACCAACGTAAAGGATCAGGCCCACAGTTTTCTTCGGGGCAATCATCCATTCCAGTCTACGCCGCTCTTTTTAACCCGTTCGTCGGCTTCGATTCAAACTGAGACACTACCGGTTCTAGCGTAGAATCATGCATGAGGTACGTTCGGTGAGACGCCGCACCATTCAGGTTCGTATTTTCCGAGGCGAAGAGAAGTATGTGGCCGAGTGCCTGGATCTTTCCGGGGTGACGCAAGGCGACACGCTGGATGAAGCAACCGCGAATATTCGTGAAGCGATTGGCCTGCATCTTGAAGGTGAAGACCTCGGTGAGTTGGGCCTCACGGAAAACCCGACGTTAGTGGCGGTGATGGAACTGGGGCGGTAGCCTGATGCCTAAGAAGATCCACTCGTACCTCGTCGATCTCGTCCTGACGGATGATGGCGGCTACACGGTTGTTGTCTCTGCGCTTCCCGGTTGCATTTCCTACGGCGAGACGGCGGCGGAAGCCACCCGCAATGCCAGGGAAGCGATCGAGTTGCATTTGGAGAATCTGGCTGCCCACCGCTGAGTCGCTGTCAGGTTTGCGCTACGCTTGAGTTATGGGCGCGACGCGCAGTCCCGCGGTTTCCGGGCTTCCCGAGCAGTCCTACCAGCTTGAGCATCCCAGCTCCGAAGCGATCTGGAAGCGCGCGGTCGAAGTATTCGGCAGCGAAGAACTGGCTCGCAAATGGATGGATACGCCGCTGCCGATTCTCGGCCAGGCGACACCGGAACATAATTCTGCTTCGGGGGATGCTGCGAAGCAGCGGGAGATTCTCACGATCCTGGGCCGGATCGACTACGGGATGTTCAGTTAGCAAATGCGGATCTTCCGGCTCCATCGCCGGCAACGAGCGGCTTCCGACTACAGCGGCTCTCTGCGCTTCGCCAGCCGCTGGAATCCGGCCGGAACTCCGATGCTGTACGCTTCGACGGCGCTTTCCCTGGCTTGCCTGGAATTGCTGGTCCATGTAAGCCCGGACCAGATCCCCTTGGATTTTGTGTACACGACGGCCGCGATTCCGGCGGAACCGGCGGCCCATGATTTTCGCGGCACGCTTCGCGACGCGGAGTCGACGCGCCGCTACGGGCAATCGTGGGCGGCGTCGCTGACATCGTTGGCGATCTATGTTCCGTCGGTGATCATTCCGGCCGAATCCAACGTGCTGGTGAATCCTGTGCATGACGCGTTTCAAGACGTAGTCTGGGATGTCCCAAGACCTTTCGAATTCGATCCGCGGCTGCTAAGAGGTTCGAGCGCGATCCTCTAGCCCGGGCGCCTTCCGTTCGCTCGCGAGGAGCAAGAGAAAAATCGCCACGGACGCCGAGGATACGATGGCCCAGGGCCTGCCCGCCAGGGCGAAACCGAAAGGTATTGGCGTGGACAACAGAGTCGCCGCGATCCTGGAAGCCGGGTTAGCAGACCGAAAGATGGTCAGCAAGATGGGCAGCAGCAATAGCGACGCGTCGTATCCGTAGACGTGCGGGACGATCCACAGGGAAGCTACCGCGGTGATCGCAAACAGCCGCCACAGGGGCGCGGCTCTTACGCACCATAGAAAGACCAAGATTGCGGCGCCGATGAGCAACGCGCTCGCCCAGCGCGCCTCGATCCCAAGGTTAGCTAGCAGCCCCTGGAAGCTGATCGTGAGTTCGGGGGACGGCGATAGATGGTCGAGACTCTTATTCCGCAGCAGCGCCCCGTACAAGCCAAGAGAGCCCATTCCTCCGAGTGCGATCCAGCTCGCGACTAAAGCCAAGGCCGTGGCGCAGAAGCCGGCAAGCATGCGCCAACGCCGCTCGACCAGCAGGGCCACGGGCCACAGCAGGATCAGGTGAAACTTCATCAGCATCAGGGCAAGAGCCGCTCCGGCCGCGAACCAGCGGCTGCGCGCGGCGAGTTCGAACGCGAGAATGAAGAGCGCCAGCATTATGACGCAGTCCTGGCCGCTCGCGATGCCGAGGGGACAGGGAAGAAAGAGCGCCGCGAATACCAGAGCGTCCGGGCCAAAACGGCGCCAGATCCAGGCCCAGCAAGCCAGCAGCAGAGCGCTCTGCGCTGCAATCCACACCACAAAAGCAGGGCCGTAGGGCAGCAGCGCGAGAGGCATCAGGAAAGCAGCGTAAAATCCCGGACGCACGAACGGAACCAGAGAGCCGAGCTGCGGAAAAATCCGTCTTTCCCGGACGAGTTGAACTTCCGGATCGTGCAGATCGGCAAAGCGGCCTTCGCGGGCGAGCGAAGCGCCGGTATAGATGTTCAAGAAGTCGTGGGAACGGGCGCTGGGCAGGATCTGCGAACCGAGTGCGATCCACATCGCGCTCAGCCCGACAACGGTGAGGCCGACCCACAACGGAATTCGCGCCATTTGTTTCCTCCGAGTATACAATTGCTAAACTGATCTTGAATGACCCTCGAAGAATTGGAAAGAGAATACGTTACGCTCCGCCAGCAGGCAGACGCTGTGCGGAGCTATCTTTGACGCGCCCGGACGCAAATCCCAGCTAGCCCTGACCCAAGAACAGATCAACGCGCCCGACTTCTGGTCCAGTCCCGAGAAGAGCCAGAAGATCATGCAGGATCGCAAGCGTCTGGAAGAGCAGATCGCCCAGGAAGAAAAGATCGCCGGGCTGGCTTCCGACCTGGACACGCTGTTCGAACTGGCGCGCGAGGGCGAGAACGTGAACGCGGATCTAGAGCGCGAGATGCGCAGCCTGACGGCGTATCTCGAAAAGCTCGAAACCAAGATGCTGCTTTCGGGCGAGAACGACGCGCGCAGCGCCATCGTTACCATTCATCCGGGAGCGGGCGGCACCGAAAGCCAAGACTGGGCCGAGATGCTGTTGCGCATGTACCTGCGCTGGGCCGAACGCAACCACTTCGAAACCGTAATCACGGACCGCCTGGAGGGCGAGGGCGCGGGCATCAAGTCGGTGACGTTTGAAGTTAATGGCGAAAACGCGTACGGATTGCTGCAAAGCGAAGTGGGCGTGCATCGTCTGGTGCGCATTTCGCCTTTCGACGCCAATGCGCGGCGGCACACGTCGTTTGCATCGGTGTTCGTATATCCGCAGATCGACGACGAAATCGTGATCGATATCCGCCCGGAAGATCTGCGGGTGGACACTTTCCGCGCGTCGGGCGCGGGCGGTCAGCACGTCAATCGCACCGACTCGGCCATCCGCATGACACATCTGTCAACCGGCATCGTGGTGCAGTGCCAGAACGAACGCAGCCAGCATAAGAACCGCGCCAGCGCGATGAAGCAGCTCCGCGCGAAGCTGTATGAGCACGAACTGGCGAAGAAGCGGGTGGAGGAGCGCAAGCTAGAAGACACGAAGCTCGGTATTAACTTCGGCAGCCAGATCCGCAGCTACGTGCTGGCGCCTTACCGCATGATCAAAGACCATCGCACCAAGCTGGCTATCGGCGATGTGGACAAGGTGCTCGACGGCGATCTGGAAGCGCTGATACACGCCTATCTGGTGCTACTCAAGACCGGCAAGACCGTTGCCGCCGCGGGCGCCGACAGCGACGATCTAGATTAGCGATGATCACGATTGAGGAGGCGGCAGAGCGCATCCGCGCCGGTGAAGTGGTGGCGTTTCCCACCGAGACGGTCTACGGGCTGGGCGCGAATGCGCTGGATGCGGACGCGGTCGCGCGAATTTACAAGTTGAAGGGACGGCCGGCAAGCAGCCCATTGATCGTGCACGTGGCATCCATCGAAATGGCGCGAACTATTGTGACCGAGTGGCCGCCTAAAGCCGAGCAACTCGCGCGCCGCTATTGGCCGGGACCGCTGACGCTGGTGCTCCCGAAAGCGTCTGCGATTCCCAGCAACGTGACGGCTGGTCTGTCCACCGTGGGAGTACGAGTTCCAAATCATCCCCTGGCACTGGCGCTGATTCGGGAGGCGGGTGTTCCGCTCGCAGCGCCCAGCGCGAACCGGTTTGCGGGTCTCTCCGCCACGACGGCAGAACATGTTCGCGAGGCTTTCGGCGATGCCGTGCCGGTGCTGGACGGCGGGCCGTGCCAGGTAGGAATTGAGTCAACCGTGGTGTCGATCAACTCGGGAATAGTCACGCTATTGCGGCCGGGCATGATTGGGATGGAAGATGTGGAGCGCGCAAGCGCACATTTAGCGGACGCGGCGCATCCTTCTCCGGGAATGCACGCGCGGCATTACAGCCCGCGCACGCCGCTGGTATTATCGAGCGGGCCAGACCCTGGGGGCGCATACGTTTGGATCAACCTGCCCGCGAGTGCGGCTCATTCGGTTCAAATGCCGTCCACGCCGGAGGCTTATGCGGCCCGGCTGTATAGCGTCCTGCATGAGCTGGATCGCGAGGGCTGGCCGGTCATCAGTGTAGAGCCGCCGCCGGACACAGTAGAATGGGCAGCGGTACGCGACCGGCTGCAGAGGGCCGCATCCAAGTGAATCTCATCGAAGATATCGAGCAAACTCTTACCGCTACGCCGACGCTGTGGTGGCTAGGCCGCGCCGGCTTCGTCGTCCGTTTCGCCAACATTACCTTTTACGTGGACCCGTGTCTCTCGCGGCCGGGCGCGCTAATGGAAGGCTCTTCTATCCAGCACGCCGATATGATACTGGCCACGCATGCGCACCCGGGCCATCTGGACGCGCCTTCGGTGATCGCGATGCTGGAAGGATGCAAAGGAGCGAAGCTGATTCTGCCCAAGAGCGCCGCAGATAAAGCTCACGCCGCCGGCATTCCCTATCCGCGCATGACTACCACGGATGCCGATCTGCGGGTTGAGTATTTCAAGGACAATTTGTATGCTCGCATCTATGCGGTGCCTTCCGCGCATCCGCAACTGGATCGGACTCCCTTGGGAGGCTACCCGTATCTGGGCTATCTGATCCGCTTTGGGCGTTGGACTATTTACCACGCGGGCGATTGCGTGCCTTACGAAATGCTCGCCGAGCGACTGCGTCCCTACAACGTAAGCGTCGCCCTGCTGCCGGTAGGCGGCAAGAATTTTTCGGTGAACGAAGCCGCGCAACTGGCGGAGGACATCGGTGCCAAATGGTTAGTGCCGATGCACTACGAATCCGGCCAGGAGAACGATTTCCTCACTCACATGCTGGGGCAGCGGCCGCATCAGCAGTTCAAAGTATTTCAAATAGGCGAAAAATGGACAGTACCGGAGGACTGATGGCGCCGCGCGGGCTCAGCGCTCTTCAATGTGCTTCAAGCGGGCGTCGATGACCTCTTCCACACGGTGAAGCTCCGAGCGCCACAGGTCCTTCATTTCCTCGAAGCGCACGTCCATATGTGAGCGGAGTTCACCAATTCGGGTATTGGTTTCGGCCACGCGAGCATTGGTCTCCCCGATGCGCGTGTTCAGGTCAGTGAATCGCGAGTTAAAGTTACTACCTAAGTCGCCCAAGCGGGCATTCAAGTTGCTGCTCAAATCGCCCAAGCGGGCGTTATTGATGAGTATTCCCACCAGTACAATCAGCATGGTCGGCGCCGTGCTCATCGCGATTGTCAGGATCTGGGTATCGGTCATCTAAACACCCATCATAGCTGCTTCCACTATTCTTCCTCGTACCAGGCGCGCCACTGGCGGCGCTTGACGGGGAAAGCGCGGATCAACAACATTCCGGTTACGAATCCACCCACGTGAGCGAACCAGGCGATGCCGCCGCCGGAGTAGTTGGTGTTGGCCAGCGATCCCAGGCCGCTAAAGAGCTGGATAACGAACCACCAGAGCAGCATGATCCACGCGGGGATCTCGACCGTGGTAACGAAAACGATAATGAAAACCAAAGTGACAATGCGGGCACGCGGGAATTTGATCAAATACGCGCCCATCACGCCGGCGATGGCGCCGCTGGCCCCGATGGTAGGCACGCGCGAATATGGACTGGTGATCACTTGCAGAATCGCCGCCGCGAGGCCGCAGCACAAATAGAAAACCAGAAACCGGCCGCCCCCGATCAGGTCTTCCACATTGCGCCCGAATACCCATAGGAACAGCATGTTTCCCAACAAGTGCAGCCAGCCGCCGTGCAGAAACATGGAAGTCATCAAGGTTTCGAGGTTGCCGGAGATGGAGTCCGGGACAATGCCCCAGTGCTCTACAAACTGTTGCAGAGCATAGGGATCCAGTGACGCTTGATATAGAAAAATAAGCACGTTAAGCGCGATCAGAATTCCGACAACGAAAGTAGTGGACTGCACTCTCTCCGTGGATCGTAGGGGAATCATGCGCGCTCAGGCAGTGAATTCAGGACAGCGGCGCTAATTTTTGAGCGGGGGCATCTCGTAAACGTAGATGAGATGCGCGTGGCGGCTGTCGGTTTTTTCAGTATGCGAGGCTTTCCAGCCGGGGACGGCGTAATCGTGGGAGATCACCCGCGCTCCGGCTTTCAGAAAGCGCTCTAAGCGCGGCCGCAATCGTTCATTTAATGGCGTAACCAGGTAAAGGAAGACTACATCAGCGCCGGTAAGATCCGCGGTGAGGACATCGCCTTGAATCACGCGAGCCTGGTCAGCCAACCCTTCTTTTTGGATGTTAGCGGTCGCCTTGGCAACCAGCCTGGGAGAAATCTCGACACCAACTGCCTTGGCTTTGTACTTTTCCACAGCCGCAATCAGCACCCGGCCATCTCCGGACCCTAGATCGAATACAGTCTCGCCGGGCTTAATATTCGCCAACGCCAGCATGCGGTCCACCACGCGGGTGGGCGAGGCTACGTAGGGCGCCAACTTATTGGAGTAGGGCGAATGTTGCGCGCCCGCCGGCACTGCCGCCAGAGCGGCCAAAACGACGGCGATCGCGAAGGGCCAACGCATAAAAAAACCTATTCTGTCGCTCGGATCGACAACCGCGAGTAATTCGATTTTACTATACGGGAGATCATGTCGGAGATGGAAAACCACAGATCGCGCGGACGCGTAATGGTGAATTCGGTACCACGAAACAGCCGAATGGCGCGTCCAATCGAATCCCGCCAAGGGGTTTCCTGCGGATTCAGCGTGTAATTCATATAGAAGATGGGATAATCCACGTCGGTCAGCGGTTTTAGCGCCTCCTCTGGTAGAGACGCATCCAGCATCACTTTGGGTCCAGCAAAAATCAGAGCGTCGGGATGGTCGTCGCCAGACATCTCCTTTTGAATCAGTTCGGTCAGGAACTCGGTATCGCCGTGCTTGCGTTGCAGCTTGGCGGCGTCGACGATTCCCAGTTTAACGGTGCTCAGGGCCTCGCCGAGGGCCGGGAAATCGATGCTATCCTCGCTATCCTGCCGGTAGATGACTCGCTGCTCCTGTATGTTGAATGCCACCACCGAATATCTGCCAAACTGCGGCTCGCGATCGAGTTGCCGCAGGATCGAAACCAGCGCCAGCGTATCCTGGGGGCGCATGGTGGAAGCCGCGGAATTTTGGGGCGCGAAATTAACCAGCACTTTGATCTTGAGCGGCGTCTTATCCAGGACGCGCGCCACCGGCGGTTCCTCAGTAAACTGCTCGATATGAGCAGCTTCGATGGCGCCAGGAGCCATCTCCAGTTTGATGTCGCGGTCTTTCGCAGCCAGCGCGGCTTCCATATCCCAGTAAGAAGAGCACACCTGCTGAATGCGGTCCCGCATCATCCAATCCACGTGATACTTGCCTTCGCCCAAGTCGAACGACCCTTGCAGCAGCGCATCGCCGCCGGCATCCTCGACAATGCTGGGGACGGTATAACGCTGGATGAAGTAGGCCGGCTCCGTAGACGGGCTCTGGGAAGTCACACGGAACAAAATGGTGAGGGAATTCTCCTCTCCGGCCAGTTCTTTGAGCGGCACCGTCACGCTGAAGCCCGCGTGGTAGCGCAAGTCGAAACCAAGCGTCGGCTTTTGCGGCGTAACCGTGCAGTTGATTTCCTTGCGAACGTCCTGGGCTTCGAGCACCGCCAAGTCGCTCCCAACTAAGTGCACTGGGCCGCTACCTGAGGAAAGCAGCGTCTGTGCCGATATCTCCGCGCACAAGAAGAGCCCTAAGGCCAGGCCCCCGACCAGCCGGACACGCCCCAATACGGTCACGAATGAAATCATACATCGTTTCGGAGGCAATTGGGAGACCAAAATTTGCGTAGCGGTACTTTCACGGCCGAGATGATGCGCTGCCAAAATTTAGGATCCGGCGGCGCACCAAGCGCCTGTATGGTAAAGTGCAGAATCATGGCAAGCCGCAGTGTAAACAAAGTGATTTTGATCGGGCATCTTGGGCGTGACGCCGAGACTGCCTATACCGCCTCGCAAACGGCGGTTACGAAGTTTTCGGTCGCGACCAACCGGCGCTGGAAGGATCAGGCTACCGGCGACTGGAAAGAAGAAACCGATTGGACCCGCGTGGTCTTGTGGCGTGGGGAAAATGTCGCACCGTACCTGGTTAAGGGCACCCAGGTCTACGTCGAGGGGCGGCTGCAAACACGCAGCTATGACGACAAAGACGGTAAAAAAGTATGGGCCACTGAGGTGGTGGCCGAGGAAGTCATTCTATTGGGCGGCCGCGGACAGGCTGGCGGCGGGGCCGGCAGTGGGGCGGATGAAGGCTTCTCACAGGAACCTCCGTCGTCGGGGATGCGCAGCGCTCCCCGTGCGCGTCCGGCGGCAGCCCAGCCCGCCGCAGCGATGAACGAGGGGATTACGGACGACGACGTACCGTTCTAGACCCAGGACCGGCCCTCGGTGAGCTACGACTTCGCCCTGTTCGTCATCGACGGAGATCCTACAGAAGAGTATCTTCGTTTTTCTGAAACCGGGTCCGTCGATGATCCCAACCCGGGGCCAGTTCTTCCCAGGTGCGAAGGTGCAAAGCGGAAACTAGCCGATAGTTTGCGCATCAAGCAACCTCTTCTCGATGAATTTGTTTTCGATCATGACGCTCTTGCCAAATCACACCGCATAGACCGGGCTGAGGCTCAGAGAAGATGGCGCCACATCGAATTAAACCTTGAAAGTGTCGGACTTCAGATCACTCTTTTTGATGACAAGGCCACTGTGACACTACCGTATTGGCACGGCGGCGATGAAGCCCGAAATGCATTGTCCTTAGCGTGGGACTGCCTCAAAACCATTAGCGGCGAGGTGAGATACCAAGTCTACGATCCCCAGCTTGGTCGAATCTTAAATTTGGAGGCGGATTTTGATCCAGTTGTCGAACTTTACAGTGG
>Ga0068857_100001594_pt1 | contig 18197 bp, 14 predicted proteins | sample KBSCornC72_FD_66591 | JGI IMG/M metagenome (GOLD analysis project Ga0068857, IMG submission 66591) | Corn rhizosphere microbial communities from Kellogg Biological Station, Michigan, USA - KBS Corn C7-2 | ecosystem: Host-associated > Plants > Roots > Rhizosphere > Soil ...
TTCCCCTTCCAGTCGATCTTGCCCACGAAGTACTGCCTGCCCTCGACAAGCGTGAGATAGATGTCGAGCCCCTTGCCGTCGGGCGTGAACTCGAGCTCGGGCTCGTTCATGGTGACGTCGAGATAGCCTTCGCTCTTGTACAACTGGATGATGCGCTCGCGGTCCTCGGCCAGATCCTTGGGATTGAAATCGCCGCCGCGCAGCCAGTTGTCGGTCTTGGTCTTCATCGAATGCCGGAGCACTTCGGTGTTGAGCAGCTGGTTGCCGATGAAGTCGACGTGCTTGACGTGGACCTTGGCGCCTTCTTTGATCCGGTAAACCAGGGTCTGCTCTTTCGACTTCGGCTCCGCCATCACCGTGTCGGTTACGGCCGCGCGGTAGTAACCCTTCTCACGGTAGATCTCCTGAATCGCTTCCTTGTCGCGCGCGGTGAGCGACGGGCGCACGAACGTGCCCTTGGTCACCTTGATGGCCTTGGTGAGGTCGTCTTCGCTCACGTGATCGTTGTCGTCGAACCGCACACCGTCGATGCGCGGATATTCGACCACCTGGATGACGACGTTGACCGAGTCGGATGCGGTGCCGTCGGTGCGCAGCGCGCGCACGTCGCGAAACTGGTGGGTCTCGTACAGGCGCTTCACGCCGGGCCGGATGCGCTCCGGGTCGTAGCCCTCGCCCGGCTTCACCCCGAGGATGCGGACGATCTGCGACCGGGAGACCTTCCGGTTGCCCTTGACCTCGATTTTCTGAATAAACGCGGTAGGCCGGCCGGCAGCGGATGCACCGGCGGCAAAAGCCGCCACCAGGAGCACGGCCACGAGACCTAATGCCTTAAATTTCATGAAGCTACAACGTTGGATCAAAACCGCAGCATGGTACCATGCGGCACAGGGGAGATAGAAACAAAAAGCAAGATACCCCCGGCGTTAGCCAGGGGTATCTTATTCAAAAATCGCCTTCTGGGTTCCCGGCCGCTAGGGCTGGGCGCCGTCCGGCTGGGTCTGGGTGGTCACCTCGAAGGAGAGGATATCAGCCCCCACCCCCACATGGATGTCCGCATCCTTCTGGATGCCGTGAGTCAGGATCAACTCGCTCAACGGATCTTCCAGGTAGCGCTGAATCGCGCGCTTCAACGGTCGCGCGCCGAGCGCCGGGTCGAATCCGTGCTCCACGAGGAACGTGCGCGCTTCCTTCGAAACCCTCACACGCACGTCGAGAAGATCGAGACGCGCCATGAAATTCCCCAGCAGCACGTCGACGATCTGCGTCATGTCCTCGCGCGAGAGCTGGCGGAACACGATGGTGTCGTCCAGGCGGTTCAGGAATTCCGGATTGAACATGCGCTTCAAGTGCTCGAGCAGCTTCGACTTCACCGTGTTGTACTGCGCGTCCGAGCCTTCCTGGATGAATCCCAGGCTCTTGCCGCTCTTGATGTCGGTGGCGCCCACGTTCGACGTCATGATGAGCACGGTGTTGCGGAAGTCGACGCGGCGTCCGTAGCTGTCGGAGAGCTGCCCCTCTTCCATCACCTGCAGAAGAATATTGAACACGTCCGGGTGTGCCTTCTCGATCTCATCGAGAAGAACCACCGAGTAGGGCTTGCGGCGCACTTTTTCCGTGAGCTGTCCGCCTTCGTCGTAACCCACGTAGCCCGGGGGCGCGCCGATCAGACGCGACACCGAAAACTTCTCCATGTACTCGGACATGTCGATGCGGATGAGCGCCTCTTCGGATTCGAACATGACCGCCGCCAGGGCCTTGGCGAGCTCCGTCTTGCCCACGCCGGTGGGGCCCAGGAAGATGAAGCTGCCGATGGGACGGCGCGGATCGCGCAGGCCCGCGCGGTTGCGGCGCACGGCGCGCGCCACCGCTTTGACCGCTTCTTCCTGGCCGATGACGCGCGTGCGCAGCTGGTCCTCGAGGTGCATGAGCTTCGCGGTCTCTTCCTTCTCCACGTCCGTGACCGGAATGCCCGTCATGGCGGAGACGACGCGCGCGATGTCGCGGCTCGTCACCACCGTCTCGGTCTGCTGCTTGGTCTCCGCCCAGTTCTTGCGGATGTCGTCGAGCGTCTTGCGCAGCTCTTTTTCCTTGTCGCGATGACGCGCCGCCTTTTCGAATTCCTGCGCCTGGATGGCCGATTCCTTCTCGCGTGACACTTCTTCGATCTCGCGCTCGAGATCGGTCAGCTCCGAGGGCGCCGTCACCACGGACAGACGCGCGCGCGAGCCGGCTTCATCGATCACGTCGATGGCCTTGTCGGGCAGGAAGCGCTCGTGTATGTAGCGCTCAGAGAGAAACACCGCGGCCCGCACCGCGTCGTCGTTGATCTTCACGCGGTGGTGCGCTTCGTACTTGTCGCGCAGGCCGAAGATGATCTGGATGGTCTCTTCGGGAGACGGCGGGCTCACCATGATGGGCTGGAAGCGGCGCTCGAGCGCGCCGTCCTTTTCGATGTACTTGCGGTACTCGTCGAGCGTGGTGGCACCGATGCACTGCAATTCGCCGCGCGCCAGCGCGGGCTTCAACATGTTCGACGCGTCGATCGCACCCTCTGCGCCGCCGGCGCCGACGATGGTGTGAATCTCGTCGATGAAGATGATGACATCCTCGGCCTGGCGGATCTCGTTGATGATCGACTTCAGGCGCTCTTCGAACTGGCCGCGATACTTCGTACCCGCCACCACCGACGCCAGGTCGAGCGTGCAGATACGGCGGTCTTTCAGGATCTCCGGCACCTTGTTGTCGACGATGCGCTGCGCGAGGCCCTCCGCAATGGCGGTCTTGCCCACGCCGGGCTCGCCGATCAAGACCGGGTTGTTCTTCTTGCGTCGCGAGAGAATCTGAATCACGCGCTCGATCTCGGATTCGCGTCCGATGATGGGATCGAGCTTGGTCTCGCGCGCCATCTGGGTGAGATCACGACCGAACTGGTCGAGGTTGGGCGTATCGCTCTTTTCCTTCTTGGCTTTGCGCGTCTTGACCGTGGTGGTGGGACCGAGGAGCTTCAGCACTTCCTCGCGCACGCGCTTGCGATCCACGCCGAGCTCGGCCAGGACCTGCGCGGCGACGCCTTCACCTTCGCGAATGAGTCCGAGCAGAAGGTGCTCGGTGCCGACATAATTGTGGCCGAGCAGGCGCGCTTCTTCGATGGCAAGCTCGAGCACGCGCTTGGCGCGCGGCGTAAACGGGATCTCGCCGATGGTGAGGGTGCCGCCCGTGCTCTTGACCATGTTCTCCACGGCCTGCTGGATCTGTTCGAAATCCAGCTCGAGCTTCGCGAGCACCTTGGCCGCGATGCCTTCGCCTTCACGCACGATGCCGAGCAGCAGATGCTCGGTGCCGATGTAGTCGTGCTGGAGGCGCGCCGCTTCGTCACGCGCGTAGTAGATGACTTTGCGCACACGGTCTGTAAAACGATCCTGCATGGTTGCTCCCGTCTAACGTTGCCTGGCCTAGGATGCGTCGCGCGCCAGCGCTTCCCGTATATATTCAGCCCTTACGACGTCCCGCTCCTGCGGGTCCATCGCGTTCCCCTTGAGCTTCTGAAGATGGGCGGGCTGGATGTAAACGAGCAGTTCGTTGAGTGTTCGCAGCGGGACATCCGTCACCAGCCCTACACCGACTCCCATCCGCACGGCGGAGATCAGGCTCAAGGCTTCCTTGGTGCTTACACTTCGAGAATAACGAAGGAGACCGTACGCCCGCCAGACTTTATCCTCAAGCAACCTCCGTGCCTTGCGAAACAGCATCTCGCGCGAGCGGCGCTCGTAAGTGATGACTTTGGTAACCATTTCCCGGAGGTTCTTGAGGATGACCTCCTCCGAGGCGCCCAGAGCGGCACTGTTGGAGAGCTGGAAAAAGTTGCCCATCACTTCCGAGCCCTCTCCGTAGAGGCCGCGCGCGGAGTGGTTGAGCTTGCGCAAGGACTCCAGCAGGCGATGGATCTCCTTGCTGTGCACCAGCCCGGGAAGGTGAATCAGCACCGAAACCCGCATTCCGGTGCCAAGATTGGTCGGGCACGCGGTCAGAAAGCCCAGGCGCTCGTGGTAGGCCAGCTCGAGCGCCGGCGCCAGCTGGTCGTCGAGGTCGTTGGCGCGCCGGAACGCATCGCCCAGGCCGAACCCGGACGCAAAGCTCTGAATACGCAGGTGGTCCTCTTCGTTCACCATCAGCCCCAGCGCCTCGTCGTCGGTGAACACCAGCCCGCGCGACGCCGATTCGCTGGCGAAGTCGCGGCTCACGAGGTGGCGTTCGACAAGAATTTCCCGGTCCAAGGTGGAGATTTCCCCCATCGCGGCGTTCTTCCCGTGCTTGAATGCGCGGGTTTGCGCGGCCGCGTCCATGGAAAGCCTCAGGATTTCCCCGAGCTCCGCACTGTCGCAATGATGGGTGAAGCGATGCCCGTGAAGGTTGCGCGCGATGCGCGTGCGGCTGGAGAGCACGATCTCGCTCTCGTCGCCGGAGCCGTCGAGCCAGGCGCCGGGCGTGCGCACGAGTCCGTCGATGTCGAAGCTCATGCGTCGTCCTCCACTTTCATCTCCAGCGTGCGGATCTCGTCGCGAATCGATGCCGCGCGCTCGTAGTCTTCGTTGCGGATGGCCAGCGTCAGCTCTTCGCGCAGCGCGGCGACTTTTTCCCGCACCGCAAAACGTTCGCTCTGGCGCGTGGCTTTTTTCCCGGCGTGCTGCGTGCTGCCGTGCACGTGGCGCAGCACGGCAATCAGCTGTGACTCGAAGGCGTCGTAGCAGTCCGGACAGCCGAGCCGGCCGATGCGTTTGAAGTCGGAGTACTGGTAGCCGCAGCGCGGACAGTGCACTTTGGAGATGCGCTCCGCATCGGCGTCAACGGCGGTGTCGATCAGACCCGCGACCAGATCGCCGAGACCAAAGTTCCCGGCCTTCTGTACGTCGACGCCTTTTTCCTCGGCGCACTCCAGACACAGGTTCATCTTGGTCATCTGGTTGTTCACGATTTCCGTGTAATGAACCTTGGCGGGACGGACTTTGCAAATTTCGCAGTTCATTTTTCTACGATTCCAGTTCCCTCAGCGAATGTTCGGCCAGCTCCAACATGCGATCGGCATAGGTGCCGAACTGCCGCTTGTGCGTCACCACCACGAAGGTCTTGCGGTCGGCATCCGCGAGGTCGCGGATCAGACGGTGAATGCCCTCGCCGGTGGCATCGTCGAGATTTCCCGTCGGCTCATCGGCGAACACCACCGCGGGCCGGTTGATGAGCGCGCGCGCAATCGCCACACGCTGCTGTTCTCCGCCCGAGAGCTCGCCGGGCCGGTGCTGCAGACGGTCGGACAGGCCGACACGTTCCAGCCAGTGCGTCGCTTCCCGGGTCGCATCGGCCGCGGTGCGCCGCGCCACCAGCGCGGGCATCATCACGTTCTCGAGCGCTGTGAAATCGGGCAGCAAGAAATGAAACTGAAACACGAAACCGAGCGTCTCGCTGCGCAGGTTGTCCAGGCGCTTGCCGGTGAGCGCGTGCACGTCCTGTCCGCGCACGAACACCTGCCCGGTATCGGGCCGGTCCAGCGACCCCAGGATGTGCAGGAGAGTGCTCTTTCCGGCTCCCGATGCCCCGACGATGCAAACCACTTGCCCTTCGGCGACCTCGAGCGAGACATCTTTGAGAACCCCCACCGGGGTTCCCGTGCCGCGGTACGAGCGCGAAAGCCCCTGCGCGGAAAGGATCGCCGTCATGTTCATAATCTACGAACCCCCGACCCCGCATACAATGGATGCATCAAGCCAAAACTCCTGAAAGGGCAGTCGCTTACGCCCTACATATCCCGTATCGCGTCAACCGGGTAGAGGCGGCTGGCCTCCCAGCTCGGGTAAACCGTCGCCAGGAAACAAATGACCACCGAGATGCCGCCGATGAGCGCCAGGTCGTTCCATTCCACCAGAACCGGCAATGTTTTCACGAAGTAGACGTCGCCGGGCAGATCGATGCGAATGCGATCCAGGACGTAACATGCAATTAGCCCGGTGAGCATTCCGCCGATGGTGCCGGCCACACCGATGGCGGTCCCCTCCAGCATGAAGATCGACATCACGCCGCGACCCGATGCTCCCATCGAGCGCAGGATGCCGATCTCGCGCCGCTTCTCCATGATGACCATGGTCAACATGCCCACCAGGTTGAACGCGGCCACCAGGATGATCAGGGTCAGCATCAGGAACATGAGGATCTTTTCGATCTTCATGTAGCTGAACAGATTCGAATTCAGATTGATCCAGTTGTTGGTGCCGTAGTCCTTCATGGACAGAATGCCCTGGATGCGCCGGTCCACCGACTCGGCGTTGTACATGTCGTTGATCTTGAGACTCGAGCCGCGCAGCGCGGTTTCGAAATCGAACATGTTCTCGGCGTCCTTGATATCGACGTAGACGAAACGCGAGTCGAATTCGTACATGCCGCTGTTGAAGAAGCCGAGCACGCGGCAGCGAAACTGTTTGGGCTCGACGCGGCCGGCCTTGAGCACCGAGGGCGCCGTGACAATGTCCACTTCCTCGCCGAGACCGACGCCGAGATCGACGGCGAGATCGAGCCCCATCACGCATCCCACCGTGGGCGGATCGTCCTCGAACGATGTCGTGCTGAAGGAATCGATCTGCGGGCGGATGCTGTCCACCACCGCGGAGACCCGCATCTCCTGCTTCAGATCGACGCCCTTCACCATCACGCCGCGCAGCTTGGTGCGACGCCCGGGCACGACCTGGTAGGCGCACAGCGCTTCCGAACGCACGAAGGGCGCGCTGTCCAGGATGTCGGGCTCCTTCTTGAGGCGCACCAGCGCGGTGTCCATCTCCGCCCACGCCTGCTGGCTGCGCGCAAACACGAGCACGTGCGTGTTGAAGCCGACGATGCGGCGGCGCAGCTCGGTCTCGAAACCGTTGATCACCGAGAGCACGATGACAAGCGTCATCACGCCGACGAACACGCCGCCGATGGCGATGGTGGTGATGCGCGAGACCAGGGCGGAGCGCTTCTTGGTGGCCAGATAGCGCCGCGCAATGAACAGTGGATAATTCAACGGCCTTCCTCCGGCCGCATGTGCGGGAAGAAGATCACGTCGCGGATGGAGTGGCTGTCGGTGAACACCATGGTGAGCCGGTCGATGCCGATGCCCAATCCCGCCGCCGGCGGCATGCCGTACTCGAGCGCGCGGATATAGTCTTCATCCAGCTGCTGCGCTTCTTCGTCGCCACGCTCGCGCAGCTCCCCCTGCGCCTCGAAGCGCCGTCTCTGCTCCAACGGATCGTTGAGCTCGCTGAAGGCGTTGCACACTTCCATGCCCGCCACGTAGCCCTCGAAGCGCTCCACCAGTCCGGGCAGGCTGCGATGATCCTTGGCCAGCGGCGAGAGCTCCTTGGGGTAGTCGTAGATGAACGTGGGTTCTTGCAGACCAGGCTCGACTGTCGCGCTGAATACTTCATCGATGATTTGCGCCGCGGGCAGACCGGCCTCGACGTGCACGCCCGCCTTCTTTGCCAGGGCAACCAGCTCCGTCTCGCTCTTGGCATATAGATCGAGGCCGGTCTTTTCCTTGATGGCATCGAAGAAACGAATACGTTTCCATGGCTTCATGAAATCGAGAGACGTCTCGCCGAACTTGAACACGCCGGCCGGGTCCAGCGCGGTCGCGATGGTCTTGAACATTTCCTCGACCATGTCCATGTAGTCCATGTAGTCGAGGTAGGCCGCGTAGCACTCCATCATGGTGAACTCGGGATTGTGCGAGCGATCGATGCCCTCGTTGCGGAAATCCTTCGCGAACTCGAACACGCGCTCGAAACCTCCCACGAGGAGACGCTTCAGGTAGAGCTCGTTGGCGATGCGCAGATACAGCGTCATGTCGAGCGCGTTGTGGTGCGTGGTGAACGGCCGCGCGCTGGCGCCGCCGTAGAGCGGCTGCAGCACCGGGGTTTCGACCTCGAGGAAATGGCGCCCGCGCAGGAACTGGCGCATCGTCTCGGTGATGAGGGAGCGCTTCATGAAAACCGCGCGCACCTCGGGGTTGACGACCAGATCGACGTAGCGTTGGCGGTAGCGGATCTCCTTGTCGGTGAGACCGTGCCACTTCTCGGGCAGCGGGCGCACCGCCTTGGACAACAGCTCGATGGTCTGCACGCGCACGGTGAGCTCGTTGGTCTTGGTACGAAAAAGAATCCCGCTTACTCCCGCGATATCACCCACGTCGAATTTCTCGAAGCGGGAAAACGCATCGTCTCCCAGATCGTCGCGACGAACGTAAAATTGAACGCGACCCGTCGAGTCCTCGATGTGACCGAAGCAGGTCTTGCCATGACCACGCATTGCCACAATGCGGCCCGCTACGCGCACCGTTTGCTCGGACTCGGCGAGCGGTCGCTCGCCTTCCATCAGATCCGCCACGTTGTGCGTCGTCTCGAATCGGTACGGGTACGGGTTCACACCCATCTCGCGCAGCGCGTCGGCTTTCTCGATGCGCACGGCGCGCAGGCGGTCTACTCCGTGCAGCTCTTCCTGTTCTTCCATGCCTCGTGTCCTTCCTAACCGATCGTCTTGTGCAGGTACGCCTCGATCACTTCGTCGAGATCTCCGTCGAGCACCTTGTGCACGTCCCCGGTCTGCCAGTCGGTGCGATGATCCTTCACCAGCGTGTATGGATGCAGCACGTAGGAGCGGATCTGGCTCCCGAAGGCGACTTCCTTCTGCCCTTCCATCATCTTGTCGCGTTTGGCCTTTTCTTCCTCGAGCCGCAGCGCGTAGAGGCGCGCGCGCAGAATCTTCATCGCGTTGTCCTTGTTGCGATGCTGTGAGCGCTCGTTCTGCGACTGCACCACGATGTTCGTCGGAAGGTGGGTGATGCGTACGGCGCTGTCGGTTTTGTTGACGTGCTGGCCGCCCGCGCTCGAGGCGCGATAGGTGTCGATGCGCAAATCCTCGTCGCGGATGGTGACCTCGATGTCATCTTCCACCTCGGGAAACACGAACACCGAAGCGAACGACGTGTGGCGGCGGTGGGCGGAGTCGTACGGCGAGAGGCGCACCAGGCGGTGCACGCCGCTCTCGGCTTTCAACAACCCGTAGGCAAAATCGCCGCGCACTTCGAGCGACGCGCCCTTGATGCCGGCTTCTTCGCCGGGCGAGAGATCGAGAAGACCGGTGCCGAAACCATGCCGCTCGCAGTAGCGCGTATACATGCGCATGAGCATCTCGGCCCAGTCCATGGACTCGGTGCCGCCGGCCCCGGAGTGGATGGTGACGATGGCGTTGCGCTGGTCGTCCGGACCGGAGAGCAAGGTGGCGGTCTCCTGCTCGTCGACAATCTTGTCGATCTCGTCGAGCTCGCCGGCCACGTCGGTAAGAACCGCGTTGTCATTTTCTTCCCGGGCGAGACGGAGCAGCTCGCCGGCGTCATCCAGACGGGCTTCCAGCTTCTGCACGGGATCGAGACGCGCGCGCAGCGTTTTCGCTTCGCGCATGGCTTCGTCGGACTTTTTCTTGTCGGACCAGAAGTCGGGATCGTTCATGCGCGCCGTGAGCTCGGACAGGCGCGCGGTCAGGACGGGAGCGTCAAAGACACTCCTTGAGCTTGCGGGTGCGTTCGATCAGGGAATCCAGATGGTCTTGAACTTCGTGTACGGCTTTCATTCCTGTCTCCGGGACATGCGTTCGTCCAGCAGCCTGTCGACGGCGGCCAGAACTTCGGGCAGTGACGGGCCAGTATCGACCACGGCATCCGCTTTGTAAAAGTGTTTTTCCAGCCCGCTCTGGGCGTCGAGGCGCGAGCGCAGCTCGTCTTCCGACCAGCCACCGCGGCCGCGCAGCCGCGCCATGCGGATCTCGGGATCGCAGGTGAGCGCGATGGTGAAGTCGAACGCGATCAACATGTCGACTTCCATCAGGAGAGCGGCGTCCACCACCGCCACGGCGGCGCCCTTCTCGCGCGCGGCCTCCACCTCGGAGGCGCAGCGCACCACGATGGCCGGATGCACGATGGCGCCCAGCGCGGCGCGCCGCCCGGCGTCGCTGAAGACATATACACCGAGGCGGCGGCGATTGACCGAGCCGTCGATGTCGACGACACCGGCGCCGAACTCGCGGCGGATCTCGCCGATCACCTGCGCGTCTTCCAGCACCCGGTGCGCCACCACATCGGCGTCAATGTGCACACCCTGGTAGCGCTGCGCAATGTGGGCGGCAATAGTGGACTTCCCCGTTCCCGATCCGCCGGCGATTCCAATCGTGTACATCCGCCCTCCTAGTGGGCCTCGAGCCAGTTGGCGCCCGAACCGGTTTCGACCTTGAGCGGCACGCGCAGTTGCATCGCGCCTTCCATGCACTCGCGCACCAGCGCCGAGGCTTCCTCCAGCTCGGCGCGCGGGACGTCGAAGAGAAGCTCGTCGTGCACGGTGAGAATCATGCGCGTGGCGAGACCGCGCGAACGAATATCGCGGTCCGCGCGCACCATGGCAATCTTCATGATATCCGCCGCGGTGCCCTGCACCGGCGTGTTGACGGCGATGCGTTCCGAGAACGAGCGCGCGCCCGGGTTGGAGCTGTCGATGTCCGGCAGCCGGCGCATGCGGCCGGAGAGCGTCGCCACCGACTTGTCGCGGCGCGCCGCGGCGATGGTGGTGTCGATGAAACGCTTCACGCCGGGATACGAGCGGAAGTAGTCATCGATGAAACGCCGCGCTTCGTCGGTGGTGATGTCGAGCGATTGTGCCAGACCGCGCGGCCCCATGCCGTACACGATGCCGAAGTTCACCACTTTGGCGCGCGAACGCATGTCCTCGGTGACTTCTGCCGGGGCCACGCCCATCACCCTCGCGGCGGTCTGTCTGTGCACGTCGGCGTCCTCCATGAAGGCGCGGATCAGGCTCTCGTCACCGGAGAGGTGGGCGAGGATGCGAAGCTCGATCTGCGAATAATCGGCATCGAGCAGGAGCCAGTCGTTGTCGCGCGCCACGAAGGCGCGGCGAATTTCGCGTCCTTCCGCGGTGCGAATCGGAATGTTCTGCAGGTTCGGCTCCGAGCTCGAAAGCCTCCCGGTGGTGGCCACGGCCTGATTGTACGACGTGTGCACGCGCCCGGTCGCGGGATTGACCAGGCGCGGCAGCGCGTCCACGTACGTGCTCTTGAGCTTGGTGAGCTGGCGCCATTCCAGGAGCAGCGTCACGACCGGATGTTCTCCGCTCAACCCTTCCAGCACATCGGCATCGGTCGAGAATCCGGTCTTGGTGCGGCGCGACGGCGCGAGCTTCAACTTGTCGAAGAGGATCTCGCGCAGTCGCTGCGTCGAGCCCAGGTTGAAGCGCTCGCCCGCTTCGCGGTAGATGGCTTCTTCGAGCTCGGTCACCCGGTCGGCGTACCGGCTCGACAGCGTGCCGAGAAACGCGGTGTCGACTTTGACACCTTCCATCTCCATGCGCCCCAGCACGTCGGAAAGCGGCATCTCGACCTCGTGAAAGAGCCGGCGCACCTCGGATACTTCCACGAGCGGCGCGAACGCGTGCTTCACGCGCAGGGTGTAGTCGGCATCCTCGCACGAGTACTCGGTCACTTTCGCGAGCGGCACACGACGAATGTCCTTCACGCGCACGCGCGCATCGAACAACGCCTCGAACGGAATCATGGTATGCGCGCACACCTCGAGCGCCAGCGCGTCGAGCCCGTGACTGCGGCGCGCGGGATCGAGGCAGTAAGATGCCACCATGGTGTCGAATGTAATCCCGTTGAGCGGCATGCCGGCGCGCTCGAGCACGATGGCGTCGTACTTGATGTGCTGGCCGATCTTGTGCGGGATGGCCGCGGCGAACACGGGGGCAAGCGCGTCGCGCACCACGTCGAGCTCGAGCCCGGGCGCGCGCGAAGCCGAAAACAAACCGGGCTTGTCGTCGTGGATGTCGCTCGCCACGGGAATGTAGTACGCCTCTCCCGGCGCCACCGCGATCGCCACTCCGGCCAGCACGGCACGGGTCGGATCGAGGTCCGAAGTTTCGGTGTCGACAGCGATCTCATCGAGGGTGGCGAGGTGGAGGGCGAGAGAGCGCAGTGAGTCCTCATCAACAATGCTCTGATAGTGCGCGGGAACAATCACCGAGGTCGTAATCGAAGCACGCGCCGGTGCGGTCGGAGCCGCGCTATCGCGCGGCGATTCGGGTTGTTCCGGCTCGCGCCCGCGGAATATCTGGTCGCGCAATCTCCGGAATTCTAGCTCCATGAGCAGTTGATCGAGCTCGGGTGTGCGGTAGTCGATGCGGGCCAGATCGTCGAACGCAATTTCCAGAGGGACGTCGTCGCGGAGCTGCACCAGCTCGCGCGAGTGAAATGCATCTTGGCGCCCTTCCTCGAGACGCTTCTTGATGCCCGCCTTTTCGATCTCTTCGATACGCGCGTAAATCGCATCCAGCGTGCCGAAACGCTTGATGAGCTCGAGTGCCGTTTTCTCCCCGATGCCGCGCACACCCGGCACGTTGTCACTGGTGTCACCCACCAGCGAGAGGTAGTCGGTGATCTGATCGGCGCGCAATTCCATGTGCGCCTCGAGCGCGGCGGGATCCAGCTCGAACTCGAGCACGCTGTTCTTGCCGGGCCGGATCACGTGCACATTGTCGCTCACCAGCGCCAGCAGGTCCTTGTCGCCGGACACGATCTGGATGGCGTGCTCGTTTCCAAAGCGTCGCGCCAGCGTGGCGATCACGTCGTCGGCTTCAAAGCCCGGTGCGGCCAGGCGCTTGATGCCCATCAAGTCGAGCGCGTGCAGGATCACCGGGAGCTGCATGCTGAGACCATCGGGCATGCCCGGGCGCTGCGCCTTGTACTGCTCGAATTTTTCGTGGCGGAAGGTCTTGCCCTCGCTGTCGAAGACGACCGCGAGGTGCGAGGGATAGTATTTGGCGTCGAGCGAGAAAAGCGTATTGAGAAAGCCGTACACCGCGCCCGTCTCTTCGCCTTTGGAGTTGCGCAGCGCGGCACCCCCCAGCGCAAAAAATGAGCGGTAGGCCAGCGCGTGACCGTCGATCAAGAATAGAGCCACGCCGTCACCTACCCCGCGCGATAGAGCCCGTGCTCTCGCGCGTACGCCGCGACGCCGGGCGGCACCGCGCCGTTCATCTCACGGCCCGATGCAATGCCCTCACGCACCGCCGTCGACGACACGTCGATACGCGGGTGCTCGAACATCACCAGCGCCGCCGGACCGGGGACATCCAGTCGCATGGCGATGTCATGACGCGGGAACACGACCAGCGACGCCAGGCGCAGAATCTCTTCCGGCTCCTTCCACGTGGCGAGCTCGGCGAGACTGTCGGCGCCCATGATGAAGTAGAGATCGGCGCGGGTGCGCATGCGACACGCGCGCAGGAAATCCACCGTGTACGACGTCTCGTGCGCTTCCTCGATGTGTGTGACGGCAAGACCGTCCTCGTTCTGGATGGCGATTTCCACCATGCGCACACGGTGGTCGAGCGCGGATGTGGGTTCGTGGAGTTTGTGGGGAGGACGCGGCGCCACCGAGAACAGCACGCGATCGAGCTCGAGCGCGCGGCGCGCCTCACGCGCCATGCTCAGGTGTCCGGTGTGGGGCGGATCGAACGTGCCTCCGATGAGGCCGATGCGCTCGCCCGACCACAGAGCCGGGTCGTCGCTCATCGTGGTACCTGCGACGGCGGCGGCGTTTGCGCGGCGGGCGCGGGCGGCGCCGGCGCGTGTGCACGCGCCTTCTTGATCTGGGCTTCGGCGTCGCGCTTCATTCCCGGATCTTTGGTTGCTTCGATCAATTTGGTGAACTGTTCGATGGCTTCCTGGTCCTGCGCACGATCGATGAGAATCACGCCCTTGAGGAACATGGCCTCTTCCCAGTGCTTGTTGTCGGGATAGTTGTTGATCACCTTCTCGCAGTACACCAGAGCCGCCTTGGGCTCCTTGCGGCGGTAGTACCAGCGCGCCGACTCCAGGGACTTGAGTGCCAGGCGCTCGTTGATCTGGCGCACACACTCTTTCGCGGCCGGTACGCGCGGATTGTCCGGATAGGTGGTGAGAAACTGGGTGAAGCGCGAGAGCGCATCCAGTGCTTTCTGCTGGTCGCGCTCCGCCCGCGCTGCCTCTTTCCAGTAGCACACGCCGGTCTGATAGATCGCGTCGTCCACCCATTCGCTGTAACCGTAGTTCGTGATCAATACCTGGTACTCGACGGCGGCGAGCTCGTACTGCTCTCCATGCAGGTAGCTCTCCGCGAGCTTGTACTGTGCATAATCGGCGCGCTCGTGGCCAACGTAGCTCTCGAGAAATTTCTGGTACAGGGCCACGGCCTGCATGTGCTTGCCCTTGTTGAAATATTCATCGGCGCGCTTGAGCACCGCTTCCGGCGTGGCCGGAACCTTCGACACGCCGCCCGCGCACGAGCTCAACACGAGCCCGAGCACGACCCAGACCAGCGTGCGCTTCACTTCAGACCCGCCTCCTGCAACGCCTCGATGCGGGTGCGTGCCCTTTCGACGATCTGTCCCGAGTCGCCGCGATCATTTCGAATGACATCGCGGTAGGCCTCGTACGCGGCGGCGCGGTCGCCCTTGCCTTCATAGGCCTGGCCGAGGAGAAAGCGCGCCTTCTGCTGCAGCGAACGGTTGTCCGCCCGCGCCACGACATCGCTGGCGGCGGTGATGGCTTCGTCGAACTCGCCCGCGTCCATGTGGTGCTGTGCATCCTGATAGATCATTTCGTTCAAGTTGGCGGCGGCACCCTGCCCTTCACCGCTGCGGGGATATTTCTTCACCAGAGTTTCCATCGCCGCGCGCGCTTTTTCCTCGTCACCGAGCGCGCGATAACATTCGGAGAGCCGCGCGTAGGCGCGCTCGCATTCGGGCGCGTCGGAATACTTCGTCACCGCTTCTTCGTACAGTGCGGCGGCGCGCTGGAAATCGCGGTCCTGGAAATAGGTGTCGGCCACGGCGAAACGCCCGCGCTCCAGATCGATGCTCGCATCCAGCTCGTGCGCCTTGCGCAGTCGCCGCGCGCCCTCATCGCGGCCCACGCCCTCGCGCGCGCTGAACTCGCGCAGCGCCGCGGCCGCTTCGGTCTTGAGGCCCGGGTTGGCGGCGACGGCCGTGTCGACTTCGGCAAAGCCTTCGGAGTCGCGGCCGCGCGCGATCAGCGCCATTCCATAATAGTAATGAACGTCGGCGGGGACCTTGCCGTTCCGGATGGCGTGGCGAGCCAGCGTCACTGCTTCGCTGTAGTCGCCCTTCTCGTAGGCATGGCGAATGTCGGCCACCGGACCGCGGGATCCGCAGCCCAATGCGCCGAGCAAAAGAATCGCGAGGCAACGCCGCACGGCCGCACCTCCGATGGCGTCAGTTGTCACTCTGGTTGGAGAAGAACAGGTAGATCAGGCCGACGATGATGCCGGTGACGAACACCGGCTCCACGTACTTGCCCCAACCGGCCGAAGGAACGATCGGGCGGTTGAACGCATAAACTCCCTGCTCGATCTGCGACGCGTGGCCGTAGTCGATTTCGTCATTGTTGTCGCGCGCCGCTTCACCCACCCATACCACGCGACCGTCGGCGGGATCGGTGAGGGTCGCCTGGATGCGCACCGCGGCGCTGCGTTCCACGCGCTTGCCGCCGATCACGAAGGAGCGATGCGAGTCCAGGTACTTCACGTTGAACACCACATTCTGGTACTGGAGCACATACATCTCCGACACGCTCGTGCGCGCAACTCCGGACGTGTCCGGCGCCTGCGCCTGGGTGTAGGTGCCGCTCCACGCCGTCGACGGCGTGGTGTTCTGCGCAGGATTCGTGGGCTGCGTGGTTCCCGGCGGTGTCGCCTGCACGGTGGCCGGCGCCGGCGTCACGGGAGCCGAGAGCGGTCGCGCCGGCTCGATGACCTTGAGGCCGAGCTTCATCAGCTCTTCGCGAAACACGTTGGTAACGAAATAATAGTCTTCGCTCGTGCTGGCAGGCTTGAGCTGCACCGCGCGTCCGTTCAAGGACGGCGCGAATTTTCCGTGCAGCTCCTTGACCACTTCCGCGGTCAGGTTCTGCATGAGGTCGATGTTGCTCACGGTCTGTTCCGCCGCGCGCACACCCACCGCACTCACCATGGCCGCGAGCGCGGCACACACGATCCCCGCTTTGACAAGGTCACCCAACCAGACCTGGCTTGTCGAACGACGCACGTTGACTACTCCTTCGCGCCGAGGACAGGGATTACCTCGCCGCTCAAATCGAACACGTCGGTTTCGGTCACACGCACCTCGGCGAATTCGCCGGGACGCGCATCACCGGTGACGAACACCTCTCCGTCGATGTCAGGGGCCTGTCCGTAGAAACGGCCGGCGTGGCCGGCCCCGGATTCGTCCGCGTCCAGCTCGCGGTCGATGAGCACGCGCAGGGTGGCGCCCTGAAAACGGGACCGGGCTGCGAACGACAGCGCTTCTTGCAGCTCTGTCACTTCCGTCGCCCGCTCGCGAATCAATTCTGGATGCAATTGCCCGTCCAACTCAGGAGCCCGCGTGCCCGGCTCCGGAGAATAAGGAAACACTCCCAAAGAATCAAACGCGAATTCCCCCAGGAAACCCTTGAGCTCATCGAATTCCGCGTCGGTTTCGCCCGGGAACCCCACGATCACCTCCGAGCGAATCACCACATCGGGGAACGCATTGCGAATACCCGCCATCAATTTTTCAATGTGCGTCCGGTCGTACGAGCGCTGCATGCGCTCGAGAATACGCGACGACGAGTGCTGCACAGGCATCTCCAGGTAGCGGCACACCGACGGGTGTTCGAAAAGCGGTTCAATGTGGCGAACTTCAAGACCGGCCGGATGCAGGTAGAAGATGCGCACCCAGTCCACGCCGGTGGCGGCGATGCGGTTCACCAGGTCGGAAAAGCGCGTGGAGCCGTCGCGGTAGGTGATGATGTCCTGCGCGAGCAAGGTCACTTCCTTGACGCCGCGCGCCACCAGATTGTCCACTTCGCGCACGATGGAATCGGCGCTGCGCGACACCTGGCGGCCGCGAATCAGCGGAATCGCGCAGAACGTGCACTTGCGGTTGCAGCCTTCGGCCACTTTCACGTACGCGGTGTGAGTCGCCGTGAGCAACTCGCGCGTTTCGAATTCAGCAAAACGGTCGGCGTCGCCGAGTGCCAGCATGCGTGCGACCGGCGTGTCGTGCTCCCACGCATCCATCATTTCCTTGAGGCGCGCATGCGCGCCGGTCGGAAGAAAATGATCGACCCAGGGCAGATCGGACTCGAGGTTTTCGGCCCGATGTTTCGGGAGACACCCCATCAGCACCAGGCGCTTTTTCTTCGCACCGCGTTTGTAGCGCGAGAGCTTGCGCGTCTCCTCGACCGTTTCGCGCCACGACGAATCCAGAAACGAGCACGCACCCACCAGCAGCACGTCGGCGGCGGCGGGATCGCCGGTGACGTCGCAACCGCTCCGCCGCAGCACCGAAGCAGTGGCTTCGCTGTCGACGAGGTTCTTCGGACATCCGAGCGTGACGATGTAGGCTTTCATGCAGGCAAGGGTAAGAATTACTCGGGAGACTGTGTCTGATAAACCTCGCGCGGCTTCGAGCCATCGGGCGGTCCCACGATGCCCTGCTCTTCGAGCTGGTCGAGCAGGCGCGCGGCACGCGAATAACCGATGTGAAGCTTGCGCTGGAGCAACGACGTTGAACCCTGTTTGAACTGCACCACGACACCACGAGCGTCGGCGAAGAGCGGGTCGAGATCGCCGTCCACGTCGGCTCCGCCGGCGCGCGCCTCGTGGAGGTTCAGGGATGACTGCTCGAAGCGGTACGACTTCCAGTGCTCGATGATCTGCTCGATCTCCGGCTCCGACACCCAGGCGCCGTGCAGGCGCAGTGGTTGCTGGTGGTGCGAATCGAGGTAGAGCATATCACCTTTGCCGAGCAATTTGTCGGCGCCCATGACGTCGAGAATGGTGCGCGAATCCACCTTGGTGGCCACGCGAAACGCGATGCGGGTCGGGAAATTCGCCTTGGTCTTGCCCACGATGACGTCGACGGACGGGCGCTGGGTGGCGAGCACCATGTGAATGCCGGCGGCGCGCGCCATCTGCGCCAGACGCGTGAGCAAGGTCTCGATGTCGACGCCTTTCGCGAGCGCCAGATCGCCCAGCTCGTCGACGACCACCACTATATAGGAGAGACGCT
>Ga0068857_100001597_pt1 | contig 18191 bp, 16 predicted proteins | sample KBSCornC72_FD_66591 | JGI IMG/M metagenome (GOLD analysis project Ga0068857, IMG submission 66591) | Corn rhizosphere microbial communities from Kellogg Biological Station, Michigan, USA - KBS Corn C7-2 | ecosystem: Host-associated > Plants > Roots > Rhizosphere > Soil ...
GGCATCTTCTTCCCGCTGGCGGCGCTACCCATCTTCCTGACGCCCATCGTGCGGGCGCTGCCGCTCACCTACCTGGGCGACGCGCTGCGGCAGGTGCTGACTGGCGGCACGCCAGCATTCCCGATCTGGCTCGACCTGGCGGTGCTGGCCGCGTGGACGCTTGTCTGCTCGCTGGTGGCGGTCCGCCTCTTCAAGTGGGAATAGGGCCAACCACGAGAACCCGCATTAACCACCACAATTGCCAGAAGGGTCGGCCCAACCGGACCGGCCCTCCCCTGTTCAATGGCACGGTAGCGCTCGTCAATGGGCGTAGCCATGCGTAGTGCGGAAGTTGCTCTCTTCCCGGACCTGCATGCCTACCGCGAGGATGATCGCGCCGATGGCGACCACCACCGCTGCCACCGCCAGGAATGTGACGGCGCCTGTGGATAGCGCGAACGCCGTGGCAAGGGACCATCCAAATGCGACATCCAGATACATCATCAGCTCAGTGAGTGCCGCCAGCCCGAGGCCAATCCCGTAGAACGCCGCGATTGGCGCCGCGTCTGGCTCCTCCTTGCGCCGAGCCAATGTTGCCACGACCGCGATCACCGCGAGGAGAGCGAAGCCAATGGCAAGCACTAATGGTATCCAGGCTGCCAGAGGTGTGGGGAACCAATAGCTCAACATGTGCTACCTTCCTTTCCCCAATATAAGAGGCAAGTGGAGCTACTCTCGATGGGTATCCTACTTCCCCGGCGTGCAGTCTACACGATGGATGTCACGATGGAAGCAAGAATCACCTTCCCAGACTCACACTTGCCTCACAACTCGGTTGGCTTGTCCTCAGTGTCCTCGCCCTCGTCCGTGGCTCACCCCGGTTCAGACTCCGACGGCAACGCGCGGGAATGTGGGCGCCATCCGCGAGCGCATCGGCACGCCGCCCTTGAGCACCAGTCCCAGCCGCTCCGCATCGGCCACGATGCCAATCTCGTCCAGCGGATTGCCCTCGACCAGCAGCAGATCAGCCAGCTTGCCCGCCGCGACGGTGCCGAGACGGTCATCCAGCCGCAGCAGCTCCGCCGCCGTCTGGGTGCTGGCGACCATGGCCTGCATTGGCGTCATGCCGTGCTCCACCATCAGCCCCAGTTCGCGCGCGTTGCCGCCATGCGGCCCGACGCCGGTATCGGTGCCCATCGCCACCTTCACGCCCGCCTCCACCGCGCGGCGGAAACTCTCGCGATGGGCAACCATCACCTCACGCGCCTTGTTCACGGCGTAGTCGGGTAGCAGGCCGGGATGCGTCGCCGCCAGGTCAATCACATCCTGCGGCGCGACCAGCGTCGGCACCAGATAGATGCCGCGCTTGAGCATCATCTCGATGGCCTCGTCATCCAGGAAGATGCCGTGTTCGATGCTGGCGACACCCGCCTCGATGGCGTTCTTGATGCCCTGGGTGCTCTGCGCGTGCGCCAGGCAACGCTTGCCCTGCGCGCCCGCCTCATAGACCGCCGTCGCGATCTCCGCCACCGTAAACTGCGCGTGCTTGGGCGAATCCGCCGAGGAGAGCACCCCGCCGCTGGTGCAGAGCTTGATCCAGTCGGCGCCCGCCCGCAGAATCTCGCGCACCTTATGGCGCATCGCCTCCTCGCCATCCACGACGCCAGACGGCACATCAGGCAGCTTGTTGTCGCCGAGATCGATGCAGCAGGGCAGCACGTTATCGCCGTGGCCGCCCGTCTGCGAGAGGAACGAGACCGAGACGAGCATACGCGGCCCAGGGAAAAGCCCTCGCTCGATAGCCATCTTGACGCCCGCCGGAGCGCCCCCCGCGTCGCGCACCGTCGTGATGCCCGCCTCCACCGTCACCCGCGCGTTCGGCACGGCATAGAGCAGCGAGAGCGAGGGCGGTGTCATCAGGCCGCGCAGCAGGTCGTAGCCCCACTGGCCGAAGAAGTGTACATGGCAGTCTATCAGGCCTGGCAGCAGGGTCATCCCTTCGGCGTCGATCACCGTCGCGTCTTTGGGAATCTTGACCGTGGAAGCCGCGCCGACGGTATCGATCCGCTCGCCGTCGACAATGACGGTCGCGCGCTCAATCGGATCGGCGCCCGTCCCATCGATCAGCCGGACGCCGGTGATTGCCAGCGTCTGCCCCCAGGCGCGCGCGTCCTGCGCCAGCGGGGCGTACTCGATCTCATCCATGTGCCCGTTCGCCGCCGCGTGGTTGTGTCCGTCGTGATTGCCTTTGCCGTGATTGCCGTGGTCGTCGCTCTTGTCGTGTTTCTCGTGTTTTTTCGCCATCTGCTGCCTCACCTCGCCAACTATCTCCCAGACATCATCGGGGAGACGCCAACACGACCGCCGTCATCCATCTCTCATCCAGTATAGCAGCGGTAGAGCGGCGCGGCGAGGGTTTGACGCGGCGAAACCATGCTGATCTGTGCGAATCTATGCCGATCTATGCGATGGCGCCCTGCTCGCGCAGCAGGCGGGCGATAGCCTCGTGTCCGCCCTCCAGCGCGAAGGAGAGCGCCGTCTGGCCGTCATCGGTCCGCGCCTGGGCATCGGCGCCGCGCGCCAGCAGCAGTTGTGTCGCCGCGAGATTGCCATTCTGCGCCGTCGCCTGGAGTGGTGTGAAGCCGCCGCGTTGCCGCGCGTTCACATCGGCGCCCGCCTCCAGCAGCAGCGCCAGCAGCTCGACCGGGGCAGGTCCGGCGGTGGCGGCATGCAGCGGCTGATTCGCCAGCGCGTTGCGCGAGCGGGCGCGGACATCGGCGCCCGCCTCCAGCAGCCAGCGCACGGCATTGGTGTGGCCGAAGTGCGCCGCCAGATGCAGCGGCGTCCACCCATCGGCGCCGTAAACGTTCGCCAGCGCGGCATCTTCCTCCAGCAGCTCGCGCAGCCTCATCTCGTCGCCCACCGTCGCGGCATCCACCATCTCCTGTGCCACGTCCATCACGTCACTCCTCCATTACACGCTTGTGGATGATTGCCTTGCATCGGTCGCAATACTAGAACGTTTGGTCGCATATGTCAAGCCATTCACGCGCGAGGGAGCGCATGCTGTTCTCTATTCCTGTGCCAACAGCGATTTTCGGTAGTCAGCTTCCTGATTCCCGTTTTCCGCGTGGCGAGAGACTGGTGAAGTGGTTCTATGCTATGCTGGGCGTGAGAAACACAGCATGCGAGGGGAGTAGCAACCTGTGCCTGAGCTGGTCTGGAGCGGAAAGTATGATGCGGATGGCGCGCGTCACCGACCCCGCCTGCCGGTCGCCGCGCTGCGGACGGTCGAGGCGGGCGGCGTCTCGTCTGGCGATACCGCGCATGCACCCACTCCGGCTAACCGGCTGATTGCGGGCGAGACGCAGCAGGCGCTCCCGGCGCTGCTGGCCGAGCTTGCTGGACAGGTCAACCTCGTCTACATAGATCCCCCCTTCGCCACCGGACTCGGCTTCACCAGCACAGTGACGCTTCCCGGCTCGGAGCGGCAAGTCCGGCGCACCGCCTACCGCGACGCCTGGGAGAGCCTCGACGGCTACCTGCGCTGGATGGACGAGACGCTGACGCTGCTGCGCGACCTGCTGGCCGACGATGGCGCACTGCTGCTGCACTGCGACTGGCGCGCCGAGGGGATGCTGCGGCTGCTGCTGGATGACATCTTCGGCGCGGAGAACTTTCGCAATGCCATCGTCTGGTCGTACCGGAGCGGCGGCGCATCCCGGCGCGAGTCACTGGCGCGCAAGCACGATACCATCCTGCTCTACGCCAGATCGCCGCGCTTTCGGATTCGCCCGCAGATCGAGCGTCAGTATCTGAGCAAGCCGTTCATGGGGTCCGCCTGCGACGCGCGCGGTCGGCACTACGTCGATACGCTGCTGCGCGACGTGCTGGAGGGCGAGATGACCTGCGTTGGCGCGGACGAGGAGCTGGTGCGCTACAATGTGCGGCCAGTTCTCAATCTCTCGCGCGAGCGGCTCGACTATCCTACACAGAAGCCGCTGGGGCTGCTCCGGCTGTTGCTCACGCTTGCCAGCGATCCCGGCGGCCTCGTGCTCGATTGCTGCTGCGGCAGCGGCGTCACCGCCCTCGCCGCCGAGCATCTGGGCCGCAGGTGGATCGCCGCCGACGCCAGCCCGCTCGCCATCCAGACCACTCGCAAGCGGCTTCTCGCCCTTGCCGCGCCCCGTCCGTTCGTCGTGCAACGTCCCGTCCAGGAGGGCGAGATGCAGGTGGTGGCCGACGCGGCCAACCTCACCTTCGCGGTAGAGCGGTCGGGGCGCGCCGTCACCGTGCGGCTGACCGGCTACATGCCCCCACCAGGCAGCATGCTCTCCTCGGTCACATCATCGGCGACTGACGACCCGACCGACGGCCTGCGCTCCCTCGATAGCTGGAGCGTTGACTGGACGCACGATGGCGCGACTTTCCGCCACCGCGCGCATGCTGCCCGCAGCCGTACCGGCGCCCGCAAGCTACCCACCGCGCTCACCTATGCCTATGCTGACCCAGGCCGCTACACCATCGCGGCCCACGTGGTGGACTTCGCCGCACACGAGACAACACAGATGGTTGAGATCGCCATCGAGTGACCACCATGTTGAAAAGCTCGCATCGTGCTATTATGTGACCGTGCAGTCTATCCAACCCACCTGCACCACGCCGATACCCCGCTTGCAGGCGATACTGCATGATGCTCCATCCGACGGTAGGAGGCATCCATGACCGAAGCGGCGATCCAGACCACTGACCTGACGCGCGACTTTGGCCGCGTCCGCGCGGTGGATCACCTCACCCTCGATGTTCCACCCGGCATCATCTTCGGCTTTCTCGGCCCGAATGGCGCGGGCAAGACGACGACGATCAATCTGCTGCTTGGCCTGATAGAACCCACCGCTGGCCACGCGCGCATCCTGGGGCTGGACCCGCGCACCCAGAGCGAGCAGATCCGCACGCGCTCTGGCGCCCTGCTCGAGTTTTCGGGACTCTACGAGCGCCTGACCGCGGAAGATAACCTCGACTTCTATGGCCGCGTCTGGCATATCCCGCCCGCCGAGCGCCAGGCGCGCATCAAAGAGCTGCTCACTCACCTCGCTCTCTATGACCGCCGCCGGGAGCGCGTTAGCACATGGAGCCGTGGCATGAAGCAGAAGCTGGCCATCGCCCGTGTGCTGCTCCACCGGCCCGACCTGATCTTCCTCGACGAGCCGACCGCCGGACTCGATCCCGTCGCCGCCGCTGCCCTGCGCGACGATCTGGAGGCGCTTGTCCAGCGCGAAGGGACCACCGTTTTCCTCAACACGCACAATCTCCCCGAGGCCGAGCGGCTCTGCCAGCAGGTGGGCGTCATCCGCGAGGGCAGGCTCAGCGCCGTCGGCAGCCCCGATATGCTCCGCCAGCAGACTGGCCACCCCCAGGCGGAGATTGTCGGCGAGGGCTTCACGCCGGAGGTGCTATCTATGCTTCAGGCGCGCCCCGATGTCGAGAGCGCCACGATCCAGAATGGCCATCTCATCGTCAACCTGCGCGACTCGGCCAGGGTCGCCCCCATCGTCACCGCCCTGGTCGGCGCGGGCGCCCAGATCGAGGAGGTCCGTCGCGGCCAGGCCAGTCTCGAAGATGTGTTTATGACACTGATGCAGGAGGGCGAGCGATGATCGGCGACATCACCACCGTGATGACCAAAGAGTGGCGCGAATTCTTTTCCTCCGGCGGCGATCGCCGCTCTGGCTTGATTGTCCTTTTCATCATCGCCGCGATCCTGGGCGTCTACCTTCCCTTCCGCATGGGGCAACCCTGGATCACCTCGCCGTTCATGGTCCTCTCCTACTCGATCTATCTGCCGCTCATCCTTGTGATCAACACCATTGCCGATTCCATCGCGGGCGAGCGCGAGCGCCACACGCTCGAGACGCTGCTCGCCAGCCGCCTCTCCGACCGCGCCATCATCCTCGGCAAGCTCGGCGCCGTCGTCGGCTACAGCCTGGCGTTCACGATCATCACCGCCCTGATTGCCATGATTGCCGCCAATCTGCACGGTGATGGGAGCTTCCAGGTCTACCCTGTCGGCGTCTTCGGCTCTATTGTGGCCTTCGCCCTGCTGGTCTCGTTGCTCCTCGCCAGCGTCGGCGTCCTCGTCTCGCTGCGCGCCTCCTCTGTGCGCCAGGCGCAACTGGCAATGAGCGCCGCTTTGATCGTCGTTATCCTGTTGCCATTGCTGATCTACAGCACGCTCTCCGACACGGCACGCCAGCAGTTCAACAGCTGGATTGCCTCGGCCAACTGGGCAACCGTCGGCGAAATCGCCGTTGTCCTGATTCTCATCGACTTCATCTTCATCGCGGTGGTCATTCTGCGCTTCCAGCGGTCGCGGCTCATCCTCTCGTAGCGCTTCAAGTGATATATGGGTGATGGCGCGTGAATCTCGATTGTCCCATCTGGCCCGACAACGGCTCGGGTATGTATTACAGTTCCCAATTGTCTCATCTCCTGAATTGCCACTTCTACTCTGCTCCCTACCCAAGTCTCTCTTACCGCGAGCGGGAAGTCAAATAGCGAGCATATCGCCAAATCCAATGCGAGACATCACCCTATCGGATACGCCGCCTGCTACAATGGCTGTAAAGTCTCCACACCAGCGGAAAGGCAATGGCCCGCGCCTTTGCACTATACTGGATAGAGATACCAAACCATTGGAGACACCATCATCGATGAGGATGATCCCGGCAGTTTTCCTCCCGTCGCCATCCTCGCGCCTCAGGAGAGATTGTCATGACAGCATCCACCTCGCGTCCCAACCCTTTTGGCGCCCGTGGCCCGCTCGGCCAGGGCTTCGAAGATACCGCCATCTACCGGCTCAGCGCGCTCGCGGGCCAGTCCGGCGTCGCGCTTGAGCGCCTGCCTGTGACCGTGCGCATCCTGCTCGAAAATCTGCTGCGCACCGCCGACCTGACGCCCAGCCTCGTCACCAACGACGATATTCTCAGCCTCGCCAGCTGGACGCCCGGCAAAGAGGGCGCGGCGCATGAGTTCCCCTTCATGCCCGCGCGCGTCCTCTTGCAGGACTTCACCGGAGTTCCCGCCGTCGTCGACCTCGCCGCCATGCGCGACGCCGTCAAAGAGCTGGGCGGCGACCCCGATGGCATCAACCCGCTCGTCCCCGCCGATCTGGTCATTGACCACTCCGTCCAGGTGGACGCCTTCGGCACGATTCTCTCGTTCGCCACTAACGTCGAGCGCGAGTACGAGCGCAACTCCGAGCGCTATATGCTGCTGCGCTGGGCGCAGGGCGCCTTCCGCAACTTCAGCGTCGTCCCGCCGGGGACGGGCATCGTCCATCAGGTGAATCTGGAATACCTGGGCAAAGTCGTCCAGACGCGCACCGGGCCAGATGGCGAGACGCTCGCCTATCCCGATACGCTCGTCGGCACCGACTCGCATACGACGATGATCAACGGCCTGGGCGTGCTGGGCTGGGGCGTCGGTGGCATCGAGGCCGAGGCGGTGATGCTGGGCCAGCCGCTCTACCAGCTTACCCCCGAGGTCGTCGGCATGCGGCTGACGGGCGCGCTGCCCGAGGGCGCGACCGCCACTGATCTCGTGCTGGCCGTCACGCAGATGCTGCGCAAGCACGGTGTGGTCGGGCGCTTCGTCGAATTCTGCGGCGCGGGCCTGAGCGCGCTCAGCGTCGCCGACCGGGCCACGATCTCGAATATGTCGCCGGAATATGGCGCGACCGCCGCGCTCTTCCCGGTGGATGACGCCACCCTGCGCTACCTGCGCGATACCGGACGCGACGCCGCGCTGGTCTCGCTCGTCGAGCGCTACACCAAGGAGCAGGGGATCTTCCGCACCGACGACACGCCCGACCCGCAGTTCAATTCGCTGCTAGAACTGGACCTTGCCACCATCGAGCCGAGCCTGGCGGGTCCGCGCCGCCCACAGGACCGTGTGGCGCTGAGCGGCGTGCGCGAGAACTTCCGCACGTCGTTCCAGGAGCAGATTATGGGCACTGGTCCCGAGGCCAACGGCAAGTCTATCGGTCGCTTCGAGAACGAGGGCGGCAATGCGAAGGAGACCGAGCCGGAGGGCCGGAACTGGCACCCCCATACGGCGACCATCTCTATTCAGGATGAGGAGGTGGAGATTGGCGACGGCTCAGTGGTCATCGCCGCGATCACTAGCTGCACCAATACCTCGAACCCCTCGGTGATGATTGGCGCGGGGCTGCTGGCGAAGCACGCCGTCGAGCGCGGGCTGAAGACGCGCCCGCATGTCAAGACGAGCCTCGCGCCCGGCTCCCGCGTTGTCACCGACTACCTAAATGCAGCAGAATTGACACCTTTCCTGGAAGCACTCGGATTCCATACTGTGGGATACGGATGTACTACATGCATTGGCAATAGCGGGCCGCTGCCAGAGCCGGTGGCCGAGGCGGTGCGCGATAACGACCTGGTGGTCGTCTCGGTGCTCAGCGGCAACCGCAACTTCGAGGGGCGCATCCATCCGCAGGTGCGCGCGTCGTACCTGGCCTCACCGCCGCTGGTGGTGGCCTACGCCCTCGCCGGAACGACCGATCTCGACCTCGCCAACGAGCCACTGGGCGAGGATCCCAACGGCCAGCCAGTCTATCTGCGCGATATCTGGCCCTCGCAGCAACAGGTGCAGGAGACGATGTCGCGGGTCGTCCGGCCAGAGATATTCACCAAAGAGTACGCCCGCGTCTTCGATGGCGACGACCGCTGGCGCGCGCTGCCCGTGCCGGAGGGCGGCCTCTTCGCCTGGGACGATGCCAGCACCTATGTGCGGCGGCCGCCGTTCTTCGAGGGGATGTCGCTAGAGCCGCAGCCGCTCGGCGCGATTCATGGCGCGCGCGTCCTCGTCTCGGTTGGCGACTCCGTCACTACCGACCATATCTCGCCTGCTGGCTCGTTCTCCGCGGATAGCCCCGCCGGGCAGTATCTGCGTGAGCACGGCGTCTCGATCCGCGACTTCAACAGTTACGGCTCACGGCGCGGCAACCACGAGGTGATGATGCGCGGCACCTTTGCCAACATCCGGCTGCGCAACCAGCTGGCGCAAGGCAAAGAGGGCTATTGGACCGAGTATCTGCCGACTAGGGAGCAGATGACCATCTTCGATGCCTCGATGCGCTATCAGGCGGAAGGCACGCCGCTGCTGGTCATCGCGGGCAAGGAGTATGGCTCGGGCAGCTCGCGCGACTGGGCGGCGAAGGGGCCGATGCTGCTGGGCATCCGCGCCACGCTCGCCGAGAGCTACGAGCGAATCCACCGCAGCAACCTCGTCGGCATGGGCGTCCTACCGCTCCAGTTCAAGCCGGGTGAGAGCCGCGAGTCGCTTGGACTCACCGGGCGCGAGACCTTCGATATCGAAGGCATTGATGGCGCGCTGAAGCCACACCAGGAGATCACGATCCACGCCACCCGTGAGGACGGCTCGACGCTCGACTTCACGGCGATTGCCCGCCTCGACGGTCCGGTGGACATCGAATACTACCGCCAGGGCGGCATCCTGCCCGCCGTGCTGCGCCGCCTCGTCCGCGACCAGAAGCAGCAGGCGTAAGCTCGCTTCCAACCCCGGCGCCTGTCTTCTCTATTCCGAGAGAGCGCCGGCGCCGGGCGCCGTTGGTGGTTGTGGATGGAATATGGGTATGGGTTTCTTTGCCGCACGGCATCACCCTGCGGCTAATCCCTGTTCTGGGGACCTCGTTGCCTCTTCACCGGAGGGCCACATGAGCAGGATGAGCCATGGCGCTTCACAGCCTTCCTGTCGGATGTAGACTTGCTACTACCCGCCCCTTCCGCCACATGGAGCACGTGGCGTGGACCCGAGGCATCCCTTCCTCCAGCTAGTCATCTTGATTGTGTGGACTTGTGTGAGAGCATCGCCGACAATCAGGCGTATCTCTAGCCAGACGACCGTCGCAGTATGGAGGGGGAGATGGCGATGACATCCGAGAACGTGCCACCGGAGATGAGCCCTGCGCTCTCCACGGAGACGCCGCCAGCGCGGATACGCATCGGTAAACGCCGCCGCCTGGGGAGGATTGGCAGCACGCTGCTGGTGGCGGGCGCGGCGCTGCAGGTCGTAACGCTGCTCCTCCCCTGGGACCATCTCGCCATCCCAAGTGAGCATGCGGCGTTTGACTTCCCGGTCTCCGCTTTCATCACCGATGTTCCCTTCCAGGAGGTCATCTTCGCATTTGGGTGTCCAGCTGACGTTACCGCATGCCCACACCTCACGCTGGCAGCGATCTTCTGGGATGTGCTCTGGCGAGGCGCGCTGCTCTTCATTGGTCCACTGCTCGTGCTAGCATGCCTCGCGGTACGCCGTGTGGCGCTCCGCTGGTCGTTCGCAGTCCTGTTTGGGCTGTGGCTGCTCTACACGACGGGGTTGACGGTGTCATTCGTCACCACCGCATATGCCATTGACACCCTCGGGGACAACGCGCCGAATCAACCTTCCTGGTGGCCGTCCTTCTTCCGGGTGGGCGTGCCACGGGCCGGAACCAGCGGCAATCCCGTCACGCCCGCGTGGGGCTTTTGGTTCTACCTGGCGGCGCTGGCGCTGTGTTGGCTGGCACTGGGCCTGACGATCGCGAGCTTGCTGCGCAAGCGTAGCGAGAACGCCGCAGGCGCCGAGGGCGAGGAGCCGACACGCGCGAGGAAGGCGCCGCTTGCCGCCATCCTGGTGACGGGTGGCGCTATCATCTGGTTGATCAGTTTGGCAGGACTGCCGCTGGTGGTGGCAGATTGCAGTCGGCCGCTCGTGCCCATGACGCCGACTGAGGTGCACGAACTCTGCCTATCCGCTGCCAGGGTCTATCCCCTCCAGGTGAGCGTGGTGAACTACCTCTACCTGGACGCGGTCCCGGCGCAGCCCATCTCCCGCGCCGAGCAAGGGATGCCCGGGCCGACGCTGCTGGGCATGCTCAAATACTTCCGCGATTTTGCGCTACTGGTGTTGGCCGTCGTCGCCACGCCGCTCGCGCTCGTGGCTATGTGGCGACGAATGCCTGAGCGCGGACTGGCTGCCTGGCTGTCAGCGTGGGTCGTGCTGGGTCTCGTGGGGACTGGCTTCCTGCTCTGGGGGCTTCGTGAGCTGCTCTCCCCCAATCCACCGCTGTTCGGTCGTCCCGTGTTCGCGGTGGGCTTTGGGCCAGGGGCTGTGCTGGCGCCGTTGGGGATGGTGGTAATGCTGGCTGGCGTGATGGTGTACTGGCTCCATCTCCGTAGAGATGGTTTATGGCCAACGCGTGCTACCAAGGCGGTCTAGTGCGTCGTCTTGGTCTTCCTACCCCGGCGGAGCATCTATTTACCCCTCTACACAAATGTCTGTAGGGCACGGCACGCCTCGATCAAGCGGACTCCGCCATTTGGTTCTATTGCCCCCTGAATGTAACCTATTGGGCGGCCAAGTAGTGTGATGGCTACTTCCCGCGCACGGCATAGACCCGGCGAGCTGGCACGCTGACCAGCTCGCGTTCCGGCCAGCGGAGCGCGGTGAGGCGGCCACCGAAGGTGCAGCCGGTATCGATGTTGAGCGTGTTGTTCTGCCAGACCGGCTCCGCGACCGGCGTGTGGCCGTAGACGACCGCCGCCGGGCCCGTATAGTCCGCCGCCCAGTTGACCCGGATCGGCAGCCCGTTTTCGTCGTGCTCGCCGGTGGGGATACCGTAGAGCGTGAAGGCGCGGATGCGCGGGGAGTCGCGCCCCTGATCGGTCTCGCGAATGCCCGCGTGCGCCACCACCAACTGCCCGCCATCCAGCAGCAGATGTGTGCCCAACCCACCGATGAACCGCTCGTACGCCGCGATCCAGTCCGCGCGCTCGCCCTCCGGTAGCGCCTCGGTCTGGGCGATGCTCTCAGCCAGCCCGTGCTTGATCTGTACATGGTGGCCAAGCAGATAGCGCAGCAGCTTGTTATCGTGGTTGCCGGGTACGCAGAACGCCTGCCCGGCTTCAACCATCCGCCGCGCCAGCGTCACCGCCGCGACGATCTTCGGCCCGCGATCCACCAGGTCGCCGACAAAGACGAGACGCCTGCCGTCTGGGTGGCGCATCGCGGATACTTCGTCGGGCTGGTAGCCGAGCAGTCCCAGTAGCTCGGTCAGCTCATCGTAGCAGCCATGCACGTCGCCGACGATGTCGAAGGGGCCGCGTTCAGCGCGGCGGTCGGCTCTAGCCGCCATCTCTTCAGGCGATACAGGCGTCACGTCTATCTCCCTGGCACGTCGCGCTAACGGGGCGTCTCCGGCCCGGGACGGAACGGTTCGCCATGCCCCGGCACGATCAATGTCGCCAGTCGCAAGACGCGCTCTCGGTTCGCGTGCAGTTCCGCCGGATCGTGGGAATAGGGGTCGTCGGCGGGTCCGCTCGCCATCCACCAGAGATGGGTGAAGGCGACGATATCGTTGGGCGTGCCCGCCAGCGTCGTGATGTCCTGCGGCGTGTGGCCCGGCGTCGCGATCAACTGGATCGCGGGCGAGAGGTGGAAGCCTTCGGCGGGCTGGTCAATCCAGGAGTCATCCTTGTAGATGGCCTGGAAATCATGGACGCGCGCGTTGGGGAAGAGAGCGGTGTGCAGCGTGTGATCGGGATGGTGGTGAGAGATGACGACATCGGTGATCGAGCCCTGCGACTCGCCCAGGCTGGCGAGCGGGCCGAGGATGTCGTCGCGGTGGGCGACCATGCCGGGATCGACGATCAGGCGAATCGCGCCATCGCGCACGTAGGCGACGGTAGATGCGACACGCGTGCCGTCACCGCCCCGGCGGACGTAGCCAGCGGTCAGGATGTGTACCTGCGCCGTGCGCGCAAGTTGGATATTCTCGTTGTTCGCGCTGCTCAAGGTGTTGCTCCCTTTCAAGGCCGATATCATGTCTCTATCATCGTAACATGGCGACGCCATCACCCATGCATGGGCAGCGTGGCGCGGACGGTGGCGCCCTGGCCGGGAGCGCTGGTGATGCTCAGGTCGCCGCCCAGCCGCGTGATGCGCTCGCGCATCGAGCGCAGCCCCAGGTGGCCGGGATAGCTGCCATCTGGATCGAACCCGACGCCATCGTCGCCCACCGTCAGGATGACCGCCTCGTCGGTCGTCTCCAGCGTCAGGTCGAGCATGGTGGCGCTGGCATGCTTGACGGCGTTGTGCAGCGCCTCCTGCGCGATGCGATAGAACGCCTGCTTCGCCTCCAGCGAGATCGCTGGCTCGCTGCACACATGCGCCTGGACGATCAGGCGAGAGCGGTGCTGGGTCGCCTCGGCCAGCTTGCGCAGCGCCGACGTCAACCCATCGCGCTCCAGCGATTCGGGCCGCAGCTCCAGAATCAGCGCGCGCATCTCCTCCATCGCGGTATCGGTGAGCGAAAGCACATAGTCGAGCGGTTCAGACGCCTGCGTGGGGTCGCGGTCCAGCAGCGCGCGGGCGGTGCGCGTGCCCAGCGCGATACCATAGAGCGCCTGCGAGACCGAGTCGTGTAGCTCGCGGGCGAGTCGCTGGCGCTCGTCAATCGCCGCCCGGTCCTGCGCCTGCTCGTAGAGGCGCGCGTTCTCCAGCGCGATGGCGGCCAGCGCGGCAATAGCGGAGGCAATCTGCGCGGAACGCTCGGTGTAGAAGCCAGGCTGGCTGGATTGCAGCGAGATCAGCCCAATCACGCTATCCTTCACCACCAGCGGAATAGACATCCACGAGCGCAGATAGGGGTAGACTGCGTGGATACGCTGGCCGAAGCGCTCGCGAATCGTCGCCGCCAGCGCCGAATCGCCATGTACATCGTCGAGAATCACCGCGACGCGCATCTCGGCGATCTGCGCAAAGATGGCGCGCTGCTCCGGCTCATAGGCCTCGCGCACGACCTGCCTGCGTGGCGTTGGCCCGCGGTAATCCAGCACGGTAACCTGTCCCTTATCGAGCGAAAGGATCGACGCCCCGGTATAGCCCACCAGCGACTCCAGGTGATCGAGAATCAGCCGCAGCACCGGCGCCAGCTCCAGCGTCGAGGCGACACTGCGCGAGACATCCAGCAGCGCCGCCAGCGTCTGGGTGCGGCTCTCGACCTGCTGCTCCATCTCGGCGACGTTGTGCTCGCGCTCGCTGATATCGCGGATGACCGCCAAAGCATGCGGCCCGCCGAGATAGGTGAAGGCGCTGCCATGCGTCTCCACCGGGAACGGTGTGCCATCGCGGCGGACGTGCAGCGCCGTGTAGCGATAGGCTCCTCCGGTGCGGCACTTATCCAGAAATTCGGCGAAATGCTGGTACGAGGCGGGATGGATGAACTCGGAGCAGTGCCTGCCGATGAAGTCGTCGGCGCTGTAGCCATGCATGCGCCAGGCAGCGGGATTCGCCGCGACGACGACGCCATCGAGATTGGCGATGATAACCGCGTCGCCAGTGGACTCGAAGATGCCACGATAGCGCGCCTCCATCTCATAGAGGCGTTGCTCGGCGTGTTTGTCTTCGGTCACATCGGTGTGCCAGCCAGCGATGCGGAGCGCCCGTCCACTGGCGTCGCGGCGGGCGGCGGCGCGCACCAGCATCCAGCGATAGCGGCCATTGTGATGGCGCAGACGATGCTCTACGACCAGGCGATTCTGAGGGGGCTGAGGAGTCTGAGACATTTGAGGAGTCTCGACAAAGGCCTGTAGCTCCGCCAGCACGCGCTCGCGGTCGGCGGGATGCACCCGCGCGATCCATGTCTGCAACGTCGCGGGCGTATCATCCAGCTCATCCCTGGCGATACCGAGCATCTCGTACCAGCGCGGCGAGTAGTAGACCGTGTCCGTGGTGAGATCCCAGTCCCACAGGCCATCGTTGGCGCCACGGACGGCGAGGAGAAAGCGCTCCTCGTCACTCGTCGTGTGTCGCGAGATTCCAGTCTTATGCTCACCTTCAGGCGGCGCCTTATCGGTCATAAAAGTAATCTATTCCAGCGAACCAGGCATCCGAGGCTGTGCGGGTCTCAGGCCACATGCCACAAGTCACTTCACATGCCACATGATACCATTCGCCGCGTCACCTGCCCGCTGGCACGCGCCCTGCACGTAGGGAGATGGGATAGCGCATGATGCGCTGCCCGCACGAGACACGGGAAAGGAGCATATTCATGCCCTATAAGACCGATGCTGAGCTACCGGCAAGCGTCCGCGATGCGCTGCCGAAACACGCGCAGGACATCTATCGCGCGGCGTACAACAGCGCATGGGACGAGTACGACGACGCCAGCAAGCGACGCGGTGGTGAGTCGCGGGAGGAAACGGCCCATAGGGTCGCCTGGGCGGCAGTAAAGGACAAATACGAGAAGGACGACAAGAGCGGCAAGTGGAAGGCGAAATAGCGTATCCCGCGTGACTTGACTTTGGCAAGATGCCATCCTGGTTGGGACAATCTCCCCGCCAGGATGGCATTGATGTACCCGTATCCAGCATGCGCAACATTATGCCCGCTTCCTCGTATACTGGCTATTGGCGTCCATCTGGTCGTCCTATGGCTGCGGGCTGCGAGGAGGACACGGCGGTGAATTTCAATTACGATGACAGAATCCTAAGACAGAATAAAATCTACGAGAACGCCACGCGACCACGCGACCTGAAGACGACCGCTGAGGAAGAGGCAGCCGTGGCAGCCAGCGCGAAGGCGCGACGCCAACGGATTATCGGGATCGCCGTAGTGCTCGTGGCGCTGGCGGCGCTTGCCGCGTACCTGATCGTGCATATTCTGGGGGTGTAGCAGGTACAGTCGCTACAATCCCGCGCCCATTGTCGCGTGCCCATTATCCATTATGAGGTGATCCCTGTTCTGTCAAAGTGGGCATAGAGTCTGCAGGGAACGGTGGTGACTTCGTCAAGCAGGAAGGAGACACCGCCATGACCAAAGCCCGCAAACCTGCCCCGACCGTGGCCTTCATCGACGACTAGAAACTGTACGAGAAGGCTTCCGTCCTCGGTTCATGCCACTCGGTGGAGCAGCAAGCGCATGCTGGAGAGGTAGATGAGTGCCTCGCTGCTCGTCGGAAGCCGCTCATAGTCGCGGCTCAAGCGGCGGGAACGGCCCAGCCACGCGAACGTGCGCTCGACGACCCACCGCCGTGGCAGGACGTGGAAGCCGGGTTGAAAGCCCATCTCATCCAGGAGATCCGGAAAATAGCGCTGGAGATTGCGCCACCAGGGATAGATCACCGCTAGCGTCACGCCCACGTGCTCGCGGGTCCACTGGCGCAATGCCCCGGCATAGCCTTGATCGGCCCAGATGAGCCGCAATCTGGGATACTCCGCTCCCAGGGCTCCCAAGACCAGCTTGGCGCCGAGCCGATCATGCAGACTCGCGGGATGGACCACCACCTTGAGCAACAGCCCCAGCGTATCAACCAGCACATGGCGTTTGCGCCCCAACACTTTCTTGCCGCCGTCGAAGCCACGCGGCCCGCCCTGGTGGGTCTTGACCGATTGGCTGTCAATGATCGCGGCACTCGGCGTCGGTTCACGTCCGGCCCGCGCCCGCGCCAGTGCTCGCAACTGAGCATGCACCTGTTCCCAGGTCCCATCACGGCGAAACTGCCGGAAATAGTGGTAGACCGTCGACCACGGGCCATAGTCGCGCGGCAGATAGCGCCAAGCACAGCCCGAACGCACGAGGTAGAACAGGCCATTGACGATGCGGCGAATGTTGACGGACCGCGGTCGACCACCCGGCTTGGCCGAGGGCAGGAGGCTCGCCAACACTGCCCACTCGGCATCGCTCAGATCGCTTGGGTACACTGGAAGTGCCATACCGGGATACTCTCCGAACCTTGCGTGAGATACATGTTTCGGATAGGGTATCTTCGGGCGGCTTCTGCTCGCTTCGCCCCCTTCTCGTACAGGTTCTAAGCAGACGCGCAAAAGTTGTGGACCAAGCGGAAGGCTGGCCCGTCGGTCGCATGGAAGTGGACTTCCAGGCCAGCTAACAACGTCTCGGTGGCTTGCTGCAGCCGTGCAAGATCATTCCACCAGCGGTGACAGGCCAGCTTGTCCTTGAGATAGCGCCAGAGGCGCTCAATCAGGTTCAACTCTGGCGAATAGGCGGGGAGGAAGAAGGGCTGCAGGCGATCGGCAGAGTGCCGCCACCGCTCGCGCAGGGCATGGCTCTTGTGATACCCCGCGTTATCGAGCACGACTACCACCGGTTCATCAGCGGGCAGTTCTTGGGCCAGATGATCCAGAAAGGCCATGAAGGCGTCTTCCCCTTTGCGGGCGCTCATCTGGAAGAGGACCTGCCCCGAGGCATAGTCCACCGCCCCAAACACGACACATTTCTGGTCGTCTCCCGCCGCCGGTATCCTCAGCGGCTGCCCCTTCTTGCGCCAGACTTTTGCCAGGTAGGGATGGGTATGGATCTCGCATTCGTCGAGATAGACCAGATGGAGTCGTTGACCGGGTTGACCGCGTTCCAGATCGGGTCCTCCGGGCTCAGCAAGGTTTTTTTTTCGAGCCAGGTGAGCACCCGCTTGGCCGCCGCTACCGCCTCAGCGTCCTGGCGGTGCCGCAAGTCGTGACGCGGCCGACGGTAGCGATAGCCCAAGGCATGGACCACCCGATGCAGGGTACAGATACTGACGGTGATGCCACGCTCGCGCTGCAGGAGTATCTGCAAGTCGCGGATGCTCCAGATGGTGACTGGCAAGCCGTACGCTTGCGGCCCTTGCGCCAACGCCTCCTCCAAGAAGGCGCAGGCGACTGCATCCAACGCCGGGGGGCGGCCACGTCGTGACCGATCCACGAGGCCCTGGCGCCCTTCGGCGGCGAACCGCGCTTGCCAGATGCGGATGCGGTGGGCGGCGGTGCCCATGAGCCGCGCGGCGCTCGCCAGGGTCTGGCCCTGTTCGACCAGCAGCAGGGTCTGCGCGCGGCGGCGCACGCGGGGATCCGGATCCGTCTTCGTCAACTGCCGCAGGTCAGGGTGCAAGGCGTCTTGTTCTGCTGCTTCTGCTGCCATGGGGCTCGCTCCTTCCCGTCTCTGGCTCTTCCTCCTGCTCTCCTTTTCACTATACCCGCGATTGCCGACTGCTACCCCATAACTTCTGCCAATTCGCTTAGAGCGTGATATGAACTGAAGGCCAAATGGATCAACTGAGACAGCATCAAGCAGGTGAACGCCAGAAAGGTCAGTCCTGCCAGAGGGCGTTTCGCAACCCGCTTTTCGTCCGAATCAGC
>Ga0068857_100001599_pt1 | contig 18186 bp, 12 predicted proteins | sample KBSCornC72_FD_66591 | JGI IMG/M metagenome (GOLD analysis project Ga0068857, IMG submission 66591) | Corn rhizosphere microbial communities from Kellogg Biological Station, Michigan, USA - KBS Corn C7-2 | ecosystem: Host-associated > Plants > Roots > Rhizosphere > Soil ...
GCCGTCCCTGCTCGCGCGCAGCGGCCCTGGCTGACGCGAGGTCGACGTGCCAGTACAGCCGTGACACCGTCGCGTATTTCTGGTGTGCGGTCGCATCGATGCGGAGCGCCAGGCTGTCCTTGACCGGACCGTCCGGCTCGCGGTCGTAGCGGACGAGCAGGGCGTCGAGCTCCTCCCGCGGCGTGACGCTGGCCGCGGGAGTCGAGGTGGTGAGCGCGACGATGCAGCCCACGGTGATGGAGAGTGTGAACGAGCGGCGAAATGTGTAGCGCATGCGAATACGCTAGCGCGGTGATTCGTCGCGTGCGGTCAGACCTTCGTAAGGAACGATCTTACAAACGCCTTACATGGCCGCGTGCCAGAATGATGTGCCGTGCGGATCCTCCTGATTGAAGACGAAAAGAGCCTGCGAGACGGCATCGTGGATCTCTTCAAAGGAGATGGCCACGTGGTGACCGCGGCCGCCGACGGCGTCACGGGCCTCGAAACCGGCTTGCGTGAGCTGTTCGACCTGGTCGTGCTGGATCTCATGCTGCCGCGGCTCGACGGGATGGACGTCTGCCGCCGGTTACGCGCTGCCCGGCCGGGCATGCCGATGCTGATCCTGACCGCACGGGGATCCGAAGACGACAAGGTTCGAGGCCTGGTCGAAGGCGCGGACGACTACGTGACGAAACCGTTTTCCGCGCGCGAACTGCTCGCCCGCGTTCGCGCAATCGGCCGCCGTGCTCCGGCGGGCGAATCGCTGGACGAGGTTCAGCTCGACGACGCCGTGATCGATCTCGCACGCATGGCCGTCATCCGCGGCGGTAAATGCGTCACGCTGACCCCGCGTGAGGTCGGCATCGTGCGGTGGCTGTACCAGCACCGGGACCGCGTGGTGACGCGGGCCGAACTGCTGGAACACGTCTTCGGTCAGCGCGGTGATCTGCAGACGCGCGCCGTCGACGTGGCGATCGCCGTGTTGCGCAAGAAGCTCGAGGCCGATCCGGCCGCGCCAGCGATCATCGTGTCGGTCAAAGGCGCAGGGTATGCGTGGAGACTCGCGCGGTGATTCGTTTCGCGAAGATACCACGCGCGCTCTACGCCGCCGCGCTGCTCACCCTGCTGGTCGCTTCTCTGCTCGTCGGCTGGTTCGTATCCGGCTGGCGCGACGTCCGGATGCGTCAAGCTGAAATACGACGGGCCCCGTATGCGGCCGCCGATCAACGCGCGGTGGAGCTCGCGCGGGATTTGCGCGCCGAATTCGAACGACTCATCGCGCGGGAGGTCAGTCGTCCGTACTTCCACTATCAAAACCTGATGCACGATCCGCAAACGTCGGCTGGGGTCAACGTCTCTCGGTCGCCGCTCGCGACCGGCCCCGAAGACCACCTCGTACTCGGATACTTCCAGCTCGATGCCAAAGGCCGTGCGACGACGCCGACCGTGAATGACGAAGTGCCCGAGCTGTCGGAGTCCAGGCACCTCTCCGATAACCGCGCGTTTCGCAATCAGGTCGCACGCGATCTCTCTCGTCAGCTCGCTCCTGCGGAAAGCCCGGGCGGGCAGCTTGCGGCGAGAACCGGTCCGCCGCCAAGGGCGGCCGGGCCGCGAGCGCGACCCCAGCCCGAGACCAGCGCGATCTCTCAGCAGCCCGGGGCGCAGGTGATCCAGATGGATCCGCGAGTCTACGTACAGAACGCGAATCCGAACGCTGTCTACTCGCAGCAGACGCAGATGCAGAACGCACCGGCCAAACCGCCGGCGGTCGCTCCCGTGACGCCCGGACCTGTGACCATCACCATCTCTCCCCTCGAGTGGCGGACGATGCCGTTCGCGGACGCGCCGACTCTCCTCGCCGTCCGGCATGTAGAGGCCCCTCACAACTCGCTGACTCAGGGCTTCGTCATGGACCGCGGTGCCTTGACGAAGTGGCTCGCCACACGGAGTGGCGACATGCTTGCGGAGCTGCGCCCCGACGATTCGCTCGGAGTCCCTGTCGCACCGCACTGGGGACTCTCCGTCCGGCCCAACCCCGCCAGCCTGACGAAGGCTGCGCAGGACGCCAGTGCGGTGGCGAGCGCGTTCCTGATTCGTTTCGTCGGCGTTGTCGGAATCTCGATCCTCACGGCTGCGTTCGTCTTGCTGTTCGTGACCCGCGCCGAGAAGCTCGCGCGAGAGCGCAGCCAGTTCGCGGCGGCCGCAGCGCACGAGCTGCGCACCCCCCTCGCCGGACTGCAGCTTTACAGCGACATGCTCGCCGAGGGGCTCGGCGACCCGGCCAAAACGCGCGACTACGCGCACCGGATGAGCGAAGACTCGGCGAGGCTCGGCCGTGTGGTGTCGAACATTTTGGGGTTTTCTCAGCTCGAGCGCGGAAGCCTCGACGTCGAGGTCAAGCCAGGCCCGCTGGGCGAAGTCCTCTGCGAGCTCGCCGCCACTGCCAGGCCTGCACTGGAGCGGGCCGGCGCAACGCTCGAGCTCGACGTCGCACGAGAACTGCGCGCACAGTTCGACCGCGATGCGGTAACGCGGATTGTCGGCAACCTGCTCGATAACGCCGAGAAGTACGCCCGGCGCGCAACTGACCGGACGATCCGTCTCGCAGCGGTCGAGCGTGGTGACGTCATCGAGATCACCGTGGCGGATCGTGGTCCCGGCATTCCTGACAGCGCGAAGCTGTTCGACTTCTTCTCGCGCGGTGTGAGCGGCGGCGATACGCCGGCGGGCCTCGGTCTTGGTCTTGCACTGTCACGGTCGCTCGCACGCGCGATGCGCGGCAACCTGGAGCACAGGGCACGCGACGGCGGCGGTTCGGCTTTCGTGCTACAGCTGCGCCGCAGTTGAGCACGCGAATCTCCGGAGACACGGGCCTGCTGCAACGTCAACGGAACACCAGGCTGTCGTAGATGCGCGTGGATCCAAGGTACGAGGGCATTCATGTTTCGAACATGCGGCCGCGTCGTGGTGTTGATGGTCGCCGCCTCGGTTGGCGTCCTGTCACAGGCACGCCAATCCGCCATCGACGAAGCGCGCGTTCTCTACTATGCGGCCGCGTACGAACAGGCCCTTTTGACACTCGACCGCGTCGAGGTCACCAAGCCGAGTGACGCAGCAAACGTCGAGCTGTTTCGCGGGGCGTCCCTTCTAGCCCTCGGCAGGTCGAATGAGGCGGAGCGGGCGTTCGAGAGGCTCGTCACGTTGAAGCCGGAGCTTCTGCCCGAGCAGCTGGACCTGACGCCGTGGATTACATCCAGATTCGCGGCTGTGCGCGCGCGCGTCCTGGCCGAGATGGAACGGCCTCACACCGAACATCCACCGAAACCTGAAACTGAAGTACAGGTCCCATCGCAGGTGGATGCGCAACCGGAGTTTTATACACTCGCCGACCGGTCAGTGAGTCGTCCGGTTCCAATCCGGGAGCACGTGCCGGAACCTCCAGTCATCAAAGGCGCTGACTCTTCCGGAACGATCACGATACTCGTCGACATCGCAATCGATGGTTCGGTCGAGCGCGTCATTGTCGAGGGCACGATTGATCCGCGTATAGACGCGTTGTTCCGTCAAGCCGCCACTACCTGGCTCTACCGGCCGGCGACTCTGAACGGGCATCCGGTGAAATTCCGCAAGGCGCTAAAAGTTGAGATCCGCCCGTGACGGCCGGGCATTCGGATTGCTGCGCTGCTGCGGCATGCGAGGTCCTGCCTTTCTCGTGCTGGTTGCCGTCAGCTTCTCTGTCCTCGTATCCGACGGATGCGCGCGGCGTCACTACAGAGTGATTGTCACGGAAACCCTGCCGTCTGCCGCGCATCGGCGCGGACCGGTCAAATCCGCTACCGCCGACGCACGCACTCGTAAACCGACTGCGGGACCTTCGAACAGCCTCCAGCCATCGGCGGTGCCCTCGTCCGGGGCGGTGGGAACCTCAGGTGATGTATGGCCCCACCCGCAGGGCATGCAAGGGTCTGACGGCCTCGGCGCCCAACCGCCAGCGTCCATCGCGGGGGGCGATCGACCCTCCCGATCCGGCAGTTCAACCGCGGTGGCGGAACCATCCCGATCACCATACGATGGGTCGCCGGCATCAGAGACTCAATCGCCGAGCCCGGTTCTTGCGATGGGCATCGCCGCCGCCATTCTGGTCGCGATATTTACCCTGCGACGGATCCGCCGGGACGGAACTCTGCTCGGCCATTGAGCGTTTCTGTGGGCGGAACGCCGGAATCGGACCTCGAGCGTTAGAATCCGCGTGTGCGGGAACCGAAACATGCGGCGCTCAGTCCGGCCGCATTTCAACGGTTCCTGACCTGGCTCGACGAAGGCAGTGATTCCGGCGGGGAACGCTACCTGGAGATTCGTCGTCGATTGGTCTCCTACTTCGCCCGCAAGCGATGCGCCATCGCAGATGAACTCGCGGACGACACGCTGAACCGCGTCGCACGGCGTCTCGAAGAACAGGGCGCGATCACCGACGCGGCCCCTGCCCGCTACTGCTACATCGTCGCGCGCTTCGTCTTCCTGGAATACCTTCGCCGCCCGGAACTGCACCCGGAGGCCTTGCTCACGGACGTCGGCTCAACGCCGGTCGCTTCGGATCCGAGTGTCGAGCGGCGGCTGGAGATCCTGGACGAGTGCCTGGCGCGGCTGGCGGCGGCCGAGCGTGAACTGATTCGAGCGTATTACGGGGGGGATCAACGCGGCAGAATCGCGACCCGCCGGGCGCTGTCGGAAAAACTCGGATTGACTCAGAATGCGCTCAGTATCCGCGCGTGCCGCATTCGCAGCGCGCTCGAAGAGTGTGTGCGGCGGGTTGCCGGAATGACAGGTTTGTAGGCTTTTTCTCTCATCACTATTAAGCACCATGTCTTCATCGAGCGATCACGACGTGGACGACGATGCGCTTGTTCGCTACCTGACCGGACGGGTGACCTCCGAGGAAGCGGAACGGTTCGATGAGTTGAGCATTGCGGACGATGGCCTCGCAGAGCGGCTACGCGCGATTGAAAACGACCTCGTCGACGCCTACGCGCGCGGCGAGCTCACGGGAACCGCGCGCGACGCCTTCACGGCGGGCTACCTCGCCGCGCCGGGACACCGCGAGAAGGTGAAGTTCGCCGAAGTGCTCTATGCCCGCGAGAAGAAACCCACGCCACGCGCAGGGCTGGCGACGCAGCGCCTCTCGCCAAGACGGTTCCTCATCCCCTACTGGGGAGGGGCCGTCGCGGCGCTTCTCCTCATCGCAGTCACAGGACTGCTTGTCGCACAGAATCTCAAACTGCAGCGTGAAATCGCTGACGCACGGACGACGCGAGCGACTCTGGAGCAACGGCAGCGGGATCTGCAAGGTCAATTGAGCAGCGAACGTACGGCTCGTACCCAGATTGCCTCCGAGCTGGCGCGCGTCCGGGATGCGCTCGCCGCCGGCGCCATACGGGATCGCGTGTCGGAGACCCACGGCGTCGCGTCGCTCGTCTCGTTCCTGCTCATGCCGTCCAGACGCGGCATCGCCGACGTGCCCCAGATCGCAATTCCACGCGCTACCCGGGAGATCGAGATACGTCTGCTGCTCGAAAGCGACGAATTCGCGTCTTACCGGGTAACGCTGAGGGATCCGGGGAGCGACCGGCCCATCTGGCGCAGTCCCTTGCTTGCGTCCGCGCGGTCGTCGGACGGCCAGGTCGTGCGGACGAGCGTTCCAACCACGCGCCTCGCAAGTCGGCACTACATGTTCGAGCTCACAGGCATTCCGAAAGCGGGTGAGCCTGACGTGATCGCCAGCTACCCGGTCGCCGTCGTGCTAAAGTAGCCGCCTTTCCGACGCATTTCAGCGGGTTGACGCCGGAGGTCCTCGTGACGCGAATCCTGGCTGCCGTCATCGCGTTGTCCATCCCGGTTGTCGCCCAGCGGGACGGGGCGTCCACGCCGCTCGAACCCGGACATCCAATCGAGCGCTCGATCTCTCCCGGGGACCGCCACCGCTACGAGCTGACACTCGCTGCCGGTCAGGCGGCGACGGTCATCGTCGAACAGCGTGGTGCGGACGTCGTCCTCGATTGGACCGGAACGGACGGCAAAGTCCTGATCCAATCGCGCGACGAGATCCGGCGCGTCGGCGAAGAACGGGTGCCGCTCGTCGCGGACACCGCCGGACCTTACGTCCTGAATGTCACGGCGCCTGGACCGAGCGCGTCGCCGGGCGCTTACCGGATTCACGTCACCGACAGCCGTGCCGCGACCGCAGACGATCGCGCCTTGCAAGAGGCATTGAAACTGCGAACAGGAGCGGAGCAACTCAGGATCGCCAACAAGAGAGACGACGCGATTGCGCTGCTGCAACGGTCGCTGGCGATTAGCGACTCGCTCAACGCTCCGGATGATCTGCTGGGCGCTCGCATTGCGGAGAGGCTCGCCGTTCTGTACATGGACAAGCCGGACAATGCGGCCGCCGAGGCGCTGTATGGACGTGCGCTTCCGGTGTTCGAGAAGAAGCTGGGGACCGACGACCCGTTCACTGCGTCGGTCTGGAACCGCGTGGCCCTGCTCCGTCAGCGCAAAGGCGACGATGTCGCGGCGGAGAAACTCGCCCGGCGCGCAGTGGAAGTCACGGAAGCGGCGCTGGGGCCGAATCATTTCAACGTCGCGACGTGTCTCATTTTGCTCGGGACCCTCCGGGCGGATGCCGGAGATGGCGCCAAGGCGGAAGAGATCTGGCAGCGCGCCATGGACATCGTGGAGCGAGCCGGTGAAACGAACAGCTCGGCGTACGCGTCGCTCCTGAACAACCTCGGCAGGGCGGCGGTCGACAGGGAAGACTTCGAGCGCGCGGACGGTCTGCTTCGCCGTGCGCTCGCCATGGAGGAAGCGCAATGGGGGCGCGACAGCCTGCGCGTCGCGACAGCCCTCCAGAATCTCGGCATCGTGGCACGGCAGCGGAAGGATTACGCGCAAGCCGAAGCGACGTACGCCCGCGCGCTCGCCATCCGGGAAAAGGCGCTCGGGCCCAACCATCCGAACATTGCGTCACTCCTCAACAATCTGGCGCTCGTCTACGGTGACCAGGGGGATGCCGCCAAGGCGCTCGAGCTGCACACCCGCGCGCTGCAGATCCGCGAGAAGGCGACCGGACCCGACTCGGAAGCCACGCTCCAGTCGCTCGGCAGCATCGCGCGCACCTATGCGTCGATCGGCGATGTCGCCCACGCGCTCGCCTTCCAACGCCGCGCCGACGCGGTGCTCGAAGTGCAGCTCGCCCTCAACCTCGCGATCGGATCCGAACGCGAGCGGCTCGCGTTTGCCGAGAGCAAGGCGGGCCGGAGCGACAGGACGATATCGCTGAACATCGATATGGCGCCCGACGATCCGCAGACGGCGGCGCTGGCCGCACTGGTGGTGCTGCAGCGCAAGGGGCGGGTACTCGATGGGATGGCGGACACCCTCGACGCGGCTCGCAAACGGACGGACGACCCCACGGAGCGGGAACTACTGGACCAGTTGAGCGCGGTTACCGCGCGCCTTGCCCGCCTGACGCTGAACCGTCCGGACAACATGACGCCGGAAGAACACCTCAAGACGCTGAAGGAGCTCGAAGAGAAGAGGGAGCGGCTCGAATCCGCGATGAGCGAGCGCAGCGCCGAATTTCGCGTCCGCTCGCGCACGGTCTCTCTGCAGGCAGTACAGGCGGCCATTCCCGAGGATGCGGCGCTGATCGAATTCACGGTGTTCAGGCCCTTCGATCCGAAGATTACGAACTCCGCCGCGTACGGCCCGCCGCACTATGCCGCCTACGTGATCGGGCGGCAGACGGCGCCGCGCGTGAAGGATCTCGGGCCTTCCGCGACGATCGATGCCGCGGTCGAAGCACTACGCGCGGCGCTGCGCGATCCGAAGCGCACAGACGTCAAGCAGCTCGCGCGTGCCGTAGACGAAAGGGTGATGCAGCCGATTCGGACCTCGCTCGGGCGCGCCACGCGTCTGCTCGTATCCCCGGACGGCAACCTCAATCTGCTTCCGTTCGACACGCTCGTTGACGAAGGCGGCCACTATGGGATCGAACGATACGCGATCCATTACCTGACCAGCGGCCGCGATCTGCTGCGGATGCAGGACACGAGCGTCAGCGCGCGCAACCCGGTCATCGTCGCGGATCCGTTCTTCGGCGAACCGGGACCCGCCAGCGGCGGCAGCACGCCGCGGGCGCGCGCCGGAAGCGCCGCGCGCCGAAGCATCAGCGCCGGACACGATCTGTCCGGCGTGTATTTCGCGCCGCTCGCCGGCACCGCGCGAGAAGCCAAAGAGATCCGGACCCTCTTCTCGGATGCGACGCTCCTCACGGGACGCGAGGCCACCAAGGGGGCTCTCGCGCGGCTGAAGGCACCCGGTATCCTGCACATCGCCAGCCATGCCTTTTTCCTCGAGGAGGCGGTCAACGGCAGCTCGAATCCGCTGCTCCGCTCGGGGCTCGCACTCGCCGGGGCGAACGGGAACAACGGCGCCGCGGCGGGCGGCATCCTCACGGCGCTGGAAGCATCCACGCTCGATCTGTGGGGAACGAGGCTCGTGACGCTGTCGGCGTGCGACACCGGGGTTGGACAGGTCCGGAATCACGAGGGGGTCTACGGACTGCGCCGCGCATTTCTCCTTGCCGGCGCCGAAACGCTGGTCATGAGCCTGTGGGCGGTCAGCGATCGCGCCACGCAGGAGATCATGAGCCGGTACTACAGCGGGTTGAAGCAAGGCCTGGGACGGGGGGATGCGCTGCGGCAGGCGCAGCTCGCCATCCTGCACGGCGTCAACCGGCAGCATCCGTACTATTGGGGCGCGTTCATCCAGCAAGGCGACTGGCGCCCTCTCGATGGGCCTCGATAGAAGTCCCACCTGAAAGACTTTTCCCCCTTTCCGCTCATCTGGGTGAACAAGGGGGGATCGATGGAAAAGCGCACGTTGCTGGGACTCGGTACCGCTTTGTGGGCGGCCGCATTCAGCGGCACGGTCATGCTGCCGGGGCGTTCGGCCGTCGCACAGGATGTTCAGCCGAACATGCTCGCCTCTTCGAATTCCACGGGCCAGTTGCGCACGTTCGACGCCGACGGCGCCGTCGACCTGAAAAGTCCGTTCTTTCAGGACCTCGGTACCAACGGCCGCAGTTGCGTCACCTGTCACCAGGCCGAAAACGCCTGGGGGCTGTCGGCCGAAAACGTAGAGGCCCGATTTGCCGCGTCGAACGGCGTCGATCCTCTGTTCTCGAACAATGACGGATCGAACTGCGAAGGAACCCCGGCATCGACAATCGACGAACGACGCGCCGCCTACAGCCTGCTGCTGTCGCGTGGGCTGATTCGCGTCGGACTCGACGTGCCGGCCGACGCGGAGTTCGCGATCGACAGCGTCGAGGATCCGAATGGTTGCAATCCGGCGACCAACGACGCCTCGCTGTACCGGCGGCCGCTCCCCGCCGCGAATCTGCGTTTCTTGTCAGCCGTGATGTGGGACGGGCGCGAATCGAGCGACACGACGACAATCCTCGCGGATCTGATGAAGCAGGCGAACGATGCGACGCGCGGCCACGCCGCCTCCGCGCGGGATCTCACGACCGCGGAAAGGAAGCAGATCGTCGATTTCGAACTGGGACTGTTTTCCGCGCAGGCCCATGACACCCACGCGGGCAACCTGAACGCGCAGTCGGCGAAGGGGGGCCCGGTCAGCCTGTCGAAGGAGCCGTTCTTCACCGGGATCAACGATCCGGTCGGTCTCGATCCGAGCGGTGCACCTTTCAACCAGCAAGCATTTACGCTGTTTACCCCGTGGGAGTCGTTAGCGAGTGCGCGGACGGATCCGTACACGGATCCGCGCCGCGCCATCGCCCGGGGCCAGCAGATCTTCAACACGCGGTCGATCACGATCACCGGCGTGGGCGGGTTCAACGGTCACACGTTCTCGAACGGCGTGACGGTGCCGGATTCGATCGTCGGCACCTGCACGTTCTGCCACGACACGCCGAACGTCGGCAACCACTCCGTGAAGGCGGCACTGAACATCGGGCTCAGCGAACCGGAGGTCGCCCCGTACCTGCCTGTCTACACGCTGCGGAACCTCTCCACCTCGGCGACTGTGCGAACGACGGATCCGGGCCGCGCGATGATCACCGGCAAGTGGAACGACATCGGCCGGTTCAAGGGACCGATCCTGCGCGGGCTCGCGTCGCGCGCGCCATATTTCCACAACGGCTCCGCCGAGACGCTCGAAGCGGTGCTCGACTTCTATGAGAAGCGCTTTCAGATCGGGCTGTCGCCGCAGGAGCGAGCCGATCTGCTCGCGTTCTTGCGCGCGCTGTAGCGGCCGTTCGCGCCCAGCTGTAGCACGCGTCCATCACTTGCCTACCCCGATCGGGGAATAGCCGTTCGCGTTGCGCCGGGGCGACTCGGTTTCCTGTCTGGGCAACGCGCCGCGGAGCGGCAGCAGCATCGGCACGCGCCGCCGATAGGCGCGGTACGCGTCACCATGCTCGTGGACGAGATCGCGTTCCTCGAACTGAATCGCGACGACGATATAGGCCGTGGTCATCAACGCGAAGACGAGATGCGCCAGGGTCATGTTCGGCGTCATCCAGAACGCAAGCAGAAAACCCACGTACAACGGATGGCGTACGAACCGGTAAGGCAGCGGCGTGCGGAAGGAGATGGGCGTGTAGGGCTTCCCGATCAGCGGCAGCCAGACCTGCCGGACGCCGAATAGATCGAAATGGTTGATCAGGAACGTGACGATCAGCACCGTCACCCAGCCGATCCCGAACAGCGCCCAGAGCGCCGCCCGGCCGACGGGGGCATCCACGAGCCAGATCTGCATTCCAAGCGGACGCCACTGCCAGAGGAGCAGGAGCAGCGCAAGGCTCGCGCACAGCACGAACGTAGCCCGTTCGATGCTCCACGGAACAATCTGCGTCCACCACTCCTTGAACCATCGTCTCGCCATGACGCTATGCTGGACGGCGAACACCGTCAGCAGCGCACAGTCGATCGCCAGCGCGAGAGGCAGCGACGCCTGCAGCGGACCGTCAAGCCGCGTCGGTATGGCGGGGCACCCTCCGACGAACGCGGCCGCATAGAGAAACGTCGCGAGAAAGACGAGATACGACACGACACCGTACGTGAAAAACAGCAAACGCTTGACCATGGCATTCCCTCCTCGTTGATGAGAGAATGCCGCGCCACTCGCGCGGCGACTATCGGCGCTTTGTCCCGGTTTTACTGACACCAGCTCCCGGGACGTGAGACAAATGTCCCGAACCTGAATATGACCACCCCTGCGAGGCTGCGGCAGCACGTGCGCTACCTCACGGCGTCGGACGGAGTGCGCCTGGCGTGGGCCGAGGCCGGATCGGGTCCTCCGCTCGTCAAAGCCGCCAACTGGCTGACCCATCTCGAATACGAATGGCAGAGCCCCATCTGGCGACACTGGATTCAGTTCCTTTCCAGCCACACGCGATTCGTGCGCTACGACGAGCGCGGCTGCGGAATGAGCGGTTGGCACGGCGGCGGTCTGAATGTGGAGCAATGGATCGCGGACCTTGGCGCGGTGATCGAGGCGGCAGCGCCCGCGGAACCGGTCACGCTGCTCGGCATTTCACAAGGCGGGGCGGCGTGCATGGGCTATGCAATCCGGCACCCCGAGCGTGTCGCGCGGCTGATCCTGTACGGAGCCTACGCCCGAGGCGCCCTGCGACGCGGCACGCCGACGACGAGGAATGCGTACCAGGCGATGATCGATCTGGCCCGCGCGTCCTGGGGCCACGACAATCCCACGTTCCGCCAGGTCTTCACCTCACGATTCATCCCGGGCGGAACGCAGGAGCAGCTGAACTGGTTCAACGATCTGTGTGTGAAGACCACACCGGCCGAGATCGCAGCCCTCGTGCTGGAATCCCGTGGTCTGATGGACGTCTCCGCATTACTGCCGGAGGTGCGCGTCCCGACTCTGGTTCTGCACGCGCGTGGCGACAACGTCGTACCGATTGAGGAAGGACGGCTTCTGGCGAGCGGTATCCCGGGAGCGGAGTTCGTGGAAGTGGATTCGCTGAACCACATCCTGCTCGAGCAGGAGCCGGCCTGGCAACGGTTCCAGGAAGCGGTGCTCGCGTTTCTTTCGACCGGCTCCGCCGCCGGCGATTCCGTCTTCGCGGCGCTATCGACGCGCGAGCGGCAGGTGCTCGCGTTGATCGCCGACGGGTTGAGCAACACGGAGATCGCCGACCGGCTGAGCATCAGCGAAAAGACGGTGCGCAATCACGCCTCGAACATCTTCGACAAGCTTGGCGTGTGGTCGAGAGCGCAGGCCATCGTGTTCGCGCGTGATCACGGGTTCAGCAGCTGAGTTATTCTCTATTCATGAAAACGCTTCTCAATGCCGCAGTGCTGCTTGTCCTGGCAGCCGCTCCGGCGCGCGCCCAAATCAACGCCGGCGAACAGAAACCGGAACCGGCCTTGCCATTCACCCTGACCCAGGTCGCGACGTTCAATCTGCCCTGGCGCATCGCCTTCCTTCCCGACGGACGCATGCTGATCACCGAGAAGGTCGGGCCGCTCTGGGTCGTGACGCAGCAGGGCGAGAAGACGCCGGTCGACGGCGTGCCGCCGGTCTTCGCTGAGAGGCAGCTCGGAATGCAGGGCGTGTTCCTGTCGCCGCACTATGCCACGGATCACAACATCTACCTCACCTACGCGGAGCCGGGCGAGGGGGGGTCGAGCCTCGCGCTCGCACGGGCGCGCCTGGTGCTTGCGGACGGCAAGGCGAGCCTCGATGGATTGCAGGTGCTGTGGCGTGAGATGCCGAAGGGACACGGCGGACAGCTCGGCGCCGCGATCGCGTTTTCGCCCGACGGCCAGTACCTGTTCCTGACGGTCGGCGACCGGCAGCGCATGACGCCAGCGCAGGATCCGAACTCGGCGCTGGGCAAGATTGTGCGGCTCACCCTCGACGGCAAGCCCGCACCCGGCAATCCGATGGCCGGAAAAACCGGCGCAGCGTCGCTGCCGCTGATCGAGCCGCCGCGCGACACCGAAGTGGCGAAGACGGCGCCGGTGGTGAGCACCTACACGTTTCCCGGACCGAACCTGACGCCCGCCGAGACATGGACCAGTGGCCATCGAACCCCGTACGGTCTGGCGTTCGCCCCGGACGGCCGGTTGTGGGAAGTGGAGCATGGCCCGAGAGGCGGCGACGAGCTGAACCTGATCGAGCCGGGCAAGAATTACGGCTGGCCGCTCGTGTCGTACGCCGTTAACTACAACGGCGTGCCGATCCCGAGCCCCGATACACGTGCCGATCTCACGAAGCCCGTGATCTACTGGACGCCGATCATCGCGCCCGGCAACATCGTCTTCTACAACGGCGCGATGTTCCCGCAGTGGAAAGGCTCTGCGCTGATCAGCGGAATGGCCTCGCAGACGCTCAATCGGGTCACCTTCGACGGCAAGGGCGGCGCGGCGCCGGCCGAACGCTGGAGTGTGGGCCATCGCATGCGCGACGTGGCAGTGGCGCCCGACGGTGCAGTGTGGCTGATCGAGGACGCCAATCCCGGTGGGCTGTTCCGTGTGACCCCGAAGTAGGCTATCGGCTGACTGGCGGGTTGGCCGTCAGTAACCAGATATCGCCCTCTGTGACGCGCCGCGAGAAGTACGCCTCACGCCCGTCTCTCGTCACCTGCGGCGGCCCGATGATGTCGCGCTCGACCGAGAAGACTTTCTGCACCTTCCGGGATCGCGAATCCACGACGGAGAAGTCCCGTCCTCCCGACACAAACATCACGTGCCGGCTGTCAGGCAGCCAGACCGGGTATCCGCCGAAATCCGTGAGCCGATCGAACCTCCGCGTTCGCAGCGAGTACGTGAGGATGCCGTGCGCCGCGAGCCCTGCCTGACCTGCGAGTAGCGCTCCGTCTGGCGACCACGAATTGACGACGAACTCGTCTGGACTGCCGGCCGGCGGAGGGATGACATCCGGCGCCTGATCCTTCCAGGGCCGGCTCGGATCGAAAATGTAGACGTCGTTTTCGCGATGGCCAATGCCGGCGCCCATGAGAACGGCGATGCGCGAGCCGTCGGGCGACCACGTCGGATAGATGGCATCAGCGAGCGGGCTGAGCTGCTGGAGCTCGCTACCATCCGCGCGAATCTTCCACAAGAACTGGTCCTTGCCGCGAATCGAGTGAAAGGCAATCCATTGTCCGTCAGGCGACCAGCGCGGCATCCGATCGATCGATTCGGCGCCGCTGGTCAGCTGCCGTAGCCCGGTGCCGTCGGCGCGGGCAACGTAGAGATCGCCTTCGGGTTGCACGCTCGAGTAGAACACTAGCGATTTGCCGTCGGAGGACGGGTCGGGGTTGGCCCAGAGCCGTGATCCGGTGGTGATCCACGTCGGCTCACCGCGTGGAATGCCTGTCGCCGGATCTATCGCGAGCTTCTGGATATTCCGACTGCGCAGGATCGAGCTATAGGCGATGCGCGTACCATCTGCCGAAATCGCGATATGGGCAACAAAGGGTGACGGAGTGGTTAGCGCTTCGGGAGGGCCCTCGGTCTTTCCAGATGTCTGGTCGATGGGCACACGCCACAAATTGATCGGGCCGCCACGACCGCTGACGAAGTAGAGATATCTGCCATCGGGCGCCCACACCGGATTCCAGTTCCGCGCACCGTCCGTGGTAACCGCAATCGGATTCTTACCTGACCGATCAATGGTCCAGATATCCAGCCGCGTACTGCCCGCGATCGCGCCTCTCGTCGTATAGGCAATTCGTTGCCCGTGCGGCGACCAGCTGGGTAACACCGCGTCGATATTTCCAAGTTGCCGTTCTTCGCCCGACGCCACATTGACGACCCACAACGAACTCAGTCCCACGGTGTTCTGCGGATCGAGATCGGCATTCTCCGTAGTGAACGCGATCTCTCGACCATCGGGCGACCATGTTGGCTTGAAGCCACGCCGCGTCAGGCGTCGGACTGCCTCCCCGGTGCGTCCCATGACGAAGATGCCACCGCCGTCACGACTCGATCGAAAGACGATGCGCTCGCCGTCCGGCGAGAACGCCGGCTGATCGTCATCGTCGATCGAGTCGGTCGTGAGGTCGATCGGCGTCTGCCCGGTCGTGCTCTGAAGAAACACATCTCGATTGCCTTCGGCGTCCCCTCCGTACACGACCCATTTGCCATCAGGCGATAAGCTGGGGAACCACTCGAGGCCCGACTGCGACGTGATCTGCGTGAATGTCGGCTGCCACCGGTCGGGAAATCCCGGACGCACGGCCCATGCTCGCCACAACAGGGTTATGCCGAGCACGGTTGACACGATGATGATTCCGGCCAGCGCAGCTGATCGCCGCTCTCGACCCAGATCGAAAACTCTTCGAGGAAACGATCGGCTGCCAAGTCGTCCGATCGCGTCATCTAGCTCGAGCCCCGCGTCGCCGATGTCACGGAGACGCCTGCTGACGTCTTTCTCGAGACATCGCTGCAACAAACGACGCACACTGGCCGGCGTCGCGGGTGGCAGCATTCGCCAGTCGGGCTCGCGCTCGAGGATCGCCGCCAGAGTGTCGGAGACGGTTTCGCGATCGAACGCCCGGCGGCCGGAGAGCGTTTCGTACAAGACGCAGCCGAAGGCCCAGATGTCGGAACGCTTGTCTACGGTTTTGCCACGCGCCTGCTCCGGACTCATGTAGGCCGCGGTGCCCAACAGCCGGCCGTCGCGCGTGGCGGTCACCGTGATGGTCGGCGAGTGAGCGAGTTCGGGCGTTGCTCCGTCGCCATCCGCTTTAGCCAGGCCGAAGTCGAGCACCTTGACCACGCCGGCCGGTGTGATCTTGACGTTTGCCGGTTTGAGATCGCGATGGACGATCCCCTTGTCGTGCGCGGCCGAAAGCGCATCGGCGACTTGCCGTGCGATGGTGAGGGCTTCTTCAATATCAGGGCGGCCTTCCTTCAGGTGGTCTGCAAGTGTGACTCCCTCCACCAGTTCGAGCACGAGCGCCGGCGCGGTGCCGGCCTCTTCAATGCCGTAAATGCCGCCAATGTGAGGGTGATTGAGCGCGGCCAGGACCCGCGCCTCGCGCTCGAACCGCGCGAGCCGCTCCGGATGCGTTGTAAAGGCGTGCGGCAGGATTTTGATCGCGACGTCGCGTCCGAGGCGCGCGTCGTGTGCGCGATATACCTCCCCCATTCCGCCAGCGCCAAGCGGCGCAACCACGTCGTAGTTGCCAACGCGATTGCCGGCCGTCAGCCCAGGAGACGAAGCGCTGCCGACGCGCACCGTGCTGAACGCAATTCGCAGCTCCGCGAGCAAAGACTCGGACGCAACCGGCCACTGTTCGGAGAGCGCCGCGCCGGCGGCGTCGGCTGCGAGCATCGCTTCAACTTCCCCGCGCAGCGTCTCATCTCCGGCCACAGCAGCCGACACGAATGCGGACCGTTCAGGGACAGGCCGTTCGATAGCGGCTTCGAACAACCGCCTGACCCGCTGCCAACGATCCGCCGTGGGGGCCCACGTCACGACTGGCTCTCGGAGGCGAGCTCACGCGTGAGCCACGCTTTCGCAGTCCGCCAGTCACGCTTCGCCGTCGAGGGTGAGACGTTCAACAAGTGGGCCGCTTCATCAATCGTGAGTCCGCCGAACACGCGCAGCTCCACGATCTGTGCGAGGCCGGCATCGAGCTTCTCCAAGCGCGTCAGCGCATGATCCAGCGCCAGCACAGGAATCTGGTTTGCCGAGGGTAACTCGGCAATGTGTTCAAGCGACACTCGTTGAACGCCGTCGCCTCGCTTTTGCGCGGTTTGTCGACGCGCGTGGTCGACAAGGATCCGGCGCATGACCCCGGCCGCGACACCGAAGAAATGCGCTCGATTCTGCCATTCGACATTGCGCTGTTCGACCAGCCGCAAGTACGCCTCGTGAACGAGCGCGGTTGGTTGGAGCGTGTGGCCCGCGCGTTCGTGTCGAAGCTGACGGGCGGCAATCCGGCGCAACTCGGCATAGACGAGCGGCAGCAGGCGGTCGAGGGCGTCTCGATCGCCACGACTCCAGTCGTCGAGCAGTTCCGTGACGTCGTGACCTGCGGGCATTGGCAACCTGAAGGGCTGGGGAATCAACAGGATAGGGGTTCGCGCGCTCATGCGCAAGCAGGCCGGTTTCGCGCCGCGACCCATTCCGGTCCGCTTTTGCGCGATCTCTTCTGACCGCGTTTGTGCCGAAACTCAGGAGTGAAACAGATGAAAGGACGAATGCTCTTCCCGTTCATTGCCGGGACATTCATGTTGACCGGTCAGGCCTTCGCACAGCAGTACACGTTCCTTTCGATGGACGTCCAGTGCCCGGCGACGGCCGCCGCATCCGAATGTCCCGCCGGACTCACTCCGGGCCAGGTTGCAGCACAAACGAGCGCGAGAGGCATCAACGCTCGCGGCGACGTGGTCGGTTTCTACGTCGCCGGTGGCAGGCAACACGGCTTCCTCATGAAAGATCGGCAATATACCAGTTTGGATTTTCCAATTCAGGGCGTGCGGGGAACGATCGCCAACGGCACCAACGCGCGCGGCGAGATCGTCGGTCAATACGTGCTTCCGGTACAGGTCAAGGATGCCAGCGGCAGAGACCTTCCTGAGGATTCGCCTCTCTACTGCCCACCCAACCTGCCCAGCCCTCCGAATCCTGCAAACACCGCCGACCCCGCGTGCATCAAGGGCTTTCATTACTGGCACGGCAAGTTCTCAACGGTGATGTTCCCCATCACCTTCGATGAAAACGGGCAGCCCCACAAGCATCCGGGTGCCATCGCCCAGCGCATTTCCGCCGACGGCGACATCTACGGCTGTCTCCACGATCACGATCTGGGCATGTCCATGTTCGGCGCCGCATGGACCCGCTTCGGCGCTTTCAGCCTGACCTTCAACGGTGGCGAACTGTCGGACCCGATGGCGATTCCGATGTCCATGAACAACGGCGGTACTCCTGGCGCCGGCCAAACCATCATTGGCTTTTTCACGAACATGCTCAATCAACAGCATGGCTACCTGGTACGAAACGGGATGCTCGAGTCCTACGACCCGACCGCCGCCACCACGGTCACGGCAATCTGGGACATCAACGCCAGCCAGCAATTCGTCGGGACATACCGCGAATCGGGCGAGGCCGCGGCCAAGCGTCACGCTTTCCTGCAGA
>Ga0068857_100001602_pt1 | contig 18175 bp, 17 predicted proteins | sample KBSCornC72_FD_66591 | JGI IMG/M metagenome (GOLD analysis project Ga0068857, IMG submission 66591) | Corn rhizosphere microbial communities from Kellogg Biological Station, Michigan, USA - KBS Corn C7-2 | ecosystem: Host-associated > Plants > Roots > Rhizosphere > Soil ...
CGTTTCGGACGAAGTTGTTGTTGTTATTTATGTTGATGTTGTTGTTCCCGCCCCATCCGCACCCATAACCCCAGCCCCCACCCCAGAAGGCGCCCATAGCGATACCAACTCCAAAGGAAATCGCCAATCCGGCGGCATAGTATCCGGGATAGTAATACGGATAAGGGTAGACAGGCGGTCCCCACACGTAAACGGGGTCATAACTAGGCACGTAAATGACTTGGGGGTTAGCTTGCTCGATGACCACTGCGCTCTTCTGCTCAACTACCTTGGTTTCCACCTTGATTTGCTCGTTCGAGGTTAATTTTCCGGATGCCGTCGCCTTGGCGCGCATACGCTGAACGGCGTCCATGACCTCGGACTGTTGTGCGAGAAATGCGTTGCCCAGCTCGGAGGTCCATTTGATGTTCTCAAATAGCTGCTTGACTACATCGGGAAGGGCCGCCAATCCTTGAACGCTCGGGTCCCAGTTCTGCTTCTGGACGGCGTCCGCAAGCTGTTTATCTTTCAACTGCTTGTTCTTCGCCAGCCACTGCTGAAGCTGGACGATTTCCAAGGGATATGTAGAAGCCGCAAGCACTTGAGCAAGCAACGGATCCGGGTAGAGGGCGATGGTCGCCACCATGCTGTCCAACTGATCGGGAGAAAGTTTTTTCGACGCCTCAGCGGCCTGGGCACTGGGAGCAGGACTGGTCTGCTGCGCCTTCAATGCGATCTGGTTATGCGCCAGCAGAACCGTGCAGACACACGAGATCACGCGTGGGAGATATGTGCGCGCCGTGAAAGGCATACTGCCTCCGTTGCATCCGGGCAAATCGCGTAGCTGTTTGCTGCTATCCGGTAGAAGAGATTCGCGGGGGAGGCCTTTGATTTTTTATTTGGACCTGGAGCCATGCAGTTCAAGCGCTTATCGCGTTGGCGCTCCCCACCAACCTCTGGCGAGCGAAATCGAGAAGCCCGTACCTCTAAGGGTGCGTCGTCGGGACTAACGGCGCCAGATTCTGAATCTCGCCGTGAAGCCGCACATCATCTCCATTGAGGAAGGGAGCAAACTCCGATGAAGAAACTATGGTGCAACATCGTTCTGTTGACGATCTGCCTGAGCGGAACGGCGCTTGCAATAGACTCGAAGTATAACTTCGATTCCAGCGCAGACTTCACGAAATATAAGACCTACAAGTGGGCCCAGCATCCGGATTCCGCGAAATTGGATCAACTCACCCTGAGTCAAATGGGCGCCGCCTTTGAGGCCGAACTTGCAAAGAAAGGGCTGCAGAAGGCGACCGGAGACTCCTCCGACCTGATAATCGTTTACCAATTCGGAACAAAACAGGAAACAGAAATGACGTCATTCGATACCGGCTACGGCTACGGCCCGGGATGGCGCGGCGGTTGGTATGGGGGCGGAGGGGGAATCACCACCTCAACAACATCAACCATCAACATTGGGGCGGTTGGGTTGGACATGTATGACACCTCGACGAAGAAGTTAGTTTGGCGAGGCAGTGCCTCCAAGACGCTTGACCCTAAGGCAAAACCCGAGAAGCAGCAAAAGAACATGGCTAAGGCGGCCGAAAAGCTGCTGAAGAATTATCCGCCGCCAAAGAAGTAGTGGGCGGGAACGATCGATCTGCTACGGCTACTCTAAGGCTAAATGCCGGCCTGTGCGAGCAGACGCGGAAGCATCATTGGTAAATATCGAGCACCACCGAGCCGATGCGCGGACTACGACCCTTTTCACGGATGGCCGCTCTTTTTTAAGAACACTCACTCAGGCACACCGCAACAACGCACGGTCCAACGCAGAGACTTATAAACTCTGCGTTCTTATGGGGCTTCGATCCAAAAAATAGATCGACCCGGTCGCCGCTTCGTCAAGATCCGAGAAGGATGGACTTCACCTGCCTGAACCAACGGGCGCGCGGAAGACTCAACTTGACTTTAGTAAGAGCGTAGGAGTGATACGTGAAGATTCGAATCATTCTTGTCTTCGGCATCCTGGTCATGGTCCCGTTAGTTGCGCGGCCCAAGATTGACGTAGTTGTAATGACCAACGGTGACCGCTTGACCTGCGAGATCAAGAAGCTGGATCGCGGAGTTCTTTACGTAGGACTGGACTATGTGGACGGCACCATCTCCGTCGATTGGTCAAAAGTTGAACGGTTGGACAGCAAGCAATTGTTCAGGGTCGAAACCGCCGCTGGCATCACCTATAGCGGAACCTTGAGGATGGTTGCGAGCCCGGGAGATCAGCCACGCAGTATTGAAGTTTTGGAGGATCAGCAGCAGGCCGCGAATATTGTTGAACAATCCAATGTTGTCGGAGCCGATCAGTATGGCGACTCCACCTGGAGCCGGCTTCACGGAAGTTTTAGTAGTGGTCTTATTTATGCCAAGGCCAACGAGAGTGCCCAGTACAGTTTGGCGTCGGAGTTGAGTTACCGGCAGGAACGCTACGACGCGAAGCTTGCCTATAGTTCTTCGTTTTCGACTGCGGCAGGCGCAACCCAGGCTACTCGCAACCAGATGGACCTCACCGCATCCCACCTGCTGCCCTGGAACAATTGGTATTACGCGGGCGAGGCCACCTTCCTTCAGAATTCCGCCCAAGGCATCAATTTCCGATCCACCTACGGAGGCGGCATCGGCCGTCTTCTCAAAAACAGCGACTCAGCGCGTATATCTCTGACAGGCGGTCTTGCTTGGACTGACGCCCTCTATAGTCACCGGCCTGAAGAAAAAAACTTGGTGGGACTTATTTCCAGCAATATATACGTGTTTCGATTCAAGAAGATGAATTTAGATGTCACGCAGGTGCTGTTGCCCTCTCTAAGCGACTTCGGACGGGTTCTCTTCAATCTAAACGCAACATATAACGTCAAGATCGTCTCGGATTTTTGGTGGAACATTACGTTCTACGGCAATTGGGATAACCGGCCCCCTGCGGGTCTGGTCGGCTCCGACTTCGGTACCAGTATGGGGATTACCTATTCTTTCCATTGAATCGCCGGCGAGGATCGGTCCTCGTCCTGTTTAGGTTCGTGGAACTGGCGCACGGCGGTGCGTCGCTGCCTCGAGGCGATCTGCCTAACGTCCAGGTGCCAGATGTTAAAAGCCGGATCTTCAGGGTCCTTCAGGTGTGGCGCGACTAACCTCCCAAGCATTTAATGAATCTCCGAGTTATGTGGCGCATCCGTCAGTTAGCAAGCTAGACCGAAGTCGAGCGATAAGAGGGAGATCCAAAGAGATGCATCAATCAAGCCTTGGTCGAGATTTGACCGCAGCAGATCGTCGCTGGCGTTTCTCGAAGTCGGTGATCGCAATAGTAGCGGTGGCGGGTTCCTTGTCATTATGGGCCCAGGATCAGCAGCCAGCCGAAGCCACCATACCACCCGACCCTGACACAGCGGCCCATCTGGACATCTACGGCTTCGCCATGCTGGACACAGGCTACGATTTCAAGCAAGTCGATCCGGCCTGGTTTGACGTGGTGCGCCCGACCAAGCTCCCGTCCTTCGAAAACCAGTTTGGGACGAACGGGAACTGGTACGCGGGCGTGCGGCAAAGCCGCCTGGGTTTCAAGGGTTTCATGCCAACGCCGCTGGGCGAACTAAAGACCATTTTCGAGTTTGAATTGTTCGGCACCGGAGTCGACGCCGGACAAACGACGTTCCGCCTGCGGCACGCCTGGGGCGAACTCGGGAAATTCGGGGCGGGGCAGATGTGGAGTCCATTTATGGATCCCGATGTGTTCCCGAATTCGATCGAATACTGGGGTCCCACCGGCATGGTGTTTTTCCGTAATGTTCAAGTCCGCTTCACGCCCTGGTCAAGCGGAGATTCGAATTTGATGATTGCCGCGGAGCGCCCGGGAGCCAGTGCCGACCAAGGCAACTATGCGGACCGCATTGAGCTTCAGGGCGTAAAGCCGCGCTTTCCGATGCCCGATATCTCGGGCCACTTCCGTTGGGCGGGAAAGGCGGGCCATTTTCAGGTTGCCGCAATCTACCGCCGGATACAGTGGGAAGACTTCAATGCAACGGCGATCAGGGATTTGAGCGGGAGCGCGAACGGCTGGGGTGTCAACCTAAGCTCAAACCTTAAGCTCTCCCGGCATGTACTGCGGCTCCAGGCAGTCTATGGTTACGGAATCGAAAACTACATGAACGACGCTCCCGCCGATGTGGGCGTCAAGAACAATTTTTCCAATCTTAGGACGCCGGTCCTAGGCAAAGCCCTTCCCGTTCTGGGACTCGTCGCATTCTTTGACCTCAACTGGAGCGACAAGGCCAGCAGCAGCATTGGGTATTCCCGCGAGGACATCCGCACTACCGACGGCCAAGCGTTAAGCGCCTTTAAATCCGGCCAATACGCCCTGGCGAATATCCTGTTCTACCCGGTCAAGGGAGCCATGCTCGGGCCGGAAGTTCAGTGGGGTTACCGGGACAATAGACGGGGATTTCACGCCCCGGACTATAGAGTCCAATTTTCTGCCAAATTCAATTTCAATTTCAAAGTCGGGGGATAGATAGTGCTATCGGTTCGCAGGTTCGCGGTCCTAAAAGTTCAGTTGATCTAAAAGGAGAATCTTATGTTGAGTACCAGATGTTCGGTGAAACCCCTGATGTCCGGAGCCATGATCGCGGCATACTGTTTCCTATCCATTCCGCTGCACGCTCAGGCTCCTGCTCCAGCCAAGTCACCATCCGCGCGGCAGCAGCAGCTTCGGACAGCCGTCGATGAGGCCTACGCGAAATTCAAAAGCGACACTAAAGGCAAGAACGCCGACTATATTCCGTACCTGGCTAAGGTAGACTCGAATCTCTTTGGGATTTCGGTGGTTACTACCGACGGCCAAGTATATTCAGTCGGCGACATAAACTACGCCTTCTCGATTCAGTCGATCTCAAAGGTCTTTTCTCTCGCCCTGGCGATGCAGGACGTGGGGGCTGAACCGGTCCTCTCTAAAATCGGTTCGGAGCCAACGGGCCGTGCGTTCAATTCGGTTCTGGCGGTTGTCGATATGCCCACTCATTCAGGGAATCCTTTTGTGAATGCGGGAGCCATCGCAACGGTCAGCTTGATCCCTGCCAAGACTGCCAATGAAAAATGGAACAAGATTCTGGCGTACTACGGCGATGCCGCGGGCGGGAAGCTATCGCTGATCGATGAAGTGTATGAATCGGAGGCGGCCACCAATCAGGGCAATCGCGCCTTGGCTGCATTGCTTTTGAAGTACGAGCGCATTTACGCCGACCCGCTCGAATCGGTCGACGTTTACACCAAGCAGTGTTCCGTGGGCGTCAATACCGCTCAGCTCGGAATGATGGGAGCCACTTTGGCCAATAAAGGTAAGAACCCCGTCACAGGCAAGCAGGTGATCAAGCCCGAATACATACCTCATATTCTCTCCACGATGATGGTCGCAGGGTTGTATGACGGCTCCGGAACATGGGCCTGGAACGTAGGTCTTCCGGCGAAAAGTGGTGTGGGCGGGGGCATTCTTGCCGTGATTCCCGGCCAAGGCGCGATCTCGGTTTTCTCGCCCCGATTGGACGAAGCCGGCAACAGCGTCAAGGCGCAGGAAGTCATCTCCTACATTGCGCAAAAGCTGGATCTGAATCTGTACGATTCGTCGCCCGACCTTTTGAAGTAGAGAGGACGTTGCCTTGAGACTCAAAACCATCCTTCGTGCGGGTTTGGCGCTCATGATCGCGATAGGTACCGTCGGACTTGCTGACGCTCAGGCGCCTAGTACGGCCGCACCTAAAGACACAGATGTGCTGAAGGCTCTGGATCAGGTGATTGAGCAGAATAAGAAGCTCGAGGAGCAGAACCGTGAGCTGATGGAGCAGGTCAATGCCCTGCGCCAGAGGCTCGCGGCCGCGCCGGGTGCTCCACAACCGGGCACGGCCCAGGCCGCGGCCTCCGCTAGCCAGCCAGACTTCGACAAAGACAACACGAGCTTGCTCCCGGAAGCATCGAACGGAGCACCGGCCGTGTTTGGAGAATTCAATCCGGGCAGAGGTTTTACAGTCGGGCGTAGCGAGTATGGAACGTTAAACCTCAGCGGGTATATGGCGACACGTTATCTCAACCAGTTGCCAGGCGATCAGACCGCGACGGACCACTTAGGCCGCCCGATCCCGGTACAGCCTCGCCAGGATTTCCAATTCCATCGCGTGATGCTATTTAGCCAAGGCTGGTTGTTCTCACCAAAGTTTAACTACCAAACGTTCGTCTGGACCGTTCAGGATACAAATCAGGTCGCGGTAGGCGGAGCCCTCACCTACTCGTTCAACAAATGGGTGACGCTTGGAATGGGTTGGAATGCTTATCCTGGCACACAGTCTTTGCAGGGTTCTCACCCATATTGGGAATCCTACGATCGGGTGATGGCGGACGAATTCTTCAGGCCGTTCTTCTCCCAAGGCATTTTCGGGCAAGGACTCATTGCCCCGCGGCTGGAATACCGGTTCCTGGTTGGAAATAACAATAGCAACCTGGACACACCAGCCAGCAAGATCGACCGGAACCTCTCGGCGGGAGCCGCGCTGACGTGGCTGCCCACCACGGGTGAGTTTGGCCCCCGAGGCGCCTTCGGCGATTACGAGCGTCACGAGAAACTGGCGACCCGGTTTAATCTAGCCTATACCTATAGCCCCGAGGAGCGCCAAACCGCTTCCCTCACCGACCCTAGCCCCAACACCACCCTTCGTCTGGCGGACAGCCTGAACGTATTCGACTCCGGAACCTTTGCCAATGGTGTGACGGTAACAAGGGCCCGGTACCGGCTGTATACCGCGGCTGCGGGAATGAAATATCGCGGCTTCTGGCTGCAGGGCGAGGGCTACTACCGGAAACTGGACCAATTCGTCGCCACCGGCAGGATGCCGGTGGGTGTGGTCCGAGATACCGGCTTTTACGTTCAGATGGCGCACATGATCATCCCCAAGAGATTGGAACTTTACGGAGCGACTTCCTACGTTTTCAGTGATTATGGCCGTCCTAAGGAATTTCTCGTGGGCGGAAATTATTATCCCTGGGATACACGCAATCTTCGCTTGAACGTTCAGTTGATCAACGTGGATCACTCTCCAGTCAACAGCACTTTCGGCTTTTATATGGGCAAGATCACGGGCCAGGTTGTGGCCATCGGCTTCACAGCGTTGTATTGAGGAGCTCTTATGCGATTCGCGCAGTTTCGCCGCTCGATTCCTGGAGCAGTGATGCTGCTTCTTGTTGCTTGGAGCTCAAACGCCCAAACCAGCACTTATGAGACTAACGATTCGCACTTCCACTTGACCAACTACATTCAGGAAGGAATCAACATCAACGACTTCCTGAAGATCATGGGCGACAAGGTGGGACGTGTGGCACTATTTGGGATACCGCTGCAACAGCAGTGGTCGGACCGCGTGGATGGCGACCGCGCCCCGACCTATTATCTGAACACGGACGCTCCACTCTACTACTACTCCTTCACAGACGCGTCGATCGCCATGGCCTATAAATCCCTGACAAAAGAGCAGCAGGCTCGTTTCGATCCGATGATTACCGGCTTCAACCCAACGGACATGTACGCGGCGGATCATATCCGCCGAGTCTTGCAGACCTTCCCGGGGGTCTTTAGCGGCATCGGCGAATTCACGATTCACAAGGAATTTGTTTCCGCAAAGATCTCGGGAGAAGTCGCGAGCCTACAGGACCGGGCCCTGGATAGAGTTTTCGATTTCACTGCCGAGGTCGGGTTGGTCTCCATCTTTCACAGCGACATGGATGTGGCTTTTGCGAAAGAAGGCTCTCCACCGGCCTATCTCGATCAGACCAAGGCTTTATTCAAGCGCCACTCGAACGCCACCATTATCTGGGCTCATACCGGAATGGGCAGGATTGTGCGCCCGATCAAGAACCACGGAGCCGCACTCGAAGAAATACTGAAAGATCCGACTTTCAATCACGTGTATTTCGACATATCGTGGGACGAAGTCGCCAAGTATCTGGTCTCAAGCCCGGAGGCGACCAGGATCGCCGCAGATTTAATCAATCGCTACCCCGACCGTTTCCTATTCGGTACCGACGAAGTTGCGCCGGCGACTCAGGAGAAGTATTTAAAGGTCTACTACCAGTACGGCCCCTTGTGGGATCTGCTGAGCAAAGAAACGGTCGAGAAGGTGCGCAAAGGGAACTACGAGCGACTCTTTGACCAGGCTCGTCTTAAGGTCCGGGCTTGGGAGAAGACTCACGTAGGCGGTGTTGGCGCTCCAACACCATAAGGAACACGTATGAATCTATTTAACAGTGTTGACACTAAGATCTGGTGTCTGTTGGCGGCCTCATTTATAGGTGTCCCTTCCGCGTTTGCGCAGAAGTTGGAAGTCACTCCGCTCTTCGGGGGGACGTTCGGCGGCACCCTCACGCTGCAGCAAGAAGGACAAAATAAACATCTTGCAAACGTGCATGACTCTTTCAGCTTCGGCGTGGCTGGAGGATTTCGATTTGATGGTGACGAATGCGGGGACTGTAGCGTCATTGAGTTCCGGTGGATGAGGCAGAATACACATCTTGGTTTTAAGGACAATGCCTCAAACGTAGGCTTCCGGCCGTCCTTCACTTTAGATCACTATATGGGCGATTTCACTCATGAGTGGAGTGTTAGTGAGACTCGCGATCGCGTAAAACCTTTTCTCACATTCAGTCTGGGTGCGGCGCGCCTGGCGACGCCCGTTGAGAGTCGAATGAGGTTCGCGTTCGGCTTCGGAACCGGAGTCAAGGTGTTTCTAAATCCACGGTGGGGTTTTCGAATTCAAGTGGAGTACTTGCCGACTGTGATGAACGCTGAAGTTCAGAAGGTCGTCTGTGCCGGAGGCTGCATCGTCATGCTGAATGGTGGCGTCATGAATCAGTTTGTGATGAGCATCGGGCCGACTTTTCGATTCTGACTCCCGTGGCGGGCTCTTGGAGCACCATAGCAGTGATTCAGAAGCAGTTGCATTACCACTCGCGTTCCCGGCAAGCCTGTAATTCCCCTGCTGCGCTGTGACGTAAAAAAAATACACCATGACTTGCTCATAACAGTCAGATTGCTCTCAAGGGAGAGATGTTATGAACCGTGTCATTCCCATCGTTTGCATGCTGGGGCTGACGTGCGCCTGCAATAAGACACCTCCGCGTGCTGCTGAGGATACCAGTCGCGAGGCGAATCAGATCACGTCAAAGCCTATCGGACCGACTAGAACTGAAAAGGACCTTCTAGGTTCGAAAGAGGTACCGGCGGACGCTTACTACGGTGTCCAGACGTTGCGCGCGCTCGAGAATTTCAAGATTTCTGGAACGCTGATCAACCAGTACCCAGGGTTCGTGGAGGCCTGGGCGATTGTAAAGCTGGCGGCGGCTCGCGCGAACACGGAAGTGGGCGCGATGAAGAAAGATCGGCTCGATTTGATCGAAAAAGCCGCGGACGCGGTTCTCAAGGGCAAGTATCACGATCAGTTCAATGTCGATTGGTATCAGGGTGGCGCTGGCACGTCGACGAACATGAACGCGAATGAGGTGCTGGCGAACATCGGGCTGGAGCTGGGAGGACACCAGAAGGGCGAATATCAGTTTCTGGAGCCTCACGATGATCTGAATATGTCCCAGTCCACGAACGATTCTTATCCGACTGCGATCAAAGTGGCGCTGATCTTACGGAACGACAAACTCACTGCGGAACTGCTGAATCTGGCGGCGGCGTTCCGCAAGAAAGGGAACGAGTTCCTGGAAGACGTCAAGATGGGGCGGACTGAATTGCAGGACGCCGTGCCCATGACGGTGGGGCAGGAGTTCCATGCGTGGGCGGCGTCGCTTGAAAGTGAGATCGCGGTGCTCAAGGATGCCGAAAAACAGATGTACGGCGTGAACATGGGGGCGACGGCGATCGGCTCGGGGATCAACGTTCCGAAGGGCTACCCGGAGAAAGTTGCGGCGCAGTTGGCGAAGCTTACGGGAAAGCCGATTGTTCCAGCCAACGATATGTTCGCGGCGACTTGGGATCAGCAAGGATTTGTTGCGTACTCAGGCGCTTTGAAGGGTGTGGCCATCAAGCTGTCAAAGATTGCGAACGATTTGATCCTGCTGGGGTCGGGACCGCGCGCCGGGCTTTCGGAGCTTAACCTTCCCGCGCGACAGCCGGGCTCCTCCATCATGCCGGGAAAGGTGAACCCGGTGATTCCGGAGATGGTGAATCTGGTAGCGTTTCGGGTGATCGGCAACGACGTCACAGTATCCCTGGCGGCACATTCCGGACAACTACAACTCAACGCTTATGAGCCGGTGGAGGGGGCGGCGATGATGGAATCGCAGCACCTGTTGTACACGAGCTCGATTGCGTTCCGGGAGCAATGCGTAGATGGCATCACGCTCAACCGCAACGTGCTCTCGCACTATATGGATACTACCGTGGGAATCGTGACGGCACTGAATCCGGTACTGGGTTACGAGAAGGCGACGGAACTGGCGGATGAGGCGTACAAAAGCGGCAAAGGGATTATGGAGATCATTCGCGAGAAGAAAATATTGACGGACAAACAGATCGCAGAGATCCTCGATCCGGTCAAACTAACACAGCTCGATAAAAGCAAGTATCAGAAGAAGTAAGAGAGGTACATGATGAAACGGTGGCGTAACCATATTATGTTGAGCGTTGCGGCGTTGTTGCTCGTTGGGGCAGGAGCGCAAGTCGCGCAAGCGAGGCCAAATATCGTGATCCTGGCGACGGGAGGAACGATCGCTGGCGCTGCGGCGACAGGTACGCAGTCGGGCTACACGTCCGGCGCGGTGACGATCGATGCGATGATCAAGGCCGTTCCAGGAATCACCGACCTTGCCAACATCAAAGGCGAACAGATCTCGAACGTAGGCTCGCAGGACATGAGCTTCGATATCCTGCTTAAGGTCGCCAAGCGTATCAACGAGCTCGCCAAGACCGACGATGTCGATGGCATCGTGATCACGCATGGAACGGACACGATGGAGGAGTCGGCATTCTTCCTGAATCTGACGGTGAAGACGGACAAACCGGTGGTGATGGTCGGCTCGATGCGGCCCTCGACTGCGGTAAGCGCCGATGGTCCGTTGAACCTCTATAACGCGGTTGCGGTGGCGGCCGATCCACACGCGGCAGGCCGCGGCGTACTGGTGGTGATGAACGATTGGATCCATGGGGCGCATTCGCTCACCAAGACCAGCACCACGGCTGTGCAGACGTTCATGTCCCCGGTTCGCGGTCTGGTGGGCGTCACCTCATACGGCAAGAATGATTTCTATACGAGTCCGGAATGGCCGCACACGACCAAAACTGAGTTCGACATTTCGCAGGCGACCAAGTTGCCGCGGGTGGACGTTCTGATGGCGTACGTCGACATGGGTCCGGAGCAGATTGACGCCGCAGTCGCTGGTGGCGCCAAGGGTATCGTGATCGCGGGAGTCGGGAACGGGAACATGACCAAAGCTGCGGCAGATGCGTGCGTCAATGCAGTGAAGAAAGGCGTGATCGTCGTGCGGAGCTCACGTGTGCCTACGGGTCTGGTGGGCCGCAACGTCGAGATCGACGATGACAAGAGCGGATTCATTGCGTCGGATGAGCTGAATCCGCAAAAGTCGCGGATCCTGCTGAGCCTCGCATTGCTGAAGAATAGCAATGCGAAGGACATCCAAACCATGTTCATGACCTACTGAAATTCCCTGTGCGACCCGCGATCTGCACGACCTTACTGCTGATGGTGTTGGGGTTTACCCATGGGGATGCACAGGCTCCCGGGGCGGCGCAGGCGCCGCAGCCGGCGGACAACCCCATTGATGACACGATCGTAGCCGGCGACAGTGATGCCGATACGCCGGTCCGCAAGCTCGTTAGCTGGAATGAGTACGAGGGCAAATGGTTCTCGATCCGGGGCGGCGGCGGTTTTCTGGTCGACTACGCGGCTTTTGCTCAGGATGATGCGAGCAAGCAGCAGGTTAGGCTTGATTCGAAGATCCAGTTGCGCGATGCGCGTGCGTTGTTTCGAGGCAAGCTCAAACTCTTCAAGAGCCGGTCTTTGACGTGGTCGAGCGGGATCATGTATAACTCACCGACGCATACCTGGCAATTCCGGCAGACGGGCATCATGGTCGGGGTGCCGGAACTTTGGGGAAGCATTTTCGTAGGACGCACAAAAGAGGGCGTTTCGCTGAACAAGGTCATGATCGGATACGCGGGCTGGACGATGGAGCGCGGAACGATCAATGATGCGGCGCTGCCAATCTTGGCTGATGGCATCAAGTGGTTGGGATATTCGCCCAAGCTCCACCTGGTGTGGAACGCCGGCACCTACGTGGATTGGCTCTCCTATGGGCTCGCATTTTCGAATTACAAGCGGCAGACGGCCGGACGCATCGCGTATGTGAAGTTCCTGACGCCGGAGGGGGGAGATCTCCTCCACATCGGACTCAATCTTCGCTATGGCGTGCCGGCGAACGGGCAAATACAACTGCGCTCGCGGCCGGAGGCGTATCCCTCGCCGTATTTCGTCGATACCGGGAAGTTTGACGCGAAGAACACGAAGCTGATCGGGCCTGAGGTCTACTATCGGAACGGTTCGTTCCTTACGGGCAGCGAATACTACTTTCAGAAGGTGAATGCGGAGAGTTCCGGCAATCCGTGGTTTCACGGCGGCGAGGTCTTTACATCGTGGCTGGCGACGGGGGAGACGCGACGCTATAACATTCGCGGCGGATACTTCGAACAGATCTCACCGAGACACCCGGTCTTTGAGGGTGGGCTGGGGGCATGGGAATTGGTACTGCACTATTCCTACGTCGATCTAGACAGTGCGTCAATACGGGGCGGGAAATTCTGGCGCATCACACCGATGGTGAACTGGCACATGTCCGATCATGTGCGGCTGGAGTTCAACTACGGATACGGTACACTGGACCGGTTCGAGCAGAGCGGACGCACACAGTTCTTCCAAACTCGCATCCAACTCCAGTTGTAGGGCCTCCATGAGGCATATGCGCACCCGGTTTACGCCCCCGGTTAGCAGTGAACGGCAACCTGGTTAAGAAAGAGAGGGGAAACATGACAGCTAGCGTCAACACAATTCTGGCGCTAACCGCTATCGCTGTTGGTTCCACAATGATTCTAGTGACCGGCGTGGCGCAACAACCGCTACCCCAGACTACGAAGGACAGTATTAAAGGCCAGGCATCAGTCACCACGGAGCGACTGAAGGGCACCGTGGAATATGTCGAAGGCAATTACCTCGTCGTTCGAACGGCGGATGGGAATATCCGCCGACCTGAAGAAGGGCATGAAGATCTCCGCAGAGAAGATCGTCGAAGAGCCAAGGACGGAAAGTGTTTCTAACACGGTAGTTACCGGGCAAGCCCCCCGGAAGTAGTCAGCGGAGCTCACGCCGAGAGGCGCTTCCTCATTCTACTAGCGGAATGGCGGCTGCTAGTTCATAGTTGACTACCGCTCGGATTTTGTTCTCGATCTGAATGTAGCGTGCCGCCTTCATGGCAGGAAGTGCGGCCAAAATTTTCGGCGTCGTGGCGTCTTTCAGCTTCGCCTCGGCGTCATCGATCGCAAGATACTCGTCCAACAGCTGCTTCGCATTTTCATTGGTAATCGGTCCCTTGTTGTAGGCGTCGGCGTACGTCAGGATCATCGCGGCGAACCGTTCGTTAATCTGTTGCAGGTCCTTCTGGTACGCCTCATAGACGGGCCAGAACTTGGCCCCTTCCGCGTCGGTGAGTTTGAGGTTCTCTGCCACTACCAGCTTCTTGTCCGCCTTGATCTTCTGGCGAAGGATCTCCATATTGGTCGTAGCGGTGTTCTGGGCCATTACGGGGACTACGAGAGCTGCACCCAGCACGAATTCCGTCATGTATCGAATCATCTTGTTGTTATTCCTCCACTGTCCATCGCTATATCGGTGCTACGCGAGATAAAGTAACGATCGCGATTCCAGCCGGCCCGATTCAAATAATTCACCGCGATTGCACACGCCCATGACCAATGGGACCCATTGCGTATGAATCGGAGTCTCCCAGGATCCAAAAAGATACAAATCTACAGCAGCGACGGAACATCTGAGTATCCAGGCGCACCACTCGTGCGATGAAGATTATTGGAGAGGACCGAGGGTAGGAGAGATGGTAGGAGAGAATGTGATGAGCTCCAAAACGATCGGCGCGCTCTTCAGGCTGAGGTTGTTGAACGGGGGTCTAGCATGTGCCAAGGATTCGCCTGACCAGCAGCGCGACAAAGTACGTAAGATGGCAGCTACAACCCTGACGGATCTGTACAAGATTCAAGCCGAGGCTCGCACTGCTATCCAGAACTCGGCGGGATACGCAGTCTTCGACAACCTGGGCACAAATCTGCTGCTGCTTGGCGCGGGAGTGGCCGTAAACTCGAAGACCGGACAGGATACTTTCATGAAGATGACCTCGGTTGGCGTAGGTCTCGGTGTCGGCGTGAACGACTATAGGGTGGTCTTTGTGTTCGAGACCGAGCTGGCGGTGACCCAGTTCATCGAATCCGGTTGGTCTGGTGAAACACAAGCAGACGCCGCAGCCAAGACAGGAAAGTCGGGCCTCAGCTTGCTCGGAATCCGCGAGTACCGCGCCGGGAGTATGGGTGTACCGGATCACTAAGAAGGGCCTCGCAGTTCAGTTGACGCTCCAAGGCGCCAAGTACTCGAAGGACGATGACCCCAACAAGAAGTAGTCCGCATTGCCGAGGACAACGCCGGGGTATCAGGGACGTCTAGCAGCGGCCTGGAAGGCAAATGCTGACTCGCTCAACTGCGGCGTCAAGATAGTGGAGGTGTGGAATGATGCGGCAGCTTGTGACAGTAGCGTGTGCCGTAGTCACCTTCGGAAGTGTCACCTTTGGGCAAAGCCAGCCGAATGGCGCAGCCAGCGACTTTGGAGCGAAGTATGCTTCGCTGAAGCCTGAGCAAAAGGCGCTGGTCGATGATTGGATCAGGCGCTTCAGCGCGACCCTCCACAAACAGGTGGATCCGCGGATGGCGTACGATAACCTGCCCGTGTCAATGAAGACTACTTTCAACGCGGTCACCCACGCGCTGCTTTCCACACAATTGGCCGATCCGTCGGGCGGCAAGTTAGGATCGGCAATTCAGATCATCGACAAACTGGATACCGTCAAAGGCGAGGTGCCCGGTGCCCGTGGCGACAAGCAGTTCCGCATTTTCGTGCAACTGAAACCCGGTGCGCTGGACCTGCTCAGCAAGAGCGAGCAGTTTCGGCGGGTCGGAGACAACACGGCTTATCACAAGGGATACCCAATCTGTTATCGCGGCAAGCCGGCAGTACCCTCCATCCAGGTATCTGCCACGCGCGATCAGATGCAGGCCGACATCGACGTCGACTACCGGTCGAGCGGTTTCCCGAAAGGATTGTTGAATGGCCATCTGTCGGCCTCGAACTCCGATGTGCGTGCGGGCCGCAACGACGAAATACACAACGACCAGTGGCTGGGGTTGAACAATTGGTGGCGGGGCCTGCTTTCACTTTCGCGAGCGGATAAGAGTCAGAGAGCACCTTTCGAGGAAACGGGACAAATGCCTGCGGAACCGAGCAGCAGAGCGGGAATGAAGCCCGCGGACGCGGTCTTCGACATGCTGAACACCTGGCTGGTGAAAAAGGACACCGAGAATCTCATTTCGTACTTCTCGGAGCAATCCTTTGCTTGTGCGGATTTGGAGCCCGGCGAGAAAGTGGACCGTGGAATGGCTAAGTTTAGGCTTCTTATCGCACTGCAGCGGGCCAACGAACGATTCGGAAATGTCAGTCAGCTGGCGGATATCAGCACAGCAGTGCCGCTCGAAGGCTCGGGCGAGCGGAGCAAGGTAGTGCCGCATCCCTATCAGGGACAGTTTGCACTCTACGATGTTCGGGAGGACGCGGCTGAGCAGTTCAAGTGCGGGAACCGCCGGGATGCCAGCCTGATATCGCCGAAGGCCGCGGCGTCTAAGAAATTCGGCAAGTACTACGGAGCAGTTTTTCGGCTTGGCAGGAAGGACGACGCTGACCAAATCCTGGCTACCCTATGGGCGCGAGAAGGCAATAGCTGGAAGCTGATCTCATACGATGTGGATCCAGTGTGGGACGAATACCGTGAACCCAACACGGCAGCGGCCCCGCCGGCGGGCGCGCCGATAGTGTATGTGAAGGCTCCCTCGGAACTGGCAGGAGCAAGCACAAAGTTTCTCGAAACGTGGTTTGTGAAACGAAATGTGGATTCGGCGTTCGATTACATCTCCGCAGAGGCCATCGACTGCGTGAAAATCAACACCAGTGCGGATCAGCCGCCGCCGAAGTCTCCGGAGGATGCCCGAGCGCTGTTGAAGAACGCGATGCAGAACGTCATCGAGATCACCGGGACCGTGAACCGGCTGGACAAAGCGACGGTGACGCCAGAACCGAATCATGCTGACATCAAGATGGTAAGGCACGATAACAGCAAAGCGTTTGCCCTCGTCTCGATCCCGGATTACATGGCGAGCGCTCTGGATTGCAAGGCCCGGACCGTGGGAGAGCCGGTAAGTTTCAATGCGCCGACTGAAGAGAAGAGCTGGGGCAAGTACTATGCGATGGGGCTGAGACTAGCGAAAGTCGGCGAGGATTCAGGCGTTCTCTGGGCGGTTTGGTCTAAAGAAGGTCCAGCTTGGAAAATTGTCGCATACACGGTACTGGCGCCGTAACCGGCGATGGACAGCATCGTTGACGCCCTTGTGATCCGGCCATCATCGCTTGTCTCCGAGGTTGGGCCCCGCGTTGGCGCCTGAGTCAATCCAGGTCCGGATGTTCTTCAATGGTTGCTGCGAAATCGTCATGAATCCACTCATAGGACGATCCAACGAGGTGATCAGCGCGATCACGACGGAGAACGAGAGCGCGAGGATTAGAGGCGCTCGGGATCGCCCCGTAGCTTCCGCGATGACAGTCTGATAGCCGACACTTATCATTCCCAGGATGATCAAAGCGTACAGCGCCAACCAGATCGCAATCGGGATGCGCGCATCCAGCCCGATAGTCACCCGGAGGGCATGCATATCGATCATCTGGTTTAGCGACGTGAGGTAGAGGGCGGCGATGGGCGAGTTCATTTCCTGGCGGCCATTCGAGACCGCAATGTCCCATATCCGGTGTTGGATGCGGATCGACTCTTTCAGGGCCTGGTTCACCGTGTTTGGGTCGCGCGACTCGGCCGCCGTCACGCGATCGTCCAGATAACCCCTGATCAGGGCTGCCGTTTCGCCTCGGTCCGGCTCAGGCAGGAAATCGGACCGCAGCCAGACGGTGCGGATCAGGTTGGCTTCGTCGCGGACTAGCGCTCTGCGAGAATCGTACCGGCTAGCCACGATGCTGAATGTGAAGGCTAACATGAAGGCCAGAAGGGCGAGCGAGGACCCCACGATCGAAGAGACCGGCGGCACCGTGTCCCTGTGGGCGCGACGCTGCGCACGCTGTCCCAGCCAGTAGCCGCCCTCAGCCGCGATCATCACGATGACGATGGTTGCCGCAATCAACACCCAGATCGGAATTACGTCCATGTTCATCCAATCCTCATCCTGTTCGCAGCGCCTTCAACGTCCTACGGCTGCGGCCGCCGTAAGTGTGACGATGAATCAAGCGGATCGAGCGTTCTTTTTGTTTTGGCGAGAGGAATTCGATGAAGGACGCGTCGGGCTCTTATTTGAGAGGATCTTCAAATGCGTGCGAAGCGGAAATCGAATGATAACCCTTTTGGGCGGTGCCGGATTGGCGAACTCAGTACTTTATTCATTAGTACGGGCGCGCGCTTCCTGAGCGTCCCCGTGCACGCTGAAGAGTCGGAGCTGGCGAAGATCACCGGCGCCGGCTCCACCGCGTGCCGTCCAAATCCGCGAGGAGGCTGTCCCAAAACGCCTTCTGCCGATACGGCGAAGCCGCTTTCTTAGCCGTCGTGTTATCGGTTGCGGCAGTTAAAATCCTAGACAGGCGGAAACAACAACCCTCCCTAATTGGCGGGGGCGCCTTTGTGGACGAGGACGTTAATATCGACCCTACGGTTCTCGGCCCGTCCGGCCGCAGTCTCGTTCGACGCCACTGGTGCGTATTCGCCCATCGCACCCGGTGC
>Ga0068857_100001606_pt1 | contig 18129 bp, 15 predicted proteins | sample KBSCornC72_FD_66591 | JGI IMG/M metagenome (GOLD analysis project Ga0068857, IMG submission 66591) | Corn rhizosphere microbial communities from Kellogg Biological Station, Michigan, USA - KBS Corn C7-2 | ecosystem: Host-associated > Plants > Roots > Rhizosphere > Soil ...
CGTGTAGAAACCGATGAAGCCCGCGAGCGACCCATACAGGCTGGCCTCGCTCAACGTCGACACACTCAGATGCGTGGGCAGCACGCCGTAGATGGTCCACGGCTGACGCCCGTACTCCGCCACTACCCAACCCAGTTCGATGGCGATCCACGGCGCGGGCAGCATCCACAGCGCCCAGCGCAGCAGCCATGCCGGTGCCTTGCGCTGCGGCCGCAACGTGCTCCAGAACGACAGGCCAAACAGCGCCAACATCAGGAAGCCAAGCCCGACCATCACGCGAAAACCCCAGAACATCGGCCACACGCGCGGCACGGTATCGTCGACAGCCTTGTCGATCATTTCGGGCGTGGCTTGCCGCACGTCGGTCACGTACTTCTTGAGCAGCAGGCCAAAGCCCAAGTCTTGCTGATGGATCTGCAGGGTCTGGAGCGCCGCCGCATCGCCGGGGTGCTGGCGCACCGTTTCCAGCGCGGCCACAGCTTCGATACCGCTCATGATTCGGCCGCGATTTCGCGCCTTGATCTCATGGATGCCCGGAATCTGCTTGGACACCGAGCGCGTGCCGATCAGCCCCATCACCCACGGAATCTCGACCGCCCAGTCGTTCTTCTGCTCGCGCTGGTTGATCGACGCAATCACGTTGAAGCTGGCCGGCGCGGGCTCGGTCTCCCACATGGCCTCGATGGCGGCCATCTTGGTTTGCTGCGCTTCGCCCACGGTGTAGCCGGACTCGTCGCCCAGCACGATCACGGAGCACACGCTGGCCAGGCCGAACGCCGCCGCCACGCGAAAGCTGCGCCGCGCGAATTCCACATCGCGGCCGCGCAGCAAGTACCAGCTCGAAATCGACAGCACGAACATCGCGCCCGTCACGTAACCCGCCGACACGGTATGCACGAACTTGGCCTGCGCGATGGGGTTGAAGACCACGGCCCAGAAGTCGTGCATCTCCATGCGCATGGTCTGCCAGTTGAATTCGGCACCGACCGGGTTCTGCATCCAGCCGTTGGCGATCAGAATCCACAGCGCGGAAAGGTTGGTGCCGATCGCCATCAGCGTCGTCACCAGCAAGTGCTGCGTCTTGGAAAGGCGATCCCACCCGAAGAAGAACAGGCCGATAAAGGTGGATTCCAGAAAAAACGCCATCAGCCCTTCAATGGCCAGCGGCGCACCAAAGACATCGCCCACGTAGTGCGAGTAATACGCCCAGTTGGTGCCGAACTGGAATTCGAGCGTGATGCCCGTCGTCACGCCCAGCGCAAAGTTGATGCCGAACAGCTTGCCCCAGAAGCGCGTCATGTCTTTCCAGATGACCTTGTTGGTCATCACGTAGACGCTTTCCATGATGACCAGCAGCCAGACCATGCCCAGCGTGAGCGGCACGAACAGGAAGTGGTACATCGCCGTGGCCGCAAACTGAAGCCGGGACAGATCGACGAGATGTTCGGAAATCACGGTTGCCCTCCCTGCGCTGCTGACGGTGTCACGATCAGGCGATCAGCGGCCCGCTCGGCATCGACCGGCACCCGGTGATCTCGCACGAATACCCACCACAGCGCGCTCAGCACCACCAGCTTGATGGCGACGACGATGAGCAGATGGCGGACGAGTCGGCGGTCGTTGGGGCTCACGGGCGGACGAGACTTGGCGCGCGTCGGTGCCACTTGCAGGGGGTCCCGGCCAGTGGCACAGAAAGTCACATGTGATCCAGTCTAGTCATGGATGGAAGGGGTGACAAACCATTTCTGAGGGGAGTTGTGAGGTATCGGGCGCTTGAGCGGGCCGCCGTCGAGCCGATGCATGAAGACGGCGATCAAGATGTTCGTGCACTCGCCCACGACGTCAATTCGCTATGCAGGATGTTCAGCGAGGACGACAGCGGATGCTGGCTGTTCGTCAACATTGACCTCACCAGGATCGGATCGAAGGCCGTGCGCCTGAACATCAGCCTGCCTGACCGGCTTGTGCTGCAGATCAATGCGGCCGTCAGCGACAGGTGACGTCCACCCGTCGGCAACCTCTAGTGCTGCGGCTTCTTCATGGCCTCGGATTCTCTCGCGGCGTTCAGTTCTTCGCTGGCCTCAATCGGATCCATTGCCTCATCAATCGAGGAGGCCGCGCGTTCTATTTCGCCTCGCTCTTCGGCCAGGAATTCATCCGACTCCTCCAGCTCGCCGGGAGGAGGCTCCAGCATATCGTCCAGCATGGCACCCAACTCGGGCGTGTCCCATGGCTCGCCTCGGTGCATCTTTTGCTTTATGTAGTGACGAATCTCAGCATCTTGTTCGGGAGTCAATGGAAGCCCGCGAAAAGTGCTCTTGGGGTCGGTCTCGGGCATGATGTTTCTCCCCCTACTGAGTAGATTTTTTAGTGTACGCCGGGCTTTGCGGGAGTGCTCGGCGACGTTGCCGGGCCAACAGGAAACCGAGAGACCAGTCATCCAACAGGGCACACCGGACGGCATTGGCGCCGGTCGTCAGCAAATTCTGATTTATAGTTTCGCCCCTGCTCAGACGAAGCGGCCATCGGTACACTCTGCGCCATCGCTTTCAGTGCCATAGGGAAAGCGATCGAGGTGTGGAAACCTCGTGCGTAACGGGTGAGAACCGAGCATAGGTTCTTGCCCTCGATTGCTATGGCTTGGCTTCGTCTCCCTCCTGGGGCGAGCCAGGCATGAGCGGCTTCGGCCGCGCCGACTGTTACGCATCGGTTTTCCACCTTGCCTGTGCTCGCCCACCCCTCTCCCATGGGTTGGGCGCGGTTCCGTTCATCACATGAAGAGGAATGCCGTGACCCGCTCGATCTCCCAATCCGTCGATTCCCCGGCTGGCAATTCGCTCGCCAAATATCAGAAAGGTGTTGGCGCTGCGCGTGAGTTTTTGCGTGCGGTGGACACCCGTAGCGCAGCCGAGAAACCGTGCGCGAAAAGCGCGGTGGACGCGCCAAACAACCCCGATCACCAACGCTGACTTCATGGGCGAGCCAGGCGCATGAAGGCCTGCCGGTATCGATGTTGCAGCATCGGTGCCCAGGCGCGCCGGGACTCGCCCGCCTTTTGCCCAGGCGAGCCGGCGCCTGAGCCGGTGTGTCGCGTCATCGTTTCCAACGACCCCGCCTCAGGCGACGACGTTGATTGAGAACCAGACTGCCGAAACACCCGCGATGGCGACCGACATCAGCGTGACGTGCAGACGGTGCGCGGCCGGCATGACGGCCAGCAACGCGCGCCCACAAGTCCGCGCCGTCACGGCCAAAATCAATGCCACCATGCCCGGCAGCAATCGTTGCGACATGCTGAGACCCTCGCCTGCGGATGCGAGACCAGGAGATAGCCATGCAAGGCCCAGCGCGCCTCCTGCGAACAAGAGGGAACTGCTGACGATCATCGTGACGATTGCGAAGGCGCGCGGGTCGGCAGCCCACTGGTCAAGCCGTGCATACGTTGCCCGCACAGCGGCAACACACGTCGCCCAGACAAGACACGCGAACGCCGCCGACGCGTCGATGCGAGCGCGGACGTTGCGCAGATTCGTACCGCCGGCTGCCGCACCTGCCGTCAGCACGAACCATGGAAAGGGTGTCCATATGAAGCCCGCGAGCAGAAGTCCCGCTACCGAATAGCCCGAGACCGCGAGAATCGCCGTAAAACTCAAGTAGGCCAACAACGCGACGCCAACACCGCGCAGCGCGCCGTACGACTCCGCACCATCGCGGGGATAGAGCACCCAAGCCCAGACATACGCGCAGGCTGCTGCCAGGAATGGCATCGCAATCGCCCATTGACGGGACGGCAGCAGCAGGAGCGGCGCAAGCAATGCCGCCGTGCCCAGCGCGACCAATGCAAAGAAGCTGGCGGCAAAGACTCGCTTCGGGGGCTTGGCGTCTGACAGGACCACGTGCAGTTTGCTCGCGAAAGGACAGAATGCTCGCGGTTATATCACAGCGCTTTTGCCGCAGCGGCGATCTGTCGATCACTGAGCGGGGGGCTCGATCACGACACGCGGACGACTTGCGCACTGGGACATTCAAAACAAAAAACCCCGGCCAGCCGAAGCTGCCGGGGTTTTTCATATCCATCGCGGCCGGAGCCGCGAGCGACTCGATCATTCTGTGCAAATTGGCTGGAAGCCCTGGTGGCTAATGGCTGGCAAAATTACACCTATCAATTTGCCCTCACAATTACCCTCACTACTGACAGCTTGTCTGCCTCGGTGGCCGAAGGGCTACCGAACAACGCAGGTAGAGCCCATGGCTAGGCCAATTTCCTATCTAGAGTTCGATAGCTTGCCCCCAAAGTTGCCCCCACAGTGCTCAGCGTTGCCTCCCTTTGCAGAACAACATGTCTTTTGCATGTCTCCGCCGTTTGGATACGGTGAGCAATGCAAGCGCCAACGTGCCGGCGGTCACGTCTATCGGGCAACGTCGAACATTACAACTGCCAACCGATCCCTCCGGTCAGTTGGCAGGCCAGCATCCAAATCACTCTTCATAGCCATAGCGGTGCCAGGGCGACTCCCTGATAGCGGAGAGACGGGCGTTTGCCTCCCTTGAGCATTGCCAAACCAAAATACCCCGTAGATGCCAAAGCCATATGCTTGGGGATCGCCGGTGTAGAGCTCGTCGAGTTGCTCCATTGGAGCTGTCCAAACGTCGCTGTGATAGTTGCGTTTGAGCTCAATCGGAATCCTGTACTTGCCATCAAACGTAGCGATCATATCTGCTCTTTTTCCGCCCGCCATATGGCCTTCCGGATCAATGGATACCTTCAGCGGTGCAAGGCGTACTCTCAATAAATCGATGAGCACATGACGACAACTTTCCTCCGGCTTCGGGTCAGTCGGGCGTCCATAACGATCCTCATTCCAGAAACGCTTGTAGACATCATTGTTGGCGTGACTCACAGTTTTTGCCACATCAAGCAGCGTGTGGACGATCAATGCATGGAGATCGGCGGCGTTTGCCGGCGACTGGTTTGCTAGGGAGGATAGAGTCTGTGCCCAGCTAGGTTGCTCATATTCCGCTTCCCGACGTCTCGCTTGTTGATTGTGCGCGGCGTGCTTGATGAAATCCCGATACGTCACAAGATCTGGGTGCATGCATAACCTACCGATCGAATCCGCAGCTTCTCTCGATGGAATTGCAGAAAGCCGGCTTACGAGCGAGCCCAAGTATTCGGAACCGTCCCATGGATTCGTGTTTCCGCTGTATCCGCCGACGGGATACGAAGCCGAAGGAAAGTGCGCTGCCACAGCAACAGTGAGGGCTTCCAGGTGCTGAACCGAGAGTGGAATCTGCCGCTTACTCCATGTTTCGTCCACGCCTTCTGCCAGTTGGAAATCACGAAGCACCCATAGCAACGCGGGATCAAGTCGAAGGTGTGCCACGAACTCGTCGATGAACCCATCAGGGCTCAGAAATGTCGCACAGGCAAGCCATTGCCGGAACGTCTCTCTGTCACTATGGTCACCCCCAATTTTCTGGCGTGCGAGAGTGCACAACTCTTCCAGATTACCTCTCTCCGCTGCGGCGCACTCTAAGAGCTGCCGTAACTGCTGGCCAGAGACATCGGGATGGGCGCGAAGAATATCTATAGCGACATGCGACCGAATGTGTAGGAGCATTGGTCGTGAACGAAGCTCACTTAGGGCATTGACATAGCTTCGCTTCGCTTTGAGGTCTGCGTCAATTACGGCAAAGAAAACGTCGATAACCAGCTGGCGGTGGGATCTTGTTAATTCAGCGGCCCATAGATGCTCTACATGGGTTACCGTGTTGCCTCGACTTTGCGTCGCCGGCCTTACTGTCGCAATCGCTAGACCCGCCGACAATGCCGAAGCCCCAATGCCGCTAACATCGCCGTTGCGGCGAAATTGCTCATCTAACCCCGCAACGATGGCGTACCACCAAGTGGAAAACGAGCCGGTAGCGTCGGCTTCAGCAATCTCCTTTGGTGTGGGCATTGGCCGAGCACTCAGGATGGCGACGAACCCATCCAGAGCAATTCGCCCGCTCTTCTCCCCCAAGAAATCGAGTAGCCGCGCGTGCGGGTGCAACTGGCGGTCCAGGTCGGAGTAATGACAAAAGTAAATATTGGCGAGGAATGCTAGCCATCCCAGATCCTTGCCGCTGCTGATGGCGTTGCTATGCTCTTCGAACTGCCGCCGCTGGCGTTCTCGACTGGCTGCACTACCACGTGCTTCCTCCACTTTTCGGAGTGCGTTTTTATATCGCCAGTCCGTTAAGGAGCACGCAAACAACCGGCCTCGAACAGCTTCCAGGTCAGCACGCTGACCAAACGTAGCCAACTCCTCAAACAAGGCCCGCTCCGTCGACCCGATCGCAAACACCAGAGTCATCGCCCCCTCAAAGAGCGCCACCACGCTTTCCGCGGCTGATGCAATCCGTAGATGAGCCATGACGCGAGCAAGAAATGCTTGCTCATCGACTAGTTCGTTAAAGGTTCGGGAAATAAGCTGCGCGAGCAGCAAGACATCACCTGCGTCTTTCGCCTCCGAAAGCTGGATGTCAACTGCATCGAGAAATGTGTCACGGCGGTGATGGAGCGCCTTTATGAGATCGCTTTTGAAGAAACCGCTGCCCTCGTAAGAGTCTGTCGCAATAAGCCACTTCCAAAGATTCGAAGCTGTTACATCAGCATCACTACTTAGAAGATTGACGAGAAACTGCGCGCAAATGCTTCCGAGCATTGTTGACGCCCGCAGCCTATGTCTCGTCATCGAATCATCGCTCGTGCCTTCATGGGACGCACATCGAACTGCGTCAAGAATGGAGGGGATATCTTCGCTCGGAACGGCCGCTGGCAGGGACCACAGTTCCGTACTACTTTGCACGGAGTCTCCACTTCGCCCTAGATGCACAACTAGTTCCGCGACGTCAGCCGACGAAAAGGGGCGACCGTATAGCTTCCCATACGCTCCCGCTCTTAGCTGTATGTCAGGTTCGGACCACGCCAAGTGGTTTTTGCAGGCTTTGACGACGGCCTCTTCGCCAGCCGCACCGAGCTCACAGAGCGAGTACAGGGCAAGTAAGCGTTCAATTGTCGGCTCGTTGGCATCACAGAGAATCTTAAAAAGCGGCTCCCTGAGCGACGGGATGCCGGGCCCCTCCTGCAGTATCTCCAACACCAGGGCACGAAGACCTCGATTAGGTGCGGCGGCCGTCAACACAGTGTCAAACAGCATCGCCATTTCGGGCACGCATAGAGCAGCCAGCTTCTCGGTGCCAGCGACATTGCTTCTGAACCAAGGATCTGTTTCAGACAACTTTGCTAACGCGTTGAACAGCAGTATCCGAGCATCAGCTTGAAGTGATACGGCGTCTCCATAGCAGAGCACGCCGTGGGGGTCTGCAGCGATAAATCGCGACGCCCATTCCGGCAAGAGAACCGGTAGCCAACTATGCAACCCACGAAGCTCAGCAGCGGGGTGCCCGCTTACTCCAATCAAAGCCTCCACACGTTCGATTGGGAGGCCATTGCGGACTTGGAGGGCGATCCACTCTGCAGCAAGGAACTCGGCGGTAGTTCGATGCACGTAGTCAACGGTGCCGCCGTCCACGGCAGATTCGAAAAGTGGCCGACTTAGCGTGGCCGCAAGTTTTTCGCGCTCAAAGAAGTGAGAGAGCGTACTGAAACTCGGATAGTTCGTGTTGTCGGACGATTGAGCGTCAATCGACACCCCGTCGACATCAGCAACAAGCCGCATGGCGCAGATTGCTCCAGCAGGCCCGCGCAAGTCCGTGGGACTATAACCATCCCGCCTCGCTCGTTCAGAGTTGTGCTCACGAAGAAGTTTTTCACTGTAGAGCTCGAATAGCCGTAGGCGAGTTGCCGGCCAATGCCCGTCTTTCACTACATCGACGAGCATGATGAGGCTCTGTGGCGAACATACCAAATCTCCCGCGTCCCGCCTCATAGCCTCTTGAAGAAAGGTATCCGGATCGGATACCTCTTTGGATTGGAGTAGATCGTGCTGCTCCCGTCGCGTGAGCTTCCCGAGTCTCAAGACGACGACATCGCCTCGATGTTCAAAGAAGGGGGCAAAAGCCTCGCGGTCGGTATCACCGAGCCAGTCGCGTTCACGGCACGAGATTCGGACCTTCTTTGGCGGGTACTGGATGAGGCGAGCTACAACAGCATCGATTACGCTATCGTCGCCTCGCCCAGCTCGTTTTTCGTCAAGAGCATCTATGAACAGGGTTTGGTCTGCCCAGTTTGGCGTTTCGATGAGAAATCGCCGGACATGGAGATATCGCCCACCTGAAGCTTGAGCGGCACTCTTGAAGAGTTGGGTTTTGCCGAACCCCGGGTCTCCGAGCAAGACAAGATTCGGATGCTCTTCGTAGTCCGAGAAATATGCAGGAACGTCTTCCGCTTCTTCCCGAGTCGTTGGATAGACCTGGTGGATTAGCCGATTCGGCATTGAATGCTGCGGCTCGTGCGCACTCACATCTGAAGTAGCGGAACCCATGTTGATATCGCTCATTGTTCAGTCCTGAAGCAGAACGCGAGCTAGCAGTGCAGCTCGTTCATCCGCCTTCTGATGAAGTTGAGGTTGTCGCGCCATGGCCGCTGCTGCTGTGTGGTGACAGATAGCTGCAGAATGCTGTCCCTCTGTGCCTTGAGGCGTGCGCATTCCGCGTTAGTGACGCTGACCTGTTGCTGAACAGCGACCTGCTCAGCCGCTATGTCACGATCCCGCTGCGCCATGCGCTGGTCCCATTGCCGTGCAAGCTGCTCTTCCGCCCGCTTCGCCGCTGCCGCAGCTTCTTCCATCTCACGCTGACGAGCGTTGTTCGGTGCATCAATAGGCGCATTGCCAGCGAGTGTTCGCATTGCCTGCCCACACGGCGCTTCCGTGTAGACCGTCTGTCCATTGACAACGCACTTGTTCACGCCGGCCGGAGGCGCGGCAGGCCGAGCGGTGGGCTGCTGCACCGCTGGTACCGGCAGTCGCTGTGGTGCCGCCTGCGTTGAGGCAACCTGCTCGGCAGGCACTGCTGCGCCATTACCGGTGAGGCGCAATTGCTTGGCAGCGATGTAGATGATGAGAAGGACGGCAACCCACACCAGCAAAGAGATGGTCCGGTGCACTCCCTGCCTTGCACCCTGGGGCGGTTTGCCATACCAGCGGGCGTATTCCTTTTGCCAGTCGGGATTTCTCAGCTGCGGCTCTCGGCGATCCCGATACCAATCGCGATCTTGTACTCCCACGACCCTTACCCCCTTTGTGGCGGCTTGTTGGTTTTCTGCTGCAATTTATATCAAACATAATGCACCGGCCGGGGAAACTGCCCTTCCGGCTAGCTTCGGGGGGACACAGGCAAAAAACACCCGTGGTTCCGTGGCATCCCCTTCCCATCGCCCGCGAAGCCTTACGCTACATCGAATCTGGCCGCCACGGAATGCCACTAAATGGGGTGTGGCACGCCGCCAATTCCGTGGCCTAAAAAATAGGCAACCCCTCGAAAACGTGGCACGCCCCGTCCCTCCTTTTTCGCTGCTTTCTTTCTCTTTCTCTTTGATTCTTAAAGGAAAAAAGGAAAGAAGTAGGGACGGCGGGCAAAAATGGCCTTGTGGCGAACTAAACCGAAACCGTGGCATTTTGGGGCAAAACCGTGGCACCCGTTTCTTTATAAATCAAATGGTTAAGTTAAGAGCCACACGGAACCACGGGTTTTCCCAGTTTGCGTGTGTCTCGGCGGAGAGGTACGACAGGTAACGGCCTATGGTGACCGCCGAACGAACGGAAAATTGCGTCCCTGCTTCCGGGGCTGCAAGTCCGCGCTTCGCCGCAACGCGTATGCAATGTGGGGAGGCGTTTGCCGTTGGAATTAGCGAGTTTCCAGCACCTATGGGTGAGGCGTTTCTGAACTGAATAGGTGCTTGCTGCAACAGATAGACTGGCCGCCAACCAGCCCGGCTAGCGTAGGGACGGGAATAAATGTGAAGCAAACGCCAGCGCACTTTGGACTACCCAATGAGTACACCCATCACACTGACCGTGGGCGGCATTGATCTGACGTACAACACCGGGCACATGGGCATGGATCACGGCATGCTGTTTCAAGAGCGAGACCGTCAGCGTCTCAGGCACCCTCACATCAACTACTACGAGCGACATTTCGAAGCCGACGTCGCTCAATGCGAGGTCTGCTTTTGCCGCCCCCTCGGCTCGATGGTGTCCCGACTGGAGCTGCTTGGCTATACCTTGAGCGCGGTTAAGTCCGAGTACGAGCGCGAAGCCGCACTCGATAACGACCGATACTTTGGCGCCGAATTCGATAGTGAGGCTGAGCGGCCGCCCCGGTTGGCTTTCGAGGAGTTTGTTGCCTTCATCCGCGCCAATGCCGTACGTGACCTTAACGACGAGTACGACAAGGACTACGACGCAGAGGACGCACAGGGCAGAGGCCGGTTTGCCAATGACCCCTCCGTTGCTCTGTTACCGGGAGGCGATCCAGACCGAAACATGCTTGGGTATTCGGAGCTCAGTCATTTCGGCGTTCTGGTCGGTTTCTTACACCCCTACGCTGCCCTTCGCATCCTCGCCGAACATCCGGCGAATCTGGACCTAGAAGTGGTCTGGGATTACGGGAACTTCGTGCATGCCGGGTGGGCAGAGAACAAGGACTTCGTCGCTGGAGCGCGTCGAACGCAGACCTATCTGATCGCCACCGAGGGCACTTCCGACACGCACATTCTGAAGCGCAGCCTCGCACTCCTCCGGCCGGATATCGAGGACTTTTTTCGATTCATCGACATCGAAGACCGGCACCCATTCTCGGGAACTGGCAACTTGTCGAAGTTTGCCGAAGGGTTGGTCAAGATTGATGTTCACAATCGGGTTGTCTTCCTCTTCGACAACGACGCAGAAGGAATCGAAGCATTTCGTAGCCTTCAGCGGTTCAAGTTTCCGGTGAACATGCGCGCAATGGTGCTCCCCGACCTGGATGACCTGCGCAACGTTTCGGCGCGAGGACCGAGTGGTATCGAAGAGGCCGATATCAACGGCCGTGCCGCAGCAATCGAGTGCTACTTGGACCTGCGGTTGAAGGATCGGCCACCGCCGCAGGTCACCTGGACAAATTACAAAGAATCACTTCGCACTTACCAGGGCGCTCTCGACTTTAAGGACAGCTACGCTAAAGCGTTCTACGAAGCTACCCCGGATGCCGTTGCATCGGGTGCTTACGATGTCAGCAAATTGCGCGTCGTGCTGGACTCGCTTTTCGTGCAATGCAGCCAAATTGCGGCAGAAATGCTTCGCCCGACTCATGATGGCGCCGCCGTAGCGTAAAGGCCGAGCTTTTCAAGCTTGGCTAGGCTCAGCGCAGTCATGTGCCCGTGACGGCGGTTGAATATGCGTTTCTCCACATCGTCCAACTGTTTGCCGCCCTGCACCGCCACCACGCCAGACTGCAGCAACTGCTGCTTGAACACCCGCGCCGTCTTGATCGGTAGCGCATCGAACTTGGGCCGCAGGTGCGGCGCCGTCGATAGGTGGTCCATCACATGGCTTGGCCGCAGGAATAGCGCCATCTCTCGGCCGCTGTCTGTCTGGATCGTGTCCCAGCAGTGGGGATACTGAAAGCGGTCAGCATCGATCTCCGACAACAAGATTTCCATGACCCACACCCACGGCAGGCGTGAGCCGTTGGTCTCGGCGATATGCGCGTTCATCTCGGCCAGCGCATCGTCCACAAATGCGCCTTGATCGACATCGATCTCAGCAAACTCAGCCAGCAGCGCCCATGCGGTCATGACGGCGGCGTAGTTTTCCATCATGCGCCGGGCGGTGGCGTCGCTTCCTTCGGCACGGCTGCGCTTATTGCACACGTCCAGGAACGCGGCGTGCAGCTCGCGGATACGTGCCGGCTCAATGTGCGCGAGGAACTGCAACCATTCCCACACTGGAAACTGCGGCAGGCTATGCGGGATCATGTCGCCCTGCTTGGCGACAGACAGCGAGGTGCGGCAGAGTTTCGACTGCAGGCTTTCCACGTCCACCTCTTCGCCGGCCAGCAGCACGGGTGCGCACATCAGGTACGGCGTGAGCGCAGCGCCGACGCGGGTGAACTCAAAACGATAGGTGGACTGCAGCAAGCCGTCGATATCCGACAGCACCATCTTAGGCAGCTTTGAGAATTCATCCCACCCCACCGGGTGCGATGTCCAGGAGACCGACGCGCGGCGGCGATGGTCGGTCTTGAGCATCTGGCCCGAGAGCACCTGAAAGGCCAGCGTGGTCTGCAGGCTTTCCAGGAGCTTCGATTTGCCCGATCCTTTCTCGGCCTGCATCTGCAGGTGCGGGTAGAAGCCGAGCACCGTTTTCAGGTGCGCGCCGAGTCCCCACACCAGGGCAATCGTGGCTGCGTTGCTGCGGAAGGTGGATTGATAGGCCGCGATGACGGCGCGCGCGTTCTGCCGGCTGCCGCGCGGGAATGCCATGTTGTGGTACAGGCACTGCTTATGCGGCTCCAGGAAGTAGCAGTCGCTGCCCTCCATTGCCGCGAGCTCGCCGTCGCGCCACGCGACGCCGACGAAGTTCACCACGTCGCGGGCGCCGAGCTCGGCGGCACGCTCCAGGACGTTGACCATGCGCGCGAACTGCGCCGGCATCCAGATATGGCCGAACTTGCCGCGCCACCATTCCAGGTTGTAGAGCCGGTCGTTGCCCGCCACTTCGCGCTGCAACGCCGAGCCGAAGCGCGGCACCTGCGCGCTGATCCCGAATACGGTTTCAGGCTGCGTGTCGGGCGTGCCGTTGATGGTGGCCAGATGACTCTGGATGCGCAGGCGAGACATGCCGGCTAGGCGGAACGAACACAGGTCTGCGAGCTCTTCGCTGCGGCTCGCCTCGCCGTCGTCGTCTTCCTGGTCGTTGTACTTCTGCACGTAGTGCGTGAAGTCTTCCTTCACGCGAAAGCGCCAATAGACGCTGAAATCGTGCGCGGGCAGGAAGATGCGGCGGGTGCCCTTCTGGCGTTCTCCATCGCCTGGCATGCCTGGGATGAGCCACGGCTCTATGCGCTTCATGCGGACTGTGAGTTCGTCCGTACCCCGGGCTTTGAGTACGTCGTTGATGTCTTCGCCCTCTTCCCAGTCCTGCATGTCGACCAGCATCGAGCCGATGCCGGCAGCGGTCAGCGCTTCCGACAGCTTCCATGCAGCAGCCAAGCCGGGTCGCAGGCCTGTGCGCTCGTTCACCGCGTCGGTATGGTCAAGCGCGATCAGCACACGCTTGTCACGCAGAAACGACCAGTCGATCTTATCGACGTTGGCGGTGCCGCGAATGGCAAAGGCTGCACAGCCTTCCGGCAAGTGGCAGCACTCCACCGATAGCGCGTTGATGGGGCTCTCGACGATGTACACGGTGCGGGCGCGCTGCAGGCGACGCCAATCGCTTGTCCAGCCGTGGCCGAGCTTTTCACCCTGGCACTGCGTCTTGACGTTGCCGTTGAGCGTGGCGTCGGCATAACGCAGGTCTACGGCGACAACGGCAGCGGATGCCGCCGCACGCACGATGAATGCGGCAGCAGGCCCGCCGTGGCCGGGCTCGCCGGCAGGCACCTTGTTGCTGCTCCAGGTATTCCAACCAAGTGCACCCGTCTGAATGGCGCGGCGGCTGACAGCTTCGGTAATGCCGCGGCTGGCCAGGTATGCGACAGCGGGCTCAGGGTGAGTCCGGCACCGCTCGGCGATGTATTCCTCTGTGCTCTTGCGAGCGGGCAACGTGCTTTGCGCGGGCACAGGTGCGGGAATGCCGTACCATTCCCCGAGGAGCTTGGCGGCTTCGAGCGGCGTCTCCATTTCGGGCCGGCAGTGCAGCACCAGGTCGATGCAGGAGCCGCCAACGTCTTGCGACCAATCCTTCCAGGCGCGGCCCTTCTCAAAGATCGACAGCGACGGGCTGCTGTCCGCGTGGTGCGGGCTGTGATAGTTGCCGTTGGCGGCCGTGCGGCGTAGGTCGAGGCGCACAGCCAGGTCGTGCAGGTCAATGCCGCCTTTGAGCTGATCGAACCAGTCACGCATGGCCGGGTTGTGTTGCGTCTGCATGGCGCCCCTCACAGCATGTCGTGGACGTTACCGAGGGCGCGGTCCAACTGTTGTTTGAGCGGTGCGAGCAAGCAATGCAGGCTTTCGTGTTCGGGCGAGCGGTCGCTTTGCAGGTCAAGCAAACGCAGGATGCCATCGAGGCCGGCGCTCACGCGCCAGAGCTCGGCGCAGCTCTGCTCGGTGGTTTGGCGGATGAGCTCACCAACGTTGAGCAATTGCTCAAGCGGCGCACCGAACTGCACTGCAGCGCGGCGGCTTGTCTGCTGCACTTGGTGCACGAGCTGGGAAACGAGCTGGCGCTGCTGCATCATCGCCAGGCTGGGCGCGGCGTGCATCTGCTTATCCATGTGCCACCTCCGCCTTTGCGATTGCGGCCACGGCAACCAGCGCGGCGCCGGCAACATCGAGCGATACGCGGTCATCGGGCGCAGCAACGGCGTCGCGCAGGGCTGCACGGACGATGGCAAGGATTTGCGGGAAAGCGGTTTGCTCAGGACGAGCGAAAGCGTTAGGCATTGCGGCCTCCTGTAGAAGTGGAGACCCGCCGCTCATTCTCACGTGAGGGTGGCGGGCCAGACAGCGGGGGTGAGAAACCGGCCTACAGGAAACCGGCCCAGCCGAAGCTGGCCCCGCCCGGCCCGCCATAAAAAGGGCGTGCGAAGGCGATACGGACGAAAAAAATGCCGCGAACGCGGCCTGTCCGCCTGTAGGAATCGGGTTCTCACGCCCGGCCACCGCTGTTTCGGTGACGGCTAGATTCTTGGTCATCGGGCAAGTGGTGTCAAGCTGAGCTCACAACCGTTGACGTGTTGCTCTGTGCCCGCTGCGGATCGCGCTGCCAACTGCTGCGCGACTTCCGGGTCGGGCGTGTTGCTCGGTGCCAGCGTGCGCACTACTTCCGTCAATGCAACGAACGTGTGGCCGCATTCCAAGTTGGAACACTGGCAGTAGAGCTCTCTGGTGAATCGCGTTACCCGCCGGCTGGAGCGGATATGCGCGACGCTGCTGCAGTGAGGGCAATTGATCTTCATGGCTTCAATGGAGAGCGCATTGCCGGCGTGGCGCCGGCAATGGCATTAGCAGTCGGTGCGAATCACGTCTTGCGTGTTGCGTGCCTGGCGGTAGGTTTGGATGCCGTCGTCGGGTGCGGCACCCACCGGCAGTGCGTGTGAGAACACGGTGCCGCAACTGTGGCTGTTGCAGCGGTAGAGCGATTCGCGTTGGCCGTCAGAGCGGATGATCGTGCCGTTGGGGGCGGTGAGGCTGTTGCAGCCGGGGCAGTGGTGGGAAGTCATGGTGTGTTCAGGTTTAGTGTTGTTGGGGAGTGAGCTGTTGCAGCACCCCGTTACGGTGTCTTGCAGCAGGACTGAGCGTCTTGAAGCGGTCCAGGCCGTCAGGGCGTTGCACTGCCTGCAAGACGGCATCGCCTTTTGCTTCAAACCGGAACGTGTCGAGCCCCTGCTTGATGCGGCCGTACATCACTGCCAGGGCTGCACTACGCGCGTCGGTGCTCCTGTACTCCCAATCCGCTATCCCTTTGCCGGTCTGTGCTGCATAGGCCCACTCTTGCATTTGGATGGCGCGATATAGGGGCTCCAGTACGACGTCGGTCTGCTTCATGAGCACATCCGCGTAGGCGCTCAGCAACTGCGCGTAGCAGCTCCGCTCTTTGGCTTTGACACTGCCTACTTGGTTGGCAGCGTCCTGGTATGCGGCTTCAAGCTCGGCCATTACAGAGCGGTTGTCTTCGGCGAGCGTGTAGGCCGCACGCTCTTTAGCCTTGAGACGTTGAATCTCTTTGGGCGACGTGCCGGGTTGCCGCAGCAGGTGTGCAACCTCTTCGCGGGCCTGCGTCGCCTCGTTCTCTGCGCCGTCTACCGCTTTGCGTTGACGCTCAATCGCGGCATCAAGTCGGTCGGCCTCATCGCGCGCGGTCTCGAAGCTGGTGCGTATGTCCTGGTACTGCTCCACGTGCGCCTGGAGCTCGGGCGGTAGTTGCGATGTTGTGGTCTGCATGGAAAGGCTTTCAGGGTTGACGGGCTGCGACACGGCTGGCCATCCACTCGTGGATCTCAGATGCGAGCCACGCGACGATCTTGCCGGTGAGTGGCACGGGCTTGGGGAAGTCGCCACGGCGCATGCCGTCGTAGATGGACGATGTGGGCAAGCCGCACGTGGCGCTCACTTCCGGCAGCCGCATGAAGCGCTCGGCCAACACGCCCGCCTTGCCGTGTATGGCTGCAGTGGCGGCTCGCGTGTTGGGCGCCTCGATGTGCGAACGGATCATTTGCGTTCCTCGTCGATGGGTTGGAATCGAGCGGAATTGCTCGGCGGTGCTCGGTACTGCACGGAGCCTTGCCAGTCTCGGCAAGCGCACGGCTTGGGGCAACGCGGGAATGTTGTGCCCTATGGGTGGACAACGTTGCGGCACCTGACCAGCGGGCAGATGCAACACACGCGATTGCCGAAGCCGGCAGAACGGCGCCACAAAGCCGCAGAAGTGCGGGGTGCCGCATGGGTTGCTCGGGCATGCCCGCTGCACTTTGCGCGCGGCTGTGGGCGGCACTAACGCCGCTGCTGCCACGTTGGTGCGTGGAGGCGGTGACGAGGTACCGGCGGCGCGCGCACCCATCGCGCGCCGTTGGGACCCCGCCTCACCGGCGCGCTTCATCGAGTGGTTTTTATGCACGTGCATGACTTGCTCGGAGCGGCACGCACCGTGGCGCTGCGCGGCATTGGCGGCCGCAGAAAACTATGCGGATTTATGCACTTGGCTTATGCAGATGTGCCCTCGCATGGCCCCTCGTGCACTACGTGCCCGCCATAGCCTGTTGGGTCGCTGAGGTAAGCGCGCACGTCTTCGGCACGCCAGGCGGTGACGCGCGGAGACAGCTTGGTCGGCGCGGGGAAAGAACCGTCCTTCACTTTCCGCCAAAGAGTCGTACTAGAGAACGGCAGGACGGTTGGAATTAGCTGGGACTGGCGGACGTAGCCAGTCTCCGGAAGAGTACCGGTTGGGTTGCTACGGGCCTTGATGGCCTCGGGTATGGCAGCTGGTGAGCCATTCAATTTTGATTTCATGTCGCGTTACCTCAAGCGTTGATGCGACACGAATTGAACAGCTATGGCGACGCGGCAAATAGCCGGGTGGGTCAAGAAAACCCGTACCCGGGAGCCAAGGTTTGGGGAGGTCAGTTGTCTGCGGAGGGGGGTATGGTTATCTCCAAACTCGCATGGTGGGTTGACGGCGCCCCGTCATGGGGTCTTCGGCGCTCCTCCGGTCGGCTGCCAGTTGGCCACCTTTGCCACCTCCTCAATGCCTGTCTCGTTTGGTTTGCCGCTGGCGTCTGCCAAGCCAAACTCGTCTGCATGTTCACGCAACCATTTCGCAATAGCCTGCTTTGGCGAAGCCCCTTTGCCGCCGTCAACGGCCCGCCATGCCGAAACCGCAGCCGCTAGCTTCGGGGCGTATCGGGGATGGTCTGGATCGAGAAAATCTGACGGCTCCTGCCTGACGCCTCGCCCTGCAATAGCTCGCACGTGATTCAGGATCAAGTCGCAATCAGCGGGGTGCAAGCGCCAGTTGCTCCACCCTGCTGCATCGTCGTCGCGGCCTAAAGCGAAGTCGGAGAGGGCCAGGTCGCTCATGAGCTGCTGCTTGCTGTCCCGATCTTCACAAGGAAACCAAAGTCCAAGGACTTGATCGTCAAGGTAGAGGTCCATATCCGACTCGTTGAACGCTCGTTCGACAATGGCTGCCGCCCGTGATCGCTCTACGCCCAAGATTTCCTGAACCTCCGCCCATACGTCCACGGCCTTGCGGAGGTTAGTTCCAACTATGGCCTTAGACAGATCTCTCATCGCACGCCTTACATGGTCCAAATTTTAGGGTCATCGCTGGTCTGGGCGGGTGACGCACAGGTCGACTTTGGGGTTTCTCGCTCAGCTAAATTGACACAATTGATCGATGTAGCCATTGCCCACTACTTGGGAGAGCGTGGCTCCCCCATTATCACTACATCGGCGGCGGTCAACTCCAGTTCACGCCCTTT